>Ga0164243_10016396_pt1 | contig 10171 bp, 6 predicted proteins | sample OricompcompostOP_FD_108781 | JGI IMG/M metagenome (GOLD analysis project Ga0164243, IMG submission 108781) | Organic Plus compost microbial communities from Emeryville, California, USA - Original compost - Organic plus compost (OP) | ecosystem: Engineered > Solid waste > Mixed feedstock >... | reverse complement strand
TTCGGCTCTTCGGACATCAGCGAGTCTAAGTTGCCTGTTTATTCCTCGGCGCGCCGTGAACTGCTGCCGGCATGAGAAGACGCATCGATGCGCCGTCGGCCGTCCGCGTCGCTGGGCTCGCATTGCCGGATTGGTGGCTGGCAAGCCCGGGCGCTCCGCATGACTTGAACCGACGGGCTCTTCGGCGTCCTGCCTCATCGATCGCTCGAAGCATGAGTGGTCGCACTGGGCGAAGACACACCGAGAACTCCAAGGGTCCCTTGCAGGGAGTCATCGGCTGCGAAGACTCGCAATCCTGGAAGCCCGAAGAGAGGCGAAAGCCGCTCGGAACGCTTCTTGTGATCCCGCCGAGACGCGACGGTGCGATTCCGTCCCCCGAACCCGCCAGGTTCTCGCGATACTCAACGCGTCGCCTGGTCGTCAGCAACAACCGTACGGCTGACGTCGATACAAAAGTTCAGGCCGAGCGCGGCTTTGATATTTTTGTATGGTTTTAGGAACGGCGAGGCAGCATCAGATACAAAGCGCCGAAGCCCACTATATGAGCAAGGGCGACAGCAAGCCAAATCCGAACTTTTTCGGATAGCGAACGGGTTGTCATTAAAGGCCAATCCTTTGTCAAAGCCGAAAGGGATTTTCCGTATAGCGAATGGGTGCGACGTGTCTTGCAGGTGGTCCAGGCTCGACGAGCAGGAACACGCCCTCTCAGAGCTACTTCTCTGTTCGATTCGCTACACCCGAGCAGGACGTACTTAAGGAGTCGCCGTTATGTGGTGCGCGAATGTGCTGGAGGTAGCGGGCAGCCCTTCTCACCTTGAAAGGTTTCGCTCCGACATGTGCAAGGCGGTGGTGACACAGCGCGGTAAACGCATTGTGATCCCCCTGTACTTTGGCCGTCTTCTGCCGCGCCCTGAAGCTCTGGACGACCTCGAGGAAAGCTCCGTCGGGCTACGCGGCTACCAGGCGCTCTACGGGGACTGGAAGTCGCTTCTCAAGGTACGTTGGATTCGAGAGGCGGGGGTTCAAGATCGACCCTCATTGATCCGCTTTCTGGAGCGGATCGATCCGAATCACTTCTACCTCGCCCAGCGCTATCGGACGAACGAGGCGAAGTACGGCTTTCGCAATTGGTACGCGTGGAATATTGAACACTACGGCACAAAGTGGGACCTGGATGAGTCAACGGAAGTGGAAGAGCAGCCCAACAAGCTGATCTACCGCTTTCAAACAGCCGAAAATCCGCCGCTGCCGTGGTTTGAGATTGTCCGTGCGAGCTATCCAGAGCTCAAGCTGAAACTGACGTACCGAAATCTGTGGAAGCTTGCGGCTGAGGCAGACTTGCCCCTCAACCGTTTCTTCTGACTTTCAGCGAGGCGGCCCGAATGGCCGCCTCTTGTTTTGGCTATCCTTCGACCCCGTCGCTGATCACGTACCAACGGTCGACGCCTTCGGGTGCTGCAGTGGCGTCCTCGAGGTCGTTCGCTCGAACGAGCCTATACTGCTTCTTCTGCGCAAGTCGCTTAAGCAATGCCTCTGCTGCGGCAGGTGACGGTTGCGGATCATGATACTCCCGGCTGGAACACCAGAAAGGAGACCCCTCCGGCACGTGTTCGCGTTCGCGCGATTTGGGCCAAAGCGTCGCAGCATCCTCTTCGTCGTCCGAGACAATGGGAGCCACGTCGAACCAATGCCGATACTTTGGCAGATTGCCTTCTCCGCCTGACAGCTCAACTTCGGTGATCGTTACCGGCGCAAAATCATCCGGCAGGCGAATACCAAGCCGCTCATCAAGCGTGCAATTTCCCGTTTCGTCGTAAACGCCTGGAGCGAACCACACGACAGCATCGTCGCCGAGTTTTTTCCGCCAGGCGTCAAGCCATACCGACAGCCGAGGATCGCACTTCGGCCGTCCAGGCACCCGTAGCGCGCTTTCGTGGTGTATGAAGTCATCCGCGTAAAACGCGCTGGACGCCGGAAGCTCCAGCAGCACCCATGTGGATCCGTGAAGTGCACTCTCAAATTCCCTTGTTGCCGCATCCTTGTGTGCATACGCGTCGATGAAGCGCTTTCGCACTTGATTGGCGGCGTCCTGCGTCGGGGCCTTATTGAACAACAAGATGTGCGGGTTCAAGTGGGCGACGCACAAAAAACGCGGTTTGCGCTTCCTGTATTTATTAATAACAAGGCCCACCGGAATAACAAGCTCCGGATTGACGACTATCCGGGATTTGCTGAGGAAACGCCTCCGCGTTGCCGTCCAATCGGCAAAAATGCGCTCGAAAGTCGCCTCATCGAAGGATTCTGTGTACCGCTTCAGCCGCGTCGCAAAGTCGAGCGTGCAACCGAAGTACTTCTGTTTCTCCTCAAACGTGGAGAAAGGCACCGATTCGAATACCCAAGTCTTGGCACCATCCCACTCGTGCAATGTCGTTTCCGAGGCTGCAGATGCGGGCAGCAGAGCCCACCGGCGCGAGCGCTCCCTGAGCTTCGTTCTGCCACGCTCGAGCGTAATGCAATGTACCCACGAGTGCGGAACAAGGCGGTCATCGCGCTCCGCTGTCGCTGGAGCTGCGTATATCTTCAAGCGGGCATGTCCATCCAGCACGAGACGCAAGGGGGCATAGCCTTTGCTCTCCAGGTAGGCCTCGACTTCTCGCACCGTTGCCTCGTCAGTGTGGACAATCGAATACATCTGATCGAGGAGCGACTTCCATGCTGCGCTCTTCTCGCCGTCTTCGATCCTTGGCAGAGGTTTTCCACGGTGAGCTGCGCGCCATGCGATGACGGCGTGTGAAACAAGCTCCAACGCCCGGGCACCCGTTGCGATCCGGCCCTCCTCAAGAGCTTGCGCAAGCCGGTCGCGAGTTGGTTGCTCAGCCGCACGCTCTGCGGTGAGAAATGTCAACGCCCGTTTAAAAAACCGAATATAGGACAGATGATCGCGCCGCGTTGCCCGATTGTGAATGTACCAGTGCAGGTCTGCAGGCTCCACCGCATCCAGGCACAGGAATGGCAAATCTGTGTAAGACCAGTAACCGTCTTTGAACCTCGAGAGGTTCACCTTGCAGGTGAACTCGCGTGTACCGTAGTCGCGGCGACGCTCGCCGGAGACCTCGACGTCCACAAAGAGAGAGGATCCTTCGCGATACGCGATCTTGACCTCCATCGAGGACTTCGCTACGTACCGACGGTCGAAGGAATCTCGACGACGATTGGCTTTGCAGGCTGCCGGCGCCGTTGATGGGTTCATCAGCTCGCGCCAATTGCACAGGACACGAGAACCCGAGCGCAAATACGCGTTCTTCTCCTCAAGCCACGCCGAAAGCGGTGGCCGCGCTTCCCCGAGAAGATGCCTGTTCTCCGGATCGTCGTGCAGAAAACGACAATACTTCTCCTGAAACTCAAGCGACATGAATTGCATGGACGGAGGACCGTCATAGAAGTCGCCAAACAGCTTCAACCGATGATCGAGACCGCACACCAGCAAGAGGAAGCGCTTGTAGTGCAGCGCATGTTGCTCGTGGATAGTGAGCCTGTCCGTGAAGGCGACGTCTTCGAACTTGATCTGCCGACCGTCATAACCCCGGAAGATGCGATCCTGGTCATCCTTGAATGGAAACAGGCGCGCTGCGCCGAGATGGCTTTCCACGGGCGAGATCACACGATGGATGTTCTCCCCATCCCGAACAAGCAGAAACACCTTGCGGTTCTCACTGTTCTTCGCAAGGTTGGTCCAGCCATCACCATAACCTAGCTCGCGGCTCGTGGTCGCCATGACCACGACGCAGCGTGGAGTAGGGAAAATCTGTTTTACCAGCGAATCGTTTTTGATCAGCGCGTCGAAGAACGCGGACTGTCGCGTGAAATCGAAGTGCTCGTCCACATCGGCCCACACCGCAAACTCCTCATCCATCAGGAGCTTCCTTTGCATGAAGGTGAGCGGCTCCTCCCGGGGTGCCGACGCACCACTGCGCAGGGTCGTAACTTCGACGCCATTGCCTACGTACAGATCCAAGGACTCGATACCCTGGCTCAACTTCTGCACATAGGTGCGAACATCTTCAGTCGCTGCGAGAGCGGCCGCGGCCCGCTCCTCGTAGAACGGGGTCATCGACTTGATCGTCTCGGCGATCTGCTCGGTTTTCGCCTGAATCCACTTTGCTTTGACCGTTGCAATCTGGTGCTCACGCTGGGCGATGGCTTTGATGTGGGCGACGCCCTCCTCCGTCAGGCCAGACTCAATGGCTTTAGCAACCGAGCCCGTTGCGAGTGACACGACTTCCTGCCGGAGGGTGCCCGGGTCCCCCTCTACCACCCCTTTCGAAGCGGACTTTTGAGACTCCTCTTTCGCCTGCTCCTTCAAGCCCTCCTCGACGATAAGGGCCATGCGCGCGGGATTGTTCTGCACCTCCAGCAGCTCGGTCTGCAGCTCAGTAACCTTGCTTTGAATCTGGCGCAGCTCTTCGGCGCGCACGCGCTCATGATCAGGTTCGAATTCGAAGAGGGTAAGAAAATCCTTGAGCAGAAATCGATGCTCTTCGTAGGGCACCAGACGCGTTACTGTTTTTCCGTCCGGGTCCGTCTCATTCACCTCATAGTACTGACCGAGGTGCTGCGGATGTGGTCGCAGAATGATGGTGTGCGGAGCGTCATCCACCCAGCGGATAGATTTGATCAACAGAACTTCGCCGGCCGCGATGCCCTGCCGGGCGATATGGCGTACAGCTTTCCAGTATTGACCGGCCTGTAGCGCCTGAAAACACTCCATGCGTGACACAGCACCAGGCTGCGAAACTGTAACGGATGCTGAACGTGTGCTCATGTGATCCGGCAGGGGTATCGCGGATACTTCAACCAGTATATACCGGCAGAATATGGGTGTACACTGCGAGTACCACGTACTCTGCCGCGATGGCGGCCGTTTTTGACGCTTTTTGCTACACGGAAACCTCTGTCGGGTAGCGACTTACGGAGCACCGCCTATCCGGTCCCGGGTCATTTTTGACCGATCTCGACGGACAGTTCCGGAACAAAAGATCGACGCCGGACCCTATCCCCGGGGGAGCCGGAGAACCTTAGGGTAAGTACGCCCTTCGGATTTCGACTCAGGCAGCCGCCGTGCCTCCCTACAGACACACAGCTCAGGCCGATCAGGCGCAGGGGAAGCTCGCTACACCTCGTAGGTCAGTTTCGAGGTGTAGGAAGATGTTCAAGAGTCAATGGATCACGGTCATTTCCATTCTGGCCGTGCTCGGATCCTCGGCACCGGCGTCTGCTCAGTCTGGGCCGAAGACGATCGAAATGTCGGTCGTCACGGATTGGCAGACGGTGCAACAGCTTGGCTCCGTGGAAGCTACTCACACGTTCATCGAGGAGACGGTCGCAACCACTGCGAAAATCTTTCGTGAACAGCTGGGTGTGGAGCTCGTTCTGACATGGGCTGATATCCCCTCTTCTCCCGAAGAGGATCGGATCGCCGCTCATGAGAATGCGCAGTTTCTGCTCGACAACTTGAAGAATTTCAAGGTGAACGATCAGGGCCATCGTTACTCGGACGTGACGACGCTCTTTACAACCCGCAAGCTTTCGCTGGGCAGCCGGCAGCTGGTGGGGTTCGCTGCTGCCAAGGCAGTGTGCTCAGCCAGCTCTTCGGCCATCGTTCGCGTCAAGCAGGATGGGCTCGAGTATCAGACTCTTGCCCATGAGATCGGCCACACCCTCGGCGCAAGCCACGACGGCGATCCGCCCTGTGAGAGCGAACAGAAAGTGGGTTGGCTGATGGGGGAGGCGCTCTATCCGTCTGACCACTTCTCCCAGTGCAGCGTTGACATGATCAAGCAAGCAATGGAGAACTATGGCGACTGCTTCGACGCTCCGATCTCTTCTCCGACGCAGCCACCTGCTGTTGAGTCTGCTCCCTCCGGTGGAGGAGGCGCCTGCGACATTGCGTTCGTGCTAGGCATGCTGGGAGTGGTGGCGCTGCAGGCTCGGAGCCGAAAGCGCCGCACCCGTTAACCCATTCAAGAGGCGGCCATGAAGGTCGCCTCTTCTTTCGCCCTTGCTGCGCTTTAAACAGACGCAGAAGGTTAACGCCTCGATGGATACACCTGAGAAGTGGTTCTATCGACCTCTTCGAAGGTGTCATGTCCGATCAGAATTCGACGCTGCGCCGGCTTTGCCAGTATTACCTGGCCTGTATCGCCCATGACGATGCGGGAGGCGTATCCGTGATCACCCGCGGTGGGGCAGAGCCAGAATTCGTAGAGCTCCCTCGCATAGAACTGGATGTTGCCACTCTTCCCGGTTGGAACGACCGGCTTGCGGCCTTCGTTCACGGCAAGCGGAGGGACAACGGAACACTTCGACTGGGCTTTCCGGTGTTTTCCTCGGCAGGACGCGACGAAGACGCTAAGCGAAAGCTGTTACCCCTGTTTCTGATTGACGTGGCGTCCGACGTGAAGGGGCTTGAGCCCGAGTGGCACACCGCTGCCTTGAACCTGGAGGCTCTGCGAGAGCTGGAAGGCAATGGTATCCAATTCGCCCAGCATTCGATGCTCGAGCTCGAGGAAGGCTTGGGTCTTTCGGCGAGTGAGGAGCCTAAACCCTTCTCCGCGATTGTTGAGCGGCTGAAGCTTATGCGTCCGGATTGGCCGTGGGCAGACCCGGACCCTGAGGGTCAACCGGCCGCGCCCCTCGCGACGGCCTCGCCTGGATTCATCTATGAGCGTGGAATAGTGCTTCGCGTACTGCGCCCGTATACCCAGGGCCTGGAACTCGAGCTGCAGAAACTGGCCAACACGCCCGAGCACGTGCTTCATGGCACGGCACTGGGAGCTTTGCTCTTCGGCCCGACCGCCGCACCGAACGTTAACCCGGACACGACGCCGCTCCTGGAAGTGCTCCCGATGAACCCGGAGCAGCGCGCTGCGGTCCGCATGGCACTCAATGAGCCCCTGTCTGTGATCACTGGCCCACCCGGCACGGGCAAATCTCAGGTGGTTGCCAACCTGCTAATCAATTGCGCCTGGCGCAGGCGCCCAGTTCTCTTCACCAGCAAGAACAACAAGGCAGTCGACGTCGTGGACGAACGCGTCAACGGCCTGGGGCGCAAGCCCGTGATGGTCCGACTCGGGGCGAAGGAACATCGTCACAAGCTCGCCGAGCACCTCTCCTTCCTGGCCAATGGCACGGTGCAGCCGGAAGAGCTCGAAAACCTGCGTGCAGAGCGAGCGAACTATATCCGCCTCGGCGAGGAGCTCGCGCACGTGGATGAGGCGGAACGCACGGCACTTGAGCTCAATACCCAGGTTCGACAGCTGGCTGAGGAGCTGAAGGAGCTTGGTGTTCGAAGCGATGTGCGCATTCGCACCGCGGCACTTCAAGTCGATGCGACGCGGGGTCGAGAGCGACTGCTGGCTGCCCGCGACGCCCTGCTTGCTGCACTTCCTGAAAATCAGCCACGCTGGCGCCGTCTGACCTGGCCACTGTGGCGCAAACTTCGCTTACGCAGCTTCGCTCGCGCGATGGACGCACTACGCGAAGCCATGGGAGCCTTTGCGATACCCCAGAAGCAGGAGCCCGATGGAACGGTCGAACAAGAGACGCAGGAGTGGAAGCAGGTGCTCATTCGCACCGGCCGCACCCTGGCCGCGATTGAACGATTGCATTCCTATCAGTCGGGGCTCATGGGCCTTCGGGAAGTGGACTTCGCCGAACTCGCCTCACAGCGCAACGAGCTGCAGGCGGCCCTTGTTGAGGCCTCTGGCCGATTGTGGCACGCATGGATTGCTGCCCAGCCTGCTCTCTTGAGCCCGGATCAGCGCCTGACACTTGCGCGATATAACGCGGTATTGAAGAGCGTTCTCGAGGCAGGCGACGCCGACAACCTCCCCACGGAAATTCGCCGTGAGTATGACCGCATCACGCTCGATGCGCCGGAGGTGGTGTCATGCTTTGCAGTAACAGCGCTCTCCGCCCGCAATCGCGTGCCTTTTACGCCGGGGTACTTTGATCTGGTGGTGTTTGATGAGTCATCACAGTGTGACATCGCTTCGGCGCTTCCAATCTTGTTCCGTGCGCGCCGAGCCGTGATCATAGGTGACAACAACCAGTTGCAGCACATCTCAAGCCTTCGTCGAGATCGCGATGCGAGCTTCCTCGTCGATCAGAAGCTGCAAAATACACACATCGATTGGCAGTACTCAACGCAGTCGCTGTTCGAGCTGGTTTCAAGCCGAGTCGGCGAGAGAGGTAAGGTCGCTCTGCGGGACCACCATCGCTCGCACCCAGACGTCATAGGCTACTCGAACGAGGCCTTCTACAATCAGTCACTGCGTATCGTGACGCAGCTGCCACGCCTCAAGCGTTCGCAGCCGGATGGACCTGCAGTGCGCTGGATCGATGTGCGCGGCCGCGCTGCTCGCGGCGCCTCGGGTTCGGTCTACAACGCGGACGAGATCAGAGCGACCGTGGAGGAGATCAAGCGTCTGGCCAGCGTCGGGTACGACGGCACGATCGGCGTGGTGACTCCGTTTAACTACCAGGCCGAGCGTATTCGCCGCGAGCTCGAGCGCGACCCGAAACTGTGGGAAAAGCTCCGTCGAGATCACGACTTCCAGTCCACGACCGCACATGGGTTTCAGGGCGACGAGCGGGATCTCATGTTCTTCTCGGTCGTCGCGACCAACGGGCTGCACGAGGGCGCCCTTCGCTTCCTCGATGATGAGGCGAACGTTTTCAACGTCGCCATCACGCGGGCGCGCGCTGAATTGGTTGTGGTGGGAAACTTGAATTGGTGCCTTGATGCACCCGTCAAGCACCTGCGCGGTTTCGCGCACTATGTCTCGGCTATAAACAAGCAGACGAGCGACAGCGACCGGGAAAGTCCGGCGGTGGCTAAGGCGGTTCTGTCGGACGAGGAGCGAACGTTGCTCGTTGCGCTTGAGGAGGCCGGATTCAATCCGACTGCCCGCGCGGCGATAGAACAGTATCGCGTCGACATGGCGATCACCTTGAATGAAGCGCGCCTTGTGATTGATGTCGAAGAGCGCATGAGAGAGGGAGACTGGGGTGCTGAAGCACTCGAGCGCGAGCAATTGAAGCGCCAACGCCTGCTGCAACTCGGCTGGGATGTGCTGCGCTTTTGGCCTGCCCAGGTTCGAGACGATCTGCCGTGGTGCGTCGAGCGCGTGAAACAGTGGGCGATAAAGCGCGGCGCCCTCAATTCTGACTAGCTGTATGAGCGACTGGAAGGTAAGCCGGGAAGAACTATTGCAGCTGTTAGGCGCAGCATCGCCGTCTGCCTCTTCACCTGAAGGACCTTCAGAAACGACTTCGGGAGCGTCTGAGATACACGCCGCGACTTCGGATCCGCCGACAACTGATAGGTCCAGCAAGCGTGCCCGTACGTTTACCCCCGCACATTTTATACTCGCCCGGGCGCTCCCTCGGTTGTGGCGATTTGCACAAGCCCGTGTTGAGGGGCAGCCTGCTCGTTTGCAGAGGCGCAAGCTTCGAGACCTGATTTGCTGGCTGCTCGCCAAAGAAGGGTTCACTGTGCGCACGAATGTCCCCATGCCCTACGAGCGGGGGGGCGAGACTGTCGCAGGGCGCCTGGAGCTGCTTGTGGTAACGAATGCCGGAACCCCCGTTCTCGCGATCGAAACGGATTGGATCGGAGAACCCTCTTCTCTTATGAAGCTCGAGGCCGCCCATCGCGCAGGTGTACAGGCGTTGTGGATTCTAGGCCATCCCTGCGAAGCGGATCGCCTGCTCAGGTACCGAACGCTGGCTAATCGCACCTTGCAGCAGTCCACGGCATCGTGGCTGGCAATCTACCACCTAGACCACGGCTGGCTACGCGCCCGTCTCGACCCAGCAAGCGGATAACGCCCCTTCTCATCCTCTCCATATACACACGAAAGACCTCAAACCAGGAGAGGGCCAACCGGTATTCAAGAGCATGTTGGAGATCTGCTGGCCGTCGAAAGCGGCTCGAGCTACCCGTGAGGAATCGCACGAAGCACGAGTGGTCGCACTGGGCGCAGGCTCACCGAAGCCTCCAAGGGACCCTTGCAGGGTGTCACCGGCTACGAAGACTCGTAATCCTCGAAACCCGGCGGGCGGCGAAAGCCGCGCGAAGCGCTTCGAGCGATCCGCTCCGGTGGCGAGA
>Ga0164243_10016395_pt1 | contig 10172 bp, 8 predicted proteins | sample OricompcompostOP_FD_108781 | JGI IMG/M metagenome (GOLD analysis project Ga0164243, IMG submission 108781) | Organic Plus compost microbial communities from Emeryville, California, USA - Original compost - Organic plus compost (OP) | ecosystem: Engineered > Solid waste > Mixed feedstock >... | reverse complement strand
GATTGCGTGCCGTGTCATACCCTAAGGGTATCGAGTGCAGTCTGCTTTGGACATTGGAACGGCTCCAGGTTCCCAGTCAGGCCCCGGCCATGTCGAGGCCGGCAGAACGAGTATGGCGGAGCCGGGCGGGGTGCGGCGAGTGATCGGCCGTGCCCCGCCTCCTTTCGGCCGGCAGCCGGGGCGGGGTCGCGGTCCGGCCTTCTTCGCAAGCGGCGGCGGTCATTCCGGCTCGGCCAGCCTTTCGCGCCACATCCTCTGAAAGGCGGGGCGGGCCTGGCATGCGGCAAGCCAGGCCGAGATGGTGGGAAATTGCGCCATCAGCCCGTCATGGCCTTGGGCATAGCGCAGGATCTCGGCCAGGTTCAGGTCGACCACGGTAAAGCGGCCGCCGACCATCTGGCCATGCCGGGCAAGGTGATCCTCGATCACGCGCAGGGGACGGGTCAATTCGCCGGCAGCCTTGGCAAGGACGGTTTCGGCCTCCTCGGGACGAAGCTGCCCCAGGCTGGTCTGAATGGCCAGGGCCTGGGGCTCGATCGCGGTGGCGGCATAGAAACCCCATTGCAGCATCAGCGCATCCTCGACCGCATCGGCGGGGCCCAACGGCTGGCCATGCCTGCGCGCCAGGTGCAGCGTGCAGGCCAGGGATTCCGACAGGACCAGATCCCCGTCCTCCAGCACCGGGATGGTGCCGGCGGGGGACAGCCGCAGGAAATCCGGCGAGCGGGTGTTCAGCGCCGCCCCCGGCGCATCGGGATCGGCCAGGCGATAGGCCTGGATCACCGGCACCTGGCGAAAGGGCAGGTTCAACTCGTGGCACAGCCAGATGACGCGCGAGGCGCGCGAGCGGGTGACGCCATGGATGGTCAGCATCGGCTCTCTCCTGATCACAGGCGAGCTTAGGCGCGATCACAGCCTCCGGGCAAGATAGCGCATCATGTTGCCGCCCATGACCTTGGCGATCTGCGCATCTTCCAGCCCGGCATCCATGAGCGCCTGGGTCAGCGCCGCCAGATGCGCCGCATCGAAGGGGACGCCGACCGAGCCGTCGTAATCCGAACCGAGCGAGACGCGATCCTCGCCCACCAGCGCGATGGCGGCCAGGATGGCGGCGGCGATATCCGCCGGGGTCCGGCCACAGACGACATCGGACCAATAGCCGATGCCGATGAGCCCGCCTTGCGCGGCGATGGCCTTCAGCAATTCGTCGTCCAGGTTGCGGGGGCTGGGGCAATGGCTATGGATACCGGTATGGGACAGGATCGGCTGCGCGCCGGGGATGGCCAGCACGTCGCGTACCATCTGCGGGCTGGCATGGGCCAGGTCGATGATCATGCGCCGGGCGATCATCTCCTCGACCACCTCGCGGCCAAAGGGGGTCAGCCCGGTGCCGCTGCCCTCGCCATGCAGGCTGCCGCCCAGCTCGTTGTCGAAGAAATGCGTCAGTCCCAGCAGGCGGAAACCGGCTCCGTAAAGCACCTGCAGGTTGCCGATCTGCCCTTCCAGGGGATGCGCGCCTTCTGCGCCGAGTATCGCGCCCACCGTGCGGGCACCGTTCTGCCGGGCCTCGAGCAGGGTCTGCAGATCCTCGGCCGAGCGGATCAGCAAAAGCTCTTCCGGTGCGCGTTCGGCGGCACGGCGCAATGCCGCTGCCTGGGCCAGGGCGCGTTCCTTGAGACTGAACCAACTCGGCAATGGGCGCAGCTGACCGATGAATAGTGGGGTGATATTGTCCGGTGCCGCGGCCGAATTGTGGCCATAGTTCTGGCCGCGCGGGCTCTTGGTCACGGCGGTGAAGATCTGCAGGGCGACATTGCCTTCGACGAGCCGGGGGATGTCGACATGGCCGCGCCCGGCGCGGTCGAGCGGATCGCGGTCCCAAAGCAGGGTATCGGCATGCCAGTCGCCGATCACCAATTGCCGATGCAGCGCCTCGGCCCGGGCAGAGACCGGCCAGCCCTCGGCCGGCATGGTGACCGGGTTCAGGCGCCGCTCGATCAGGCCCGGGCCCCAGATCGCCGTCGCAATGGCGGCCAATGCCGCCATCCCCGAAAGCCACAGGATGATGCGCCGGATGAAGCGGATCATCTCGCCCTCCTCCTTGCCGGTTTTCACCAGCATAGGGCGGCGGCGCCGGCCAGGCGACGAAAAAGCGTCGCTGCGGATTGTCCGTTGGAGGGGGCTCTGCCCCCAATCCCTTCGGGATTTCCCCCGGGATATTTCGGCACGAAAGAAGTCGCCCGACCTTTCCGCTTCTTTCGTGCCCAAATATCCTCGGGGGGGCCGGGGGGCGAAGCGCCCCCGGCGGCGAGGTCTCAGCCCTCCATCGCTTCGAGCTCGTCGATGAAGCCCTCGATCATCGACAGACCCCTGTCCCAGAAGGCTGGGTCGGAGGCGTCGAGGCCGAACGGGGCCAGCAGATCCTTGTGATGCCGGGCGCCCCCCGCAGCCAGCATGTCGAAATATTTCGCCTGGAAGTCGGGCAGGCCATCCTGATAGGCGGCATAGAGCGCGTTCACCAACCCGTCGCCGAAGGCATAGGCATAGACATAGAAGGGCGAGTGGACGAAATGCGGCACATAGGTCCAGAAGGTCTCGTAGCCCGGCATGAACTCGAAGGCGTCGCCCAGGCTTTCGGCCTGGACCGACATCCACAGCCCGTTGATGTCCTCGGGGGTCAGTTCGCCGGCGGCGCGGGCGGCGTGCAGCCTGCACTCGAAGTCGTAGAAGGCGATCTGGCGCACGACCGTATTGATCATGTCCTCGACCTTGCCGGCGAGCAGCGCCTTGCGTTGCGCCTTGTCGGCCGTTTTCGCCAGCAAGGCCCGGAAGGTCAGCATCTCGCCAAAGACCGAGGCGGTTTCGGCCAGGGTCAGCGGGGTTGCGGCCAGCAGTTCCCCCTGCGCCGCGGCCAGCCGCTGGTGGACGCCATGGCCCAGTTCATGCGCCAGCGTCATCACGTCGCGCGGCTTGCCGAGATAGTTCAGCAGCACATAGGGATGGACGGTGGTCACCGTCGGGTGGGCAAAGGCGCCGGGGGCCTTGCCGGGCTTGACCGCGGCGTCGATCCAGCCCCGCTCGAAAAAGGGCCGCGCCAGTTCCGCGAGCCGCGGCGAAAAGCCGGCATAGGCATCCAGCACCGTTCCACGCGCCTCGTCCCAGGGGATCAGCCGCGCGCTTTCGCCGGGCAATGGCGCGTTGCGGTCCCAGACCTGCAGCTTGTCGAGGCCGAGCCAGCGTGCCTTGAGCCGGTAATAGCGGTGCGACAGCCGCGGATAGGCGGCGGTGACGGCATTGCGCAGGGCCTCGACCACCTCGGGTTCGACATGGTTCGACAGGTGCCGTGCCGTCTGGGGGGTGGGCAGCCGGCGCCATTTGTCCTCGATGGCCTTTTCCTTGGCCAGGGTGTTGTGGATGCGGGCGAAAAGCTTGACGTTCCTGCCAAAGACCTCGGCCAGGGCGCGGGCGCCGGCCTCGCGCCGGCTGCGGTCGTGGTCGGTCAGCAGGTTCAGCGTCGCCTCCAGCCCCAGCGCCTCGCCATTCACATCGAAGCTCAGCCCGGCCGTGGTTTCGTCGAAAAGCCGGTTCCAGGCGGCGGCGCCGACCACGGAATTGTCGTGCAGAAAGCGCTCAAGCTCGTTCGACAGCTGATAGGGGCGCATGGCGCGCATGCGGTCGAAGACCGGCTTGTAGCGCGTGGGGCCGTTGGATGCGGCAAAGACCTCGTCATAGCGCGCATCGGGGATCTGGTTGAATTCCAGGCTGAAAAACACGAGTCTGGTGGTCGCCGCGGTGATCCGGTCCTGCAGGTCGCCCATCTGCTTGGCGCGCGTCGAATCGGTGGTGTTCTGGTAATAGCGCAGCCCGGCATAGGACATGATCCGGCCGGCGAGAATGTCGATTTGCTGGTAGCGTTCGATACAGTCCAGCATCCTGTCCGGTTCCAGCGCCGCCAGCTTGCCTTCGTAGTCGCGGGCAAAGATGCAGCAGGCATTTTCCAGGCTCTCGACGTCGCGGGCCAGTTCGGGCGAATCGGGGGCGGGGTAGAGATCGCCCAGGTCCCATTCCGGCAGGCTTCCCAGTTCGGGGATTTCGGCGGCGACGGGCAGGGCGTTCTCGTCCCGCGGCGGGGTGCGGTCGAGAAGGCGGTCGAGCGGGCTGCGATTGAGATGGCTGCGGGCGGAAATCGTCATGATCGGTCCTTTCATCTGGCCAAGATGTGACCTCTGGGCGGGCGATCTGCAAGGCGCAGGATGCATCGGGCGGCACCGGCCCGGCGGTTCAGCCCGCCGCGGTGGCGAAATGTTCCGCCGCCGCCTGCAGGAAGCGGTTGCGGATCGGGTCGCTTTCCATCATCGGCTCGTGCCGGCAATCGGGCAATTCCAGCAGCGCGGCGCCGGGCCAGGCGGCGGCGCGGCTGCGGATGGCCCGGGGCGAGACGATGCGCTCGCGCCCACCCAATGCGATCAGCGCCGGCAGTTTGGGCGAGGGCAGCCCGGCGAGGCGCCGGCATTCCAGCAAAGCCGCGTGCAGCCAGTCGTTGCTGGCACCGCCCAGCGAGATGTCGGGCCAGCTCGCTGCCTCGGCCACCAGCCGGCCCCAGCGCCTGCCGTCGCCGGTCAGCAAGTTGCCCAGGAACGGGTCGAGCAGGACAAAGCTTTCGCGGCCGCCGGCGCCGGGGGCGGGCTGCCCGCCGCGGCCGATCCGGTTGCAGATGCCGGTGATGGCCAGGACCAGCGATTGCGGCAGGCGGCGCAGGTCGATGCCCCACATCGGCGACGAAAAGACCGCGCTTTGCACCGGCAGCCCCGCATGCAGCGCCGCCAGGCCGATGGTGCCGCCCATGGAATGGGCCAGAAGATGCCAGGGCCGGGGCAGGTCGAGTTCCTGCGCCGCGACGACCAGTTCCACGACGTCGCGCTGGTAATCGGCGAAATCGCCGATATGGCCGGGCCGGGCATCGGCCTGGAGCCGGTCGGACATGCCCTGTCCGCGCCAGTCCGGCGCCAGCACGTCCAGCCCGGCGGCGTTCAGATCGGCCGCGACGTCGCGGTATTTTTCAAGATATTCCGTGCGGCCCGGAAACAGCAGCACCGTTCCCGAACCGCCGCCGGCCGGCCAATGCGCGGCCCGCAGCCGGACGCCGTCCTCGGCCCGCAGCCAGAAGGCGCGGGCCAGCGGCAGCGGGTCGCCGGGCAGGGTGTTGAATGGCGCGGGCTTCATCGCTTACGAGAGCAGCGCCCCCAGCTTCATCGCCGTGCCCATCGAGCCGTCGACCCGCAGCTTGCCGGTCATGAAGGCCGTGGTCGGGTTCACCTCGCCGTTCAGCAGCCCCTCGAACGTCTCGCGGCTGGCGGTCAGCGTCACCTCTGCCTCGTCGTCGCCCGCGCGGGCGCCGGTCTCGTCGATATAGACCGAGCCTTCGCCCTCGATGACGAATTTGGCGGTGCCGTCGAAGCCCTTGGCCTTTTCGTCCAGCGCGGCCACGGCGGCCTCGACCACTTTGCTCATTCTCGATCTCCTGTTCTCGTGTCTGGAATTGATTGGGGCAGAGGTTTACATGGGGAACATGCGTTGGCCAGTCCCTCATTTCCATCATGCCGTCGCGGCAGGGCTTCTCCTGGGGCTGTTCCCGGGGCCCGGCCCGGCCGCGGCATGGCCGGACAGGCCGGTGCCGGTCCAGGCAGATCCGGCCCAGGAAGACATCCCGCAGGGGGATGAGCCCGGAAACGAGGGACCCGGAAACGAGGAGCCCGGGGATGGGCAGGACGCCCTTCCCGACAGCCCGCTTGGCGAAGCCGCCGCTCCCTCCGAGCCGACCGCCGAGGCGCGGCTGCGCGAACGCGAGGACCTGGACCTGCTGTTTGCGGAACTGGCTCAGCCGGGGGGCGAAAGCTGGGCCAGGGCCGAAAGCGACATCCTGCGCATCTGGTCGCGCTCGGGTTCGGCGGCGATGGACCTGCTATACAAGCGCGGCGAGACTGCGCTGGACGCGGGCGATACCGTCACCGCCATCGGGCACCTGACGGCGCTGACCGATCACGCGCCCGATTTCGCCGCGGGCTGGTATCTGCGGTCGGTGGCCTTTTACCTGAATGGCGATCTGGGGCCGGCCATTGCCGATCTGGCCCAGGCGCTGCGGCTGGAGCCGCGGCATTTCAGCGCGCTGACCCAGCTTGGCACCATTCTGGAGGAGCTGGGCGACGACGGCGACGCCCTGCAAGCCTTTCGCCGGAGCCTGGAGATCCATCCCCATCAACAAGAGGCGCAGGATGCCGTCCGGCGCCTGGAGCAGAAATTGCAGGGCACGGACGCCTGATGAGCGACAGATCCCGGGTCACGGCCGTTCTTGGCCCGACCAATACCGGCAAGACGCATTATGCCATCGAACGCATGCTGGCGCATCGCACCGGGGTCATCGGCCTGCCGCTGCGCCTGCTGGCGCGCGAGGTCTATGACCGCATCGTCAAGGCGCGCGGCCCCTCGGTCGTGGCGCTGGTCACGGGCGAAGAGCGCATCGTGCCCGAGCGGGTGCAATATTGGGTCGCCACCACCGAGGCCATGCCCGAGGTCGGGGCTGATTTCGTTGCCATCGACGAGATCCAGCTTTGCGCCGACCCGGAACGCGGCCATGTCTTTACCGACCGGCTGCTGAACATGCGGGGCTTGCACGAAACCCTGCTGCTGGGCAGCGACACCATGCGTCACGCCATCGCCGCGCTGGTGCCGCAGGCGCAATTCGCACGGCGCGAGCGGTTCTCGGCGCTGTCCTGGGCCGGGTCGCGAAAGATCAGCCGGATGCCGCCGCGTTCGGCCATCGTCTGCTTTTCCGTCGAAGAGGTCTATGCCACCGCCGAACTGATCCGCCGGCAAAAGGGCGGCTGTGCCGTGGTCATGGGGGCACTGTCGCCCCGGACCCGCAATGCCCAGGTCGCGATGTATCAGCAGGGCGAGGTCGATTACCTGGTCGCCACCGACGCCATCGGCATGGGGCTGAACCTGGATATCCGCCACATCGCCTTTTCCGCCACCGAGAAATTCGACGGCCGCCGCTATCGGCCGCTGTTCCCGCACGAACTGGGCCAGATCGCGGGCCGGGCCGGGCGGCATACCGAGCCGGGCACCTTCGGCGTCACCGGCGATGCGGCCCCCCTGGACGAAGGGCTGGTCGAGGCGATCGAGAACCACCGTTTCCAGCCGATCAGCCGGCTGATGTGGCGCAATGCCGCACTGGAGTTCGGCACGATCGAGCGGCTGCAGCACAGCCTCGAGGCGGGCGCCCCCTCGGAATGGCTGGCCCGCGGGCGCGAGGCGGACGACATGCGCGCGCTGAAGGCGCTGTCGGCCATGTCCGAGATCCGCGACAGGGTGACGCATCCGCGCGATGTCCGGCTGCTTTGGGACGTATGCCGGATTCCCGATTTCCGCGGCATTTCCCCGGCCGAACATGCGACGCTGCTGGCGCGGATCCTGGGTTTTTTGCGCGAAGGCGGCGTGCCCGGCGACTGGCTGGAGGGGCAGATACGCCGCATCGACCGCATCCAGGGCGATATCGACACATTGTCGAAACGATTGGCATATATTCGCACCTGGACCTATGTTGCCCAGCGTTCGGGCTGGGTTTCCGACGAAAGTCATTGGCGCGCCGAGACGCGCGCGGTAGAAGATCGGTTGTCGGATGCTTTGCATGCGGCGCTGACGCAAAGATTCGTGGACCGGCGCACCTCGGTGCTGCTGCGCCGGCTCAAGCAGAAGGAGAGCCTTTTGGCCGAGGTGAATGACAAGGGCGAAGTCACGGTCGAGGGCGAGTTCGCCGGCCGTCTGGAAGGCTTTCGCTTCCACGCCGATCCCAGCGCGACCGGGGACGAGGCGCGCATGTTGCAGCGCGCCGCCTATGAGGCGCTGCGACCCGAGTTTCATCTGCGGGCCGATCGGTTCTACAATGCGCCCGATACCGAGCTGGACTTCACCGAACAGGGCGGCCTGATGTGGGGCGCCTCGGCGGTGGGCAAGCTGGTCAAGGGCGCCGAGGCGCTGAAGCCCGGCGTCGAGGCATTCGTCGATGACGAGGCCGGCCCCGAGATCGCCGAAAAGGTCCGCCGCCGCCTGCAACATTTCATCGACCGCAGGATCGCCACCCTGTTCGAGCCGCTCTTGGCGCTGAAGGGCGACGAGACGCTGACCGGCCTGGCGCGCGGCTTCGGCTTTCGCCTGGTCGAGGCGCTGGGCGTCCTGCCCCGCGAGGGCGTCGCGGCCGAGGTCAAGGAGCTGGACCAGGATGCGCGCGGCCTTTTGCGCAAGCATGGCGTGCGTTTCGGCCAGTTCACCATCTTTCAGCCGGCGCTGCTGAAGCCGGCGCCGACCCGGCTGCGGCTGGTGCTGTGGGGGTTGGACCAGGGCCTGTCGGAATTCCCCGAAAGCCCGCCGCCCGGCCTGGTGACGATTCCGAACCTGCCCGATGTCCCCAAGGGGTATTATACGCTTTCCGGCTATCACCCGGCCGGCGAACGGGCGATCCGCATTGACATGCTGGAGCGGCTGGCCGACATGCTGCGCGGCCAGGACAGCCGCGGCGGGTTCGAGGCGACGGCGGATATGCTGTCTATCACCGGCATGACGCTGGAGCAATTCGCCGGTCTGATGCAGGGCCTGGGCTATCGCGCCGAACGCGGTGAGCGGGCCAAGCTCCGCGCCGAGCCGGTGCCGCCCGCGCCCGCCGAACCCGTGGCCGGGCCCGAGCCCGGCGATCACGAGCATCCGCTGACCGAAGAGGAAAGCGTCCTTGCCGCCGAGACCCGGGCCCGCTGGGAGGCCGAGCAGGCCGCCCGCAAGGCTGCCGAGCCCGATCCGCAAGCCGATCCCGGGCCCGGAACCGAAGCCGCGTCTGAATCCGGCGTCGAATCTGAGACTGCATCCGGGGCCGAAGCGCCCGCGGCCGAGATGGAGGTGTTCTATACCTTCACCTGGGCACCGCGTCCGCGCGGCGGCCATCGCCGGTCCGACCGGCACGGCCAAGGCCATCAAGGTCATGGCGACCGGAACCAGGGCGACCGGAACCAGGGCGAACGCGGGCCGCGCCGCGAACGCGAGGCGGCGGCGAAAGCCGGGACCGGCCAGGAGGGCCGGCGCGACGGCAAGCCCTCGGAAGGGGGAAAGCGTCGCGACGACAGGTCCGAGCGCGGGCCCAAGGGCAAGTCCAAGGGCAAGCCACGCCATGACGGTCCCAAGAGCTTCGAGGCGCGCCCGCCGCGGGCCGAGAAGCCGGCCGATCCGGACAGCCCTTTCGCCATTCTCGCCGCGCTCAAGAACAAGTCGTGAGCGGTGGGGAAAGGGACAGCGATACGATCAGGCTCGACCGCTGGCTGCATCATGCGCGTCTGTTTCGGACCCGCACCCTGGCCGCCGATGCGATCGGCGCCGGGGGTATCCGGCTGAACGGCCAGCCCTGCAGCAAGCCGGCGCAGGTGGTGCGGGGCGGCGATACCGTCACCGTATCGGCGCATGGCCGGGTGCGGGTGCTGCGGGTGCTGTTGCCGGGCCGGCGGCGCGGCCCCGCCGGCGAGGCGGCCGGGCTTTACGAAGAGCTCTAGCCCGGTCGGCCTTAGCGATTCCCGCGCAAGGCCCGTCCCGCCAAGGCCAGCCCGGGCAGGTCCCGGCCGGGGCGCCGCCCCGCGCAATCCACGCCCGGCATGGAACCCGGTTCCGTCCCGCGGCGATGCGGCAGAACGCCGTCCCGTCCCGCGATGCCCGCCGCCGCATGCCCGTCTTTTCACCCGTGCCGGCCTTGATTGATGCCGGCGGCAAGCGTAACTAGCCGACCAGGAAACAGGAATATCTCGCCATGACCTATGTCGTCACCGAAAACTGCATCATGTGCAAATACACCGACTGCGTGGAGGTGTGCCCCGTGGACTGTTTCTATGAAGGCGAGAACACATTGGTCATCCATCCCGACGAATGCATTGATTGCGGCGTCTGCGAGCCGGAATGCCCCGCCGATGCGATACGTCCCGATACCGAACCCGACATGGAGAAATGGGTCGAGTTCAACCGCAAATATGCCGAATCCTGGCCGGTGATCACCCGAAAGAAGGACCCGATGCCCGGCTATCAGGAAATGGACGGCCAGCCCGGCAAGCTGGAGAAGTATTTCTCGGAAGCGCCGGGCGAGG
>Ga0164243_10016394_pt1 | contig 10172 bp, 10 predicted proteins | sample OricompcompostOP_FD_108781 | JGI IMG/M metagenome (GOLD analysis project Ga0164243, IMG submission 108781) | Organic Plus compost microbial communities from Emeryville, California, USA - Original compost - Organic plus compost (OP) | ecosystem: Engineered > Solid waste > Mixed feedstock >... | reverse complement strand
GCCGCGGTCGAGGCGAACTACCAGGTCAACACCTTCGAGACCGGGCTGGCCGAGGCCAAGGCGATGGGTGCGCTGGCGCTGTTCGGCGAGAACTACGGCGACGTCGTGCGCGTCGTCGAGATCGGCGGCCCCTTCTCGATGGAGCTGTGCGGCGGCACGCACGTCGCGTCGTCGGCGCAGATCGGCCCGATCACGGTCATCGGCGAGTCGTCGGTCGGCTCGGGCGTCCGCCGCGTCGAGGCCTACGTGGGCATGGACTCGTTCCGCTTCCTGTCCAAGGAGCGGGCGCTGCTCGCCGCCCTGTCGTCCTCGCTGAAGGTGCCCTCCGAGGAGGTGCCCGGCCGCGTCGAGCAGCTCGTCACCAAGCTCCGCGAGGCCGAGAAGGAACTGGCCCGGGTGCGCGCCGAGCAGGCGCAGGCCGCGGTGTCGGGTCTGCTCGACAACGCCACGACGGTCGGCTCGACGCTGGTCGTCGAGGGACGCGTGCCGGGTCTGGACGCCAACGGATTGCGCTCGATCGCCACCGACCTGCGCGGCAAGATCGCCGACCGGCAGGCCGTGATCGCGCTGTTCTCGCCCAGCGGCGAGGGCGCGGATGCCAAGGTGCCCTTCGTGATCGCCACCACCGCCGGCGCCCGCGACGCCGGCATCAAGGCCGGCGACCTGGTCAAGGAGGTCGCCCCGATCGTCGGCGGACGCGGCGGCGGCAAGCCCGACCTGGCGCAGGGCGCCGGCACCGATCCGGGCGGCATCGACGCCGCGCTGCGACGCATCCGCGAGTTCGTCGGCTGATGCCCCCGGAGGCCCACGGGCACGACCAGCGTCCGCGCCTGCCGCGCGGCCGTCGGCTCGGCATCGACGTCGGCAGCGTGCGGATCGGGGTCGCGGTGTGCGATCCCGATGGAATCCTCGCCACCCCGGTGGAGACGGTGCGCCGAACCCCTTCGGGGACGGCCGATCTCGAGCGGATCGCCGAACTCGTCGACGAGTACGAGGCGATCGGCGTGGTCGTCGGCCTGCCGAAGACCCTCAAGAACACCGCCGGCGTCGCCGCCGAGACCGCCCGCGGGTTCGGGGAGCGGTTGGCCGAACGCATCGCTCCCGTCGAGGTGCACTGGCAGGACGAGCGTTTCACCACCGTGACCGCACAACAGGCGCTGCACGCCAGCGGACGGTCGGTGAAGTCCTCGCGCGGCGTCATCGACCAGGCGGCGGCGGTCGCTATTCTTCAGGGATGGCTGGATGCGCGACGGTGAGTCCGACGACCCCTCGACCGAGTCTGGAGGAGAGCCTGCGGTGACCGACGAACGGCGTCGCACACGACATCGTGACCAGGGACGCCGTGCCGAGGGCATGGACCCCGAGCGTCTGCGGTACTTCACCCAACCCGCCGAGGGGACCCCGCACACTCGGCACCGCCGGCGGCGTTCGGCGCAGGCGCCGGGGACGACCGGCCCGATTCCCGGTCTCACGCCGGCGACCTCGCCCGGACAGCGCGCGACCCCGGTCCGCATCCCTCCGGGCGGCCAGATCCCGCAGCAGCCGCGGACGCGGCCGGTCCCGCCGGCGGCTGACGGGCAGACCGAGGCGCGGACGACTCCCCGGGCGTCGCGCCCGGCCGAGCCGCAGCCGCCGCAGCCGGCCGAGCCGCATGCATCGCGCCCGGCGGAGCGGCAGTCACCGCCCCGGCGTCCGGTGCCGCCGCGCGAGGACCGTCCGGTCGCCGAGGCGGAGACCGACACCGACTTCATCGTCGAACGGAGACCGGCACCCGCCCCGGATCGGCGTGTCGACGATCCGCGCGACGCCGACGACTTCCGGGACGCCGACGACTTCCGGGACGTCGAGGTGCCCGAGCCGAGTTCGGCGCAACCCCGGCGCCTGCGCGAGGACCGCGCGGACACCGAGGTGCGGGCCCTCCACGATCCCGGCGAGGACGACGGCTGGTGGCCCGGCGTCGACGACGTCGAGGAGCCGGCCGCCCCGCGTCGCCCGCGGCGTCGCAGCCGCGAGAAGCAGAAGCAGCGGCGCGCCGTGGTCGCCGTGGCGGTCGTCTTCATGCTCGCCCTCGTCGGCGGCATCGGCTACTTCGGCCTGAAGACGCTGGGCGTGTTCGACTCCCGCAAGGACTACACCAACGCCGCCGGGACCTCCGATGTGATCGTCGACATCCCGGACAACTCCACCCTCGCCGACTTCGGTCGAATCCTCGTCGACGCCGACGTGGTCGGCAGTGTCCGGGCGTTCGTGGATGCGGCCGACGGCCGGCCGATCTCGGGCGGCATCTACAAGCTGCGCACCCAGATCCCGGCGTCGACCGCGGTGGAGATGCTCACCGACGAGAGCGCGACGCATCGCGTCGGCCGGGTGGTGGTGCCGCCGGGCCTGCAGCTCGACTCCAAGACCGGCATCGACGGCATGGTGACGCCGGGCATCTTCCAGCGCATCCAGGACGCGACCACGGTCGACGTCAACGGGCGGTCGGAGGGGGTCACCGTCACCCAGCTCGAGGAGGCCGCGGCGAACTCGACGCCCGAGGAGCTCGGGGTGCCGTCGTGGGCGAAGGAGGCCGTCGAGTCGATGACCGGCGACCACCGCCGCATCGAGGGCCTCATCGCCCCCGCCACGTGGGAGCGGGTCGAGCCGCAGGACTCGCCCGTGCAGATCCTGCACGACATGATCGCCAAGAGCGCCACGATGTTCGAGAGCTGGGGACTGCTCGACAAGAACAACTCCGGACTCCAGCCGTACGAGACCCTCGTCGCCGCGTCGATCGTCGAGCGCGAGGTCCGCCACGAGGAAGACGCGCCGAAGGTGGCACGGGTCATCCGCAACCGCCTCGATCGCGACCAGAAGCTGGAGATGGACTCCACGCAGAACTACACCGCCGACGTGACCAACATCGATGTGCACGGCGACGCCTACAAGGCCGACACCGAGTGGAACACCTACCGGTACAAGGGACTTCCGCCCACGCCGATCGCGTCGGTGGGGATGCCGGCACTCGAGGCCATGCTCGACCCGGCACCCGGACGCTGGCTGTACTTCGTGACCGTCGACACCGCGGGCACCACCCGGTTCGCCGACACCTTCGAGGAGCACAAGCGCAACCGGGAAGAGGCCTGCGACAACAAGCTCGTGTCCACGGGGTGCCAGTGAGCGTCTCACCCCACGGCGGCGGACGCCGCGCGGCGGTCCTCGGTTCCCCGATCGCCCACTCGAAGTCGCCGGCCGTGCATCTGGCGGCCTACCGCGCCCTCGGGCTCGACGACTGGTCCTACGACCGGATCGAGTGCACGGCAGATCAGTTGCCGCAGATCGTGTCTGACGCCGATCCGGCCTTCATCGGCTTCTCGGTGACGATGCCGAACAAGGTGGCGGCCCTGCGGTTCGCGACGGATCGGACCGAGCGGGCCGAGCTGGTCGGCTCGGCCAACACCCTGGTCCGGATCGATGACGGCTGGCACGCCGACTGCACCGACATCGACGGGATGACCGGCGCCCTCGCCGAACTCGGCGTCGACGCCGATCTCGCCGGGGGAGCGGCGCCCGAGGCGGTCGTCGTCGGCGCCGGCGGGACCGCGCGGCCGACCATCATGGCGCTGGCCGGGGCGGGCATCGAGAAGATCGCGATCGTCGCCCGCGACGAGGGCCGCGCCGCCGACACGCTCGACCTCTGCGACCGCCTCGGCGTCGCCCGCGAGTTCGTCGGTTTCGAGGCCGGTTCGGACATCGAACGGCGCGCACGCGAGGCCGCGGTCGTGGTGTCGACCGTTCCCGCGCCCGCCGCCGCAGCCGTGGCGCCTGCGCTGGCGCATGCGGGCAAGGTCGTCGACGTGATCTACGACCCCTGGCCCACCCCGCTCGCCGAGGCCGTGACCGCGGCCGGCGGGACGGTGATCGGCGGCCTGGTCATGCTCCTGCACCAGGCCTTCCGGCAGGTCGAACTGTTCACCGGGCTCCCGGCACCGCGGGAGGCGATGCGCAAGGTGCTCATCCCCAACGGCTGACGTCCCGATCCGGCTGTGGACGCACTCACCGCGATCGGGTGGTGAGCGCGTGATGCTCGGCGGATGTCCGAGCTCGCGGTCCTTTCCTGGCTGGTCGTCGTCTCCGTCGGAGACCTGCGCACGCGCCGGATACCGAACGCTCTCGTCTGGCCGCCGATCGTCGCGGTCACGGCGATGGGGGCGGCCGAACCGCCGGTGCTCCTCGCCGCCTGCGCCGCGTCCGCGCCCTACCTGCACGCCTTCCGCGCGGGCACGTGTGGCGGCGGCGACGTCAAACTCGCGTACGTGTGCGGGGGACTGGCGACCCGCTGGGACGCCGCACTGGTCATGGTCGCCGCAGCGGCCCTGCTGGCGCTGGTGGCGGCACTGGCCGCGCGTCGGTCCCGACGCGGCCAACCGCACGCCCCGGCACTCGCGCTGGCGCTGATCGCGGTGTCCGATCCGCTGGGGTGAGGCCCGGCGAGACGCACTGTCGGGCCGGGATGGGGCGCATGGAACAATTGAGAACCGTGCTGCGCTGGATAACTGCCGGAGAATCCCACGGACCCGCCCTGGTCGCCATCGTCGAGGGCATGATCGCCGGGGTCGAGGTGACCTCGACCGACATCGGCGAACAGCTCGCCCGCCGCCGCCTCGGCTACGGCCGGGGCGCCCGCATGAAGTTCGAGGCCGACAAGGTGACCGTGATCGGCGGCATCCGGCACGGTCGCACCATGGGCGGCCCGGTCGCCATCGAGATCGGCAACACCGAGTGGCCCAAGTGGGAGACCGTCATGGCGGCCGACCCGGTCGATCCCGCCGAACTCGAGGGCAGCGCGCGCAACGCGCCCCTGACCCGACCGCGCCCGGGACACGCCGACTACTCCGGCATGCTCAAGTACGGCTTCGACGACGCCCGTCCGGTCCTCGAACGCGCCAGCGCGCGCGAGACCGCGGCCCGCGTCGCCGCCGGCACCGTCGCCCGAAACTTCCTGCGCCAGGTCCTCGGCATCGAGGTGCTCTCGCACGTGATCTCCATCGGCGCCAGCGACCCGTACGTCGGCCCCGCCCCGCGCTATTCCGATCTCGAGGCCATCGACGCCAGCCCGGTCCGCGCCTTCGACTCCGATGCCGAGAAGTCGATGATCGCCGAGATCGAGGCCGCCAAGAAGGACGGCGACACCCTCGGCGGCGTCGTGGAGATCGTCGCGACCGGCGTGCCCGTCGGCCTCGGTTCGCACGTCAGCGGCGAGACCCGCCTCGACGCGCGTCTGGCCGGTGCGCTCATGGGCATCCAGGCCATCAAGGGCGTCGAGGTCGGCGACGGCTTCACCACCGCGCGTCGCCGAGGCAGTGAGGCCCACGACGAGATGGTCCCCGGACCCGACGGCGTCCTGCGCTCCACCAACCGCGCCGGTGGTCTCGAGGGCGGCATGACCAACGGCGAGGACTTGCGCGTCCGCATCGCGATGAAGCCGATCTCGACGGTGCCGCGCGCCCTGTCGACCGTCGACATGACGACAGGGGAGACAGCCAGCGCCATCCACCAGCGTTCGGACGTGTGCGCCGTGCCCGCGGCCGGCGTGGTCGCCGAGGCGATGGTCGCGCTCGTCGTCGCGCAGGCCGCGCTGGAGAAGTTCGGCGGCGACTCGGTCGCCGAGACCGCCGCGAACGTCGCCGCCTACCGGACGGCCATCAGCGCGCGTCCGCCGCGCCCATGACCGGTTCGCCGACCCCCACCCGGCCGACCGCCGGCAAGCGGCCGGCCGCCGTCCTGATCGGCTTCATGGGTGCCGGCAAGTCGACCGTCGGGCGGCTGCTCGCCGACCGCCTGGACGTCGACTTCGTGGACACCGACGTCGAACTCGTCCGGCGCACCGGCCGGTCGATCCCGGAGATCTTCGAGACCGACGGCGTGGACGGGTTCCGGACGATCGAGGAGAACGTCGTGACCGACGTCCTCGAACACCACGGCGGAGTCGTCTCGCTCGGCGGCGGCGCGGTGACCACCCCGGGCGTGCGCGCCGCGTTGTCGGGCCACCGCGTGGTCTACCTGCGCGTCAGCCCCGACCGCGGCTTCGAACGCGTCTCGGGCACCGACCGGCCGCTGCTGGCCACGGCCGACCCGGCCGCCCGGTACGCCGAGCTGCTCGCCGAACGCACCGACATCTACTCGTCGGTGTGCACCCTGGAGGTCGACGCGGACGCCGAGCCCGAGGCCGTCGCCGACGCGATCGTCTCCGAACTCGCGCGCGAACTCGACGTGACCACCCCAGAGGCGTGAGGACCCCGACAACAACGTGAGGACCACAGCATGACCGACACCGAACCCGTCGCGATCCGCGTCAACGCGGGTGCGCCGTACGACGTGACGATCGGGCGCGGGCTGCTCGGCGAGGTCGCCGAGGCCGCGACCGGCGCCGACCGGATCGCGATCCTGTACCAGCCGCCGCTGGCCAAGACCGCCGAGCAGATCCGGGAGTTCCTCGCCGACAAGGGATTCGACGCCCACCGCATCGAGATCCCCGACGCCGAGGCGGGCAAGGATCTGTCGGTCGCCGCCTTCTGCTGGGAGGTCTTCGGCCGGATCGGCCTCAAGCGCAACGACAAGGTGATCAGCCTCGGCGGCGGTGCCGCCACCGACCTCGCCGGCTTCGTGGCGGCGACCTGGATGCGCGGCATCGGCGTCATCCACATCCCGACCACGCTGCTGGCGATGGTCGACGCCGCGGTCGGCGGCAAGACCGGCATCAACACCGAGGCGGGCAAGAACCTCGTCGGCTCCTTCCACGAGCCCGACGCGGTGCTCATCGACATCGGGACGCTGGAGACGGTGCCGCGCAACGAGATCGTGGCCGGGCTCGCCGAGGTCATCAAGACCGGTTTCATCGCCGACCCGACGATCCTCGACATCATCGAGGCCGATCCGCAGGCGGCCCTCGACCCGACCAGCCCGGTCCTGCCGGACCTGATCCGACGGTCGGTCCAGGTCAAGGCCGACGTGGTGTCGGCCGACCTGAAGGAGTCCTCGCTGCGCGAGATCCTGAACTACGGCCACACCCTCGGCCACGCCATCGAGCGCCGTGAGCGCTACCGGTGGCGTCACGGCGCCGCGGTGTCGGTGGGCCTGGTGTTCGCCGCGGAGCTCGCGCGGCTGGCGGGTCGTCTCGACGACGCCACCGCCGACCGGCACAAGTCGATCCTGGAACTGGTGGGCCTGCCCACGACATATGACCCCGATGCCTTCGGCGACCTCCTCGAGGGCATGGCCGGCGACAAGAAGAACCGCTCCGGCGTGCTTCGCTTCGTCGTCCTCGACGGCCTGGCCAAGCCGGGGCGTCTCGAGGGCCCGGACCCCGGCCTGATGGCCGCCGCCTACTCCGCGGTCGCGGGCGAGCCGCCGAAGAGCGGCTCGGTCCTGCTGTAGCAGACCTCGGCAGACGACAGAACCCCCACGGCCTCGCGGCGGTGGGGGTTCTGTCGTCTCGGTCGTGGGGGCCGGGTCCTACTGGGCGACCTCGGCGTGATGATCGGTGTGGACCGACCAGTCGTCCTCGGGGGCGTTCTTGTTCTGCTCGCGGCGGATCAGCCAGCGGCCGATCGCCGCACCGACGAACGCCGGCACGAACACCAGCAGGGCGGTGAACGACGCGCCCGCGATGAGCTCGACGAAGAAGCTCGCCTGCCCGATCCCGGCGAGCACCGTGGAGCCGAGGATCCAGCAGATCAGCCCGGAGACCACACCGGCGAGCAGGCCGGCCTTGAGCCAGCGGACCGTCAGGTCCTCGTAGTCGTCGGGATCGGGGTTGGCCCGGGCATCCCGGATGCCGTCATAACCACCCCAGACCAGCGCGATCAGCACGACCACCGCGATCGCGATGGTGCGCCACACCGTCGAGTGGAGCGGGGCCTCGACCACCGCCACACCGAGCAGGATGCGGGCCAGGACGTGAACAGCGGTGAATGTGACACCGCGCACCAACCACGAAGACATGCGCGCCATATTACTGATGCGTCACAGATCGGTGGAGGGAACGTCGATTCGGCGCCCGGCGAGTCGGCGCCGTAGCGTTGTCATCGTGCCGATCATCCATGACACGGCCGGCCGACGCGACCGGCTGCGAAACCTTCTGCGCGAGCGGTCCGACGCCGGTGGCCCGGTCTCGGCGTTCATCGTCTCCGACCTGGTCAACGTCCGATACCTGACGGGCTTCACCGGCTCCAACGCCGCGGTCCTCATCGACGCCGAGGACCCCGCCGGCGACCGGATCGCCACCGACGGGCGGTACCTCACCCAGGTCGCCGCCCAGGTCCCCGACCTCGCGGCGGTCATCGAGCGCGCCTGCGTCCCGGCGCTGCTGGAGCGGGCCCGCACGGCCGGTGCCGGCCGCGTGGGCTTCGAGGCCGACGCCGTGACCGTCGCCTCGCTCCGGGCGCTGGAGAAGTCGGTCGACGGCGCGCCGGTCGAACTCGTCGGGCTCACCGGCGTCGTGCAGGGGTTGCGCGAGGTGAAGGACGCCGGCGAGGTCGCGCTCATCCGGGCGGCCTGTGCGATCGGCGACGCCGCCCTCGCCCAGATCATCGCCGACGGCGTGCTGCGCGCGGGCACGACCGAGCGGGAGGCGGCGCGCGCGCTCGAGTTCGCCATGTACCGCCTCGGGGCCGACGGCATCGCGTTCGAGACCATCGTGGCCGCCGGTGCGCACTCGGCCATCCCGCACCACCGGCCCACCGGAGCGGTCCTGGCCGACGGCGACCTGGTCAAGATCGACTTCGGCGCGGTGGTCGGCGGATACCACTCCGACATGACGCGCACCTTCGTGCTGGGCCGCGCGGCGGACTGGCAGCGCGAGATCTACGAGCTCGTGGCCCGCGCGCAGACGGCCGGCCGGGCGGCGCTGCGGCCCGGCGCGGACCTGCGTGCGGTCGACGCCGCCGCCCGCGACGTGATCGACGCGGCCGGGCACGGCGAGCACTACGTCCACGGGCTCGGACACGGCGTGGGACTGCAGATCCACGAAGCGCCCGGAATCGGCAAACTCGCGGCGGGTACACTGCCTTGCGGTGCTGCGGTCACCGTGGAGCCCGGTGTCTACCTACCCGGATGGGGTGGGGTCAGAATCGAGGACACCCTGGTCGTCAGCGATGGCGAACCCGAACTGTTGACCACCACCGACAAGACATTCACCGTCCTCTGAACTGCAAGGGAAGAAACACCACATGGCGACCACCGCCGATTTCAAGAACGGCCTCGTGCTGCGCCTGGACGACCAGCTCTGGCAGATCCAGGAATTCCAGCACGTCAAGCCCGGCAAGGGTCCTGCGTTCGTCCGCACCAAGATCAAGAACGTGTTGAGCGGCAAGATCGTGGACAAGACCTTCAACGCCGGTGTCAAGGTCGAGACCGCGACCGTCGACCGTCGCGACATGACCTACCTGTACAACGACGGCACCGACTACGTGTTCATGGACAGCCAGGACTACGAGCAGTTCTCGCTGCCGCCCGAGGTCGTCGGCGACGGCGCGCGCTTCCTGCTCGAGAACATGACCGTCCAGGTCTCGCTGAACGACGGCACCCCGCTGTTCGTCGAGCTGCCCGTCACCGTCGAGCTGGTCGTCGCCCACACCGACCCGGGCCTGCAGGGCGACCGTTCGACCGGCGGCACCAAGCCCGCCACCCTCGAGACCGGTGCCGAGATCCAGGTGCCGCTGTTCATCAACACCGGCGACAAGTTGAAGGTCGACTCGCGCGACGGCAGCTACCTCGGCCGCGTCAACAGCTGACCTGTGAAACAACCCGGCACCCGACACAAGGCGCGGCGGCGCGCGGTGGACCTGCTCTTCGAGGCCGAGGCCAAGAAGGTCAGCCCCGCGCAGCTGGTCGCCGAGCGCCGTGAGTACGTCCGCACCGACGAGAGCGTCGGCACGATCCACGACTACACCGCCACGGTGATCGAGGGTCTCGCCGGCGATCAGGCCCAGATCGATGCGGTCATCTCCTCCCATCTGCGGGAGTGGACCCTGGAACGTCTGCCCGCGGTCGACCGCGCCATCATGCGGCTGGCCACGTGGGAGCTGTTCAACTCGCTCGACGTCGACCCGATCGTCGTCGTCGACGAGGCGGTCGAGCTCGCCAAGGAGCTGTCCACCGACGATTCGCCGGCCTTCGTCAACGGCGTGCTG
>Ga0164243_10016393_pt1 | contig 10172 bp, 8 predicted proteins | sample OricompcompostOP_FD_108781 | JGI IMG/M metagenome (GOLD analysis project Ga0164243, IMG submission 108781) | Organic Plus compost microbial communities from Emeryville, California, USA - Original compost - Organic plus compost (OP) | ecosystem: Engineered > Solid waste > Mixed feedstock >... | reverse complement strand
TCGGTCCGCACTTCGCGAGCCGCAAGGGCGGCTACACGCGCATCCTCAAGACGCGCGTGCGCAAGGGCGACGCGGCCCCGATGGCGTTCGTCGAGCTCGTCGGCCTCACCGGCCAGGCCTGAGCGTCAGGCGCTGTCAGCGCCTCTCAGATTCTTCACGTGATCGTGTGATGCCCGCCGCATAGGCGGGCTTTTTTTTCGGGTATACAGCGGCCCCGTTCTCGTCGATAAACCGGGGCGTTCACCCCTCGCACTTCCCTGTCTGGAGATGTTCATGAATCGGATCGCCTACGTTGCCTGTGCCCTCGGCCTCCTGCTCACCACCGCCTGTCGCGACGACGACCCCACCAACCCCGGCACCGACGGCGGCCCGGGTAGCGACGGCACGATCCCGGGCGGCGAGGTCGAGATCCAGCAGATCCAGGACGACGCGATGCCTGCCGGCACGCAGGTGGAGGTCAAGGGGGTCGTGGTGACGGCGATCGACAGCTTCGGCAGCCGCACGGGGGATCTCTGGGTACAGGAGCCCGAAGGTGGTCCGTTCTCGGGCATCAAGGTGTTCGGCGCGCCTCTCGATCAGCTCGCGCTGCTCCAGCCTGGTGACATCGTCGACATCACGAATGCACAGAAGGACGAGTTCGCGCTGGATTCGGACATGAGCGGCCGCAAGGTGACCGAGCTGAAGCCGGCCGCTGGCGGCACGCTGACGGTCACGAAGGTCGGAACCGGTGAGCTGCCCGCACCTGCGGCGGTCGATGCGCTCGCAATCGGAATGATGGGACGGGCAGAGCGTGACGCCGAGTGGGAGAAGTGGGAGGGCGTGCTGATCACGGTGAGCAAGGCCCGCCAGGTCTCTGACGTGCGCGGCTTCGGTGATATGGAGATCGACCAGCAGGAGTTCCGGATCACCGGTGACGCCCGCGTGCAGTCGGCGATGACTGAACTGCCGGAAGGCGCCGCGACCGCCGACTGCTACACGGTGACCGGCGTCGGTGACTACTTCTTCAACTGGCTCGTGCTGCCGACGTCCGCCGACCAGATCGCGGACAGCGATGCGTGCGCCCCCGAGGAGGAAGGCGAGGCGGCGTGCGCCGATGAGATCGACAACGACGGCGACGGGTTCACCGACTGTGACGATCGCAGCTGCTCTGCAACCTGCTCGACCGCGGCCACGATTGCTGACATCCAGGCCGGCACTGTGACGGGCGTCGTCGTGCTCGACGGCGTCTACGTCACGGCGCGGACCGGGAACAACAAGCACGTCTGGGTTTCTCAGTCGCTGACGGCTGCTCCGAACGAGGGCATTTTCGTGTTTCGCGGCAGCAACGCGAGCGACCTGCCGGCCTCGATCGTGCCAGGTGCCAAGGTCAACGTGACGGGCACGGTCCAGGAGAACGGGTTTGGGCAGGGTGATACGACCACACAACTCGGCGCTGGGGCGACGGTGACCTTCGTCGAAGCCCCGACCTCGGCTCCCGTGCCGGTGTCTGGTCAGACGGCTGCGGCGCTTGTCGTTGCTGCGACCGGCGAGCCGTATGAGTCGGTGCTCGTCACACTTACCGACGTCAAGGTGAACTCGATCGGCACCGCGGACTTTTGGGTCGGAGAACTTCAGCAGGGCGCGACTACGTTCCTTTCGGACGATGACATCATGAAGCTCGAAGACGCCGATCTGAACAAGTGCTTCACTATGACCGGCATCTGGACCTACCAGGTGTTCGATGATGAGTACGGCCTTCTGCCGATGACGAAGACGGAGACGCCCTGTCCCTGAATTCGCGGGGAACGGCAGCCGAGCCAACGACGTCGCCACGTGCGGCTACCAGTTGCATGGGCGGGTGAGACAGTGGTGCCTTCGCGCGCCCGTTCAGCGTGGTGCATCGGGGGAGTAAGCTGCCGACGCCCATCCTCGAGCTTTCTCTGCGTCTGCGGAACCGGTGGCGTGTTCAGCTTGATGGCTCGAGCGTCCCACCACCGCATCCGCCTCCGGATCGATCCGAGTATTCTGCTTCGGCCGACGCTCGACTGATCGATGTAGCGTCCGCAGTTCGCGGCGTCCGCTGGCGACGGCAGATCTAGTACTTCACTGCCGTTGACGTGTTTGTCGCTATCGCGTCGCGATGTTGCCGGTGGTGACCATCGCCGCTTCGATTGCTGACGAGTGCTTCTCGTACCCACCTGTCGCGGTGTTGATGCGGACGAAGCCAAGCCCACCTCCGCCTCCACCGGCCACTCCCGAGACGGTCAGGTCCATTGCTGACTCAGCTGGAGTGGTCGCGCTTGCTCCGGCTCCGCCTGAGCTACAGCCGGAGGCCTTGCAGACACCACCGGGTTGAGGCGCACCCGTGTCATCATGCGGTGGGGTGGGGCCGCCTGCAGCACCACCGCCGCCCTTCGCGATTAGCGCCGCGTTGGGCCCTAACGTGATCCACGGTGCTTCGAGCAGGATGCCACCGCCCGCGCTTCCACCGTGCGGGATTGCCACACCCGGTGCCGCCTCGAAATACCCGTTGAGGCCGCGGACGTCGATCACTCCGTTCACGCGAATCGCGTCTGGACTAACGAGCTGGATCGCACCACCTCCTGGCGTAACTTCGGTGTCCGTACCGGAATGTAGGTCATCGTCCGTCCAGTGGAAGTCCCCCGAGGGGCACCCGCCGCGTAGCGGGACCAGCGCCGCACTGCCATTAGCTGTGCCACCTCTGCCGCCAGGTTGATTCGGGATGTCCCCTCCGTCGCCGCCAGCCGTTGCATGCCCGCCACCTGCGCCTCCGCCCGAGCGAGCGCCGTCGGAGTGGCTCGATATGAAGGCGTTGCCGTAGCCGGCATCGCAGCCGCTGAATGGGCGCGCCGCTTGACCTGCTTGTACACGGATGGGACCGGCGATTACGAGCTCAGCCTTCGAAAGGATTGCGAGAGGGCGGCTACCATACGCCGTGACGTGGTGTAGCGTTGCCTTCTTCGTGATAAGTACCCGGATCTGTTGGGGACCTCCGGGGTTCGGGGCTAGGCGACTCGGGACGTCGATGATCCCGTCGGTCGAGCTCACTTTCCCGCTATCTGTATCGATTGTCAGGATGGGGTAGTCGAGCTCTGGTGCATCCTCCGCGAGTGCGAAGTACTGGTGGAGATCGTTCGACGGATCGATGACTCGACACCGCGGCTCACTCTCGAAGCAGCCAAGCGCGCAGTCTACGCTCTCGGTGAGGTTGCCGTTCGCGTCACAGGTGCTCACGCGACCGTTCGAGCATACCGTCTCGTTCGGTGTGCACATGCGGCAACCTCCGACAGTCTCGTCGCAGCCGCGCTCGCACTGGAGGAGGTCGTAGTCGGTGCCGGCGCCGTTGCACGTGATCGCGAGGTCGCCGCGGCAGGCGGTGAACTCGCCCGGCGTGCAGGAGACCGCGATGCAGGTCTCGGGCTCGCCGGAGAGCGCGCCGTCGACATCGCAGAAGGGCAGGGCTGGATCCGTGCAGGTGCCGTCTCGGCACGACTTCGGATTCGGCTTGGTGCAGCCCGACACCAGCGCCGCCACGAGAAGGCTCACTCTCCACCAGGACATGGTTCGATGTTCGGAGATCATGGACGGCTTATCGACCGGCTCCGGCACGAGTTGCGTCGAAAGTGCGATCTCGTGGCGAGCTGGCGTGCGCTGCGGGAATGCGTTTCGTAACCGGTGAAGTTCACGCGATTTTGCACGTGCTCTCGTGCTCGTTGCGGCGCGGTCGCGAGCCCGGGGGCGACCCGCGGGCGGACGGTGGCGGTGTGGCCGACGGCAACCGGCGGCGACGCGGCGGCTCTCTGTGGGCTGCCGGAGACGGCATCGCAGTGGATCTCGATCTCGATCAATGCGTTCGAGTACGACCTTCGCCAGATCCGGCCATTCCAGCCTGACCGTGCGCGCCCTCGGGCGGTCGACGGACACGACGCACGCGTCCGTGTGCTCGCGAGCGAGGGGGCGGCTGGATTCCGGCGCCCTACACGGAGGGCTCCGGCGGCGAGCTCTCGTAACGAGAGGGCCGTTCGCCATCGTCGTGAACGCCGCCCGGGGTGTCATACGGCCCTGATAAGACGGCCACATGCCCGGGACAGGTGCGGCGGCGAGCTACGGCGATCTGCTGATCACGTCGCTGGTCGTGCTCGCGGCCGTGTGCGTCGCGGCGTTCGTTGCGGTGCGGTTTGTCGGCCGGTTCTTGGCGACGGGAAGGGTCCGCGGGGCGCACCTGCTCGACGTCGTGGCGCGGGTGCCGCTCGAGCCGCGGCGGTCGCTGTACGTCGTCGAGGTCGCGGGCAAGACGCTGCTGGTGGGAACGAGCGAGATGGGGCTGTCCGTGCTGACCGAGCTCGATGGAGGCGAGGTCCGCGCGCGCACGGTGCCTCGCCAGAGCTTCTCGGATCTCGTGCGTGCGGCCTGGCAGCGGCGGTCGTCGGGGCCGACGGCGTCTGCGGCGGATCAAGTGGATGGTGGTGCGGCTGCGGAGACGAGCGGGGCAGGTCGAGCGTCGGCGTTGACCCTGGGCCACGTGGCGCAGGGGGGCGCGCATGCGCGCGAGGCCGGCCGGGATGTGGACACGCGGGTGGGCCACGTGGCCCACGGCTCGGCGCACGCGCGCGAGGGCGGCCGGGATGTGGACACGCGGGTGGGCCACGTGGCCCACGGCTCGGCGCACGCGCGCGAGGGCGGCCGGGATGTGGACACGCGGGTGGGCCACGTGGCCCATGGTTCCGCGGACGCGGACGAGGATGGCCGGGAATCGGACAGGCGGGTGGGCCACGTGGCCCAGGACGCCGAGCCATCGAGTGCGAAGGCGGACGGTGATCCACGCTTACTCTCGCCGGCGATGGCGCAGCCAACTGGCACGCGCGAGGAGTCGTGACGGGCGGCGCCCTCGAGAACGCGGGCTGGGTCGCGCTGATCGCGATCGTGCCGCTGCTCGTCCTGATGCTGACGAGCTTCGTGAAGGTCTCGGTCGTGCTGTCGCTGCTGCGCAACGCGATCGGGGCGACGGATGCGCCGTCGGGGCTCGTCGTGATGGGCGTGTCGCTCGTGCTGACGTTCTTCGTGATGGCGCCGGTCGCGGTGGAGATGGTACAGGCCGCGGCAGGTGCGCCGGCCACGCAGCCCGGGCCCGCGCACACGCCGCGAACGCCGCAGCAACGGTCGACGTCGCCGTTGCCGCCGCCGGGCACCGCCACGCCGGCTGGAGACGCTGGGCGCGGCGCTGCGGACGCAGAGCTCGACCCGAACGCGACGGACCCGCTCGTGACGCCGGGCATGGCGGACGCGTTGCCGAACGCGGCGGACCCGCTCGTGAAGCCGGGCAGGGCGAACGCGTTGCCGAGCGGGGACGAGGCGAACGCGACGCCGAACGGGATCGAGGCGAACGCGATGCCGAACGGGACCGTGGCGAACCCGGCGGGTGCGCCGCGCGCGACGCCCGGCGCGGGCAGTGGCGCCGCGAACGGCGCAGGCGGCCCGCCGCTCGAGCTGGAGGCTGCGTTGCGCGAGGTGGTGCCGCCGAGGCTGATCGGGGAGCTCGACGCGGTGGCGCGCGGGCTCGAGCCGCTGCGGCGGTTCCTCGGGCGGCACGCCGCCGAGCGTGATCGAGAGACGTTCGTCGAGCTCGCGGGGCGCATGGGGCACGCGACGGTTGGGGACGAGCTGTGGGTGCTCGCGCCGGCGTTCCTGACGACCGAGCTCCGCGAGGCGTTCGCGATCGCGGTGCTGATCTTCCTGCCATTCCTCGTGATCGATCTGGTGGTCGCGCTCTCGCTCGCGGCGCTGGGGCTGCAATCGACGTCGCCGCAGGTGGTGGCGCTGCCGCTCAAGCTGCTGTTGTTCGTCGCGGTCGATGGCTGGCGGCTGCTGATCGAGAGCCTGCTGCGGGGGTACGTGTGACGGCGAGCCTGGTCGCGCTGCTGCGCGAGGGGTTCTTGCTCGCGCTGCTGCTCGTGGCGCCGCTGCTGGTGGCCGCGCTGATCGCCGGCGTGATCACGGGGCTGATCGGGGCGTTCACGCAGATCCAGGATCCGGCGGTCGGGCTCGTGCCGCGCGTCGCGGCGATCGGGATCGCGGTCGTGCTGTTCGCGCCCTCGATCGCGCGCCAGCTCGACGCGTTCGCCGGCCGGATCTGGCCGCTGATCACGTCGATCGGTGCGGGGTAGGAGCGCATGACGCTCGTGCTCGCGCTGCGCGGCGCGACGGCGATCCTCGTGCTGACGACGCTCGCGGGCGGGTTGCCGCGCCTGGTGCGGCTCGGGCTCGCGGCGCTGGTGGGGCTGTGGGCCGCGTGGATCGCGGGCGGCCACCTGCCCGCGGTGGTGGCCGGTGCGGGCGACGTCGCCTGGTGGATGATCGGCGCGCACGAGATCGTCGTCGGCGCGACCCTCGGCCTCGTCGCGGCGATGCCGCTGATCGCGGCGGGGATGGCCGGGCGGCTCGTCGACGTCGCGAGCGAGGCGAAGGGGTCGTACGCCGGGCTGTTCGCGGTGCTCGCGGCCGCGGTGTTCGTCGGCATCGACGGCCACGTGACCGTGGTCGCCGCGATCGTCGACAGCTTCCGCGCCGCGCCGGCGATCGCGGACGTCCGGCCCACCGTGCTCGACGCGCTCGGCGGGCTCGTGCCCGCGGCGGTGTCACTCGCGCTGCCGTGGCTGGTGACGGCCGCGGTCGTCGAGATCGCGGTCGGGGCGGCGAGCCGGATCGGCGGGCGGGCCGCCGTGTTCGCGCCCGCGGGCGCCGCGGTGCCCGCGGCCCTCGTGATGATGACGGCCACGCTGATCGGCACGCTCGCGGTCGCGATCGCGGCGCTCGTGCGCGGCGCGCTGTGAGCTCGTCGTTCTCGCGGGTAGGCGCTCCGCGGCTCGCCGCGAACTCCAGCACGATGTCGTTCGAGGCGAAGCGGAGGTCTACGGCGGGTTCGAGGTGCTGGTCGAGCTGTAGCGCTCCTGGCGCGCACGCGTGGCCGCGATGATCTCGGCCAGCCGCGGCCAGTGCGTCTCGGCGACCTCTCCCTCGGCGCCCGCGAGGACGGACGCGAGCGAGGCGTCGCGGTGCACGGGGATGGCGTGGCGGCGCGCCAGCGCGAGCAGCTGCGTGGCGCGCGCACCGTGACCCGTGGCGGTGCCCACGGGCACGGGACGGTGCACCGGATCCCACGCGATCGCGACCGCGACGTCGTCTCCGAGCACGAGCACCGATGCACCCGCGACGGCATCACGGAGCGCGCGCGCGCGCGCCGAGCCGGACCGGGGCCGCGCGCGGTCCTCGCGCGCGAGCTGCTCGCGCCGCTTGCGCCACCGAGGATCGGCGCCGGCGAGCCGATCGTCCTCGCGCTTCTCGGCGGGCGTCATGTGCAGTGCCTCGGCGAGCGCGGCGTGTCGCGAGAGCGCGTCGCCGGCGCCGAGCACGGCCCACGCGATCGCGAGCGAGGCGAGGAAGCTCGCGACCAGGACCGCGCCGGCGAGCGGCGCCACGGCCAGGCTCGCGAGCCGGTCGGCCATGATCCACAACCAGCCGAACGCCACGCCAGCGACCGCGGCGGCTCCCACGAGGTCGAGCGCGGCACGCCGTACGCGGCGCGGCTCGGGAACCGGTGCGCCGGCGAGCCGTCGGCGCGGAAGCCACACGGCGCGCGTCTGCGCGATGGTCGCTATCACCGCGGCGAGCGCCGTCGCCGCCAGCACGGGCAGCACGAGCTCCAGCACCGCCGCGGGGAGTCCGTGCAGATCGAACGCACCCGCGTCCGTGCTCGCGTCCCCGATGGATGTAGCGGAGGCCGCACCGCCATCGCGCACCGCGCCGCCGCCGGGATCGCCGTGCGCGATAGCCTCGAGGGAGTCACGCGCGGTCCCCGTGCTCGCGTGCTCGATGCTGGAGGCATCGAAGGCGTGGCGGGCCGAAGCATCCGGCGGGATCGCGGCGTCGCGCGTCGATCCGGCGAGGCCCGGCCATCTCGCGGTGCCCTCACAGGCGGCGCGGAGCCACGCGCCGAGCCGCGCGACCGCGGAGCGGCCGAGCGCGAGCGTCGCGATCAGCGCGGCCGCGCACGCGAGCGCGCCCACGAGCACGGGGCTCGCGGCGTGGAGCCCGGCAGCGCGCGCGAGCGCACGGCGACGCGCGGACGGTGGGAACGGGCGCTCGGCGGCCATCGGTTCAGCGCCGATGGTAAGGTGCGCGGCAGATGGCGGCTGCAACGAAGGTTCGAAAGGCGGTGATCCCGGCGGCCGGGCTCGGCACGCGGTTCCTTCCGGCGACGAAGGCGACGCCGAAGGAGATGTTGCCGATCGTCGACGTGCCGACGATCCAGCTCGTGATCGAGGAGGCGGTGCGCGCGGGGATCTCCGAGGTGGTGCTGATCCAGGGCCGGCAGAAGAGCTCGATCGAGGATCACTTCGATCACGCGTACGAGCTGGAGCACACGCTGCGCGAGCGCGGCAAGACCGAGCTCGCCGACGCGATGGCGGCGATCTCGTCGATGGTCCGGCTGATCTCGGTGCGGCAGAAGCAGCCGCTCGGGCTCGGTCACGCGGTGCTGTGCGCGCGCGAGGTGGTCGGCGACGAGCCGTTCGCGGTGCTGCTCGGCGACGACCTGATCGACAACGACGAGGATCCGGGCATCGCCCAGCTGATCCGCGTGCACGAGCAGACCGGCGCCGGCGTGGTCGCGATCATGGAGGTCCCCGAGGGCCAGGAGCACATGTACGGCATCGTCGCGGGCGAGGTCGACGCGACCGGGCACATGCGGATCCACGACATGGTCGAGAAGCCGAAGTCGAACCCTCCGAGCCGGTGGTCGATCATCGGGCGCTACGTGCTGCCGCCTCAGATCTGGCCGATGCTCGCCGCGACCAAGCCGGGTGCGGGCGGCGAGATCCAGCTGACCGACGCGCTCAAGGAGCTGGCGAAGTCGCGGACCGGCATCTACGGCGTGGTCGTCGAGAACCGGCACGACGCCGGCGACAAGCTCGGCTACCTGCGCGCGAACCTCGCGTACGCGCTCAAGCGCCCCGAGCTCCGCGACGCGGTGCTCGATCTCTGTCGCGAGATGCTCGCGGCGGCCGAGCGCACGCGCTGATCGCTCATCCGGTCACGCCGCGTGGCCGCGCCTGCGAAGCCGCCCACCTCGTGACCTGGGGCAGCCGCAACGCGAGGCGACACCTCGAGCTCGCGCGCTCGCTACCGAGCGCGGCTCGTCACCGCCGGCCGTCACACGAAGGTGCTACCGTGCGCCGGCTGTGAGCTCGGCAGAGCACGTCGAGGTCGCGGTCCCGGTGGCCGTGCACGGGCGGTATCACTACCGTGTCCCGTCGCACCTTCGCGGGCGCGCGCAGGTCGGTTCGCGCGTGCTCGTGAAGTTCGGCGGCCGCAAGGTCACCGGCGTGGTCGTGCGGGCGAACACCGCGCCGCCCGAGAACGTCGCGCCCGTCGACGTCAGCGACGTGCTCGACGACGAGCCGGCGCTGACGCCCGAGCTGGTCGAGCTGTGCCTGTGGATCGCCGAGTACTACGAGGCGCCGCAGGGCGAGGTGTTCCGCGGCGCGCTGCCGGCGGGCAGCGGCGTCCAGGCGCGCGCGGTGTACGCGCTCACCGAGGCCGGCCAGCGGGCCGCCGACGGGCAGGGCGCCGCGCTCCCCGCGAAGCAACGCGTGATGATCGCGAGGCTCGCCGAGGGAGAGGTGCCGGTCGCCGGGGCGAGCCCCGCGACGAAGCACGTGCTCGACGCGCTGATCGCGCAGGGGCTCGCCGAGCTCCGCGACCAGCGGTCGAGCGCGCGCGCCAAGCTCAAGCGCGAGAAGGTCGCGCGCCTCGTCGCCGAGGTCGAGCACGCGCGGAAGGCGACCGCGCGCTCGCCGAGGCGGCGCCAGGTGATCGAGCTCCTCGCCGGTCGTGTCGCGAGCCCAGAGGCCGCCGTCGAGCCCTCGGCCGATCGCGCCGTCGCGATGCGCAGCGAACAGGCCGTTCGGGTTCCCGAGGACGGGCGGGGCGTGCCGCCGTCGGAGTCCCTTCCGGTCGCCACCGAGGGTGCGCCCGCCGCGGCCGTCGACGGGGCGATCTCGCTCGACGTGCTCGAGCAGGCGCTCCCCGGCGCGAAGGTCGCGGTACGCGAGCTCGTGAAGGCGGGGCTCGTGGTCGTCGAGGAGCGCGAGCGGCCGCTCGATGCGGTCGCGATC
>Ga0164243_10016392_pt1 | contig 10173 bp, 8 predicted proteins | sample OricompcompostOP_FD_108781 | JGI IMG/M metagenome (GOLD analysis project Ga0164243, IMG submission 108781) | Organic Plus compost microbial communities from Emeryville, California, USA - Original compost - Organic plus compost (OP) | ecosystem: Engineered > Solid waste > Mixed feedstock >... | reverse complement strand
GTTCTACGTCGACGTCGAGGACGTCACCCCCGAGATGACCGACCGCTTCGAGTTCGAGATCGACACCACCCGGCCCAACGAGGCATGGCGGGCCGAGGTCGCGGCCAACCTGGCCGCCCGCGCCGAGTCCCCCGCCCCTGTGGGCTGACGCCGAGGGGCCGGTCGACTCCGGGTTGATCAGTCCCGGGGTTGGTCAGCCCAGGGCCGGGAGGCGCGAGGCCAGGGCCGCCTGATCCGATGGCACGGGCAGCCGGCCGGTGCCGACCAGCACCGCCTCCGCGTCGCTCCAGGCGCCGGGGAGACTCTCGCCGACCAGCGCTTCGACGGTCGCTCGGGCGACCCGCAGCGCAGCGTCCGGCGCAGGTGCGTCAGTCCGTAGGTCGAGCTGATGCACGACGTCCTCGACCGCCCACACCGCGAGGTAGTCGCCGGCGGTGAACACGTGGCCCTGCCAGCGACACGGGCGGTCGGCGCCGGCGAGGACCCCGTGACGAGCGGCTCCGGCCACCTCGTGCAGATGGTCGACGACATCAGCGGGTCGCACGTAGGTCGCCGTACGGCGGCGCTGGGCCATCAGCGCGGGCACCGGGTCCTCGCTGGTGAACTCCGCGGCGAACGCCGGCCAGTAGCTCGCGGCGTCCACCGTCGGCGCCTCGTCGACCACCGATACCAGGCCGCCCAGCATCTCCTGCCAGCCCGCGATCACGTGCACCACGACGTCGAGCCGCGTCCAGCCATGACAGCGGGAGCCGGCAAGCAGGTCGTACTCCCCCAGTGCGTCGACAACTCCCACGAACCCGTCGATCGACTCCACGCACGCCGTGCGCGCATCACTGAACGGCATCGTGAGGCTCATGCCGCGACCCTAGTCGACCAGCGACTCGGCGAACCGCGCGATCGCACCGGTCATCGTGCGCAAGGCATCGAACTCCGCACCCCAGTCGCCCGTGCGCCACCCGTGGTCGGGGCCCGACAGCAGGCAGACCGTCTTGCCGGACTCCCGAGCCGCCTCCGCGTCCCAGGCGAAGTCGCGATCTCCCGCGACCAGCAGGGCGGGAGCCGGCGAACGCCCTATCGCGGCCGCGCAGCCGGCGTCGGTCAGCAGCGGCGTCGTCCAGACCGCGGGTACGCCGCGATCCGCGGTCCACTCAGCGGCGAGCGTTCCCACCGACTTGGCGAGCACGAGTCCCGGCACCGCCTGCGTGGTGTCGGCAAACCGGTCCAGTGCGTGCTCGACGGCCCGACGTCGTTCCTCGCGAGACTCCAACACGCTGAGGTCCCATCGCGCGCCCCATACTTGCCAGCCCTGCAGCTCCAGCGCTCGCACCGGAAAGGCGAGTCCGGGCAGCTCCACGGGATAGGCCGATCCCGGCAGCACCATCACGCGCCGCGCGTCGTCGCCCTCGGTCAGCTGCCGAACGTCGATCTCGACCATGGAGACACCGTAGGGCCGTTTCACCACCCTCAGCGCACATCGAAGCCTCCGTGCGCACCGCCGGCCGGCACGGCGCGCCACAATGTCGCGGTGGCGACCGCGAAGACCGACTTCAAGAAGTCCCTCGACAGCTACCGCGCGAAGCGCGGCGAGTTCCGGGTGCTCGACATCCCGCCGCTGCGCTACCTCATGGTCGACGGCAGCGGTGACCCCAACACCGCACCAGCGTACGCCGACGCGCTGGCCACGCTCTACCCGGTTGCCTATGCCTGCAAGTTCGCCAGCAAGCAGGAGCTGGGCCGCGACTACGTCGTGCCGCCGTTGGAGGCGCTGTGGTGGGCCGAGGACATGAGCAGCTTCACGAGCGCGCGCGACAAGTCACGCTGGTCATGGACCGCGATGGTCATGGTGCCGGAGTGGATCACGCCGGCGATCTACGACCGAGCCTGCGCCAAGGCGGCCGCCAAGCAGGCGCCCAGCCTCGACCGGCTGCGGCTGGAGATCCTCGACGAGGGCACCTGCGTGCAGACGCTGCATCTCGGCCCCTACGACGAGGAGGGCCCCGTGCTCGAGGAGATGCACCACCGTTTCCTCCCCGAGCACGGCCTGCGGATGACCGGCCGGCACCACGAGATCTACCTCGGCGACCCGCGTCGCACCGCGCCGGAGCGGCTGCGCACGATCCTGCGACAGCCGGTGGCGCCAGATCCGACCGGGCCGGTCTAGGCGGCCGGAGCCTGCAGCGCGGCCGTCGTCATCGTGACGATCTCGCTCGTGGTCGCGGCCAGGTCGCCCTCCCCCACCAGGCCGAGGTTCCAGCGCCGCTCGAAGTCGGCGAGTGCGGAGACGGCCATCGTCATCGCCAGCTCGACCCTCCGCTCGAAGTCGGTGGCGGAGAGGTGCGGCACGAGGCGCTGCATCCGCCGCCCCAAGTCACGCTGCACGGCGTTGACCTCGGCTATCACGCTGGCGTCGAAGTCGACGCTCGGCAGCGTCCGCACCATGAACTGCGCATAGGTCGAGGACGGCCCTGCCGCGCGCACATGCTCGGCCAGCGGGCCGAGCAGCGTCTCGACAAGGCGCTCGAGTCGCCCCGCCTCCCCCGCCGCGTCCAACTCGGCCAGCCGTGCCGCGCGTACGGCGTTGATCTGCGCCATCCGGCGCCGGAACACCTCGGCCACCAGGTGCTCACGGCCACCGAAGTGGTACTGCACCGCCGAGTTGTTGCGCTGCCCGGCCGCACGGGCGATGTCGCGCAGCGAGACGCCGTCAGGTCCGTGCTCGGCGAAGAGGCGCTCGGCCACCTCGACGAGTGCCTCCTTGGGATCGGGCGCGGTCGTCACGCCCCGAAGGGTAGTCGCCCACCGGCGAGCGGGACCGATCACCTCCGAGGATTAAGGCACTGTCTTAAACTGGCGCTGCGCCGTACTCCCCCGACCCGAAACGGAGCGCCGATGCCCGAGCCGACCCCGCCCTTCGAGGGGACGATCACCAGCCCCATGTCCCAGTCGCAGCCCTGGTGGCCGCCCCGACCCACCGCGCCCGCCGGCGCACCCAACGTGATCGTGATGATCGTCGACGACCTCGGCTACTCCGACATCGGCCCGTTCGGATCCGAGATCCCGACACCGCACCTCGACGCCGTGGCCGACGAGGGGCTGCGCCTGGCCAACTTCCACGTCACCCCGACCTGCTCGCCGACGCGTGCGGCGCTCCTCACCGGCCGCAACTCCCACGCGGTCGGCATCGGCGGCGTCTGCAACGTCGATCCGGGTTATCCCGGTTACGCCGCCGAGCTCGCTCCCCACCAGCCCACCCTTGCCGAGACGCTCCGCGATCAGGGCTACAGCACGCTGATGGTCGGCAAGTGGCACCTGTGCAAGGAGCGCGATCTCGGTGCGGGGGGCAGCAAGCACTCCTGGCCGCTCCAGCGCGGGTTCGACCAGTTCTACGGGTTCCTGGAGGCGCAGACCAACTTCTTCCACCCCCACCAGCTCTACGAAGGCAACAACCCCGTCGACGTCGACCAGTACCCGGACGACTACTACCTGACCGACGACCTCACCGACCGCGCGGTGCGCATGATCACCGACGCCGTGACCGATCAGCCCGACAAGCCCTTCTTCCTCTACTACGCCCACGGCGCCGTGCACACGCCGCTGCATGCGAAACCAGACGACATCGCGAGGTTCGCCGGCAAGTACGACCGAGGCTGGGACGAGGTCCGGGCGGAGCGGTTCGCCCGACAGAAGGAGCTGGGGCTGGTGCCGGGCGACGCGGTGCTCCCGCCGGTAAGCGACGATCCCCAGAAGCCGGTGCTCGACTGGGCCGACATGCCCGCGGACGGCAAGCGCCTCGCTGCCCGCTACCAGGAGGTGTATGCGGCGATGGTGGGCACGATCGACGAGTCCGTCGGCCGCCTCCGCGACACGCTCGACCGCCTGGGCATCCTCGACAACACCATCATCGTCTTCCTCTCCGACAACGGCGCGGCCTCCGATGGCGGCACGCACATCGGCAACCCGCAGCACATGTCGTCACTCAACGGCAACGCCCGGCGTCCTATGGAGGAGCGGATTCCCGAGGAGCTGCCCCTCATCGATCTCATCGGCGGCCCCCGCACCTGGCCGGCGAACCCGGTCGGGTGGGCGACGACCGCCAACACCCCGTTCCGGCGCCACAAGTTCTCCAGCTTCCGCGGCGGCAACCAGGTGGCATGCCTGATCTCCTGGCCCAACGGCCTGGGCGAGGTCGGCGGCCAGATCCGGCACGAGTACGCGCACGTCACCGACGTCATGCCCACACTGCTCGACCTGGCCGGCGTGCCCGTCGCGACGGAGCGGCAGGGGCTGGCGGCCGATCCGCTCGACGGGGTGAGCTATGCCGCGAACCTTCGCGACGGCACCCTCCCGACCGCCCACACCGAGCAGTACCTGGAGTGCTTCGGTGAGCGCGCGTACTACCGCGACGGCTGGGAGGCGGTGGCGATCCGCCGGCCGCTCACGCCGTTCCGCGACGATCGCTGGGAGCTCTACGACACCACCACCGACGTCAACCAGATGCGTGACCTCGCCGACCAGCACCCCGAGCTGGTCGCTGAGCTGAAGGCAGCCTGGGACGAGGCCGCGGACCACAACCAGGTGCTCCCCATGGTCGACGGCACACCGGTGCACTGGTTCTCGCGCAACCCCGCTGAGGAGGTCTACGCACGGCCGCAGACGTTCCTGCCGGAGAACGGCACCGTGGAGCGCTACCGCTCCAGCCACCTCATCGACGGCCGGTCGTTCCAGATCCATGCGGATCTCGGCGGCTACCAGCCGGGCGACGAGGGCGTCCTGGTCGCCCACGGCGGCCAGGAGGCCGGTTACGTGCTCTATGTCGAGGACGGCCACGTCGTCTTCGCCGAGAACGCCTTCGGACCGATGGTGAGCACGACCCCGGCGCCGGTGCCGGACGGGGCGCGCCGGATCACGGTCAACGTGACCGCTCCGGGCAAGGCGCGCTGGCTGGTCGAGGTGCTCATCGACGGTGCCGTGGTCGCCAGCAGCGAGGACTTCGTGCAGTTGACCTGGCTGGTTCCGTTCAACGGGCTCAACATCGGCATCGACCGTCGCTCCCCCGTCGACTGGGAGCTCGCCGAGCGCAAGGGCACCTATCGGTGGACCGGCGACCTGCGGTCGATCACCTACGAGCCGGGCGAGCTCGCGCCCGACGCCTTCGCGACGATGGTCGACCAGTTCCGCGAGATGGGCCGCGCGACCCAGTGACCACGCTATGACATCCGGACCAGGCGGTGGGGACGTCGTGAGCGGGCGGCACGAACCTCCCGCCACTTCCAAGGTATAGCCGAGAGGGGGCCTTGCGGCAAGGCCCCCTCGGTGCCTCACAATCACGACTCCGACCAAGCCCCCTGCCTTCGGAGTTGATTGCGTGACCCGCACGAACACCGGCGTGTTCGACCTGCCCGACGAGCGAGCCGCGAAGCGGGATCCTCGGCTCACGGCTGCCGACGAGCAGCACCTGGCCCGGATCGCCCGGGCCCTCGAGGACGCCGTGGCCGAGCAGCAGGGCCGGCTCGACGACGTACGCCGGCACGCGGCCGGGCGCGGCCAACGCGCGCTCGACCGCGACCAGGAGGTACGGCGGATCTCGGCGCGCCTGCGCCAGCTGCGGCGGGCGACACTCGACGTGTGCCTCGGCCGGATGGTCGCAGTCGACGGAGAGGTCACCTACCTCGGCCGGATCGGGCTCACCGACAGCGATGGCCACCGCCTGCTCGTCGACTGGCGCACGCCCGCCGCCGAGCCGTTCTTCGCCGCAACGCATGCCCGACCGCACGGCCTCGCCAGTCGGCGTCGCTACCGGTGGACGCAGGGCCGGATCACCGACTATTGGGACGAGGCCTTCGTCGCCGACACCGCCGGCCTCGCGCTCGACGACGACTCTGCCTTCCTGGCCAGCCTCGCCGACTCCCGGACGGGGCGCATGCGGGACGTGCTCGGCACGCTGCAGGCAGACCAGGACGCGATAATCCGCTCCTCCTCCCGCGGCGCACTTGTGGTGGATGGCGGTCCGGGCACCGGCAAGACGGTCGTCGCGCTGCATCGGGCCGCCTACCTCCTGCACGCCGATCCCAGGCTCTCGGCGGGCCGCGGCGGCATCCTCTTCGTAGGCCCGCACCAGCCGTACCTGAACTACGTGGCCGACGTGCTGCCGAGCCTTGGCGAAGAGGGCGTGCGCACCTGCACGCTCGACGACCTCGTGCCCGGTGTCGGCGACGTCGAGCCAGAGGCCGAGGAGGCGGTGGCCGCGTTGAAGGCGCGAGTCGAGATGGTCGGCGCCATCGAGCCCGCGGTGCGGCTCTACGAGGAGCCGCCGGCCGACGGCATGCTGGTCGAGACCGAGTGGGCCGAGGTCTGGCTCTCCCCGCACGACTGGGCGGAGGCCTTCGCGGCGCCCGACCCCGGCACTCCGCACAACGAGGGACGCGAGGTGGTGTGGGAGGCCCTGCTCGACCTCCTTGTCGACAAGCACCCGCTCGACGAGGCCGGTCCCGCGGCGGCGGTCGTCCGCCGGGCCCTCGACCGGCATCCCGCCCTGCGCGAGGCGATCGGCGGTGCCTGGCCGGTGCTCGACCCCGAGGATCTGGTCGGCGACCTGTGGAGTGTTCCCGCCTATCTGCGCCACTGTGCGCCGTGGCTGAGCAGCGCGGAGGTACGCGCGCTCCAGCGCGACCGGCCCCGCGCCTGGACCCGATCCGACCTGCCGCTGCTGGATGCCGCGCGCTTGCGCCTGGGCGACCCCGAGGCACAGCGCCGCTCACGCCGCCGCAAGGCAGCCGCGGCGGCACAGCGTGCGCACATGGACGACGTCGTCCAACACCTGCTCGAGTCCGACGTGCACGCCGATGACGTGTCCCCGCTGCCGATGCTGCGCGGTGAGGATCTGCGCGAGGCACTGGTCGACCAGACCACCGACGAGCCGGAGTCCGACGCCCTCACCGGGCCGTTCGCCCATGTGGTCGTCGACGAGGCGCAGGAGCTCACGGACGCGGAGTGGCAGATGCTCCTGCACCGATGCCCGACCCGCAGCTTCACCGTCGTCGGCGACCGCGCGCAGGCACGGGCCGGCTTCGCCGAGACCTGGCCGGAGCGACTGGCGCGGGTCGGCCTCGGCGAGGCACGCCAGGCGACGCTGACCGTGAACTACCGCACCCCGGCCGAGATCATGGAGGCGGCCGCGCCGGTGATCCGCGCTGTGCTGCCCGACGCCAGCGTGCCGACCTCCGTACGCCGCAGCGGAAGACCGGTTCGGCTAGGCGCGGTGGCGACGCTTCCGGACGTGCTCGACGACTGGCTGGCTGCCCAGCCCGAGGGGACGGCCTGCGTCATCGGCGCACCGCTCCCACGGGCGCATCCGCGGGTGCGGTCACTCAGCCCGACGCTGGCGAAGGGTCTGGAGTTCGACCTCGTGGTGCTGGTGAATCCCGACGGCTTCGGGCCCGGCGTGCCGGGCGCGGTCGACCGCTACGTGGCGATGACCCGATCCACCAGCGACCTCGTGGTGCTCGCGGACTGAGCGGGAGCGGCCGGCGTCAGACCGGCGCCAGTGGCTGCCCGGCTCCGTCGGGCACCTCCACCTCGATCGGCAGGCCGGCTCGCAGCGTGCCTCCGCGCTCGACGACCGCCATCACCCCCGCCTTGCGCACGATGGCGACCCCGTCGACGCTCACGGCGCCGCCCGTCGGCCCGAGGTGCACGTCGGACTGCGAGCGCTGCCCGTCGGCACGGGCGACCACGACATTGAGCAGGCCCGGTGACAGGTCGTTGATCTGGCGACAGGGGTTGCGCAGACCGGTCACTCGGAGCACCACGTCGCCGATCACCAGCCGGGTGTCGAGGGGCAGGCCCAACAGGTCGAGGCCCTGGGTGAGCACGTTCTCCCCCAGGCTGCCGGGCCCGATCTCGTGGCCTGCCGCGCGGGCCTCCGCCAGGAGCTCGGCATGGATGAGGTGGACCTGCCGCAGGTTGACCTGGTTGGGCTCGCGCTTCTTGCGCGAGCGGTGCTGCACGAGCGTGCCGGCGTGCGCGTCGCCGAGCACGCCGATGCCCGCGACGAGCTCGATCTCGTCGACCGGGGACTTGCTGAACCGGTGCAGCTGCTCGCGGCAGACGGCGGCCACGGTCGCGACAGCCTCAGTCAAGGCAGAACTCGTTTCCCTCGGGATCGGTCATCACGATGAAGCCGGCCTCCATCGGTGGCGCGGGGTCGTGTCGCCGCACGCGACGCGCCCCCAGGAGCTCCAGCCGCGCGCACTCGGCCTCGAGCGCTGCCATGCGCTCCTCCCCCGCCAGCCCAGGCGCGGCCCGGACGTCGAGGTGCACCCGGTTCTTCACCGTCTTGCCCTCGGGGACGCGTTGGAAGAAGACGCGCGGCCCGCTGCCCTCGGGATCCTCGATCGCCGAGCGGCTGTTCCATTCCGACTCCGGAGCCCCGATCCGGGCGAGGAACTCGTCCCATGCGGCTAGCGGGTCCTGTCCGTCGGCGAGCTCGACCCCGGGCGGCGCCGGGTGCACGTAGCCGAGGACGCCCGCCCAGAAGGTGGAGAGCCCACGCGGATCGTGGGCGTCGAAGGTGATCTGGAGTTGCCGTGCCATGCCGTCCTCCTCAGTTGCCGACATACTCGGCCAGGTGCTGACCGGTGAGCGTGGTGCGGTCGGCGATCAGGTCGGCGGGCGTGCCCTCGAAGACGACCGTGCCGCCGTCGTGTCCTGCCCCGGGGCCGAGGTCGATGATCCAGTCGGCGTGGGCCATCACCGCTTGGTGGTGCTCGATCACGATCACCGACTTGCCCGAGTCGACCAGTCGGTCGAGCAGCGCGAGCAGGTTCTCCACGTCGGCCAGGTGCAAACCGGTCGTCGGCTCGTCGAGGATGTAGACCTCGCCCTTGTCGGCCATCTGCGCGGCCAGCTTGAGCCGCTGCCGTTCTCCGCCGGAGAGGGTGGTCAGCGGCTGCCCGATCTTCAGGTAGCCCAGGCCGACGTCGTCGATCCGCTCGAGGATCTTGTGGGCCGCCGGAATCCGGCTCTCACCGGTCGCGAAGAAAGCACGTGCCTCCGCTGCCGACATCGCGAGCACCTCGGCGATGTTGCGGCCGCCGAAGGTGTACTGAAGCACGGCCGGCTGGAAGCCGATGCCGCCACAGTCCTCACACGGCGTGGAGACGGTGTCCATGAAGCCGAGCTCGGTGTAGATCACACCCGAGCCCTTGCACGACTCGCAAGCACCCTCGGAGTTGGCACTGAAGAGCGCCGGCTTGACGCCGTTGGCCTTGGCGAAGGCCTTGCGGATGGGCTCGAGCAGCCCGGTGTACGTCGCGGGGTTGCTCCGGCGCGAGCCCTTGATGGCGCTCTGGTCGATCGCGACGACCCCGTCACGGCCGGAGAGATGACCGTGGATCAGTGTGCTCTTCCCGGAGCCGGCGACGCCGGTCACCACGGTGAGTACCCCGAGCGGCACGTCGACGTCGACGTCACGCAGGTTGTGCTCGTTGGCACCTCGCACCTCCAACACGCCCGTGGGCCGGCGGACGGCCGGTTTGACGACGGCCCGGTCGTCGAGGTGGCGTCCGGTCAGCGTGTCGCTCGCGCGGAGCCCGGCGAGATCGCCCTGGTAGGTGATCTGCCCGCCGTCGCTCCCGGCGCGCGGGCCGAGGTCGACGATCTGGTCGGCGATGGCGATCGTCTCCGGCTTGTGCTCCACGACCAGGACCGTGTTGCCCTTGTCGCGCAGTCTCAGCAGCAGCTCGTTCATCTTCTGGATGTCGTGCGGGTGCAGGCCGATCGACGGCTCGTCGAAGATGTAGGTGACGTCGGTCAGTGACGACCCCAGGTGCCGGATCATCTTGGTGCGCTGCGCCTCACCGCCGGACAGCGAGCCCGAGGGGCGGTCGAGCGAGAGGTAGCCCAGGCCGATCTCGGCGAAGGAGTCGAGCAGGTGCTGCAGCGAGGCGACCAGCGGCTCGATGCCGGTGGCGTCGATGCCGCGCAGCCACGCGGCCAGGTCGGTGATCTGCATCGCGCAGGCGTCGGCGATCGAGGTGCCGTCGATGGTCGAGGAGCGGGCCGCCTCGTTGAGTCGGGTGCCGTCACAGCCGGGGCACGGTCCGAAGACCGCGGCCCGCTCGACGAAGGCGCGGATGTGCGGCTGCAGCGCGTCGAGGTCCTTGGACAGGAACG
>Ga0164243_10016391_pt1 | contig 10173 bp, 7 predicted proteins | sample OricompcompostOP_FD_108781 | JGI IMG/M metagenome (GOLD analysis project Ga0164243, IMG submission 108781) | Organic Plus compost microbial communities from Emeryville, California, USA - Original compost - Organic plus compost (OP) | ecosystem: Engineered > Solid waste > Mixed feedstock >... | reverse complement strand
TCATCGACGTCATTCCTAAGAGCCCTAGCGGTAAGATTCTCAGGAGGATGTTGAGGGATAAGGAGAAGGAGGCCAGGAGGGCCAAGGGCGCGAAGCTGTAAATACTCTTGCTTCATTTGTAAAAAAAAGAATTTGCCTCTCTCATGTTTGTCACATTTATTAGCTTTGAGGGAGAAAGACGTGGATAATGATGAGAAATTGTATATATTTTGCAGTTGCATACTTCTCATGTTTCATGCATGCTCTAGATGCCTCGATAGATATTTACTTCGTTCCAAAGGATGCATGGTGTTTTTCTCCTTTTTTATTTTTTCTCTTTTTCTTTCTGGCAGCCATTTCTCAGGCAAATACCAGGTTCTCATTCCCAACTACACCATTCAATACGTTTCCGATGCCATTCACATTACCATTCCCTCCCTGCATAATGTTGGCAAAGTTATCCGCCATGAGCTGGATTCCACTGACGAATCCCTGCTCGTCGAACTCGCAGTGTCCACCATTAGGCGAGTTATCAACAGTCTGCAAAGCATTGATCTCAGCGTTGCTCAGACCGGCATTCGAAGCGAGCTGCTCGTAAGCGACGATAGACTCCGGGATAGACTCGCGAAGAAGGTCGAGTTCTCCGGTCGTACTCTGGAAGTGGATGCGGGTGGATTGGGCCACCGCGTCGCCGTTGACAAAGTTGACCTGGGGTGCCATGGCAGCACAGTTCAGTAGCACGCCGTTACCCTGGAAGTTGCTCATATGTTGCGGGATGAAGAACCCGGAGAGGAGAAGAGAGCCGCCCGAGACGCCAGTGAAGAAGACGTTCGAGCTATTAAAGGCCATGACTTGAGGAAGAACATCTAGGATAAGATCGTTGACGGCCTGGGCGTGTTCGACACCGTTGGTGCGGTCGAGCCCTGAGCCGCCGCCCCAGAAGAGGTTCGGGTCGGGAGCGAGGACGGCAACTCCCGCAAGGTTTCCTTGGATGGCTTGGTTGGGGAAATCGAAGAAGGATTGGCCGCCGTCTCCGTGCAGGAGAACGTTGAGACCGAGAGTGCCCTGGGTTCCGGGGTCTTGCGTGCCTCCATCGACGCCGGAGGTGGTCGTGAACTGGTCGGCAGGTCCGCTGATTTTGAAGCGTAGTGGTAGGCCACTGTTTGGAGAAGAGAGAGACAGTTAGCCGACGAATTCTCAGTGGAACTCAACACGCTATACGCTTCGATGACGTTGTGCAAGACCTACTTCACGTCGACAGTGGTATCAAGAATTGTGGAACCATCAGTGGCTTGAGAGACGCCGTCGGGGACCTGCGCTGCTTGCTCCTGGGCAGTCAAGCGAGCGGTATTCCCATTTCCATTCCCATTTCCATTGTTATTGTTATTGTTATTGTTTCTGTTTCCGCCGTTTCTGTTCCTGCCCCGTCCCCTTCCGTTGTTATTCTGTGGTGCTGCCTCGGCCACGGCGCCAAAAACAACGAGAAATGCGAAGAAAAGTGCCACCAGGGCAGAAAAGGACGGACGGACGCTCGACATCCTTCCTCCGTGAAAAGAAAAAAAAAGAAGAAGAAGTCAATGGAACGGAGAGGAAGAGAAAGCGGCAACAAAGGAAAGGAAGAGGATGAGAAATACAGAGGAGAACGTGAGGTGTTCCAGACAGCTCACTTTAAGCAACACCTCCTGTTAGTGCAAGCTCGTTGGCAAGGGTGCCAAATCTAGGTCGAAAATACCACGACCGCCTCCCAGAGTTGGCCCAAGCCATTTTGAACGGGCAGCATTACCGCTCTGCACCCGATCTGAGACGATGGGCGGTCAATTTGGGAAGGCCAAAATAGTCTGGCGATGTCGAAACACTTGGTGTCTGATGCCACAAGCGAGTGCTCGAGGGAAATGTGGGGTACCAACCCGAGACTCACTGTCGACAGGGGAACCCGACGAGGCATAACAGGGAATGGGAAAATCATAAAAGCTACGGCTTGGATGTGCTCAGATCAAGTTCTTTTCCAATCAGTAATCGACGCCTGCTGTAGGGAAGGGGGCGATCACGATCGTTGAAATGATGAGCCAAGGTCGTGTAAATCCTGGCTTCCATATTCAAGATGTCCAAGTCTAGAAGAATCGAGATAGAACCAACCGCACAATAATAGCATCAATAACTTCATCTGGCGGATAAAATAGCGACGACCGAATATTTGTCAAACTCGCCTCACAGCAAGGACCTCCGCGCGGTCCAGTTCGGGCAAGTCTCGCATGCGAAGGGCCGTGGGCAAGGGGCTGGTCGTTACGGGCCTTATTAAGGCTTAGCTTGCGACCGCCTCTGGTCGGAACAACTCATCGATGGGCTCGAGGACTGCCTTTTTCCAGCATGGCCTGTTTCCGGCCAGATCGAGTGTCATCGAAATCGAAGTGATGTTCCTTCCCGGAAGCAGAGGGAGAAGGGAACGAGGAGACAGTTCAGGGAACCACTCGAAACGAATTGCAGAAGAAATAGAGATCAGCATCTCAACCACAGATTCGGAGCCAAGAAAGCTGCCGCGCTCTGAGTAAAAAAAACGGTGAAGCGAGAGCGTCCAAATCTCTCGTTCAGAGAAGAGCGCTGAGAGCCGGTCTCGCGTCGTATCCTGAGCCAGAAACGGGCATTCTTTTTTCGAGAATGTTTATCGTTTCAATTCGCTCGTCGAATAAGATTTCCATCCCCCGGCTTGAAGCGTGAATTGCCCTTTTAATCCTCCGATGCGCTTCGGCAACGGGGTTGAAACCGCTGTGTGAGAGGATGGTGGGGGCGCCAGGTATTCCTTCCCTCGGGCTTGGCGGACTCGGCACGGGCGGGCGTTCTTGAAGGAATGGACGGTTGTACCTTCCGTAACCAAAAACACACACCTTGCCCCGGTATTTTGACACGCTTATGGGATTTGTGCGAAGCGGACCTCGGTAGAAATCTCACATTGCTCAGCCGTCCTTTTCCATCCCTTGATATTCCGAGCTCCCTTCCCATGGATGGCAACAACTTCCCCATGCCTTCTCTTTCCCTCTCGACTCAGGCATGGCCAAGGAGTAGACGTCTCTCAAGGAGTGTAAGCAGCGCTTTTGGAAGGAGCTGGTACCGGGAGTAGATTCTGGAATGGAGGACACGATCGTCGATAAAACCCCCTTTACCTCGCCATACCAAGGAGACATCCAGGCATCATGTGTGGCTCCATGAAGATTTGGACCGTTCAGAATATAAGCTTAATCTATGTTATCGAAATGAGCGAATTCTAATATACTATACCTGCTCAATATCCGAGACCTACAAAAACAAAGAAAACCGTAACGTCCTATTGTAAACGCAGCCAGAATCCAGGTCCCAATCGCCGCATCCATCTATAACTTCGCCTTGCCCGTCTCCTCCTCCTCCACCTTCTCCCCCCGTTCCCCTTCCTGCTCCTGCTGCAACCGCAACACCCCCTCCTGCACACACGTCACCAACAGCGTCCCATCCGCCGAAAACACCCTCTGCGTGACTACGCCCCTCCCATCACCAGCCCAGGGGCTCTCCATCTCCGCAAACATCCACTCATCGGCCCTGATAGCCGTAGGCTCATGGAAGTAAATGCTATGATCGAGCGACACCATCATCCCTAGCTTAAACGACGACGGCTCCGATGGAGGCGGCACCTTGAACATGCCATGGATCCGCGGGATGGTGCCCAGGAAATACGAATCCGTGATATACGCCAAAGCCTCGATATGCGCCGCCTGTCCGCCGGTGATCTTCCCCTTGGCCCTCACCCAATGCGTACACTTCCTCCTGTCCGGCGTCGAGCCCTCTCCTGTGACCGTCACGCCCTGCCACTCGATGACGTCCGTCGAGTCTACGGCCCCTTGGCGCTTCTCGTCAGGACTCATGCCCACGGCGTGCTTGATCAACTTCTCGCCTCCCGAGCCGGACCTGACGAAACTCATCGTCGTCGTGAAGATGCATCGGCCGCGCTGGCGGGCTTGCACAGTGCGCGTGGCGAAGCTGCGGCCGTCGCGGACTCGCTCGACGTGGTATGTGATGGGGATGGCGTTGTTCCCCGCGAGGAGGAAGTAGCAGTGACATGAGTGGATCACGAAGTCTTCGTTGACGGTCCGTTGGCCTGCTGCGATGCTTTGGGCTATGGGGACGCCGCCGAAGATGCCGCGGGCGCCGGGGGGATGCCATGCCTGGCGGGCGTTTGTGAACATGTCCTAGCAAACAGAGGTAGGTCAGCCGATTTCGGCTCCATGACGCTGACGGGGAGGGACGGCAGATTCGTCAAGAGAGTGCAAGGGAGCAAAATAGAAAGCTTGGTTCGAAGTGGCGGGGACGATAACTCACAGGTCCCAGGACACCCAGTTCTACAATCTCAATAGCATTCTCGAGTGGCGCCTTATTCGGATCATCCGGCGGAGTCCGCAAAAGCGTAGGTCGTCCGTTTCCGCTCATGATGAATGGCTTCAAACACGTATTCCCTTCAAGGAGGCAAGGAAGAAGGCGGCAAAAGACGAAGAAGGAGAGTAAGAAGAAAAAAAAATAATTATGAACACCCCCTCGGTGCGCTGTATACCCGAGTTGTCAATTGAAGCAGTAGACTAGGAGACGAAAGAAGATCGGAGAAAAGCGAAGGCCGGCCCTTCTCGTGGTCTAGGGGAGAGTAAGAGAGTTTTAAGATCTTTCGCGCTCCGTACGCCCTGTCCAGCCCGGTCCGATATGAAGGTTCCACGTCGGCACGTGTAATTGATTTGACGTGGTGAATCAATGCAGTGATGTATCACCGGACGCGGTACACAGCCAGAATGTCCCCCACTCGGGAAAATGCAACGCGCCGAAGGGGGAGGAGACGGGAAAGGATTCTCGAGTTTTTAAGAGCTTGCTTGCAGCCCAAGGTGGTAATGGTTGTAATGAAATAAAATGGAAGGGTCCCGAACAAGAACTTGAGAGGTTCCAATTCCCAACTTCCAGGGACTGAGTGGACCCCGATTGCAACGGCGAATGAAGAGTGTGACGTCCTCGGCAAAACCGTAAGAAAATGTTCCTTTTGGCCTGTTAGAGTCTTAATATTATCTCCGTAGTACGAAGTACCTGATTCGCAAGTGCAAGTAATACCTTGTTGACAGGTATCAGTTTGACGTTGGCGATAAGCGTTCATTCGTTAGGGGTGGGAAAAGTTGCCGAGGCTCGGCGTCCACGGAACCCCACAGTGGCGGACAACTGTATTTCCCTCATCTAAACTAGCAACATGATGAAGGAGAGCTTCTCTTTGCTGTCCCATCCACCGGAATCTGGACCACCGCGGAGACCGGACGCCGCTTCCCTCTGTACAGTCAAGGTAGCATTTGATCCGATCAATCTATACAACCTATCACTATTTAATATAACCATTCTCAGAAGCCTGTTCTTTGTATCATCTGGCTATCCTAGGCTCGAGTCTCCACCGAGACTGGTCGAGAACTCGCAGGCGGAGGGTTGTTGGAGCACAAGATATGAAAACAAACAAATAATGTATTCCTCTATTAATTGCCACCAGCTCATCCAAACTCGTCTCTGCTGCCAGCCGATCTCGCTTATGTCCATGCTCCTTCTTCTGCTCCTGCTCCTGCTCCTGCTACTACCACCTATTCAAACACGGCCGTTCCTCTCCAACGACCTGGAATGGCTTCCGCTCCTCTACCTGCGCCTTCACCTCATGCTCATCGTCGTACCTCGTCGCAAAGGCCCATTGACATGGCAATCCTCGTAGATTGGCTCCAGCCCATCCCACGCACTCTTGTCACCATTGCCATACCTCTCCCTCCTATCCCAGTATTCGCCGTTGAACTTCCAGTATTCCTCCCCAGTAATCTCGCACCGAGCCTTGGAGAACCACGCGGGGATGAAATCCTCGCCTCTGGCCTCCCGGATGCGCCGCCGAGCACGCTGCGCTTCCTCCAGCCGGTTCTTCTCCGTAGCCGCGAAATCGTACTCGCCGTCCTCCATGGCCCGCTGGTCAGGTCGCAGGCGCGAATCCGTAGGGGCAATCCACTGTCGGAGGTTGTCATCGATGTGGTTAAAGGTGACCACGAACGGTGTCAGGTTGAACGGGATACCCTGCGGGCGTGGGTTTGCCTTCCAGATCAAAAACGCACTGTTGGTGTCGCTGATGCTGCCGCGGTGCGTCGAGGCGTTGTCAGATACAGGCTCGTCGACCTTGGCTTCGTAGCCCGGAGTGAGTCGAGCGTAGATCTTGGAATTCCAGCGCCCGCCTAGACTGAAGCACACACGTCCGTCGGAATCGAGGATCTTGCCCGAAATCTGGTAGGCGCTGGACGCTGTCCATCCGCGCGGCTTGAAGTCGAGGTGGCAAACCTCTCCCGTCGTCCAGTTCTTTACTTCCATGGGTCCGTAATTGTCTACCGTCGGGTTACCCGTGATGATACCAATAACGGACGACGTAACTTTCTTCCACGTGTAAAAGTCTTCTTTCCCTCCAGATACCGGACGCAGCTTCAGGAACCACGTTCCCAATGGGTTGATATCGAATGACTTTCCGTAGAACTTGGACTTGACAGCGGATTCGCCATAGTATGTCCATTTAGGGGACTCGGCCCAAGCGGCTCCGACAGGTGGGTGATGGCTAACTTGTTCAATGAAGAAGCGGTAGTTTTTGTCTGGTCGTACGTATTCGAACGTTTCGCCAAGCAGAGGGTTGAATGGCTTGGCGACTCGTCCAATCGTCGAAGCATACTCGCTGGCAGCGAAGGCGGCAACATAAAGCAGTCTCTCAAGAGAGTCCGTCCGTTCGGCAGCGAGGTCAAGCAGGTCGGCGTACTCCATATCCTCACCACAACGGTATAGAAGCGATGTCGGCTCGTTGAAAGATACGGGGAGAGTCATCTTTGTCATGTCCTTGCCAACCATGGATTTCAGGATGCCCTGTTCATTCGACCAGTTAGTAAAACGCTATGCCGCTGGAGAAGATGGCGGGTCTCTAGTGTTCGTTTCCTTACCCATAGAGAAATCTTTGGGCGATTGTCAGCATCAAGCTTTAGCCGCGTCCTGACGCCGTTTTCGTATCCCTTGAAAGCCGAGCTGATATCTACACCTCCCGACACCACCACGACGGCCTCGGCGGGCGGTAGTTCTGTGACCTCGACCTCCCCTGCGTCGACTGCATCGAAAAACTCCTCGTCATCCGATTCGGAGCTCTCAGACATTTGCGCAATCTGCTCAAGCGCAGTCCGGCGACGGCTCAGGGACTTGCGACGGGACTTGATGGAGGCTGCATCCTCAAAGACTTCTTCCTCGGGCGCCTCGTCTTCAACGGCTTCCATGCCGCCACCGACCATGACTTCCTTCAACGCCTTCTTTGTGAGTCGGCGCTTCATCTCCGCCTCGCCGTATTTCGCCTCGAGGGCTTCTTGCTCTCGAGCGACCTTGGCCATGCTCTCCTCCCACATTCGTCGCATGTGGACTTCTCGATCGAACCGGTACTGCCAATACGAGTCGCGATCCTTGGATATCTTAAGGAGATTCCCGACCAGCTCCGAGAGAGTCCTGATAGCTCCGTCGTAGGTCGTGAGGGCCTGGCCAACACTGGGGTCACCGATCGGAAGTTGGGGATTCTTTGCTGCCTGCGCCATGAGAGAGGCGTTGACGGCAGAGATGGTATCCAGTTGTATTTTAGCTGACTGAGCTGTGATACTAAAGGCGTCCTTTGACGGCGCAACCCCATTGCGGTTGCTGGTGTCGTCGTCGTCGTCGTCGTCCTCCAGGTCAACGGCGGGGCCACTTGGGAATCTCGACAAGCCACCGTCGGTTCCTATTTCATCTTCCACGTCATCGTCGACACTACCGATGGTGCTTGGCCCTGGACCCGACTTCGATACCGGGCCTCTATTTATTTGAAGGCTGCTTCGGTTAGCCTCGGAGACACTCAAATTATCCGTCGATGTATGCTGGGCTGACAAGTCGGTCGACCCGGTACGGTCCGCCTTGGCTTGTCGGAGGAGCTCGGCAGCCCGTAGCTTTTGCCTCTCTTCCTCTTTGGCCAGGTCCTTGCTCCACTGGATCGAGTTATTCAGAGCCCAGAACCAACGCTTCGCCTCGACTTCGTGGTTCGCCTTGAGCGTGTACTTGACGGAGGATTTGCCAATGATCTCAAACTTGGTCTTTTCGTCGGCGCTCATGTGAAGCCGTGCAATTCGCATGTTGATGGCACCTCGGCAGGCAGATCCAGCATCATCCTGGTGCTTGTAGTAGCTTAATACACCATCTTCGAGGACGAACCATCGCAGTTGGTAGCCCTTTCTGTAATTGGTCCACTTCTTGAGGTAACCTTTCATTTCTCGGCCTTCTCGGCCAGCCAGCGGATCTCCAGGCAAGGCGGATGACGCACCTTGCGATGCGGCATGGCCAAGCACGGCCTTCTCCTGTATTCCTCTTTGCGCTGCGACGGCGGCAGGAGATCTCTTTAGCATCGCCCTTGTAATATCGTCCTTTGTGACATCCTGAGGAAGCTTTCCCCTTCGGTCGCGCCTGAACGGGTCGGCACCGTGCAGGAGGAGAATCTGTATGAGTTTCGTGTTCCTCTTTCGGGCGGCCTCATGGAGCAAAGTGCCTCCAGTGTCGACAGTAGTCTGGTCGGACGCGAAGTCGGGACTGTTAATATCCAAAACAGTTTTCAGACGACTCTCTTCGAGTACCTCCTTGAGCGTGCCATAGTCTTCGCGATTTACGAGTTCCTGAACTTGACGTATTTTGGCTTCGGTAAAGAGGGATCGGGCGAGCTGGAGCTGTTGGAAAATCTCAGGGTTGCGAGAGACGTCAATCGGCAAGCGGCCTTGGTGATTGGCGATCGCGTCATTTATAGGCTCCTGCTCAAGCAAAAGTCGCACAACGGCGGTCCGGCCTTGCCCAGCAGCAATGTGAAGCGGGGTGTTGCCATCCTTGTCCCGGGCATTGATATCAATCATGCCGGCGAAATTCGACAAGATATATTCGACCACGGGATATTCGGCGCACTGTACGGCCAGATGTAGGATGGTGGTGTCCTGGAGGGTGGCATTCCCGCCAGACAGAGTCGAGGTGCTCGCCCTTGGCCCTCCCTCGGCGCTGTCGCGGATGGCCCTCGAGATGGAAGCAGTATCGCCGCTCCTCAGAGCCTCGACGATGCGGAACTTGCGCACCGACTGCTCGAGGGAGGCGCCTTTGCCGTCGATAGAGTTTCGGGGCGGTGAGGCCTGGGTCTGGGTCTGGGTCTGGGTCTGGGTCTGGTTCGAGTGGGTGCGGGCGAGGTTCACGGTCGCGGTCGACGGTTTCGAGCTATGGCGATTCGCCGTCGCCGTGGGCGGTGCTGCTGGAGGTTGTGCCATGTTGGGAAGTGCTTTCGAGGCTAGCGTAGGATCGGCGGCGGAAGAAGTTCCAGCTGGTGGGCTGGAGCTGGTATCGTCAGGTTCGCTGTGATCTCGATGCTTTCCACGAAGCAGGGTGATGGCGGTGGCGGATTTAAGGTATTTATGGTTACTGCATGAAGGGAAAGCAATGATGCCAGCTGTCAGCTAACTTGTAGAGACTAGGCCACTAAAAGGCCAAGAGCGAACATGTGTTAAGAGCGACGACAGCAAGATGGAAGATAGAGAACGAATTTGCCAAAACAATAGAAAAGTATGGACGGGAGCCGGATGAGTTGCATTGACCTCTAGCGCCGAAATGCTAGGATAGACGAGAAACCGGAGGGAATATGGAAGCGAAGAGGGGGGTTTGAACGGGTCTGGACGAGGGGTTGGACCACTAACTGTTCGTCAACATCCGACATTGTTTCTTAGTTCAACTGATACGTGCAGCTCTGCGGTACAATAATGCGAGAATATGTTGCATGGAACCAATGCAATCAATCAACGGTGGGGGCAGGCCACACCGACTCGACCCCTGGCGCAGGACGAAGGGTTCACCAAGCTAGTTCTGCGTCGTTGAGGAATGGAGAGGAGGCAAACGTAGTGGGCGGAATGAGGAATGCCGCCGTTCTTGGAGACGGCCAGGCGCTGAACAGTCAAGTAAGTCAAATAGGGGAAAGGCATTAGTGAATGAGGAATCAGGACCTAGTCAGAAAAGTAGTTCGCACAGGGCTACGGACAGCGCCAAGAGTCCCGAGACTCGACGATGAAGAGGAGAAGAGGTTTAAAAAATTTTGATCCGTCCAACACGAGGAAG
>Ga0164243_10016390_pt1 | contig 10173 bp, 11 predicted proteins | sample OricompcompostOP_FD_108781 | JGI IMG/M metagenome (GOLD analysis project Ga0164243, IMG submission 108781) | Organic Plus compost microbial communities from Emeryville, California, USA - Original compost - Organic plus compost (OP) | ecosystem: Engineered > Solid waste > Mixed feedstock >... | reverse complement strand
GTCCCCACTTTATTCTGGCTATCACCCCCGGTATAGCCCGACCACTGACTCACATCCCACCGCCCGCCGATTCCGCCGCCGATACCTTCCACGCCGTCCGCAGAGCGCACAGCCTTGGCCGTCTCCTTCTGCGCCTCCTCCCACTCGCGCTGCCTCTGCCTCTCCATCTCCATCTCCCTTTCGAGCAGAGACTTGGACGCCCAGCCGCCTGCCTTGGTGGCCGTCTGCCGCTGCGCGCGGCGTCTGTCTTCTGCGTCGCGTTCGGCCGTGGCGCCTAGTTCGCGGGAGTACGTCGCTGTTGGCACGGGCTGTGGTGGTGCGGGGTTCGTGGCGAGGTACCTGTCCGTACGGTTCATGTTCATGCTCGTGGCTTGTGGTGGTGGCGGTTGAGTTTGGCGGGCTTGGTGTTGCTGCGGTACTGGTAGTTCTCGTGCGGGAAGAGGAGGCCCGGGCGCGGGAGCTGGCGCCGAAACAGGTGCCGAAATAGGTGCCGGAGCAGGAGCCGGCGCAGGCGCAGGAGAACGAGCAGGGGCCGGTGCCGAAGCAGCCGCATAAGCTACTGGGTCGGGCAGTGGACGTCCACCGGTGTTATGGGTCCTCACCTTCGGAGGGGGTGACGAGATGGCCGTAGGATCGGGAAGTGGCCGAGGAGATTTGGGCGGCGCAAACTGGTGCTGCTGGTGCTGAGGCAGCTCCTGGGGAGGCGGCGGCTTGTGACGCTGCGCGTGCTGCGGCTGCGGCGAGACCGTCAAATATTCGCGCTGATCCCTAGACCACGAATCCTGACGACTCGGCGGCCGAGGACGGCTGCGGGATCGAGCTCTAGACCGCGACTCAGCCGTCACTTCGGCATGCGGGTTCCCACTTCTTTGCTGCCTGTCCCGCTCGTACTCGCGCTCGCGTTGCCGGGCTAGCTCGAGTTCCTTTTCCAACTCCTTGATCCTGTCCGTATAAGCGCTCCCACCGCCACCGTCGCCGCCCCCGGAGGATATGCCGTGCTCGGCCTGGTACTGGCTGAGGTACTGTCCCTTGAGGGCAGATCGACTGCGGCTTCTCGTGCGCTGCCTCTCTTCCTCCAAGCGCGCCTTAGCTTCCTCCTCCTCCTTTCTCCGCTTTTCCTCCGTGATCTTCCACATCCTTTCCTCCTCTTCCCACTTGCGCTTCTCCTCCTCTACCTTTTGCCGCTCTTGCTCCCGCAACCGACGCGTCTCCTCCTCCCACCTGCGCTCTTCCTCCAGTCTCTGTCGCTCCTCTTCAGCCTCGAGCTCAGCCTGGCGCCGTCTCTCTTCCTCCTCCATCTCCCGCCTCATCCTCTCCTCCTCGGCCTCCTTCTCCTTACGCCTACGCTCCTTATCGGCGAGGCTAGGCACGAACGGCCCTGCGCTGGTAATCTGCCTCCTCCCACCGAACGCGATGCCAAGATTTCCCTGGCTGGCGCCTCCCATGTAGCCGTACTGCGAAATGTTCCAGGCCGGCGCCGTGCTGCCCTCGTGCTCCTTCCGGCTCCAGCTACTAACCGCGACGCCGGGAGAAGTCGAGCCGCCGTTCGTGGGGCTCTTCGTAGGGCTCCACCGCCCCGAGCCCGAATCGCCCGTTTTACTAGGCGCAATCACGGTGCGAGTCCCGTAGGCCGACGACGTGTTGCTCGAGTTCGACGGGCCTCTGCCGCGGAGGGGCGTCACGGGGGGAGGGGGACCGGTACTCTGCGGGCTCATGACACCGGAGCGAGGCTTGGGACCGATGGCGGAGGGAAAGGCGGCGGGGTTCAGCTTGTTGGCGGCGCGGCTGAAGGCGCCCAGGCATTGTAATACTTGGGCGGGATCCTTTTGCTCGTACAAGTCGACGGTGAGGAAGACGTCGTGCTCTTGGAGGTTGAGGGGTGGTGACTGGCAGGCTCGGAGGAAGAGTGAGATGTTCTCCATCTGGACGAAGGGCATCGCAGATTGCTTGTATCGAACGCCGGGTGGGCCGATGGCGAGATTAACGAGTCTAAGAGGAGGGTTGGAGGGGTTAGCGGGACTGGCGGCAAGGGGCGAGGGAGATCTAGTAGATCTGATATTGATCGGATTATAGGACTCACTTGCAGAGCGCAACGCCATCCTTGAGTCCTTCTAGTAGATCGGAAGATGGAAGTCGTTCGCCGAGGATACTTTCGATCCAGGAGCGGACCTCGTTGGCGGCTCCCGGGGTGTACTTGTCCAGACGCAACTTGCGCAGGTCCTTGTCGAGCGATGTCACCGAAGCCATGGCTGCGTTTAAAGTAGTAAAAAAGGAAAGAGAAAAGGAAAGAGAGAAAGAACCCCGTCGCAACCGCTGATCCTGTATCTTTGGGTTAAAGAAAGCTCCTTTCACGATTGAATTCAGGTTGTTTGACTGGGAGAACAAGATCTGTCGTTGAAGTTGAGTGGCTGATGACGTGGGTTGGATGTGGCGTCGGGGCAAAGGAAAAATAGTGTCCGGCGCTTCCAGCCGTCGTACAGGATGCGATGCACTTTGCGACGACTGCAAAAATCACGGGAGCGTCGAGTGGATAGCTGCAGTCGCGCTGAGATCTGATAGTGGCTATGTTCTGGTCGTGTTCAAGTTTGGGGTGGTGTCGAGCTTGGTTGGGATTTCAAGTCATGTCAAATTTGGTTGGGCTCTCATTGTTTCATTGTTTCTAAACCACCAAATGAGACCTTACGACATTAAGTCAGGAGAGTCGCCCTGGGTCGTGGCCGGTTCGTGGGAGATCTGTGGCGTAGCCTGGCTGGTGGCTTCCTGAGGGGAAAGGTGATGGGATGAAGCAAATTGGATCATATCAATATTGACGATTACCCCCACTTGAACCTGCGGCCCATTGCAACTGCCACAGTTGCAATCATTGTGAGGAGATGCTGAGTCAACGGTCCCATCGATGCAATTGGCATCAGTGTATCTCGGTACTGAGGGAATGCAATTGTGACGTCCTAAAACGCCTGTTCAATGCAGCATTCCCTGCCCTGCTAGCCTCGACTCCCGCTGATGTAGTATTGTTTATGGTCTATATCTCACGGGTTAATTCCCATGCCATCACGATGCCTCGACTTTTAGATTTTATTTCTAATTTCTTTTCTTATAAATAGGAAACTTTTGCATGGTGGAAAGCAACTCCCAGACCGAATCTAAAACGTCTATAACCGGACCGCACAAGCAAGTCTTCAATATTTCTAGTTCCCTCCCACATATCGTAACAAGTAAAGAACCGGTCCAGCAATCTATCAAGATGCGTAGCCAACGCTGCGATTTATCACTCGGGGTATCCAAACACATCATTCACCGCCCGCATATTAACCCTCGTACCCATCAACGTAACCAAGATGCCCACCACATCCACCGTCAAGAGCACTAGCGCCGCCATCATATACCTCGGACTAAACACCCGAAACAGCATAAGATGTCTCCTAAGATAGCCCGCCCACGCCATCGTAGCCAACGACTGCACTGAAAAGAACGAAACGAAAGCCGCCAGCGACCGGCTCACGCTCTCGAGCACGCCCTTATCATCAGCCGACGCGAGCCACGTAACGATGAGAGGCAGGGCCGCCGTCGCCATGATCTGGCCCGCGAACGTGTTGATGACGATGATGACGGCGCTCCACGGCATGCGGATCGTAAACAGAGGGATGAACGCGCTGTCCCACTGGATCGTGCTGATGGCCGCCTGGTGACCCGTAGTAAAGAAGTGGAAGTTTCCCAGGAGCGCCAGGACGACGGGCCCGATGGGCTCCGACGCTATGCCGTGCGCCTTGAGGATCTCGATGAGACAGATTATCTGCCACATCATGAGCGCGAGGGCGCCGCCTCCCATCGGCTTGGATAGGAGGGTGCAGGCGACGAGGAGCATCACGGGGAGCATAAGGTACCTGCTACCGTACGCGTTCTTGTAGCCCTCGATCAGGGTTCGTTTCGTGCCGTCTGGCATAGTCACGGGCCTCCAGTCCACGAGCGGCGAGCCCCAGGAAAACATGAGACCGCCGGCGATGAAAATTATGCCCAGGACGCCGAGAGCCACGTACACACTCACTCGCTTGAGAAGCGTCTCGGGCAGCTCGGGGAACCACCCCCCGTTGTCCGCCGCGTCGATGACCCAGTAGAGCCCCGTCATGCAGAGCACTCCGGGTAAACCGCTGCTGACCCAGCTCTTGCCCCAGCTCGCGAAAGAGCTCGTCTTCTTCAAGAACGACGAGACGACGAAGGGAAGTGCGACCGTCGTGATGAACGGAATCGCCAGCTGAGCGGCAGAAGACGTGGACGAAGTGGTGGACGCGTAGTAAGTAGACATGCAATATGGCATCTGCTCCTCTCGGCATAGTTTAGAGTAGGATGCAGCTCGTCCGAGGATGACGAAGAGGATCGAATGGAAGATGGCGGTCGTCCGCGCCTCCTTATCCTTCAGGCGGAATGCGGTTGCTGCCGACACCAAACCAAAGGTACCAAGGAAGAATAGCGAAATAGAATCTTCCCAGATGGTGTAGGAGTTGGCCGCAAAGCCAATGGATTGACTTATTGTAAACACGGCTGATAGCCAGCCCCAGATAGATGTAGGCAGAATATTCCTTAGCGTCTTGCCCACCGACACCAAAGACACAGTAGCGCCGAGAAGGCTACCCAGTGCCGCAGTGGCAGCAACGTAATGGATCTCAAAAACGACCAAGCCCGCGCAGGACGTGACATAGAAACCAAGACCTGCGGCGGCGCCGCACGCAAGTCCAGCTAACGCGTGAAGGACAAGCCGCCTATGAAGTACAGGGTTCGATTCGGTCGGGAGTTGGCTGGAACTAATAAGGTCCTTAGTCGCTCGCGAAGCGTAAATTAGCACAACCACAAGGCCAAAAGCCATGGTCACGATGCCCGTAATCATTCTAGGAATGTCAAATCGTGACCATAGATCCTTGCAAACTCGAAGAGTCTCTCGCTGGTACGAGGCAAAAGCTTCATAGGTCAGCTTCCAATCGGCCGATGAGGCACTGCCCCCTGAAGAATTTATGAGCTCTTCTGCCGCATCCCAAAGTGCCTTCGGCGATCCTAGAGACATATCTTGCTCCGAGATTTGCGCCTTGGAATACGCCGATTGATATCGCTTGGTTCCAGCCGCAGCCAACCGAGAAGCGGCGGCTAGATTTTGCCATGAGTTTCCGTCTACACCAGCAAAGGCCTCTTCTATGGGCCGGCCCAAATTGTTAAAAGGAATGGGAATTCCCAGCAGGAGCGATATTGTGGGGACAAGATCAATCTGGTTGGCGGGTCGAATCTTGGCCGTCTCTGGAGGCACCACATACTCTGGCTTTGTGCGACCAAAGAATGGCCGCTTTGAGTACATCCACACGGCGGACTCAATCTCATCGTCGCTCTCACCCCCGTGGTCGCCCTTGCTATCCATGCCATGGTCGCCCATAACGATCAAGAGGGTGTCATCGTCAATCTTGGAAACGACACGGCGGATGAACTCGTCCATCTGCGCCAGCTTTGCATTCATTGCGGGATGGTCCGGACCGTAGCGATGGCCGGCATGGTCTACACCCAAACAGTGACCGATAAGGAGATCCCAGGAATCCTTCTTCTCCGGCTCCATAAGGGGAAAGATGCGCTCGATGACTCCATTATCGACGGTGTGTAAGTCCCATACGTTGAAGCTATCAAACGCCTTGCTCTCATTCGGTTGGAAGTAGCCTGGGAAAAGAGTCCACCAGGTATCGTCTCCGACTTGAACAATCTTCTTGTCGAGATTGCGCATCTGCTTCAAAATGTTATCCTCGTCGATGGCGTCGAAACTTGAGCCAATATCCATAAAGGTTGGAAGGGTGCCGGTTGTCAAACCCTTCAACCTCTGGAACGTCGCGGTCGGGGGGTCGGCGATGAAGGGGCGAAGAACAGCATTTTGGGGCGATTTGAGAGCAGACTCGTATAGGAAGGTCAAGGCATTGTGGTATTCCTTTGTTTCCTCAGTTCCGCGCGAAGGGACGGTAAAATCGTAGCGTAGCGCATCGATAAGGATCACTACGGCCTTGTCGAAGGATTTCGGATGCCAGCAGCCGGCATCGACATTCCCGGGACCTTCCCAGAGTGCGGTACGTGAAGCCGACACGTCAATTGGCGGCGAGCTACATTCGGACGTGTCTTCCAAGACCACCCTCGTCAAGAGGAACCCGCTCGTGAAGAAAAGGATCCCCACAGCGTGTACAAACAGAACCCAGACCCAGAAAGCAACCGTCCACGCCCAGCGGCGTTCGTACGCGCGTTGTCGTGCTAAATGGCCAACGCGGTTGTTTTTGGCGATAACCCAGTCTAGCGAGGCCGGGAAATTTCCCCGCGCAGGCGTGTTTGCAGGTTCGGTCGGTTCTTCGGCTTGCGCGGGCTGTTTTCGATGTCGTGGTTGCGGCTTGGAAGCCATCTTGATTCGATTCGTCTCGGACCCCGGTCAAGGAGTGGTGGAAAGGGAAACGAGACAAAAAAAGCGCAGAGATGCGGTTAAGGAGAGAAAGAAGGAAAAGAGGTTCGAGTATCGGACTCCATTCGCTGCGGAAGCCACGGGCTTTTTGTGGACATGGGCAGGAGAGGGAGCTGTTACGAAGTACAGATCGCGAAACAACATCCTCGAGCTCTCCTGGTCAATTCTACGCGAGTTATCAGGGTGCTTATTACGAAGTACTATGCGCTGAGGTGTCGGTGCACAAGTAAATCGTTGACAGCACGGCGCAGAGCAGTGACCGCTGAAAATTGGCTCAACGCTGAGCGATTTAACTTTTCAGGGTCCAGCCAGATCTGCCACATGGTTTCCAATTGTCCGCAGATGCCAGTCGAAACCTCAGCCACCCCACAACCCTCGACACATCAAATCCCCATCAAATACCGGGGTGCATGCAAATACGCGAAATATCCCGCCAAGCCAATCGGGCACAGACCAGCTGGAGCCGAGCAACGAGGCCACAACCGCGCCCGACTTCGTACCTCGTGGGTGCTGGCAGTGGCAACTGGTACCAGCAGAGCGCTGTCAGTACCTCAGTACACAACCTCGCTACAGCCTTGAATATCCCATCACACTTTTTTCCGCCATCGCCTTCAAGGTTGAAAATCCCTTCCCTCCATAACATTCCAGTGAATCCTTCTCGTTCCTCTTCTGCATTGCATTGCATCCCACCCACCATCCTCGTGGTTCATTTTCATCTCCCCGTGCATCTCAGAGCCCGGTTTCTTTCATCCAGCCTCCGTTCCACTACTTCTTTTCCTTTCGTTTGGTGATAGGGTAATTCCTCCCCAGAGCTGCTTTCCCCTTCCAAACCCAACTCCTCCTGCTGCTACAGCATCACGGTCCATCTCCTTTCCGACTTCCAGGACTCGATACTATATATCTCGTCCTTTCTAGTGTTCTTTTGAACCCTAATATAATCGCACCCTCTCTACCGCCGCATAATCGTCCCCCAACCTGCCTTCAACCTTCTCTGACCTCTCCTCTCCTCACCATCAACCATCAAAATGGCTACCACCAACGGCAACCTCCACAGCCAGGACTACACACCCTCGAATGAGGCTTCCGAGCAAATCCAATCGAGTAGCTCCAACCATGATCTGACCAAGGATGAGGTGGGCTGGTACTTCGTGGAACAATACTACACGACACTTAGCAAGAACCCCGACAAGCTTCATGTACGTTTATGTCCAATTCTTTTCTTAATCGGATTTCCAAATGATGAGGATCCATCAGAAACTAACGACATTGATGTTTGATAGCTCTTCTACGGCAAGCGATCTCAGTTCGTGTTCGGAGAAGAGGCCGAGGTCGCCAACATTTCCGTCGGACGTCCTGTAAGCATTTCCGACTCATATATATCCATATTTATATCTGTTTCCTGTCCCCAACTGCAGCAAAAGCTAATATTCCATTCTTCTCACGACCGTAGGCCATCAAGGAGCGAATTAAGGAGCTCGATTTCCAGGAGTGCAAGGTCCGCGTTTCCAACGTCGACTCTCTCGCCTCTTCCCAGGACACTATCCTCATCCAAGTCATCGGTGAGACTTCCAACAAGAAGTCTGAGGAACCCAGGAAATTCGTTCAGACCTTCGTTCTTGCCAAGCAGCCCTCTGGATACTTCGTCCTGAATGATATCTGGAGGTACATTAATGACGAGGACGAGGAGGTTGCCGAGCCCGCCCAGGAGCCAGAGGCCACTGAACAACAACCCGCCGCTGTCGCTGAGGTTCCGGCTGTTGTTGAGGCTGCTGCCGAGGAGCCCGCCGAGGCTGAGGAGGCGAAGGAAGAGGCTGATGAGACTCCCGCCGCCCTCGAGGCCGAGAGTGTAGATAAGAAGCTGGAGGAGGTTGCCGAGGCTGAGGCCGCTGCTGAGACTGTTGCCAAGGAGGCCCCTGTTGAGGCTCCCAAGGCGGAAGTCGCCCCAAAGCTCGAGGCTTCCGAGCCTGCCGCTGACGAGGAGAGCGTCTCTGAAGAGGCCGCCGATGAAAAGGCCCCCGAGAAGCCTAAGGAGCCTGCTCCTACTCCTACTGTCCCTAGCGCTAAGGCACCTGCCGCGGCGGCACCTGCGCCCGCCCCCGAGCCCGAAAAGCCCGTCCCTGCTAAGCCCTTGACTTGGGCTAGTCGTCTCGCCGCTGCCGCCGGCCCTCGACCCCCCGTTGCCCTGCCCAAGACCGCTACGCCTCCTGCTGCGACTCAGGCTAGGGCCCCTGCCGCCGCTGCTGCCCCCAAGGCCGCAGCTGCTCCCGCCCCTCAGCGAACCGAACCCACGCCTTCCCCCGCCCCTGCCGCGGCCCAGGAATCGACGTCGTCTGGAAACGAGTGGCAGACCGCCGGCAGCGATTCGAAGAGGCAGAACAGGCCTCAGTCGATGATTGCCCAGTCCGAGGACAAGGGTACTCTTGGCTACGTCAAGTATGTGACTGAGAAGGTTCGGGATGTCGAGTTGAGGGCTGCTCTCTCCCGCTACGGCGATCTCACATACTTCGACATTAACCGCGATAAGGTAATTTTTGTGTCTCATCATCTTGTGTCTTGCAGTTGTACATTTTATGAGTTAAGGTGCTAACTCTCATTCTTCAGAACTGCGCCTTTGTCGAGTTTGCCACTCCCGAGGGCTATAAGGCAGCCGTCGCGGCTAACCCTCACGTCGTCAATGGCGAGAACATTGTCGTCGAACAGCGCAGGCCCAAGTCGACTGCTTACGGTGGCGCCCAGTACGCGGCCAACCGTGGCAGTGCGTCCGGCAGGGGGGGACGTGGTCGCTACGATGGCAGCCGCTCCGGCAGCCAGGGCGGCCCCAAGGCTCCCTTCGGTTCGCAGACTAGGGGTCGTGGTGGCGCCGCTGCTCGAGGAAAGGGCCCTTCGCAGTCGGCCAACGCTTAAATAAACCTCGACTCCGAATGTTCAATAGCTCCTTGAAGCTGAGAGCTCATTAACGAGCTCCAACAAGTCTCTGGGAGACGACTCTCGGCCTCTTTCTTTCTCACACCCACCCCCTACCACCCTCACTACTAACAGAGGTCGAGAGTCCTTACCAAACACAAACTTGAATGAGTGTAATGCTCTTCACAACACACAACCTTTCATAACTGCTTCATCTTACCACACGTCTCACTCGAGGTAGACGAGAAGGACAGGCTGCGAGTTGGTTCGTAGCTGCCTTCTCAGCATCGAGAACGAAAATAGCATCTGACACATCATGGCGGCGTTTGGTCTAACTTTCTTAGACTTAAACTTCTGTTACATACTTATTCCCTTTATGCCTTTCCGTCGTCCACGAGCCCACTTCTTATTCTTTGTCTTGTAGCCTTGGCCTCGGCGGGGCTAGGATGCCATGAGATGAACTTCATGGCATACATTTTGTTTCTTTTTTTTTTCTTGATTTTGTCCCTTCGATTTTTCTGATCATCAAGGCTTGGGAGTCAAAATGGGCGAGGAAGCGAAAAGCTGGCGGATGTCGACATGCTCTTTTTTATTACCTACTTTTTTTTTTCCAAAGATTTTCTCTTTTTTTACACTAGCAATGATGTGGATGGACGGGTGAGGTGGAAATAATATCCCTTTTAGTGAGGGTGGGATACGGACGGCCGGCGCAGGATGGGGGGAAAGAAGAGAAGGAAGGGAAAGAAAGTGTAAAATAGGAACTTAGATGGTTGATACGGGGCTAGGAGCATGAAGCTTTG
>Ga0164243_10016389_pt1 | contig 10173 bp, 8 predicted proteins | sample OricompcompostOP_FD_108781 | JGI IMG/M metagenome (GOLD analysis project Ga0164243, IMG submission 108781) | Organic Plus compost microbial communities from Emeryville, California, USA - Original compost - Organic plus compost (OP) | ecosystem: Engineered > Solid waste > Mixed feedstock >... | reverse complement strand
GCCCGACAGACTTTCCCCGCAGTGCGCGATGAGCGCGTTGACGAGCGTTCCGGCCTCGTGTCCGGCGGCGGGATGTACGACCAGACCCGCAGGCTTGTCGATGACGATAAGGTCTTCGTCCTCATAGACGATGTCGAGGGCGATCTCTTCTCCGACGACGCCCGGCTCCTTCGCAGGTGGCAGGTCGACGTTGTAAGTCAGGCCCGGTTTGACCGGTGTGCGCAGCTCTCGTATCGTCCCGCCCGCGCTGACATAGCCCTCGCGGATGAGCGCTTGGATGCGCGCGCGGCTTATGCCATCGATCTTCGCTGCAAGCCACCGATCCACACGCTGGCCGGCATCCTCTGGCCCCGCGATAACCTCGATGTGGCTGGATATTTTTTTTTCGAGCGGCACGTAATTGACCAGAAAGATATCCTGAGAGATGACCCATCCGGAGCCACCCTCGGAAGAGTTGATGCGCGAACGGCGGCTTCAGCGCAATCTGAAGATCGTCGTCGGAGGGCTCGGCGCCCTGATCCTCGTCGGTCTTGGCGCCGTGGCCGTTCGGGTTGTCGGACTGGCGACCGGACCAGTCGGGGGCGGGTTGTCCTCGCGTCCGGCAGCGACGGCCGCAGCGGGTTCCGCGGTTTCATTCGAATTGCCGAAGGGAGCCAAGATCGTTTCGCTTTCCCTTTCCGGAAACCGCCTCGCAATCCATCACGACGGGCCTTCAGGGCCAGGAATTACGATCCTCGACGCCGAAACAGGCCGGCGCATCCTGGAAATGACGCCAACTGAGATGCTGCCGCGCAATTGAATTCCGCGCGCAGGAGCAATCATGGCGTATGCTCGCCCTCCGCTCCTTGTATAGCCACGGAACATCGGTTTGGTTTGCCGCGCTTATGGGACTTGATCGGCTACCGACACTCGACTACACGTCCAATGCGCCTGCCCCGTTCGTCTAGTGGCCCAGGACACCCGCCTCTCACGTGGGCAACAGGGGTTCGAGTCCCCTACGGGGCGCCACCAGCAAATAAATTCGGCAAAATCAACGACTTACATGAAATCCGGCGCGCATTTTGCGCGGAACTTTTCGAGTGCGTCCCGGAGCGTCCGGAGCTGGTTCAGGAGAGCCCTAGTGACCGAGTGAAAGATGCAAGTGCCGCAAGTGCTTGAGGCGTTATTGCAGAAGCCGCGATGTTTTCGATGATGCTGCGTATGGAACGCCCAGCCTTAGCGAGGATACTGCGAGAGGGTCGCGGCTTTTCGAGCTGAGCCCTGATTGTCTTTATATCCGCATTCAACGAGCTTCGATCATCGCCAGCTATAGCTATCTCGCCAAGCGTTCGTTCCAACTCTGATAGAGTGGAAGTCACATCACCCATCGCAATTTGCGCATTTTGGATGCCCCCTTCTACCCCTTGCTGTATGGCACTCCCGACCACGCTACCGCTGACGTGAATTGAATTGGTCATACTTATGAGGACCTCGGGTTCTGTTACTTCGAGAAGGCCGCAATCGAACCATTGCAGCGCGCGGGCTAGGTAAGGTGTCAACTCCGGCAGTTTCTTTTTTAGTATCTCTAAAGAGCCGGGCATCGCGCCAGCTTGCTAAGTCCATGACGGCCGCATCACCATACGATGGTGCCACGGCTCACCACATATGAAGGTTCCGCAGGGACTGCGCGTTGGAAACTGTTGCGCATCGCCGGCAACGAATACTGAACCCACTTTCGCACCTTCACGAATTGGTGTCGTCAGATGCCGCGGCCACGCTATCGCTCACACTTGATTTGCCATTTCGCCGATAGCTGTCCGAAGTTCGGCACGGGAGGTGATACCGATTTTAGGGAAAATGCGATGGAGGTGATACCCCACGGTCCGATGAGACAAATAGAGCTTTGCTGCTATTTCCTTGTTTGTTAATCCAGCAGCCGCCAGCTGAGCGATCCGCAGTTCCTGCGGGCTCAAGTGATCGACTACACTGTCGGGACGTTGTCGGCTGGCCTCTCCTGCGGCCCGAAGCTCCTGCCGCGCGCGTTCGCTCCAAGGGACCGCACCGAGTGCGTCGAACGCGTCTCGCGCAATTCTGAGCGGCGACCGCGCATCGGCTGGCCGCCGGTTGCGGCGCAGCCAAGTGCCGTATGCCAGCTGGAACCTGCCTTGGAGGAATGGCCAAATCTTCAAGTCCAGTGAAAATCCCCGGATGAAAGCGTCCTCTGCCACCTCGGGCGGTGCCAAGACAGCCTTCGCGTAACTCAAGCAGGCTTGAACCCATGGGACCGGTCTGCCGCCAGCGAGATGCTCGACCTCGTCGACCATGTTGCGAGCCGCATCGAAACGGTTTGTGTGAACGGCAGCGTCCACGTAATCCACCAGCGCATAGAATTTTAAACTGGAATTGTACGCTCTGTCAGATGGATCGAAAATGCGTTGCAACTGCTCAAACGCTTCGTCGTCTCGTCCATTGCTAATGGCACCCAGTCCGCGCGCGAGCTGCACCATAGCAAGCAAGAAACTCGCCGCCAGCGGCAAAGCTAACCTCTCTGCCTTGGCGCTGTAAGCATCAAAATCTGTGCTTTCACCTCGCATAGCCGCAATTTTAGCTTTGACGATGTTCGCAGCGGCGATCCAATGCGGACGTTCGGTTTCTTCGGCGAGCCGTTCGCCTTCTTCTGCGGACACTTTGGCTCCATTCCAATCGCCGACTTCGACCTGAGCCCATGCGAGAGCAAACTGTACGCGAGCGAGGTCACCAAGACGTCCCTGATCGCGCAACGAACTGCTGGAATTAGCCAAAAAGCCGACGCCCAAATCGAACGCACCGATGACATTGGCGGCGCTGCCGAGCATGCGCGCGGATACGGGATTGGCATCCTCGTCCTCATGGAATTCCTTCAGCTTGGCAAAGACGGGCTGAGAATTTCCCAATGGCATGACGTAAGCGCGCAATGAGACGAGTTGAGGCGCGGTCACTGCCAGCTGTGCCGGGGTCAATGAGGTTTCCAATTGTGCGGCGGTCGATTCAATGTCGTCCCGGACCGATTGGCTGGCATTTCCCCACCAGCAACGTTGGGCCGCTCGCCAAAGCAGGTTGATGGCCAGCACAATCTCTCCGGCCTCTCGCGCCTGTCTGGAAAATGCCAAAAGTGCCGAAACTCGCGCAGGATCGTTCACCATCCCCAGATCGCTGAGTTCTCGGATCCACGCCGTGCGCGCGCGAGCTGCTCCGCTCGGAGCGAAAAGTTCAACTTCCCGCAACAGCCGCTCCATTCTGTCCAGATCGCCAAGTTCGACGGCGAGTTCCGCGGCGTGCAACAGACGCCTAACCTTGCCTCCGACCGAGCAACTCAATCGGGCTGCATTCTCCAGAACCATAGCGGCCATTGCTACGCCGCCACGGAGGAGTGAGCGCCTCGCAGCCTCGTCGAGTTGTTCTGCGATACTTTCGTCCGGCTCGATTGTCGACGCGGCCAGATGCCAAGCATATCTGTCCGACTTATCCTTCGTAACGACGGCCAAGGCACCGTGCAGCGCCTGCAGCGTCGGGAGGTCAATAGATTGATGAATTGCCGACCGGATAAGCGGGTGACGAAAATGGACTTCCGTTCCCTTTATCTCGATGAGATTTGCTGACACCGCTGGTATCAGCGAAACAACATCAACGTTCTCGCCGGTCAACTCTTTTCCAGCGAGAAGGATTTCCGGCAGTGATGCACTATCGTTCTCCGCCGCAATATATAGCAATGTTCGAGTGAGTGGAGAAAGCTCGGCGACTCTCCCAAAGAACGCGCGTTCCAATCGCTCTGTCAGAGGAAGATAGCTGGCGTCGTCCGCGCGTGATGTTCCTCCGCCTCGGGGCAACTCCACCAATGCAAGAGGATTTCCCGCCGCTTGCCGAACGAATTTCCGACGCAGGGATGTCTTGAGCCAAGGAGCTACTGCGCGTAAAATATTTTCCGACGCTTCTTCCGTGAGTTCGGCAAGCTTAATACATGGCACATTTTCGTCGAGTGAATGAGGAAATCCCTCGCGAAACGCCGCAAGCATAATAACAGGATCGGACTGTATTCGCCTCGACAGGAATGTAAAAACTTCATAGCTCGGCTGATCCAGCCATTGGAAGTCATCGATTGCCAGAACAATCGGAACGCGCGAAGCGCATTCAGTAAGAAGCATCAGACTCGCCAGCGCCACCAGAAAAAGATTGGGAACAGGCGGCACCGCCTCGTCCGACATTCCAAATACAGAAAGAAGGGCTGTTTTTTGCGGCGGCGGCAAGCAGTCGGCCTGCCCGATAATGGGATGCAGCGCTTGGTGCAGGCCAGCGAATGGCAAATGAGATTCAGATTGTATGCCTGTTATCTGTAAGACATGAAATCCCCGCTCGCAGGCTCTTTCGCATATAACCGATAGAAACGTGGATTTTCCAATTCCCGGCTCTCCAACGATGCGTACAACACCCCCGCATTCATCAATGTGCGAAAAGAGCTCATCCACTACAGCGATCTCCGCTTCGCGCCCAATAAAAGGTGGCTTCGTTATCGACATCCGTAGTTCCGCGTTTTAAGATTAGTATTTAAGAGCATGACAGAACCGACTATCGATTCTCGATCGTTCACACTTACGGCGAATAACTTCCTCGCAGAAAGGTGTGCAACTGGTCTATGGCGTAAATGGCCTCAGCGGGATGCATTTAGATTTTCGATGCGAGTTGGTTCCGCGGAGCTCCCACGCATTAGTCCCTGACGAAATGAGATGCGCAAATCAAATCGACCGGCGAACAGCCATTTCAGACGAAAGAGCATTTTGGCTGACGTGGCTCGGATGGATGCTCGATGGATTCGACGCCTCCATTTACACGTATGTCGTTGTTCGCGCCCTTGCCGAGCTGCTTCCAACAAGCGGCGTTGAAGCCACTCATGCCAATATCGGCTATTACGCCGGAATTCTATTTTCAGTCTTCATGATCGGCTGGGCGTGCTCAACAGTTTGGGGATGGATTGCCGATCGCTACGGGCGCGTGCGCACCCTCTGCGCTACCGTTCTTGTCTATTCGACATTTACCGCTGCGAGCGGACTCGCCAGCAATTTAATCATGTTCGGTATTTTTCGCTTTTTCACGGGCTTCGGAGTTGGAGGAGAATGGGCCGCGGGAACGCCGTTACTGCACGAATCAGTGTCAGAAAAGAAGCGGGTGCGGTTGGCCGGGTGGCTTCATACTGCTGTGCCGATTGGTTTCTCCCTCGCGGCGGTGCTCGTGGTTATAGGAGGACATGCGCTCGGATGGCGCGGCCTGTTTTTCGTCGGCATTTTCCCCGCGCTCCTCGCCTTCTACTTGCGCCGGAATTTCCCTGAGCCGGAGCGGAAAAAAGCGTGTGTGTCTGCGAAAAAATTTACCGCATTGTTTGTGAACGGCTCTGCGCGAACAACCTGGGCGTCGACGCTCATGTTAGCATGCGCCATATTCGGCCTTTGGTCTTCCAACTTCTGGGCTCCGACTGTCGTAGTGCTAAAGCTGGCCGGAGAAAACGCCTTACCGGACCGGGCCCTGCAAGTTGCTGCGCTCGCGGGCATTGTGACGAACGCAGGAACCCTGCTCGCTTGCCTGCTCGTGCCATGGCTCACAATGCGTCTCGGGAGCCGTCGCAAGACTGCGGTATTTTTCTTCGTGGGCTCGATTGTTGCGGTTCTGATAAGCTATATGATTGCACTTCAGCATTTCGACAGTTTGTCGCTCTTTTTTTTGTTTCTGCCTGCCGTTGGTTTTTTTACGAATGGCGTTTTCAGCCTTTTCACGATTTGGTTGCCAGAACTGTTTCCCTCCGCGCTTAGAGCCGCTGGATCAGGGTTTGCATTCAGCTTAGGTCGAGTACTAGGAGCAATTGGGCCCTCTCTCATTGGAGCTCTCTCCGCAAAGACGGAAAGCTTACCCATTGCGATTGCGCTGCTATCGACGATCTATCTTATTGGAATTCCCTTTATCGCACTCGTGCCCGAAACGTCCAAACGCCCCCTCCCTTCATGATCCAATTCAAAAGGAATGCCAAATTGGCGTTTTTGAATAAGCGGGTTCCCTTATGGCATCTGCCGATTTCGGCAGTCTGAACCGCGAAACCTTAGCGGAGCAAAAAATTACATTTCAATTTATCAGCGCGCGATACTTTTTGGCGCACGAGTTTCAATTTCACGGAACGATCGGAAGGACTTTGGGCCGTCGTGGCACGCAATCTCCGGCGCCATTTGTCACGCCGAAATAAGTAAGGGGCTTCTGTGCGGATGCTCCTCCACGCTCGACCACCAAGACTGACATTGCGCCACGCGACAATTTGAGCGGAAGGCAGCGACCAGGAGAATAATCGCAGGTCATCGACCGGTCATTTGACAGAAGCGCTGCCTCGTTCCGATGCGCTATGGCAGGCCAGCAGTTCCAACGGAGAGAAGAGCATGAAACTGATCTCTTCATTTGTAGCGCTGAGCTTAGGAGTGACTCTTATGACGCAACCCATCCTCGCCGCACCGGATGCAGCGAGCGATCCTCGGATCGATCCCGCCATCCGAACATTTCTCAAGGAACTCAACAAGGATAGCAGCGCGTTTTGGGAACTCCCTCAGCCGAAGCCGCAAGACATTCTCACGGGACTGCAAGCCAAGACGCCCGTTGACATGTCGGGCGTGACGATAACCGATAAGACCATCGAGCAGGATGGCCGCTCAGTGAAGCTCTATTTCATGAAGCCCGAGCACGTGAATGGGAAGCCTGGCGTCCTGCTCTTCATTCATGGTGGTGTTTGGATCGTCGGGAACTTCCAGAACCATCAGCGTCTATTGCGCGATCTTGTGGTCGGATCGGGCTTGGTGGGCGTGTTCGTAGAATACACACCGTTGCCCACCGCTAGATTTCCGACACAGCTTGAGGAATCCTATGCGGCATTAAAATGGGTCGCCTCGCACGCGGACGAATTTGGGGCCGATGGCAGTCGCATTGCTGTTGCGGGCAACTCAGTCGGCGGAAACATGTCTGCGGCACTCGCACTTATGGCGAAGGATCGCGGAGGACCGAAGCTCAGCTACCAGGTGCTTATGATTCCGGCGACCGATGCCAGCGTAGATACAGCATCATATCACGAATATGGGAAAGGTCGCTTTTTGGCACGGGCCTTCATGAAATACGGCTGGGATCTCTACGCGCCTGATCCCAAGACTCGCGACAATCCTTACGTGTCACCTCTGCGCGCAAGCATCGATGAACTAAAGGGTCTCCCGCCGGCGCTCGTTGTAACGGCTGAAAATTGCCCATTGCGTGACGAGGGCGAAGCTTATGCCCGAAAAATGAAAGAAGCAGGAGTGGAGGTCGATTCCGTCCGCTACAACGGCACAATCCATGACTTCGTGCTGCTCAACGCTCTGCGTCACGTGCCCTCGACCGAAGCGGCAATCGAGCAGGTCAGCGAGGTCCTCCGCCAGCATCTGAAGGCGGCCACCAACTAATGGCCGACTGATGAGATCGCCGACGGTCAGCAGCGCCTCGGCATGTCTCCGGCGAACGCAATTTGTTCCTTTACTAGTGGCGCGTCGCCAGATGGCAGCAACTGCTAATCGCAGATTTCAGCGGAGAGAGAAATCATCGTCCTCTCCGCGGCAACTTCAGAAGGATTTCTAATATGCCCATGATCAGCCTAAAAGACGGGACGCAGCTTTTCTACAAGGATTGGGGAAAAGGACAGCCAATTGTCTTTCACCACGGCTGGCCGCTCAGCGCTGATGATTGGGACAATCAGCTGCTATTCTTTCTCTCCAAAGGATATCGTGTCATCGCTCATGACCGGCGAGGTCACGGGCGATCTTCGCAGACGGCTAATGGCAATGACATGGATACCTACGCGGCAGACGTAGCGGAATTGGCTGCGGCGCTAGATCTGCGTGACGCCGTACACGTCGGCCATTCGACAGGCGGCGGGGAAGTCGCTCGTTACGTCGCTCGCCACGGCAACGGTCGCGTAGCGAAGGCGGCTCTCATTAGCGCCGTCCCTCCCGTCATGTTGAAATCAGAAAAAAATGCGGGTGGCCTGCCGATCGAGGTCTTTGATGATCTTCGCAATCAGCTGGCTGCAAATCGCGCGCAATTTTATCTCGATGTTGCGAGCGGTCCTTTCTATGGCTTTAACCGCCCGAACGCTAAAGTTTCGGAAGGCATAATCCGCAACTGGTGGCGCCAAGGCATGATGGGCGGTGCCAATGCGCACTATGATTGCATTGAGGTCTTCTCTGAAACGGATTTTACCGAAGACCTAAAGCAGATTGATGTTCCTGTTCTACTTCTTCATGGCAACGATGATCAAATCGTCCCTTATGCAGATGCGTCGCTCCTGTCGATCAAGCTTCTCAGACATGGAAAGATCAAGATTTACGAAGGCTTCCCGCACGGCATGTGCACGACCCACGCGGACGTGATCAATCAGGATCTCCTCGCCTTTATTGAAGAGTAACAACTCCTAATCGCAAGACACTACTTTGGAGGCATACATGTCGAGCGCAGTCCCTCACGATTCCACAGTGACGCGACGCGGCTTCTGTCTATGTTGCGCAGGCGCGCTACTTGCGAAAGGCTGGCTCACGCCGCGGGAAGCATTCGCGGCATCGCGCAGCATCGTTGATCTCATTCGCGATTCCGCCGCAAAGACTCCGATCACGCTCTATAAGCTTCGGGGAAACGTCAGCATCCTCGAAGGATCTGGCGGAAACATTGGGGTGCTCACTGGTCAAGACGGCAAGGTCTTTATTGATGCCGGAATCACGGCATCTCGTCTGCGCATTCTCGAAGCAGCGAGAAAGTTGAGCAGTGAGCCCATTACGCACCTGATAAACACCCACTGGCACTTCGATCATTCAGATGGGAATGCGTGGCTCAACGCCGAAGGGGCTGCGATCCTTGCGCACGAGAATACGCATAAGCATCTTCTTTCAGCACAAAGAGTTGATGATTGGAATTTTGATTTCCCGGAGTCGCCGCTCGCAGCAATTCCGACCGAAGTGTTCTCTTCGGAAATGACTCTGAACCTCAATGGCGAGCCGCTGGCTCTAAGGCATTACGGTCCGGCGCACACCGATAGCGATATATCCGTGACTTTCCCCAACGCCGATATTCTCCACTGCGGCGATACCTATTGGAACGGGATTTACCCGTTCATCGACTATTCGACCGGCGGAAACATCAAAGGCATGATTGCCGCTACGGAAGCCAATCTGGCCGCAACCACGGACAAGACCATCATCATTCCAGGTCACGGACACCCGGTGAGCAATCGTGCAGAGCTGAAGGCGTATCATGACATGCTCGCTGCCATTTACGAGAAGGTCGCCAAGCTCAAGCAGCAGGGACGGTCGCTGGATGAAACCATCGCAGCGAAGCCAACTGCGGCGTTCGATGCGAAGTGGGGTCAGTTTGTCATTGGACCCGACTTCTTCACCAAGCTTGTTTACGAAGGCGCTTAGTAAGCTGCAGAGGAACGATAAAATGGCGACCGTCGCCAAAACGCTTCATATCGATATTCCGGTGACTCTAACGCATGTGAAGGTCGTCTTCAGCGTCGGCGCCCTTGCGTTTGAAGGTGACCTACCTGCTTCGCTATTTCACCTCCAACTCATCACAAACGACAGTGCGACTTGGAATGCGGAAAGCGATGTGGTGGCAGTCTTTCACACCAATGCCGGACACGTGACGCTGCACGATGCGGCATATAACGCCGACAGAAACGTCGCGACCGGAAATCCCTACAAGGTGCTCGTTTCGGATCTCATAAAGCGAGGTGTGCGCGTCGAACTCTGTGGAGCGACCGCAAAGGCTCACCACTGGGGGAATGCAGACTTGCTTCCAGACATCAAGGTCAATACCGATGCCATGGCTCGCACAACTCAGCTTGTTCAAGAGGGCTACGTCAAGATCACGGAATAAGGTGGGTTCGGTCGAGCGATAAAAATCTAGTGAAGGCCAACATGATGCCGAACTACTGCATGGAAGGCCCCACTAGACGTCGCGGAGAAATGATCATCGCCTTCGGAAACGCCATCCATCCTTCTTTTCCACTCTGAAGGCGAGAAAATAGCCGAACAGCGCGACATCGAAAGGCCTTAGCTACCCATCCGTTGGGCCCGCCAAACAAGATCGGTCACCGCTCGATCTACATTATCG
>Ga0164243_10016388_pt1 | contig 10174 bp, 8 predicted proteins | sample OricompcompostOP_FD_108781 | JGI IMG/M metagenome (GOLD analysis project Ga0164243, IMG submission 108781) | Organic Plus compost microbial communities from Emeryville, California, USA - Original compost - Organic plus compost (OP) | ecosystem: Engineered > Solid waste > Mixed feedstock >... | reverse complement strand
GCCCGGCGCTCGGATACCGACCCCGACGCCCTGGCGCGCCTCCTGCGGCATCTGATCTGCCACGGGCTGTTCGCCGAGCCGCGTCCGGGCGCGTTCGCGGTGAACGAGACGGCGGCGCTGCTGAGGTCGGACCATCCGTCCGGTGTCCGGACCGGGCTGGACCTGGACGGGTTCGGCGGGCGGATGGACCTGGCGTTCACCGGGATCCTGCACACCGTGCGTACCGGCGAGCCCGCCTGGGAGGCGGTCTTCGGCGCCCCGTACTGGCGGTACCTGGCGGACAACCCGGAGCTGAGCGCCGCGTTCGACGAGCTGATGAGCGTCGACTCCCGGTACGTCGCGGCGGCCGCCGCCAGCTACGACTGGTCCGGCACGCGGCACGTCGTCGACGTGGGCGGCGGCGCGGGGACACTGCTGGCCGCGATCCTCGAGGCCAACCCGCACCTGCGCGGCACCCTGGTCGACCTGCCCGAGACCGCCGAACGCGGCCGGCGCCGGCTGGCCGAGCGCGGCCTGGACGGGCGCGGCGACGTCGTGGGCCAGAGCTTCTTCGATCCGCTGCCCACCAGAGGCGACGTGTACGTGCTCAGCAGCGTGGTGCACGACTGGGCGGATCCCGAGGCGGTCGCGATCCTGCGCCGGTGCGCGGAGGCGGCCGGCCCGGACGGCCGGGTCGTGCTCATCGAGCAGCACAGCGCCGAGGACGGCGACCCGGCCGCATACGCGGAAATGAACCTCCGCATGCTCGTCCTCGCCGGCGGCCGCGAACGCGACCTCGCCGCGTACACCGCCCTCGTGTCCGAGGCGGGCCTCACCGTGACCGACGTCCACACCACCGAACTAGGCCAGATCCGCATCACGTGCGAGCCCACGTAGGGCAGGTCTCGGCGCACGGCGCCCCGCGGGCTTCGCGCGGCGGCGTACGGCGCCCCGCGGTCCCCGCGCGCTTCGCGCGTTGAGCGTTGAAAGGCCTTGCTCCGTGTGACTCCGCATAAGACCTCGCCGCGCCGGGTCTCACCTCAGCCGAGACAAAGGCCTCACTTCGCAGACACCCGCCCTCCGGGAAAAGGACCGTGCCCCCGCGCCCTGCGCCCGCGCCCGAGCCCTGCGCCCGCACCCCAGGCCCGTGGCCTGTGCCCGCGCCCCGCGTTCCCGCGCCCCCGCGCGTGAAAAAGGCCTCGCTGGCGCGAGACTGATTTATTTTGCGCGTGCGGCCATGTGCCTGGCTGGTCGCCGTTTGCGCGGTACAGCTTGGATGCCCGCCGCAGGCGGCGCTTTGAATCCTGGCGGTACCTCGGCGGTGTGGCCAAGTCTCTGCACTCTGCGCCTGTGCAGATTCCAGGCACGGGGGCGTTGTTGTACTTCCAGGGTTCAAGGCGTCGCCTGCGGCGGGCATCAAAACCCGCACGTGGTTGCGCGTGGCGCATGCTCGTCGGCTCGGCACCCTGCAAGTACCACAACGCCCCCGTGCCTGGAATCTGCACAGGATGTCGCCCCGCATCCTGCCTGCACTTCGCAAACGGCGCCCAGCCACGACGGCGGCCCACGCGTAATAAATCTGTCTCGCGAAGCGAGGCCTTTAGCGCGGGGAGCGCGGGCACCGCGCCGCCCCGGGCACCGCGCCCCCCGGGGGGCGGGACGTCCGGTCCAGGGGGCGGGGCCGGTTTGCTCCTTTCCAACGCTCGCGTTGGCGGCGAGGTTCGAGGTTGGACTGATGTGAGGGGGAGTGACCCATGCAGCAGGAGGCGTATCCCGTCCGGTTTTCCGTGGACTACCCGGACCGGCCGCTGGACCGGGTGACGACGGGGTTCCGGATCTTCGTGGTGATTCCGATCGCCATCGTCCTGGCGGCGGTGTCGGGTGGTGCCTGGCAGTGGACGCCGGCGCCGGGGACGGTGACGACGATCGTCGTGGCGTCGGGGGGTGTTCTGTCCTTCGGGCCGTTACTCATGATCTTGTTCCGGCAGAAGTATCCGCGCTGGTGGTTCGACTGGAACCTGGAGTTACAGCGGTTCAGCAACCGGGTCGGGGTCTATCTGGCGCTGATGGACGACCGGTATCCGTCCACCGACGAGCGGCAGTCCGTGGAGCTCGAGTACGTGTACCCGGACGTCGCCCGCGACCTGAACCGGTGGCTGCCGCTGGTGAAGTGGCTCCTGGCGATCCCGCACTACATCGTGTTGTTCTTTCTGTGGATCGGCGCGTTCGTCGCGGTGGTCATCGCCTGGTTCGCCATCTTGTTCACCGGCCGCTACCCGCGGGGGCTGTTCGACTTCGTCGAGGGGGTCATCCGCTGGCAGAACCGGGTCATCGGGTACGCCGTGGTGCTGGTGACCGACGTCTATCCGCCGTTCCGGCTGGCGCCGTAGGAAGCGGCGGCGGCCGCCTGCCGCTCGGCCCGCCGGGCGCGGCGCATCGTCCACACCAGCAGGCAGATCAGCATGGTCGGCATGAGCAGGCCGGACACCAGCGCGGCGAGGTCGATCGGCAGCAGGTACACCAGCGGTACGCGTACCAGCGCCTCGGCGACGAACGCGGCCGCCCAGACCACCGTCAGCGTGCGGAACAGCCGGCGGAACCCCGGCAGGTCCCGCCACTTGCGCTCCCACTCGTCCTCCTCCATGCCGCCCGCGGCGCGGAACCGCTTCGAGGCGTGGAAGATGAACGGCCGGCCCACGAAGCAGCTGCCGAGGAAGAGCAGCCCGAGGATGGCCGTGGTGAAGGAGTCCTTGAGCAGCAGGAACCGGTCGCTGCCGGAGACCAGCGCCAGCACGGTGCCGATCAGGAACCCGATGCACATGAACGCCGCGAAGCCCTCGATCCGGCGTGCGCGCAGCATTCCGTACGCGAGCCGCGCGCCGGAGACGAGGGCGCCGGCCAGCAGCGCGTAGTACGGCGCGAACCCGGCGATGCGCATGCCGGCGTACACGGCGACCGCGAGGCCCGCGTCGAGGAACAGTCCGCGCAGGATGGTGACGATGCGCGGTACCGAGGAACGTTCCGTGGCCGTCGTCGTCATCACCGCTCCTCGATCCACGAGCCGTGGAACCCGGCGGGCACCCGTCTCGGCAGATGCACCGCCGCGACGTCGCTCAGGTCGGTCGCGTCGAGCACCAGCAGCCGGGACGCGGAGCCGTCGCCCGGCGTGGCGATGGTCAGCAGCCAGCCGTCGTCTTCCAGGCGCGCCCCGCGCGCGGGCACGAACACCGGCTCGCCGAGGTGGTCACCGGGGCCGGCGACGTACTCGGTCGCCGTGTCGCCCTGCGCGTCGTACTTGACCAGGCCGGGGCCGCCCATCGTGTAGAGGTAACGGTTCGGGCGGCCGACGAACGCGTCGAACAGCGTCGGGAACTCGACGTCGCGGTCGTCGAGCTGCTGCTCGCGTACGGTGCCGGCGGCGGGATCGATGGTCCAGCGGTGCAGGGTGCCCCGCTCGGACTCCGTGGTGTGCCGCACCCGGGCGCCGGCCCCCGTGTCGGCGCCCATGCCGTGCCACGCACCGATGAAGCCCGCGGGGCGGTAGCGCACCGCGTCCAGCCGGATCGTGCCGTCCGAGTCCTCGCGGGCGTTGCCGACGTGGAAGACGTAGCACGGGTCCACCTCGATCCAGCGGACCTCGCCGCCGGCCCGCGGCATCACGCCGATCCGGGCGCCGTACGCGTCGTCCCAGGCGTACGGCATGCCGGGACGTCCGGCGTCGTACACCACCGGGAGGTCGAGCCAGAGCACGTGGTGCTCGGTGATCGCGAAGTCGTGCATCATCGTCGGCCCGGGCACGTCGATCGGCTCGCTGCGGACGAGCCGGCCCGCGGCGTCGGCGACGTGGAAGGTCAGGTACGGCGCGGCCGTGGAGTAGCCGTAGAACAGCAGCTCGCCGGTGACCGGGTCGGCCTTCGGGTGCGCGGTCATGGCGGTGGTGAGCCGGCCGGCGAAGTCGTACGGGCCGAGCGTGTCGAGCTCGCCGGTCATCCGGTACGGGAGGCCGCCCTCGCACAGCGCGAGCAGCGCGCCGCCGTGCTCGATCACGTGCGTGTTCGCCGAGTTGTACGCGAGGTCGCGGCCGCCGGGCGGCGCGTCACCGGCGAACTTCGCGGTGCGCACCCAGCGGTTGCGGTACCACGCGGCGCGCCCGCCCCGGAGCCGTACGCCGTGCAGCATCCCGTGCCCGGTGAACCAGTGCCCGGGGCGCTCGCCCGGCAGCGGGTTGGGCCCGTTGCGCAGGAAGCGGCCGTCGAGCTCGGCCGGCAGCGCGCCGGTGACCGGGAGATCGAAGGCCTCCGTCTCGTCGGGGACCGGCGCGAGGTGGCCGGTCAGGTACAAGGGGTCCGTCTGCGTCATATGCAGAAGATGACATGTTGACTTTTACATGTCAATCCAAACAGGTAAGCTGCTCGCATGTCCCTGCGATACGCACTCCTCGGCCTGCTGCGGGACCGTCCGGCGAGCGGTTACGACCTGACCCAGCGGTTCGCGCAGGGCATCGGCCGGCACGCGTGGAGCGCCAAGCACAGCCAGATCTATCCGGAGCTGCGCAAGCTGACCGAAGAAGGGCTGATCGAGGTCGTCGACGAGGGGACGCGCGGCAAGCGGGTCTACGGGACCACCGCGGCCGGCCGCGCGGAGCTGCGCGAATGGCTGCTCGGCGAGCCGAAGGGCGGCACGATCCGCAATGAGTTCCTGCTCCGGCTGTTCCTGATCTCCGCGCTCGAACCGGAGGAGCGGGCGCCGATCCTGGAAGGCGTCGAGAAGTTCGCCACCGGGATGGCCACGGAGCTGGCCGCCCTCGTCGAGCAACTGACGGCGGGCGGCGAGGAGCTGCCCGCGGGCTCGTACGCGGCGATGTACGGCGTCTTCGCCTACCGCGCCACGGCCGACTGGGCCCGCTGGGCGATCGAGGAGCAGCGCAAGCGGAGCTGAGCCCGTCACGGCGGTGATCACGCAATTGTGACACCCCCGCCCTCCCGTACCGGCCGTCCCGTTCGAGAGGATGCGTCGGATATGTCGCTGATGAGTCCAGACGTGTGGCAGGCGAAGATCCGGCTCGCCGGGTGGGCGGCCGGTGCGGGCGGGACGCGTACGGTCGTGGAGCCCGCCACCGGCGACGCGCTCGGCGAGATCGGCGTGGCCGGGCCGGCCGACGTCGCCGAGGCCGTACGGATCGGCCGTACGGCCCAGCGCGAGTGGGCCCGCGCGCCGTACACCGAGCGCGCCGCGGTGCTACGGCGCGCCGGCGCGGCGTGGGAGCAGCACGCCGCGGAGATCGAGGAGTGGCTGATCCGGGAGGCCGGGTCGGTGCCCGGCAAGGCCGCGTTCGAGACCGGCACCGCGGCGCAGGAGTGCTACGAGGCGGCCGCGCTGCCCGCCCATCCGTACGGTGAGCTGCTGCGCTCGGCCGAGCCCCGGTTCAGCTTCGCGCGGCGGCTCCCGGTGGGCGTGGTCGGCGTGATCGCCCCGTTCAACGTGCCGATCGTGCTGGCCATCCGCGCCGTGGCGCCCGCGCTGGCGCTGGGCAACGCGGTGGTGCTGAAGCCCGACCCGCGCACGGCGGTGTCCGGCGGCGCCGTGCTGGCCCGGGTCTTCGAGGAGGCGGGCCTGCCGGACGGGCTGCTCACCGTGCTGCCCGGCGGCGCCGACGTGGGCCAGGCCCTGGTCACCGACCCGGGCGTGCCGGTCATCGCGTTCACCGGGTCGACGTCGGCCGGGCGCGCGGTGGCCGAGCTCGGCGGCCGCCACCTCAAGCGCGTGCACCTGGAGCTGGGCGGCAACTCCGCGCTGATCGTCTGCGCGGACGCCGACATACCGCACGCCGCGACCGTCGGCGCCTGGGGCTCGTTCTTCCACCAGGGCCAGATCTGCATGGCGACGTCCCGGCACCTGGTGCACGAGAGCATCGCCGAGCCGTACGTGCGCGCGCTGGCCACCAAGGCCGACGCGCTGCCCAGCGGCGACCCGGCGTCCGGCCCGGTCGCGGTCGGCCCGCTCATCGACGCCGGCCAGCGCGACCGCGTGCACGAGATCGTCACCGGCACCGTCGAGGCCGGTGCCACGCTGCGCGCGGGCGGCACGTACGACGGGCTGATCTACCGTCCGACGGTGCTGGCCGACGTGCCGCGCGCCGCGCCGGCCCACGAGCGGGAGATCTTCGGCCCGGTCGCCCCGGTGCTGACGTTCTCGACCCTCGACGAGGCCGCCGAGCTGGCCGCGGCCACCGAGTACGGCCTGTCGCTCGGCATCCTCACGCGCAACGTCATGAACGCGCTGGAGCTGGGCGAACGCGTGCCGACCGGCCTGCTGCACATCAACGACCAGACCGTCAACGACGAGGCCACCGCCCCGTTCGGCGGCGTCGGCGCGTCCGGCACCGGAGCCCGGCACGGCGGCCCGCAGGCCAACATCGAGGCGTTCACCGACACCCAGTGGGTGACGATGCGCGACGTCCCGCCGCGCTACCCGCTCTGACCGACCCGGATCTCGGCCACCCGCGTCACACAGCGCCCGCCGCCCTCGTCGTACGGCACGACCAGCCGCGGCTCCGCAAGCCCCCGCCCGTCGGCCTCGATGGCCAGCAGCACCCCGCGCTCCGGCGCGACCTCGTCCCACGCCAGCGTCGCCCGGTACCCGTCCGCACTGGTCACCGCGACGTCCCCGGCGCCCACCGGGCCTTCGGCCGTGAGCACGTCGTGCAGCAGCGGCCCGGAGAACGTGTACGCCCGCAGGTCGCCGCACGAACAGGAGAACTCCGTCCGTACGGTGTGCGCCGGCAAGCCCCGCAACGCCTCGACCGTCAACGCCCCGAGCACCATGTCCGCACGGTACCCCGGCCGCTCACCACCAGCCGAACACGGCCCACGTGAGGAGCGGGGCCAGCACGATCGAGATGAGGCCGTACGTGAGGAGCTGCCGGAACAGGCGCGGGCGGACCGCGGGTTCGGCGGCGCCGAGGATCAGGCCGCCGGTGATGCCCAGCGGGTTGATGTCGACCAGGACCGAGGCCAGGGCGAGGGCGAGGACGGCGCCGAGGGGGGACACGCCGCTGGCCACCAGCGGGGGGAGCAGCGGGATGGTGGTCACGAACACGGCGATCGAGCTGGCGGCGAACGAGGTTACGCCGGCGATGTAGCAGAGGAGCAGGAGGCTGAGCATCGGGGCGCCGTCGATCTGGAGCAGCTCGCTGATGCGCTTGAAGGCGCCGAGGTGCTGCATGAGGCCGACGTACGTGAGCAGGCCGCCGATGAGCAGTGCGACGCTCCACGGGATGCGCGAGACGATCGCGCCCGGTTCCAGGCGCAGCGCGACCTGCTGGATCAGCGCGGCGATCACACCGAGGTAGCCGATGTTCAGGTCGAAGCCGACCGAGAGGACGACGACGGCCAGCAGGCAGCCGACGGTGAGCGCGCGGGCGCCGCGGCGGGCCGGCGGCGCTGTCTCGGACGGTTCGGCGGGCGGCGCGGTGACCCGGCCGCGCGGCACGCCGCCGGTACGGATGCCGGCGAGCACGCAGCCGGCGCACACGAGCAGCCCGGCGAGCAGGCCGCCGGCCAGGAACAGCGGGGGCGCGGACGCGGGCAGGCCGAGGCCGAGCTTGTCACCGAGGCCGCGCGCGGTCACGCCGTACACGGCGAGCGGGGAGAGCAGGCCGCTGACGATGCCGGTGATACCGAGCACGGCGGCGATGAGCGGCGAGATCCGGTACCGCGCGGCCAGGCCGAGGGCGATCGGCGCGACGATCGCGGTGGCCGCCGCGGGCAGCGTGCCGACGGCGGTCAGCACGGCGCCGACGACGAACGGGACCAGCGCGACCAGCAGCGCCCGGCCGCCGACCAGCCGCAGCAGGAGGTCGAGCAGCCAGTCGAGGGTGCCGTTGACCTGGGCGGCGGCGAACATCGCGGTCACGCCGATGATGAGGACGAAGAAGTCGGCGGGGAAGAAGCCGGTCACGTCGTCGGCCGGCACGCCGGCCGCCGTGCCCAGCAGGAAGGCCGCGGCCAGCGCGCCGAGGCCGAGGTCGAAGCCCCGGATCAGCGTCGCCGCGAACAGCGCGACGAGCACGATGATGGAGACGTCGGCGATGGCCATCAGATCACTCCCCGCCGGTGCAGGTCGTCGATCTCGGCAGCGCCGAGGCCGGCGACGTTACGGAGGACGTCCGTGGTGTGCTCGCCGAGCCGCGGCGCGGTGCCGCGGGGCGTGGCGGCGAAGCCGGAGAACCGTCCGGCCGGGGCCTGCATCGGCCGGGTACGGCCCTGGTCGTCGGTGACGTCCACCACCGAGCCGCGCGCCCGGATGTGCGGGTCGGCGCAGATGTCCGCCGCCGCGTTCACCGGCCCGGCGGCCACGCCCGCCGCGAGCAGCTCGGCCATCAGCGGATCCAGGTCCCGCGTGGCCACGAACGCGGCGACCCGCGCCTCGATCTCCGCGCGGTGCTCGATCCGGGCGGCCATGGTGGCGTGGCCGGCGAGGTCCGGGGCGTCCATGACGCGCACCAGCCGCCGCCACATCTGCTCGGTCGACGCGGGCAGCGCCAGCCAGCGGCCGTCGCGGGTGCGGTACAGGTTGTTCGGGCTGATGTGCGGGTTCTCGTTGCCCTGCCGCTCGCGGTTCTCCCCGGTGGCGCCGTAGTCGACGATGAAGTCCTCCATCATCCGCAGCAGCGGCTCGTACAGCGGGACGTCGGCGAGCTGGGCCTCGCCCGTACGGTCGCGCTGGCGCAGCGCGAGCAGCACGGCGAACGCGGCGTAGATCCCGGTGACGCCGTCGGCGACCGGGTAGCCGGCGAAGACCGGCGGGCCGTCCGGGTCGCCCGTACGGTGGGTCAGCCCGGCGAAGGCCTCGGCGACGCGGGCGAATCCGGGGCGGTCGGCGTACGGGCCGGTGCGGCCGAACGCGCTGACGTGCACCATGACGAGGTCCGGCCGGTACGCGCGCAGGTCGTCGAAGTCGATGCGGAACCGGCGCAGCGTGGACGGCCGGAAGTTGGTCACCACGACGTCCGCCGTCGCGGCCAGGCGGCCGAACACGCCGGCCGCGTCCGGGTGGTGCAGGTCGAGGGTGACGCTGCGCTTGTTGCTGCCGAGCAGAGCCCAGCCGGCGGACTCGCCGTCCTCCAGCGGCGGGTACGACCGGGCCGGGTCGCCGCTGTCCGGATGCTCGATCTTGATCACCTCGGCGCCGAACTCGCCGAGCAGCGACGACGCGAGCGGCCCGGCCAGGATCGTCGACGCGTCCAGCACGCGCACGCCGCTCAGCGGGGACGGGGACATGGGCTATTCCTTTCACCGCGGGGGGACGCAGGTCACCCTGCCGCCCGGTACGAGCTGCGGGGAAGGTGTGATCCGCGCTCACCTGTGAAAGGTTCTGCCTTTATGAGAGTGGAGCGGGTGCGGTACTTCCTGGCCGCCGTCGAGACCGGATCGCTGCGCTCGGCCGCCGCGCGGTGCGGCGTCAGCCAGCCCACCATCGGCCAGCAGGTCGCGCTGCTGGAGGAAGAGCTTGACGTCGTGCTGCTCACCCGCAGCCGCAACGGCGTGCAGCCGACGCCCGCGGGCCAGGCGCTGCTGGACCCGTTGGGCCGGCTCGTCGCCGCCGAGGAGGCCGTCCGCGCGGCGGCGCTGGACTCCGGCGGCTCGTACCGCGGCCGGGTGCAGATCGGCGGCGTCTCCGTCACCGCGGAGACGATCATCGCGCCGGTCGTGGGCCGGCTCCGCCGCGAGCATCCCGGCCTGCGGTTCACCGTCCGCGAGGGCGCCTCCACCGACATCGAGGCCGCCGTCCTGGCCGGCGAGCTGGACTTCGGCGTGATCACGATGCCGCTGACCCCGCCGGCCGCCGGGCTGCGCCGCGTGCCGTTCCGCTCCGTGCCGGTCGGCGTCTACCTGCGCACCGACCACCCGCTCGCCGGGCGCGATGACGTGCAGTGGCGCGACCTGGAGTCCTGGCCCATCGTCACGATGCGCGCGGGCACCGTGATGTGGGACGTGCTGCACCGGCACGTGACCGCGCCGGACATCGCCGTGCAGGCCATGTCCGCGCGCACCGTGAAGGTGATGGTCGGCCAGGGCGTGGGCCTCGGGTTCCTCGCCCGGTTCGACACCTCGGCCGACATCCCGGACGTGGAGTGGACGCCCGTACGCGACGCCCACCCCGTCCACCTCTGCCTGGTGCAGCGCAAGGACAG
>Ga0164243_10016387_pt1 | contig 10175 bp, 7 predicted proteins | sample OricompcompostOP_FD_108781 | JGI IMG/M metagenome (GOLD analysis project Ga0164243, IMG submission 108781) | Organic Plus compost microbial communities from Emeryville, California, USA - Original compost - Organic plus compost (OP) | ecosystem: Engineered > Solid waste > Mixed feedstock >... | reverse complement strand
TAGGGGAACGCGCCGCCGTTTCCGGAGGCGAGGACGGTCACTTCGTCGTAGCGGGTCTCGGTGAAGCTCCGGGCGGTCGTCATCTGGTCTGAGTACCTGCCGTCGGAGGTCGGTGTCAACGGCCTGACGTCCGCACGGGTCTGGCGTGCATCGGCAGACAGGAGGACCATCGGCTCATGGCCCTGTCACTGGAACAAGCCTCGCTCGCGCAGCTCTCCCAGTTGCGGTGGACGCCCATGTACCGGCGGGTGCGGGCGTTCGTCGACGGGCGGGTGATCGTCGATTCGACCAACGCGATCCAGGTGTGGGAACCGCACCGCGTCGTCGGGAGCTATGCGGTTCCGGCTGCGGATGTCGCGGTGCCGCTGGACCACCCCACTCCGGTGAGCCCCGTCGACGATCACCCGCCGATCCTGACGCCGGAGCATCCGTTCTCGATGCACACCGCCGCCGGTTCGAGCTGCGACGTGTCCGCCGGGCCCCGGGTGCTCGCGGGTGCCGCGTTCCGGCCAGACGATCCCGACCTCGCCGGGTACGTCCTGCTGGACTGGAATGCCTTCGACGAGTGGCGTGAGGAGGAGCAGATCGTGATGGGGCATCCCCACGATCCGTTCAAGCGGATCGACTGCCTGCCGACCAGCCGGCACGTGGCCGTGCGGATCGGGGACACCGTGCTCGCCGAAAGCGACCGTCCGACACTGCTGTTGGAGACGCACCTCCCGCCACGCCACTACATCCCGCGCGCGGACGTGCGGATGGATGTGCTGCAGCGGTCCGACACCGTGACCGTGTGCGCCTACAAGGGGCAGGCCACCTACTGGTCGGCGGTCGTCGGGGACGAGATCGTCCCCGACGTGGCCTGGACCTACACCGACCCGTTGACCGAGGCCGAACCCGTGCGCGACCTGATCTGCTTCTACGACGAGCGGGTCGAGGTCACGGTCGGCTGAGCGCGTCGGCGGCCGGGGAAGCCGGTCACGAGAAGACCGGATGCCCGTCTGCGGGGCGCCTCAGCTGTGCGAACGCCGGGATGCGTGCGAGCGCGACGAGCGACGAGAACAGGGCATCGGCCTCGTCGCCGGCCGGGATGGCGGACAGGACCGGCCCGAAGAAGTGCCGGCCGTCGATGCCGATGATCGGACTGCCGCCGGTCTCACCGAGCGCGTCCTGGCTGCGTCGATGGTGCTCGCCCAGCGAGCCGTCGAAGGACTCGTCGTCCATCGCAGCGGCCAGTTCCGCGGGGAGCCCGGCGTCGCTCAGCGCCTGCGCGACGACCTCGTGGGTCATGACCGCGCCGTCGTGGTGCAACCGCCGACCGACCGCGTCGTACAGCGGTCCGATCGATCCGTCACCGACTTCGGCAACGGCCGCCATGAAGACCCGGCCGAGACGGCGGGAGCGCTCGATCTGGCGTCTCTGCTTGTCGGACGAGAGTTCTCGGCCCTCGTTCAGCACGGCGAGGCTCATCACGTGCCAGTCGACCCGGACGTCGTTCCTGGCGGCCTGGTCGGTGAGCCAGCGCGACGCGGCCCAGGCGAACGGGCAGACGGGGTCGAAGTAGTAGTCGATCTCGGTCATGACTGCGACAGCTTCTCGATGGCGGCGCGCAGCTTCGCCGCGGCCTCGCGGGCGACCGGTTCGAGATCGGGCTCGCCCGTGACCTGGACCATGAGGTCCGGATTCATCGCCTCGACGAGGGTCCGTGACGGACTTGCGGGATCGGTTCGGACGACGACGTTGCACGGCAGCAGCAGTCCGATCATCCGCTGGACGCCCAGTGCGCGATGGGCGAGCGGCGGGTTGCAGGCGCCGAGGATCAGGTAGTCCTCCATCTCCTCGCCGAGCTTGGCCTTCATCGTCGCCTGGACGTCGATCTCGGTGAGGACGCCGAAGCCCTGCTCGGCCAGAGCGGCGCGGGTGCGTGCGACGGCTTCGGTGAACGGGATGGACAGAGAGGTGGAGATGGCGAGTGACATGGTGATTCCTTTCGTGTGCATGCGATCTAGGTGTCAGTGGCCGAAGCTGATCGAGGGGAGGACGCGTCGGAGCCACGCCGGCGCCCACCAGGCCGCACGCCCGGTGATCCGGAGCAGTGCGGGCAGCAGCGTGAGCCGGATCAGGACGGCGTCGAGGAGAACGGCGACGCCCAGGATGATTCCCATCTCCTTCGGCGGAAGCGGTTCTGCCAGAGCGAAGGTGAAGAACACCGCCACCATGACCGCGGCCGCGGCGAAGATGATGCGTCCGGAATGGGCCATGCCGTCGACCTGCGCGGTCGCGGGGTCGCCCGACCGCTCGAAATGCTCCTTGGCGGTCGCCAGCAGGAAGACGGTGTAGTCCATCGCGATCGCGAAGATCATCGCGAAGAAGAACACCGGACCCCAGCCGTCGAGAAAGCCCTGCGGTGTGAAGCCCAGCAGGTCGGCGAGGTGACCGTCTTGGAAGACGAGCTTCGCGACCCCGAAGGCGGCGGCCGTCGACAACAGGCTGACCACCGTGCCGATCAGGGCGATGAGCGGTGCCTGCAGCGAGACGAGCAACAGGAGGAAGCCCAACACCAGGATGACCGCGACCACGAGCGGGAAGTAGTCGTTCAGTGCCTGTTGGAGGTCGAGGTTCTCGGCCGGTGCGCCGCCCACCAGAGCCCCTTCCGGCAGGTGTGCGCGCAGATCGCCGACGATCGTCGTCATCCGCTCGTCCGACGGGTCGACAGACGGAAGCGCCTGCAGCAGAACGTGGTCCGACCCATCGGCTGCGGGCATCGGGGGCGTGACCATCTCGATGCCCGGGGTCTTCCCGGCGGCCACGACGGTGGCATCCGCCTCGGCGGCGGGGGCGATGATCTGCAGCATGCCCGGCGCGCCCTCGCCCATCTGGGACCGGACGAGTTCGTAGCCCTGGCGAACCGGGGCGTCGGAGGGCACGACGTTGATAGACGGCATCGCGACCTTCAGTCCGAAGACCGGGATCGCCAAGGCGATCAGGACGGCGAGGGACCCGGCCGCCACCGACCAAGGATGCCGGTGCAGGTACTCGCCCCACCGGGCGAACACCGGCGAACGATGCTGTTGGCGGCGGGCATGCGGCAGCGCCAGCGCGTTCACCTTGGCGCCGATCCTGCCCAGTGACGCCGGCAGGAGCGAGAGCGTCGCGGCGAGGACGAACACGACGGCCAGCATGATGCCCACCGCCATCGTGCGCACCGCGGGCGCGGGGACCAACAACACGGCCGAAAGGCTCACCAGCACGGTCAGTCCCGACAGCAACACGGCCTTTCCGGCGGTGTCCATGGTCTGTGCGACCGCCGCCCGCAGGTCGTCGGCGTTCTCCCGGATGGCATCGCGGAAGCGCGAGACGATGAACAGCGCGTAGTCGATGCCCAGTGCCAGCGCGAACATCATCGCGAAGTTGATGGCCCACACCGAGATCGGCGTGACCTGGTTGAGCAGGACCAGTCCGCCCGCAGATGCGACGAGGCCCGCGATGGTGAGCAGCAGCGGGAGTCCGGCGGCGACGAGCGACCCGAACGCGAGCACCATGATCGTCAGCGTGACCGGCCAGGAGAACAGTTCGGCCTTGATCATCGCGTCGTGGTTGGCCTTGTTGAAGTCGCTCCACAGCGCGGAGGAGCCGGTCGGGTAGACCTCGACGCCGTCGCCGGCGAGGTCCGTCAGCGCATCCTTGTGCTCATCGACGGCGCGGACCATGTCGTCGGTGTCGGCTGCCGCGCCGATGAGGACGATCCCGGTGTGGCCGTCGGGGCTGATCGACATGCCGGGCTGAGGCGGGACGACCTCGGCGAAACGGTCGTCGGAGGCGGCGAGATCGCTGATCCGACGCACGACCTCCTGCACGGCCGGGCTCTGGACGTCGTTGCGGTCGGAGTGGACGACGACCTGGACGGCGGCCGAGGAGTTGCCGCCGAAGTGCTCTTGCGTGAGCTCTCGGACGCGCACCGACTCGGACCCGTCGGCCTGCCAGCCCGCACCGGCGAGCGAGGAGAACACCGTGGGTGCCGCCGCACCCAAGACGAGCAGGAGCAGCACCCAGACGCCGAAGACCCAGCGTGCCCGGCCGACCATCGCCTCTCCCCAGCGGCCGAGGAGTCCGGCCCTGGGGCGGGTCGTCGCACCTGTCTGTTCGTCCGTGGACAGTGCCGATGTCGGCGCCATCGTCGATCCTCTCGTAGATCCAGATATACCCCCGGGGGTATTCTCGCTGGTGCCGAACATACCCAGGGGGGTATCTTGGCGTCAAGCGGCAGCGATCGCCCGAAGGCGGGCGTCGCGGCGCAACGACACAAGGAGAGTGCAGATGGCGGCAGGTGACGGGACCCGGGCACCGATCGACGACGAGACGTGCGCCGCAGTGCTGAACCGGTTGAAGCGTGCTCAGGGGCAGCTGGCCGGCGTGATCGCGATGATCGAGGACGGCCGGGGCTGCAAAGACGTCGTGACCCAGCTCGCCGCGGTGTCCCGCGCCCTCGACCGTGCGGGCTTCAAGATCGTCGCCTCCGGGATGCGGCAGTGCATCGAGGCTCGCGACGGCGAGGACGCCCCGCCGCTCACCGAGGACGAGCTCGAGAGGCTGTTCCTCGCGCTGGCCTGATCCGTCCGGCGCGAAATCCGTTTCAGCGCAGCGAGTACCGGATCGGCAGGTGCTTGTGCCCGCCGACGAAGGTGGTCGCGGCCAACACGGGCGGTCCGGCGAGTTCGATGGATTCCAGTCGCGGGATCAGCTCGCTGAACAGGCTTCTCATCTCCATGCGGGCGAGGGCTGCCCCGAGACAGAAGTGGATGCCGTAGCCGAAGGCCAGATGTTGGTTGGGGAACCGGCCGACGTCGAAGGTGTGCGGGTCGTCGAAGACCTCTTCGTCGCGGTTGCCGGAGGTGTAGGCGAGATAGACGGATTCGCCTGCGGCGATCGGGACACCGCGCACCTCGGTGTCCTCGGCGGCGGTGCGCATGAACTCCTTGACCGGCGTGGACCAGCGGATCATCTCCTCGACGGCGGTGCCGATGAGTTCGGGGTCCCGGCGGAGGCGGTCGAGCTGGTCGGGATTCTCGACGAGGGCGCGCAGGCCACCGGAGATCGCGTCCTTGGTGGTGTCGTGGCCGGCGGTCGCGACGATGACGTAGTACGACGCGGTGTCGACGTCGGAGAGCGGCTCGCCGTCGACGCGGCCGTTGGCGATCGCCGAGGCGAGGTCGTCGGTGGGGTTCGCCCGGCGTGACGCGGTCAGTTCGCTGAAGTAGTCGAAGAAGTCGAGGAGCGTGGACATCTGCTCCTCGAGGGTGGTGCCGCGGCGGTACTCCTCGTCGTCGGCGCCGAAGAGTTCCTGGGTGAGCTGGTGCATCCGCGGGAAGTCCTCTTCGGGCAGACCGAGCAGCGAGAGGATCACATAGAGCGGGAAGTGGACCGCGATGTCCTCGACGAAATCGCATTCGGGGCCGATCTCGGCCATCCGGTCGACGTAGCGCCGGGCCAGCTCGTCGACGCGAACCTCGAGGTCGCGCAATGCCTTCGGGCGGAACCAGTCTTGGCCGATCGCACGCACCTTCTTGTGGTGCGGGTCGTCCATGTGGATCAGGGTGCGCAGCCCGCCGCCTGCTTCGAGCTGGGCCCTCGCCGCGTCGTCGGCCGCTGCCGTGGTCAACACCGGGCGCGGCTCGCTCAGCCACAGGGCGTTGTTGCGCTCGATCTCCATGATGTCGGCGTGCTTGGTGACCGCGTAGAACGGGCGGTACGGCTTCCGGTCGACGTAGGCCACCGGCTTGTTCGCCCGCAGATACGTCATCGCGGCGTGCAGGCGGGCTTCGTCGGCGTATGCGGTCGGGTCGGCGAAGACGGCGGCGGCATCGTCCATCGTGCTGGTCACGCGACACGTCCTTCCATCCGGGATCGTGGTTCGAGTGTCCGATACGTGTGGCTGCCGGGACGGTGGATTGGCGAATTCGACGGGCCCCGGGACACCACGTGTCATGGTTTGTCGCCCGTGGGTGGGATCGCCGTGTCGCTCAGCCGCGCCCGGGCGGCAATGCGCGACGAGGGGTCAACTGGGGGAGCATCCATTCGTAGACCGCATCGTTGTTCAGCAGGGCCATGTGACCGACGCCGCCGACGTGGAAACCGTCGTCGAGCTCGAATCCGAGATGCTGCTTCCGGCTTCGGCCCCCGCCGCTGCTGGTCATCACCAAACCGTCGCCGACGATGCGGCCGAACGGATGGTCGGGTCGCCGGGTGACCGTCGCCGTCACATAGAGGTGTCGCACCCCCTGCATGAGAGGCGGGTAGTCGACGGCGGGCTGCCAGAAGGCCTCCGGGTCGGTGTCGCGCCAATGCTCGTCGATGACCGCGCCGCGGAACAGATCTCGTACCCCGGCGCTGCGGCGACCGAGGAGCGTGGCGATGGGCCGGGTCGTCCGCCACAGGCGCAGGGCGGCCGACGCCCGGTGGACTCCTCGCGCCAACGGCGCTCCGAGGTGAGGGGTGCCGAGGTAGACCGTGTGTCGAACGAGCTCGGGCCAGAACGCGTCCTCGGCGACGGCCTGGTGGCACGCGCTGCGGATCACCAGGCCTCCCATCGAATGGCCGATGAGCGTGAGGCCGGTGACTGGGACCGGCCACAAGAGTGTGAGTTCGGTGAGCAGTCGTGCGAGGTCACGACCGTTGTCGCTGATGTGCCGGCCCGTGTTGTAGCGGACCAGGACCTCGGTGCTGCCCAGGTCGTCGGCGAGCCGTGAACCGTAGGTGGGTCGGCCTCCGAGGCTCCACGTGTATTCGGACCCCATCAGTCCGTGCACGAACACCGTCAGGTGCCCGGAGGCCGCGGGGAACGCGGTCGCCAGGCCATCGGGCGTGATCGGCACGGCAGCGCCGTCGACGCGAACCGAGATGTCCGGGGCCAGCGGCGAACCCTCGGCGGTCAGTTCGTCCCCGATCAACCCGTCGAGAAAGCCGAGGGTCTCGGCGCCTCGCCTGGTCTCGGAGGGGACGGTGTCACTGAATGCCGCCAGCGACTCGGCCAGGTCGCCGGCCACATCGACGGTCGACGCGACTGCCGTGTAGATGGATGTCCTGATGACGTCGTGCGTCTTCTGCGCCGTGCGGACACGTGAGCCCCCGACTGCTCGTAGACCGGCGAAGACGGTATCGGTCGCGGACGCGTGGACGGTGGCGATGCCCCCCACCGCTTTGGTCAGCTCCTCGCGGGCCAGGGCGGCGAGCGCCGGTAGTTCGCGATGGGATGCGGGTTCAGGGGGCATCGGTTCAGTGTACGTATGTCCACTGAGTCCTCGGGTGTATTTCCTGCACGGATGCGTGTTCTTGGCAGTGAGATGGTGGTCGGCGGTGAACAGTCGTGCGTTTGGTCACGTGCTGCAGGGTGCGGCCGTGAGGTCTTCTCGCGCAGAGGCCTGTCGCGTGGGTGGCCCGGGTCGGGCTGCCGTCGCGACGGGCCGGAGGCCGCGTGCTCGGGGAAGGGGGCGGAGGGTCCGACGCCGGCTCGGGTTCGGCGCGGGACCGCAGAGCGGTCGTCGGGTGCCGGTGTCGCGCACGTTCCGGCACGCGATCGTGCCGCGTACCCGCGATCCCACGCGCGGGCAGGCGCATCGGAGCACCATAGGGGTGATGCAGATCACAAAATAGATAGACCTGAGTGGAATGGACTCAACTTTGGTGGCGTTACATCTGCCGAATGGCTCATACTTGAGCCTGTTGGACTAAAGAGAAAGGTGCACGCTAGTGGACAGCTTCACCCCCACCACGAAGACGCAGCAGGCACTCAGCGCTGCTGTGCAGGCGGCGGCCGGCGCTGGCAACCCTGACGTGCGGCCCGCCCACATCCTCGTGGCATTGCTCGATCAGTCCGACGGCATTGCGTCCCCGCTGCTCAAGGCGGTGGGCGTCGACCCGTCGAACGTTCGCGCACAGGCACAGGCGCTGGTCGACCGCATGCCGACGGTTGCCCAGGCCAGCTCGACCCCTCAGCTTTCCCGCGAGTCGATCGCGGCGATCACCGCTGCCCAGCAGCTGGCGGTCGAACTCGGTGACGAGTACGTCTCGACCGAGCACGTCATGGTCGGTCTGGCGACCGGCGATTCCGACGTCGCCAAGCTCCTGCACAACGCAGGTGCCACCCCGCAGGCGCTGCGGGAGGCGTTCGTCGCCGTTCGAGGCACCCGCAAGGTGACCTCGGAGGACCCGGAGTCGACCTACCAGGCGCTCGAGAAGTACTCGACCGACCTCACCAAGGCCGCACGAGAAGGCAAGCTCGACCCGGTCATCGGTCGCGACACCGAGATCCGTCGCGTCGTGCAGGTGCTCAGCCGCCGGACCAAGAACAACCCGGTCCTCATCGGCGAGCCCGGCGTCGGCAAGACGGCGATCGTCGAGGGCCTGGCCCAGCGCATCGTCGCCGGCGACGTGCCGGAGTCGTTGCGCGACAAGACCGTCATCTCCCTCGACATGGGTTCGATGGTCGCCGGTGCGAAGTACCGCGGTGAATTCGAGGAACGCCTCAAGGCGGTGCTCGACGAGATCAAGGCCTCCGAAGGTCAGATCATCACGTTCATCGACGAGCTGCACACCATCGTCGGCGCCGGTGCCACCGGTGACTCGGCGATGGACGCGGGCAACATGATCAAGCCGATGCTGGCCCGCGGCGAGCTGCGGCTGGTCGGCGCCACCACGCTCGAGGAGTACCGCAAGTACATCGAGAAGGACGCCGCACTCGAGCGTCGCTTCCAGCAGGTGTACGTCGGCGAGCCGTCGGTCGAGGACGCCATCGGCATCCTCCGCGGCCTCAAGGACCGGTACGAGGTGCACCACGGCGTGCGCATCACCGACTCCGCATTGGTCGCCGCCGCAACGCTTTCCGATCGCTACATCACCTCCCGGTTCTTGCCGGACAAGGCCATCGACCTCGTCGACGAGGCCGCGTCGCGGCTCCGGATGGAGATCGACTCGCGCCCCGTCGAGATCGACGAGGTCGAGCGTGTTGTCCGCCGGCTCGAGGTCGAGGAGCTCGCCCTGGAGAAGGAGACCGACGAGGCGTCGAAGGAGCGGCTGGAGAAGCTCCGCGCCGAACTGGCCGACCAGAAGGAGAAGCTCAGCGAGCTCTCCGCGCGCTGGCAGCAGGAGAAGACCGCCATCGACGCGGTCCGAGACCTCAAGGAGCAGTTGGAGAATCTGCGTGGCGAGGCCGATCGCGCCGAGCGCGACGGTGACCTCGGACGGGCCGCAGAATTGCGGTACGGCCGGATCCCGGCTCTGGAGAAGGAACTCGAGGCCGCCCAGGAGCGGACCGGTGCCGACGCCGGACAGCAGGTGATGCTCAAGGAGGAGGTCGGGCCGGACGACGTGGCCGAGGTCGTGTCGTCGTGGACCGGTATCCCCGCGGGCCGCATGCTCGAGGGCGAGACCGCCAAGCTGCTGCGCATGGAGGACGAACTCGGCAAGCGGGTCGTCGGCCAGAAGGCCGCGGTCGAGGCGGTGTCGGACGCGGTGCGTCGTGCACGGGCGGGCGTCGCCGACCCGAACCGGCCGTTGGGCTCGTTCATGTTCCTCGGCCCGACCGGCGTCGGCAAGACCGAGCTCGCCAAGGCGCTCGCCGAGTTCCTGTTCGACGACGAGCACGCGATGGTCCGCATCGACATGAGCGAGTACGGCGAGAAGCACAGCGTCGCACGGCTCGTCGGTGCTCCGCCCGGGTATGTCGGGTACGAGGCCGGCGGCCAGCTGACCGAGGCGGTGCGGCGTCGGCCGTACACGGTGGTCCTGTTCGACGAGATCGAGAAGGCCCACCCGGACGTGTTCGACGTGCTGCTGCAGGTGCTCGACGAGGGTCGTCTCACCGACGGCCAGGGCCGGACGGTGGACTTCCGCAACACCATCCTGATCCTCACCTCGAACCTCGGCGCCGGCGGCGACCGCGAACAGGTCATGGCCGCGGTGCGCTCGGCGTTCAAGCCGGAGTTCATCAACCGCCTGGACGACGTGGTCATCTTCGACGCCCTGTCGGAGGAGGAACTGGTCCGGATCGTCGACATCCAGCTGGGCCAGCTGGAGAAGCGGTTGGCACAGCGCCGCCTCGACCTCGAGGTGTCGCCGAAGGCCAAGGAATGGCTGGCCCACCGGGGCTTCGACCCGGTGTACGGCGCCCGTCCGCTGCGCCG
>Ga0164243_10016386_pt1 | contig 10175 bp, 10 predicted proteins | sample OricompcompostOP_FD_108781 | JGI IMG/M metagenome (GOLD analysis project Ga0164243, IMG submission 108781) | Organic Plus compost microbial communities from Emeryville, California, USA - Original compost - Organic plus compost (OP) | ecosystem: Engineered > Solid waste > Mixed feedstock >... | reverse complement strand
CGGAACCCGGGCTCGACGCGGGCGTGCACGAGCACGTGCGGAACCCCGGCGATGCGCGTCATCAGCATGGCCGCCACGCCCGTACCGCACGGCTGCAGGAGCGGTTGACTCCACCGCGCCACCTCCCGGCTGCCCGCCGCCACACGGACCCCGACGATACGGAAGTGGCGGCCCTGCACGTGTTCGACCGCGTCGTCGGTACGCCGCCAGCCGTCGAGCCCGGCGAGCCCCACCAGCTCGGTGTGCAGCTCGTGCCCGGCACGGCGGCCGGTGATCCAGCTCAGCAGAGCGCGATCGGGATGGGCGGACACGGCCGGCGGGAGTCCGGGCAGGCAGGACAGCACCGTACGGGTGTCCATGTTCACCAGGTCGTCCACGGCGAGCAGGCGATGCAGCTGGCCCAGCGTCAGCCAGTGGAATCGGTCCCGGACCGGCACCTCGTCCGCCGTCTCGACCAGCATGTTCCGGTTGCGCTTGCGGTAGAACCAGGACCCCTGCTCGGACTGCAGCGTGTCGGCGACGACCCGGTGCCCGTCCGCGTGCCGGAACAGGTCGAGGTACGGCACCGGCGTCCCGCCGTGCACCCGGCTGTAGTTGCTGCGCGTCGCCTGCACCGTCGGCGACAGCTGCACACCGTTCGCGTTGCCCGGCTCGGCCTTCGCCTGCACCAGGCAGTGCAGCACACCGCCGACGTCGCGCAGCAACAGGCCGAGGATCCCGATCTCCGGCTGGCTCAGGATCGGCTGCTGCCACGCTGGGACCGGGCCGTAGTCGGACCGCACCGACAGCCCCCGTACCGCGAAGAACCGGCCCGTGTCGTGCACCAGGTCACCGGTACCGGGCGCGGTCTGCCACCGGTCCAACTCCCGCAGCGGTACCCGGTCCACCCGCTGCCGGATCGTCTCGCGTTGCCGCCGGTACCAGGCGTCGAAACGGTCCGGGGACGCGATCGGGCTGGCGTCGGCCCGCAGCGACCACGCGATCCGCTCCGCGAGGCGCGCGTCCGGCTCGGCTGTCCGTACCGCCACGAGGCCGGCCATCACCGCTCCCGCACCGGGCCGAGCGCGACCGGCAGCTCCCGGGGGCCGCGGACGATGGGGCTGTGCTGCCAGTCGAGCGACTCCGGCGCGGTGGTCAGGCGCAGCTCCGGGCAACGTCGAGCCAGCGTGGTCAGCGTGACGGTGCCCTCCAGTCGCGCCAGCGGTGCGCCGACGCAGTAGTGCGCGCCATGCCCGAACGCCAGGTGCCGGCTGTCCGGCCGGTCGAGGTCCAGCCGGTACGGCTCGGGGTTGGCGGCCGGGTCGCGGTTGACCGCGGCGATCGACACCATCACCGGCTCGCCCGCCTCGATGGTCACGTCGCCGAGCGTCACCGGCTCCGTCGGGAACCGCCAGAACGTCGTCTTTACCGAGCCGTCGTAGCGCAACAGCTCCTCCAGCGCCGCCGCGGACCGCCCCGGATCGCGCACCAGCAACCGCCACTGATCGGGATGCTCCAGCAGCCGCAGCAGCATGTTCGCCAGCATGTTGAGCGTGGTCTCGTACCCGCCGATGAGCAGGACGAACAGCATCGACTGCAACTCCGGCAGGCTCAGCCGGTCGCCGTCGATCCCGGCCAGCAGCAGGCTGATCAAATCGTCGCCCGGCGCCGCCCGCTTCCGCTCGACAAGATCCGTCAGGTACGCGTTCAGCTTGCCCGCGCCGTCCCGACGCCGGGCGGCCGACTCCTGTTGGCTCAGCGTCGGATCGGACGCCACGATGTCCCGGACCCAGTGGCGGAACAGGACCCGGTCGCCGGGCGCGATGCCCAGCAGCTCGCAGATCACGATCGTGGGCAGCGGCTCGGCGAACGCCGCGACGAAATCGACCGCCGGCTCCTTCGCCATCTCGTCCACCAGATCGTCGACCAGGCCCTGCACGTACCCGGTCAGGGCACGCATCCGGGCGACCCCGAAGGCCGGCGCGACCAGCTTGCGCAGCCGGGTGTGGTCGGGCGGGTCGACCACCCCGAGGTTGGGCGCGAGCATCGACCGGTCCGCCATCGGGTTGCCCGCGTTGGCGGCCAGCCATTCCGCGCTGGCGTTGCGCGGATCCTTGCTCATCTGCGCGGCGCGCAGCACCCACCGCGCCTCGTCGGCGCGGGTGACCAGCCACACCGGCTGACCGTCGGACAGCAGCACCCGACGCACCGGGCCGGACTCGCGCAGCTCGTCGAGGACCGGGTACGGGTCGCGGTCGTGTTCGGGGGCGAACGGGCAGGGCAGGCTCACGCGTACGCCCCCTCGACCAGTCGCACCAGCCGCTCGGCCGTCTCCGCCGGGGACGGCTGGGCGGCGATGTCCGCCGCGATGGTGTCGCTCGCGGCCCGGTACTGCGGGTCGTCCAGAACCCGCGCCACCGCCGCACCGACCCAGGCGCCGTCGACCTCGGCGGCGGGTCGGGCGACGCCCGCGCCACTGGCCGCGACGCCGTCCGCGTGGTCGAAGTTGTCCGCCATGAACGGCAGCACCACCTGCGGAACCCCGTGTACGAGCGAGGCCATCATGCTGCCCGCGCCACCGTGGTGGACGATCGCGGAGCAGGACGGGAGCACCTCGCCGAGCGGCACCCAACCGACGCCCACCACGTGGTCCAGCAGCCGCCCCAGCTGCGGCACCACCTCCCGTCCGACGGCCAGCACCGCGAAGAGCTGTCGGCGGCCCAGCTCGTCCAGGATCTCCTTGAGCAGCCGGTGCACCGACTCCTGGCGGGTGATGATCGTACCGGCGGTGACGCACACCAGCGGGCGATCCCGCGCATCGTGCAGCCAGTCCGGCGCGATGTCGGCCCCGCCGTACGGCACGTGCCGCATCCGTTCACCGGTCGGCAGGCCGGGGACCTGTACCTGGGGTGGGCAGATGTCCAGGACCAGCTCCGGCTCGGGCAGGCCGGGCAGACCGCGCCGCGCGCACAGCTCGGCCAGCTCCTCGGCGGCGCCGGCGTGCTGCTCCGGCCGTACCGCGGTGGCCAGGGTCTGGACCACGAACGGGATCCCGGCCGCCGCGGCGGCGATCGGTCCCGCATACTCCTCCGGCTCGGTCACCACCAGATCCGGTTTCCAGTCCCGGACCAGGGCATCGACGCCGTCGATCGTGTACGTGGCCATCCGCCCGAACCCGCGGCCCACGGCGGCGGCGGCACTGATCCGGTCCGGCGCCGGCTCGGGACGCATGATCTGCCGCACGTCCAACGGGCCGGAACTGGCGACCATCGGCAGCCCGGCGCCGGTCACGATCGCGCCGGCCTGCTCCGGCACGGCGACCAGCACCTCGTGCCCCGCGGCGCGCACCGCCCAGGCGAGCGGTACGAGCGGGAAGATGTGCCCCTGTGCCGGGCAGGCGGTGAACAGTACGCGCATGCTTGGCCTCCTGACGACGTGGTGACCGGTGGCCATCATCGCCGGCGATGCTGGTGTCGCTCTTGACCTGTCGTGGAGCGGATCTCACTGGTAGAGCGCCTTCTCCAGCGCGACGGTCTCGTCGTACCGGGGCAGCACGCCGCTGCGCCGCGCGTCATCCAGCGTCGGCGCCACCGTGTCCCGGTCGGACAGGATCACGTCGAGCCCGTCCGGGATCGGTAGCCGCAGCGCGGGATCCAGCGGCGAGACCGCCAGTTCGTTGTCCGGCACGTACCGGCCGGACTGCAGGTAGGACATCACGGTGTCGTCCTCCAGCACGATGAAGGCATGGCCGACGCCGAGCGGGAAGTAGACGGCGCGGAAGTGCTCCGGATCGAGCTCCACCGCGTCGCAGACGCCGAACGTCGGGGAGCCGACCCGCACGTCCACCACCACGTCGATCGCCCTGCCGCGCGCGCAGTACACGTACTTGGCGGTACCGGGTGGCGCGCAGGTGAAGTGCACACCGCGCACCGTGCCCCGGCGGGAGTGGCTGTGGTTGGTCTGCGCCACCGGAAACAGCGGCCGCCCCACCGCCTCCTCGAACGCCGCCTCCTGGTACGGAGAGACGAACAGCCCGCGGTCGTCCCGCAGCACCGGTGGCGAGAACTCGACCGCTCCCGCCACCGCCAACGTCCGCCACTGCATGCGCATCAGTCCCTTCGCACGGCACGACCGGGCTCAGCGGGTCCGGGCCGCGGCGTCCTCGATGATGGTGCGGATGCGTTCCTGCTGAACCTTCGTGTTGGTGTTGATCCGCTCCGCCATCGTCTCGGTCGTCACCGGTGCGGTCGGCTTCATCTCGAAGTCCTGCTGCCACACCATCCGCACGCCCTCGTCGGTCTGCACGTACGACCAGTGGATGTGCATGAACTCGAACGGCCCGGTCTCCACCCGTTTGGCGTCCACGACGCGGCGCACCGGATCGGCGGTACGCTCCGACACCCAGCTCCACACCGTGCCGTTCTCGTCCGGGTGCATCGCGAGCCGGAACTTCACCGTGTCACCACGCCGCTCCAGGATCTCGGCCTCCTGGTACTCGCTGAACAGGTTCGGCCAGTTCGCCACGTCGTTGGTCATCTCCCAGACCAGGTCCATCGGCGCGTCGACGACGATCGAGTTCTCGGTGTGCGCGGGCATGTCAGATCCTCTCCGCGAGCGCGTCGTTGACCACCGCAAGCGCTTGCCGTGGCGTACTGGTCGTCTCGATGGCCTCGTCCGGAAGCCGGGCACCCAGCTCCTGGTTGATTCGGGCGACGATCTCCAGTACGGCAAGGGAGTCGTAGCCGAGCTCCTCGAACGAGGTGTCGATGCGGTCCGCGGACAGGTCGACCTCGGCGTCCCGGACGCACTCGCGCATGATGCGCGTCAAGGTGCCGACGGTGAACTCGGGCATGGTCTCCTCCTCAATCGTCCGTACGGTGCGGCCCATCGGATCGCGCCGCACCATCGGTGTTCCCCGGTGCGGCACCGAGGACCATCGCGCTGTTGAACCCGCCGTACCCGCGGGCCAGCACCAGCGCGTTGCGCAGTGTCGCCGGCCGCGGCTCCCGCAGCACCAGGTCCAGCTCGTACCGTGGGTCGGGCGCCGGGCCGATGGTGGGCGGGATGATCTGGTGGCGCAGGGAAAGCAGGGCGGTCGCGACATCCAGCGAGGCGCCCCCGGCGTACAGCCGGCCGGTCATGGTCTTCGGCGCGGTGACCGGCACACCGTGTGGTCCGAACACGGCGCGCAGCGCGTCGCTCTCGATCCGGTCGAGCTCCGGCACACCAGCCGCGTCGGCGAACACCACGTCGATCTCCTCCGAGGTGACGTGGGCGGCCTGCAACGCGAGCCGGATGGCCCGGACCAGACTCGGCGGCCGGCCGCTGCCCGGACGGGGATCGAACGTGTTGGCATAGCCGCGGATCGTGCCGTACGGCGCGGCGGCGCGCCCGGCCTGCTCCACGATCAGCATGGCACCGCCCTCACCCGGCACGTGCCCGTTCGCGTCGGCGGCGAACGGCCGGTACGCGTCCGCCGGATCCGCCGCGTCGGTGAGCCGGCCGCTCGTCGCCTGGCACACCAACGCGTACGGCGACAGCGGCGCCTCGGTCCCGCCGGTGACCACCGCCACGGCGCCGGAGTCGAGCGCCCGGCGTGCGTCGGACAGCGCCTCCAGCCCGCCCGCCTGCTCCGCCACCACGACGCCGCACGGGCCGCGCATGCCGTGCCGGATGGCGACCTGGCCGGTCGTGGCCGCGTAGAACCAGGCGATCGACTGGTACGCGCTGACATGCTCCGGGCTGTGCGCCCACAACCGCTCGATCTCGCGCTGGCCGAACTCGTTGCCGCCGGACGAACTGGCCGTGATCACCGCCAGCCGATAGTCGTCCACTGTGGACGGATCCAGACCGGCGTCGGCCAGGGCGAGCTCGGTACCGGCGAGGCCGAGCTGGGTCCACCGGTCGGTCTGCGCCGCGAGCCGCCCGGGCACACCGGCGATCGCCGCGTCGTCCACCTCGCCGCCGAGACAGCACCGGTACCCGCTGGCATCGAACCGTTCGATCGGGCCGACGCCGCTGACCCCGGCGAGCGTGGCCGACCAGTACGCCTCGTGGCCGATCCCGTTCGGTGCGACCACGCCGATCCCGGTGACGACTGCGGACATCACCCCGCCCTTCCCGGCGCCGCCAGCACCATCGCGGTCTGGAAGCCGCCGAATCCGCTACCAACACTCAGTACGACGTCGCTGCGTTGCTCCCGCGCGTGCAGCGGCACGTAGTCCAGGTCGCAGTCCGGGTCCGGCTCGTGCAGGTTCGCCGTCGGGGGCACGACGCCGTGCTCCATGCTCAGCGCGCAGGCGACCACCTCGATCGCGCCGATCGCGCCCAGCGAGTGCCCGATCATCGACTTGATCGAGCTCATCGGTATCTCGTACGCACGGGGGCCGAGGCTCGTCTTGACCGCTGCGGTCTCGTGCCGGTCGTTCTGCTTCGTCCCCGAACCGTGCGCGTTCACGTAGTCCACCGCCGACGGGTCGATCCGGGCCTCGGCCAGCGCGACCCGGATCGCCTCCGCCATCTCGGCGCCGTCCGGCCGCAGCCCGGTCATGTGGTACGCGTTGCCCCGGTGCGCGAACCCGGCCACCTCGCAGTACACGTGCGCGCCGCGGGCACGGGCGGTCGCCGCGTCCTCCAGGACCAGCACGGCGCTGCCCTCACCGAGTACGAACCCGTTGCGGCGCCGGTCGAACGGCCGGGACGCGTGCTCCGGGTCGTCGTTGCTGGGCGAGGTCGCGCGGATCGCGTCGAAACACGCCACGCTGATCGGCGAGATCGGCGCGTCGGTGGCGCCCGCCAGCACGACGTCGGCCTGGCCGTCGGCGATCAGCCGGGCGCCGTGGCCGACCGCGTCCAGCCCCGACGTACAGCCGGTGGAGACGAGCTTGACCGGTCCCTCCGCGCCCACCTCCCAGGCCACCTCCGCCGCCATCGAGCTGGGCACGAGATGGTGGTACAGCTCGGGAACCGCCGCGTCGGCGTCCACCAGCCAGTGCCGGCCCCGACCGCTGACCGCCACGTAGTTCTGCTCCAGCCCCATCGTGCAGCCGACCGCGCTGCCCAGGCTGACACCCAGCCGCTCCGGTGCGGCGAAGCCCAGCCCGCCGGCGTCACCGACCGCCTCCCGCGCCGCCACGAGCGCGAACTGTGCGGCCCGGTCGAGGGTACGGGCCTGCTCGTCCGACAGGCCCGCCGCGATCGGATCGAAGTCGCACTCGGCCGCGATCCGGGACCGGAACCCGGCCGCGTCGAACAGGGTGATGGCCCGGGTCGCGGTACGGCCCTCGGTCAGCAGGTCCCAGAACTCCTTCCGGCTCGTACCGCCGGGGGCGACGACCCCGACGCCGGTGACCGCAACCCGGCGCGTCATCGCGGGCCCACCGAACGCATCGGCGCCTCGGCCGGCGCCGGCAACGGCTCGGTGTCGACGTGCCCCAGCTCGGGCCGCGGCGCGAGCGGACCGAGATGGAACACGGCGTGCACCGTCTCGTCGCCGTTGTTCTCCACCCGGTGCCGTACGTCGCGTGGAATGAACACCGCCTCGTCCGGCGTCACCGTGGTCGGCTCACCGTCGAGCCGAACCGTTGCCGTACCGCGAACCACGTACAGGAACTCCTCGGAGTACGGGTGGTAGTGCTCGCTGACGTACTCGCCCGGAGCGAGCGTGAGGGCGCCCAGGAAGCCGGAGGTGCTGCCCGCGCTGGACGGGCTGAGCAGTACCCGCAGCTCCCCGCCGCGGCGTCGGTTCGGCGCGGCGTCTGCCCAGGCAACCTTGGTGGCCACCGGGCCGGCCGCGTCGTGGGTCGGCGTGTCAGGCATGTTCGTCCTCCGGTCTCTCCGCCACGTACACGTGGAACGCCAGCTCGGGCACGGTGTGCTCGGTGATCCCGGTGAACCCGGCGTCGGCGAGCATCCCCCGGTGCGCGTCCCCGGAGTGGACCTCGCCGGAACGGGTCCAGGACAGCATCAGCACCGAGAACAGGTACGGCTCCGGGTCCTCGACCGGGCCGCCGTGCTGCACCAGGCTCACCACCCCGATCCGGCCGCCCGGCTTGAGCGCGCCGGCGGCGCGGCGCAGCAGCTCGGTGGCGCGGTCGGCCGAGAAGTGGTGCAGCACGTTGGTCACCAGCACCAGGTCGTACGGCCCGCCGTAGTCGACGTCGAACATGTCGCCGGCGATGGTCCGCACCCGGTCCGCCACGCCGTACTCCACCGCGTGCTTACCGGCGATCGGCAGGACGTTGGCCCAGTCCAGGTCCGTCACGGTGCTGTGCGGGAAACGCCGGGCCAGCTCGAACCCGTACAGCCCGTGCCCGCAGGCGACGTCCAGCACGTCCAGCGTCTTGCGGCCGGCGGCCCACTCGGCGAGCGCGTCACCGAGCACGGTCGCGGTCGGCACCACGACGGCCGAGGCGTACGACGCGAACTCCTCCCAGTACGCGAAGCCGGGGGTCTCGGCGTTGTGCTCCTCGACCGTGCCGCCCTGCTTGACGGCACGGGTCAGGTGGCCCAGCGACGCCCACTCCGCGTCGCTCGCCATCACCCGTGCCATGCCGCCGAAGTACGCCGGGCTGGACGTGACGAGCAGCTCGCGCGCGCCGGGCGGCAGGCCGTACCGGCCGGTGTCGGGGTCGTGGTCGAGCAACCGGATCGCCGCGAGCGCGTCGAGCAGGATGCGGACGCCGCGCGAGTCGGCCTCGACGCGCGCCGCGATCGGCCCGCACTCGTCCACCCCGTCCGCGATCGCGTCGAACACCCGCAGCTCCAGCGCGGTGCGCAGCAGACTGGTCTTCTTGTACGCGCGCAACAGATCCGCCAGCATCGGGCGGGTGACCGGCGTGCTCATTCGGCTTCCCACACGTAGAACGGCTTGGCCTGCGCGTCCCGCATGGTCGGGAACGCCGGATCGTACGGCGTGATCAGGTCGGCCATCCGCCGGTTCGTCTCCTGGAACAACGGGTGGGTCCGGTTCTCGTACAGCTTCTGGCTGAAGTCCTGCTCCGCCTCCACGAGGTGGACGTACAGCCCGCGGAACGAATAGAGCACCCGACGCTGCGCGCCGATTTCCCGAGGCAGGGACGTCGCGTCGTGCTCGCCGAACACCTCGGCGATCTTGGGTTCGTTGCCGGCAGGCACCCGACCAATCATCAGAATCTTGTGCTTCACGACGACAACCCCCTCGTGATGGCGGTGGGACAGCTCCGCCAGAGTGACAGGGGCCAATTGACGAACGCTTGATTCGCAAGTGACACGACAACGTCAAGAACGGTTCCAGCGCCCCTCCAGTACCCGTACCTAGGGTGAGAAACGCTGCGGCGCCTGCCATCCCGCCGCGACGCATCCATGCACGTCGATCCGCGGGTACCCGATGTCGCCGCGGAGCGGCGGCGCGAGGCTGGCTACGGCCACGGCAAGGAGGACGAGTGGACGCCTCGATCGAGCACACCGGCTGCGTCGTCGTCGGCGGCGGGCCGGCCGGCATGTTCCTCGGTCTGCTGCTGGCCCGGTGCGGGGTGCGGGTGACGGTGCTGGAGAAGCACCGCGACTTCCTGCGCGACTTCCGTGGCGACACCGTGCACGCGTCGACCCTGCGCTTGCTGGACGAGCTGGGGCTGGGCGCTCGGTTCGCCGCGCTGCCGCAGCAGCGCGTGGAGCGGGTCCGGGTGCAGCTCGACGAGGGCGAGTTCCATCTGCCCGACTTCACCCGACTGCCGAAGCCGTACTCGTACATGGTGATGGCGCCGCAGTGGGACCTGCTGAACCTGCTCGCCGAGGTCGGTGCCGCCGAGCCGACGTTCCGACTGGAGATGCAGGCGGAGGCGGTCGACCTGCAGACCGCCGACGGCACCGTCACCGGCGTCGTCTACCGGGACGCGGCCGGCGAGCTGCACCGCGTGGCCGCCCCGCTGACCGTCGCCTGCGACGGCCGCAGCTCGGCCGTCCGGCGGCTCGGCGGGCTCGATCCGGAGCTGGAACAGTTCGGCGCGCCGGAGGACACGCTGTGGTTCCGGCTGCCCCGCCATCCCACCGACTCCGACAGCCTGGTCATCCGGTTCTCCGCCGGGCGCGGCCTGATCCTGGTGGACCGCGGTGACTATTGGCAGTGCGCGTACCTGATCCGCAAGGGCAGCTTCGACCAGCTGCGTGGGCAGGACATCGACGTGCTGCGGCGGGGCGTCGGGGCGCTGCTGCCGTGG
>Ga0164243_10016385_pt1 | contig 10175 bp, 8 predicted proteins | sample OricompcompostOP_FD_108781 | JGI IMG/M metagenome (GOLD analysis project Ga0164243, IMG submission 108781) | Organic Plus compost microbial communities from Emeryville, California, USA - Original compost - Organic plus compost (OP) | ecosystem: Engineered > Solid waste > Mixed feedstock >... | reverse complement strand
GCCCCCAGGAGCAGCGTGCGGCGGTCGAAAATATCGGCCAGCGCCCCCGACAGCAGCGCAAACAGCATGATCGGCAATGTATTGGACGCCTGCACCAGCGCGATCAGCGTCGCCGATCCGGTCAGCTGCGTCATCATCCAGGCCGCGCCCACCGCCTGCACCAGCCCGCCGAAATTCGAGATCAGCGTCGCCGACCAGAGCAGGCGGAAATCGTGGTGGCGGAACGGGGCAAAGGGGCTCTTGCGGGCTGGGGTTGGCATGATCCTGGAAAACCTGGGGTGCGCGCGCGCGACAGGCGCAAGCTTAGGCAGAGCGCCGGCGGGCCGCAATCGGGCAGGCTGATTCTTGCCGGATGGTTCTATCTTTACCATAATCGCATGATAGTCGAAGATTATTCGACAATATTTCAATTCATGCAGACAGATTTGCAATAATGCCGCAAATCTGCGAATGAATCGGGATTTCATTTCCGGCGCGGCGGCTATCCTTGTGCCAATTTGGATCTGGGGATGCGCAAAGATGAAGGTCATCGTTCTGGGAGCCGGGGTTCTGGGCGTCACTTCGGCCTGGTATCTGGCCAGGGCCGGGCATGAGGTCACGGTGGTGGACCGGCAGCAGGGGCCGGCGCTTGAGACGAGCTTTGCCAATGCCGGCGAGATTTCGCCCGGCTATTCCTCGCCCTGGGCTGCGCCGGGCGTGCCGCTCAAGGCGCTGAAATGGATGTTCCAGCGCCATGCGCCGCTGGTCATCCAGCCCAGGCTGGACTGGCCGCGTGTCGCCTGGATGGCGCGGATGCTGGCCAACTGCACCTCTTCGGCCTATGCGATCAACAAAAGCCGCATGGTGCGGCTGGCCGAATACAGCCGCGACTGCCTGGCCGAGCTGCGCGCCGAAACCGGCATCCGCTATGACGAGCGCATGCAGGGCACCTTGCAGCTGTTTCGCAAGCAGCAGCAGCTGGACGCCGCCGGCAAGGACATCGAGGTGCTGCGCGCCGACGGCGTGCCCTTCGAGGTTCTGGACCGCGAGGGCTGCGTCGCCGCCGAGCCGGGGCTGGCCGGTTCGGCCGGGCTGATCGTCGGCGGGCTGCGCCTGCCGGGGGACGAGACCGGCGATTGCTTTCTGTTCACCAACCGGCTGGCCGAGATGGCCGCGGCTGCGGGCGTCACCTTCCGCTGGGGCGTCACGGTCGAGGGGCTGGAGGCCGAGGCCGGCCGCATCGCCGCGGTGCGCACGGACCGGGGGCGGCTGGTCGCCGACCGCTATGTGCTGGCGATGGGACCGCATTCGCGCGCGATGGTGCGCCCCTTGGGGCTGCGGCTGCCGATCTATCCGCTCAAGGGCTATTCGCTGACCATCGACATCCAGGACGAAAGCCGCGCCCCGGTCTCGACGGTGATGGACGAGACCTACAAGATCGCGATTACCCGGCTGGGCAACCGCATCCGCGTCGGCGGCCTGGCCGAGATCGCGGGCTATGACCTGAGCCTGGATCCGCGCCGCCGCGAAACGCTGGCGAAATCGGTGGGCGAGTTGTTCGGCGGCGCGGGCGATGCGGACAAGGCGCTGTTCTGGACCGGGTTGCGGCCGATGACGCCGGACGGCACGCCCATCGTCGGCGCGACCCCGGTTCCCAACCTGTATCTGAACACCGGCCATGGCACGCTGGGCTGGACCATGTCGGCGGGTTCGGGGCGGCTGATCGCCGACCTGATCTCGGGCCGCAAGCCCGAGATCGCCGCCGGGGACCTGGCCTATGCCCGCTATCTGCGCGGGGGCAGGGCCGCCGGGGATGCGATGCTGCGGCCCGCCCGCGCCTGACCGGCGCCGGCATCGCCCGGCTGCGCCCCTGGCGCAGGGAGGTGGAAGCCCGACGAGACGTCCGGGCAGATCGAAGGGCCCCTTGCGGGCCCTTTTTCCGGTTCTGCACCTCTGGCTTTCCTGCTGCCTGCCCCCGCCTCTTGCCCATGCGTGCCGGCGGCGTCCACGGAACGGCCGGCGGTCGGGCGGCGGCGACCGTATCCGGCCGCGGTGCGGCAGGATGGCGGGCCGGGGCCGGGGTGGGGCCAGTCACGGGGGCTGGGATGGGGCTGCCCGCCGGCGCGCCTGCGCGCGCCCGCCGGGTTCGGCAAGCCGTCCCTTCCTGCCCTCGGCTCGCTTTGGCCGTCAGGAAAAGCCGCGCGTTTGGGCAACAGTTCTGTAACGATTGCGCCGGTCTGCGGCTGCCGAGGCTTGACGGCGCTGAACCGTAAGGGCTGATACAGGGTTTGGAAACGATGCCCGCCCCTGCTCGGCGGGATGCGTCATCCGACGCGATGTCACAGCTGCCACAGCCGCGCCCCCCGGCGCGGCGCGCTACGAAGGGAAATACCGATGCGTCTTGCTTCGCTTCTCCTGGCGATGGGCCTTGGCCTTGCCGCCTGTGCGCCCACCCCCGAACCCCCGGCCGCGCCGCCGCCAGACCAGGGTGTCTATGGCGCCCGGACCGATGCCGGTCCCGATGGCGAGCCCATCGAAATCCAGGCCGTCCGCCCGGCCTATCTGACCGAGCGCAATCGCCGCCAGCGCGTTCCCTATTCCGGCCCCGAGGCCGAGGGCACCATCGTCGTCGATCCCTATGCGCGTTTCCTTTATCATGTGCTCGGCAATGGCGAGGCGATGCGCTATGGCGTCGCAGTCGGCCAGGCGGGCAAGAATTTCCAGGGCAATGCCACCGTCGGGCGCAAGCAGGCCTGGCCCAGCTGGACCCCGACCGCGAACATGGTCCGCACCCAGCCCGAGCTTTACGGTCCGCTGAAAAACGGCCTGCCGGGCGGGGTGGACAACCCGCTGGGCTCGCGCGCGCTCTATCTTTATCGCGGCGGGCGCGACACCATGTATCGCATCCATGGCACCATGGACCCGTCCTCGATCGGCAAGGCGACCTCGGCCGGCTGCATCCGCCTGTTCAACCAGGACATCATGGACCTGTTCAACGAGGTTTCCAGCGGCACGCCGGTCAAGGTCCGCACCCGCGCCGAAAGCCTGGCCATGGAGGGGCCGCTGGTGGAACTGCCCAACGGCTATCTGGCGCCCGAGGCCGAGGTCGGCCCCGCCGAGGGTGCCGTGCCGGCGGAATGACCGCATGGCGGTGCGGCGGTGGCCCGCCGGACCGCCGCCCTTTCCGCCCCGTTGCGCTCCGGCCCTTCCGGCAGGCCGGGGCGTTTCTTTCTCTGGCCAGCGCCGTCGGCTCGTGGCAGGCTTCGGGCAATGCGCCTGAAGGGAGAGTTCCATGGCCAAGCCCGTCGATCGGACCAATACCGCCTCGCGAGATCTGGATGCGCTTGTCGAGCAGACCCAGACCGCGGCGTTACGCCTGCTGGACCAATCCGCGCTGACCGCGCTGCAACGCGATTTGCGGGCGATGAAGGAAAGCGAACGGGACGAGGCGGTGCGCAAGGCCCTGGTCCAGGCGATGCGCCGCGCGGCGGCCGAAAAGCGCCGCCGCAAGGCCGGGGACGGGGCCGCCCCGGCGGCGGGCGCGCCGGAGCCGGCCCCCATCCCCGCTTCCGATCCCGCTTCGGCCGCCGCCGCCCCTGTTCCCGGCGCCGGGACGGTGCCGGGAAAACCGCCGCGCGCCCTGTCCCCGCGCCCGGACAAGGCCGAGCGCAAGCGCATCAAGGAGGCCGAGAAAGCTGAAAGGAAGCGCGTGAAGGAAGCCGAGAAGGCCGAGCGCAAGGCCGCGAAACAGGCTGCCAAACAGGCGGAGAAGGCGGCCGGGAAAGAGGCCGCGAAGGCCGAGCGCAAGGCCGCCAGGGTCGCGTCCGCCCAGGCTGCCAAGGCCCAGCCGGCCAAGGCGGACCGGCCCGCCGCCGGCGCTGCCAGGGGCAAGAACCGGAACAAGGGCGAATGACCGGGTGTGCGGTTTTCAAACCGCGCCCCGCCTGCTATCCGAACCCTGCCATCCGCCCGAGTCCCGCCCGAGTTCCGCATGCAATCTCTGGTCCTGGCCCTTGTCGCCGTTCTGGCAGCCACCGCCGCACCCGCCTATGAGGCGGTGGATGCGCTCTTGGGGCTGCGCGCGCCGCGTCTTTCCGAAAAGCTGCGCTGCACCGATGACGGGCTGAGCTGCATCTCGCTGGGCAGCTATGTGCCCGATGTCTGCGGCGCCATCGAGCGGGCCGCGGGCCGGAACGGGCTGGACCCGCATTTCCTGGCCCGGCTCCTGTGGAAGGAAAGCCTGTTCGAGCCGGGGGCGATCAGCCCGGTCGGCGCCATGGGCATCGCCCAGTTCATGCCCGGCACCGCCGAAATGGTCGGGCTGGACGATCCCTTCAACCCCGCCAAGGCCATCGAGGCCTCGGCGCGCTATCTGGCGACGCTGACGGCCAGCTTCGGCAATGTCGGCCTGGCCGCCGTCGCCTATAACGGCGGCGAGAACCGGGCGGCGCGCTTTGTCGCGCAGGGCGGCGGTCTGCCATGGGAGACGCAGGATTACGTCCAGGCCATCACCGGCCAGACCGCCTGGACCTGGCGCGACCAGCCGCCCGCGCGCCTGGACCTGCGGCTGGACGAGGCGCGTTCCTTTCGCGCCGCCTGTATCGAGCTGGCCGGCCAGCGCAAGCTGCGCGAGTTCCAGACCGCCGATCACCCCTGGCCCTGGGGCGTGATCGTCGCCACCCATCCCAGCCGTTCGGGCGTCAGCGCGCAGGTGGCGCGGCTGAACCGGCAATTGCGGCCGATCCTGGGCGGCAAGCGCGTGAGCTATGTGCATCGCCGGATCTCGGGCGGGCCCAAGAAGCTTTATACGGCGCAGATCGGCTATTCCTCGAAGACCGAGGCGCATGCCTTTTGCAGCCGGCTGCGCAGCCTGGGCGGGCGTTGCCTGGTGCTGAAAAACTGAGGCGCCGCGCCGGCGGCGGCGTTTCGTTGGGTATTTGGGGAACGAAGAAGCCGGACTCGGCGCCCCTATTGCGCCCAATGCACCCCGGTCAGGTCATTGGCCGGCATGGGGGCGTTTTCCCACAGCCCTTCGATTTCCGCCTTGGCGACGCCGGTCTTGGCCAGCTGGAACAGGAAGCCATTGGCATAGTCGTCGGCGAGGCTCTCTTGCGCGCGCCTGAGCAGGGCCGAGCGTTCGGCCGGGTCGGTGGCGGCGTCGAGCCGCGCCATCGTCGCGTCGAAATCGGGATTGCGATAGTTGAAGTAATAATCCTTGCGGGCATAGATGCCGAGATCCATCGGCTCGACATGGCTGATGATGGTCAGGTCGTAATCGGCGTTCTTGAACACCTGTTCCAGCCATTGCGCCCATTCCATGTTGGTGATCCGGGTCTGGATGCCGACGGCGCGCAGCTCGGCAGCGACGATCTCGCCGCCGCGGCGGGCATAGGGGGTGGGCGGCAGGGCAAGGCGCAGGGTCAGGTCCTCGGCCCCGGCCTCGGCCAGCAGGTTTTTCGCCAGCTCCGGGTCGTATTGCGATTTCGCGGTCAGATCGACGTAATCGGGATGGTGGGGGGCGAAATGGGTGCCGATGGGCGTGCCCTGGCCGAACATGGCGCCGTCGATGATTTCCTGGCGGTTCAGGGCATGGGCGATGGCCTTGCGCACCCGGATGTCGGCCAGGGCGGGGTGCTTGTGGTTCATGGCCAGGATCGTTTCGCCCTCGGTGGTGCCGACCAGCACCTTGAAGCGCGGATCGGCCTGGAGCTGGGGCAGGGTTTCAGGCGAGGGATAGATCGGGAAGGCGTCGATATCGCCCGCCATCATCGCGGCAAAGGCGGCGCTGGGGTCGGAGATGAAGCGGAAGGTGGCGGTTTTCAGCGCCGGCCTTTCGCCCCAATAGCCGTCGAATGCCTCCAGCCGGATATGGTCGCCCTGGCGCCATTCGGCGAATTTGAACGGGCCGGTGCCGACGGGGTGCGTAGCGATATCGGCGATGCTGGCCTGGTCGACCATCACCGCGTCGCCCCAGGCCATCTTGAAGGGAAAGCCGCCGTCCGCGGCCATGAGCGTGACGCGGACGGTCAGCGGGTCCAGCGCCTCGACCGTCTCGATGCCCTGGAACAGGATCTTCTGGGCATTGGTGCTGTCGGCGGCGCGGGCGCGGTCGAGCGAGAAGACCACGTCCTGCGCGTCGAAGGCGCTGCCGTCGTGGAAGGTCACGCCGGGGCGCAGGTGGAAGACATAGGTCCGGCCGTCGGCGCTGTCCCAGCTTTCGGCCAGGGCGGGCTGCACGCTGCCATCGGGCGCGACGCGGGTCAGCCCCTCGAAGAGATTGGCATAGACCACCTCGTCGATGGCGGCGGCGGCGCCCCCGGTCGGGTCCAGGTTCGGCGGTTCGAGCACCATGGCCAGGGTGATCGAATCCGGCGCGGCCAGGGCCGGTGCGGCCAGCATGGCCGCGGCGGCGGCCGCCTGCATGAGTTTCGCGAACATTCCTGTTCCTTTCGGCTGAACCCTGACGGGCACATTCCCGGGAAAACGCCCGGCGATCAAGCCTGCCGGGCGGTCAGCTGCTGGGCCAGGCCGGCAAAGACCAGCCAGAGCGAGCTGAGCAGCAGCCCCCAGCGGGCGAAGCTTTCCGGGTGGAAATCGACCAGCACCGCCCAGACCGAAAACACCACCCAGGCGATGGTGACGGGCAGCGAGATCCAGCGCCAGCGTTCGGTCCTGACCGGGTGGATGAACTTGAGATTGGTGAACATGGCGACGGCCAGGGCCACCACCACCGCCAGCGTCAGCCAGAAATTCGGCTTGAGCGCGAACAGCACCAGCACCACCATGTTCCAGCAGGCCGGGAAGCCGGCAAAGGAATTGTCGCGGGTCTTCATGCGCGTGTCCGAGAAATAGATCACGCTGCCATAGGTGATGGCGATGATGGCGATCCAGCCGGTCCAGCCTGGCAGCAGCCCCGACATGAACAGCGCATAGGCCGGGATGAAGACATAGGTCAGGTAGTCGATGATCAGGTCCATCAACACGCCGTCATAGGTCGGCCAGTTGGTCTTGACGTGATAGCGCCGCGCCAGCGGGCCGTCGATGCCGTCCACGATCAACGCGACGACCAGCCAGAAGAACATCCGCGACCATTCGCCCTGGACGGCGGCCAGCAGGGCGAGCATGGACAGCACCGCTCCGGTCGCGGTCAGCAGGTGCACGGTCAGGGCTTTGAGGCGCGGAGTCATCCCCTGCTTCTGTCACCGAACGGACATGATCGCAAGTTCGTGCAGCCCGTCCGCCCCGCTTTGCCGCCGCTTTGCCGCCGGGCGGGGCGGGCTATTGGGCGAATTCCTCGGCCGCATAGCCCTGGAGATAGAGCAGCGCGGTCAGGTCGCCATGATTGATTCGCAACTGGACCTGGGCCGCGACCACGGGCTTGGCGTGCAGCGCGACGCCGGTGCCGGCCAGCTTGAGCATGTCGAGGTCGTTGGCGCCGTCGCCCACCGCCAGCACGTCCGAAGGCGCAAGGCCGCGGGCCGCGGCGATCTCGTGCAGCGCCTGGACCTTGGCCTCGCGGCCCAGGATCGGCAGGGCGACATGGCCGGTCAGCAGCCCCTCATCGGCCAGAAGCGTATTGGCGCGGTGTTCGTCGAAGCCGAGCGCGCGGGCGACCGGGCCGGTGAAATCGGTGAACCCGCCCGAGACCAGCGCGGTATAGGCGCCCTGGGCGCGCATGGTCGCGACCAGTTCGCGGCCGCCGGGGGCCAGGGTGATGCGGCTGTCCAGCACCTCGCGGATGGCGGTTTCGGGCAGGCCGGCCAGCAGGTTCACCCGGGCCAGCAGGGCTTCGTGGAAATTCAGCTCTCCGTTCATGGCCTGCGCGGTGATGGCGGCGACCCGTTCGCCCACCCCGGCGAGATCGGCCAGTTCGTCGATGCATTCCTGCTGGATCATGGTCGAATCCATGTCGGCCAGCAGCATGGCCTTGCGCCGGCCCGGGGTCGGCTGGATGGCCAGGTCGAAACCCTCGGCCTGCAGCCTTTCCCAGACCTGCCAGAAATCCGCCGGCGGGGCCGCGACCGGGAATTCCGCGGCGACATGGCGGGCCAGTTCGATGGCATGGCCGCCATTCCAGGCGCCGCGGAGTTCATCGACCAGCGAGGCCGGCAGGTCCGCGCGGCCGGGCGCGGCAAGGATGGTGACGGTGAACATACAGGCCCCCTTGGCGGTTGTTTCCGGCAGCACTAGCCAAAGCGGTGCGGGGGATCAATCAGTCGGATTCATGCCGTGAAATTGTCGCATGCGGGGCTTGCAATTTCTTCTTGCGGGAATCTTCCGGCGGGGTTATGGCCGTCAGCGGGACACGCCGCCCCAACGCGGCGCTTATAGCTGGAAGGCTAACATCATGGGCAAGACTGCTCCGGCCGCGCGGCCGGCCAATCCGCGCTTTTCCTCGGGCCCCTGTGCCAAGATCCCCAATTTCTCGCTGGACATGCTTGCCGACGCGCCGCTGGGCCGGTCGCATCGTGCCGCCGTGGGCAAGGCCAAGCTGGCCGAGGCCATCGAGTTGACCCGCGAGGTGCTGGGCGTGCCGGCGGATTACCGTATCGGCATCGTTCCCGCCTCGGATACCGGCGCGGTCGAGATGGCGCTGTGGTCGCTGCTGGGCGCGCGCGGGGTCGAGATGCTGGCCTGGGAAAGCTTTGGCGAGGGCTGGGTCACGGATGTCGTGAAGCAGCTCAAGCTGGACGCCGTGGTCCGCAAGGCCGATTACGGCCGGATCGTGGATTTCGCCCAGGTCGATTTCGACAAGGACGTGGTCTTTACCTGGAACGGCACCACCTCGGGCGTGCGGGTTCCCAATGGCGATGCGATCCCCGCGGATCGCGCCGGGCTGACCATCTGCGACGCCACCTCGGCCGCCTTTGCCATGGACCTGCCCTGGGACAAGCTGGATGTCGTGACATTTTCCTGGCAGAAGGTGCTGGGCGGCGAGGGCGCGCATGGCGTGCTGATCCTGTCGCCCCGCGCGGTCGAGCGGCTGGAAAGCCATGTCCCCGCCTGGCCGATGCCGAAGATTTTCCGCATGACCAAGGGCGGCAAGCTGATCGAGGGCATCTTCAAGGGCGAGACCATCAACACGCCCTCGATGCTGTGCGTCGAGGATTACCTGGTGGCGCTGAAATGGGCGCAATCCATCGGCGGCCGCAAGGCGCTGGTGGCGCGGGCCGAGGCCAATGCCAAGGCCGTGCGCGATTTCATCGCCGGCAAGGACTGGATCGCCGACCTGGCCGAGGATCCGGCCACCGCATCCACCACGAGCGTGTGCCTGAAATTCACCGATCCGCGTATCCGGGACGGGGCCGCATTCGCCAAGGCCGTCGCCAAGCGGCTGGAGAAAGAGGGCGTGGCGCTGGATGCCGGCGCCTATCGCGACGCGCCGCCCGGCCTGCGCATCTGGTGCGGCTCGACCGTCGAGGCCGGTGATGTCGCGGCGCTGATGCCCTGGATCGAACATGCATTCGAGGCCGAGATCGAGGCGCAGGCCGCCCTGGCTTGATCCGCCGGACCGGGGCTCTGCCCCGGACCCCGGGATATTTAGACACGAAAGAAGCCGAGTTGCAGCGCCGGGCCCGCGCGCTGCCGGCCCCCGCATATCCAGAGGATAGAGAAATGCCCAAGGTTCTTGTTTCGGACAAGCTTTCGGAAACCGCCGTCCAGATCTTTCGCGATCGCGGCGTCGAGGTGGATTACCTGCCGGATGTCGGCAAGGACAAGGAGAAGCTGGCCGAGATCATCGGCCAGTATGACGGCCTGGCCATCCGTTCGGCCACCAAGGTGACGGCGAAGCTCTTGGAGAACGCCACCAGGCTGAAGGTGATCGGCCGCGCCGGGATCGGCGTGGACAACGTGGACATTCCGGCGGCCTCGAAAAAGGGCGTGATCGTGATGAACACGCCTTTCGGCAACAGCGTCACCACGGCCGAACATGCCATCGCGCTGATGTTCGCGGTGGCCCGGCAATTGCCCGAGGCCAGCGTTTCGACCCATGAGGGCAGGTGGGAGAAGAACCGCTTCATGGGGGTCGAGCTGTTCAACAAGGTGCTGGGCGTGATCGGGGCGGGGAATATCGGCTCCATCGTCATCGACCGGGCGTTGGGGCTGCGCATGAAGGTGCTGGCCTATGACCCCTTTCTGTCGGAGGAGCGCGCCAGGGAGTTGGGCGTGAAGAAGGTCGAGCTGGACGAATTGCT
>Ga0164243_10016384_pt1 | contig 10175 bp, 10 predicted proteins | sample OricompcompostOP_FD_108781 | JGI IMG/M metagenome (GOLD analysis project Ga0164243, IMG submission 108781) | Organic Plus compost microbial communities from Emeryville, California, USA - Original compost - Organic plus compost (OP) | ecosystem: Engineered > Solid waste > Mixed feedstock >... | reverse complement strand
TTCTGGCGCGGGGTCTCTGGCGGCGCGGCGCCGCGGTGCCGCTCGCCAGCCTCGCCGTCGCGATCGTCGTTTTGGCCGCGTGGCAGTATCTGCCGCCGGCGCTCGGCGTACCGAAGTACATCATCCCGCGCGTCACCGATCTGTGGAGCGAGATGGTGCGCATGTGGTTCCAGGAGAACCTGCTGAAGCACTTCATCTCGACCGCGTCGATGTCGATCCTCGGCTTCGTGCTCGGCGGCTTGCTCGGCGCCGTGGTCGGCTATGCGCTCGGCCTGCTGCCGACCTGGGAGAAGGTGCTTTCGCCCTACATCCTGGCGCTGCAGATCGCGCCGAAGGTCGCCTTCGCGCCGCTGTTCATCTTGTGGTTCGGCTACAACGCCTGGCCCAAGCTGATCGTGACGATCCTGGTCGTATTTTTCCCGATCCTGGTGAACGTGCTGCAGGCGATGCGGGTGATGGACCGCGATCTGGTCAACCTCGCCCGCGCCTACAACATGAGCAAGGCCAAGATCTTCATGAAGGTCATGCTGCCCTACTCGATGCCGAACCTGATGGCCGGCCTGCGCATCGGCGCGACGCTCGCCGTCATCGGCATCACGGTCGGTGAGCTGGTCGGCGGCGAGATCGGCCTCGGCTATCTCATCAGCTTCGGTCAGGGCCAGGCCAACACGGCGATGGTGTTCGATGCCATCGGTCTGCTCACAGTGATCGGTATCGTCATGTACTGGGCCGTCACCGCCATCGAAACCCGCGTGCTGCACTATGTGCCGCGCGCATCGGAGAGCCGTCCGCAGCCATGACGATCGCCGCCGACATCGCGCGCGCGACGCCCGGCTATGTCGCCGGCATCGGCTTCCTGCGCCGCCCCGCCCGGGGTGGCGCGGGCTTGCCGCTGGTGCTGCTGCACGGCATCGGCAGCAACGCCAAGAGCTACACGGGGTTGATGGCGGCGCTGCCGCCGACGCTCGACGTCATCGCCTGGAATGCGCCAGGCTACGCGACGTCGCAGCCGCTGACCGTTGCCGCCCCCACCCCGCGCGATTATGCCCAGGCCCTCGCCAAGCTGCTCGATGGGCTCGGCCTGACACGGATCGTGCTGGCCGGTCACTCGCTCGGCTGCCTGTTCGCGGCGAGCTTTGCGACGCTCTATCCCTCGCGCGTTGCGTCGCTCGCGCTGTTGTCGCCCGCGCTCGGCTACAAGATCGCCCCGGGCGAAACGCTGCCGCCCAAGGTGCAGGCCCGCATCGACGAGATCGAGACGCTGGGACCCGAAGCGTTCGCCGCGCAGCGTGCGGCGCGCCTCGTGTTCGAGCCCGAACGCAAGCCGCAGGTGCTCGCCTCCGTGCGCGAGGCCATGGCGGCGGTCAATCCGCCCGGTTACGCCCAGGCCGTGCGCGCGCTCGGCGCCGGCGATTTGCTGGCCGACGCGGTACAGATCACCGCGCCCACACTCGTCGCCGTCGGTGCCGAGGACGTCATCACGCCGCCCGCCAACGCCCGCGCGACCTACGATGCACTGCCGAACGGCGCCGGCTATCACGAGATCGCGGGCGCCGGTCACGCCATGCCGCAAGAAAATCCGGCGGCCGTCGCGGCGCTGCTTGCCGAACTGATCGAGGCCGGCCATGGCTGAAAAGCACGCCGCCGAAACGGAAGAGCGCGACGACGGCCTTTACATTTCGCCGCCGGTGCAACGTGCCGCGCGTCTGCTGCGCCATATCGCCGAGGGCGATCGCGTCACCAACATGTCGCGCACCGCGCGCGAGCTCGGCATCAACCGCACCACGCTGTTGCGCTTGCTGCACACGCTGGAAGCCGAACGCTTCATCGAGCCGCGGCCCGAGGGCCAGGGTTGGCGCATCGGCGTCGGCCTCATCGGCATCACGGCGCAGGCCTTCTTCTCCGAGGACCTGGTGCAGATCTCGGTGCCGGTGCTGACGCGGCTCGCCGAGAACCTGAGCCTCTCCGCCCATCTCGGCGTGCTCGATGGCCTCGAGATCGTCTACATCGTGCGCCGCGTACCGAACCACGCTTTCGCCAGCAATATCCGCATCGGCAGCCGCCTGCCCGCGCACGCCGCCAATATGGGCCGCATCATGCTCGCGCATATGCCGCCCGACCGCGTCGATCGCATGTATGCCGGCGCGGTGCTCAAGGCGGTGACGCCGCATACCTCGGTAACCTTGGCGCAGCTGCACGCCCAACTCGACGCCGACCGCATCGCCGGCCTCGCCTGGAGCGACGGCAACTACGAAGCCGGCATCAGTTCGGTCGCGGCCGCGATCTTCGACGCGACCGGCACGCCGATTGCCGCGCTCAATGTGAGCGGCCATGCCGCCGACTTCGCCGGCACCGCGCGCCACACGCAGATTGGCGCGCAGGTGCAAACCGCTGCGGCCGAGATTTCGCAACGGCTCGGCTGGCACGGCGCGACCGCCGCGCGCGCCGAAGCGAGAGCAGTCGATCGTTCGCGGCGTACATCGTCGCCCGTCGCAAATTGAGGGTACGGCTTTGGACTTGGGACTGAGCAACAGCGTCGCGGTGGTCACGGGCGGAAGCTCGGGCATCGGCTTGGCCACGGCGAAAATCCTCATCGCCGAAGGCGCCCGCGTCGCCATCTGCGGCCGCGATGCCGCGCGCCTCGCCGCCGCCAAGGAAAAGCTCGACGCCATCAAGCCGGGCGCGGCGCTCGCCGAAGTCTGCGATGTGCTGAACGCCGACGCGGTGAAAGCCTTCGCCGACAAAGTCGCGGCCTGGGGCGGCGGCAAGCTCGATTTGCTTGTCAACAATGCCGGTCAGGGCCGCGTCTCGACCTTCGCCAACACCACCGACGCGCAATGGCGCGAGGAGCTCGATCTCAAGTTCTTCAGCCAGATCCTGCCGATCCGCGCCTTCAAGCCGCTGCTCGACGCGGCGCAGGCGCCGGCCATCGTCGCGGTCAATTCGCTGCTGTCGCTGCAGCCCGAGGCGCACATGGTCTGCACCTCGGCGGCGCGCGCGGGCGTGCAGAACCTGCTCAAGTCGCTCGCGACCGAGTTCGCGCCGCACATCCGCGTCAACACGATCCTGATCGGCCTGGTCGATAGCGGTCAGTGGCAGCGCCGCTTCGAAGCGCGCACCGACAAAACGCAGACGCGCGAAGCGTGGTACGGCGCGCTTGCGCGCGACAAGAAGATCCCGTTGCAGCGGCTGGGCGAACCTGAAGAGCCCGCCCGCGCCATCGTCTTCCTCGGCTCACAAGCCGCCAGCTACATCACCGGCGCCAGCCTCGAAATCTCGGGCGGCGTTTCGCGCTTTATCTAGGACCGGGCAACGAAGGCCATGAAATTCTCCGTCATCACCGCCGAGCGCGCCTCACCACCGACCCATGCGCTTCAGAGCGAACCGGTCGGCGACGCCATCGCACGCGCCCTCGCCGACATGGGCGTCACCACCGTGTTCGGGGTGATCTCGATCCATAACATGCCGATCCTCGACGCGATCGCGCGCCATGGCCGCATCCGCTTCGTGCCGGCGCGCGGCGAAGCCGGCGCCATGAACATGGCCGACGCTTACGCCCGTGTGTCGCGCTCGCTCGGCGTCGCCATCACCTCGACCGGCACCGCGGCGGGTAACGCCGCCGGCTCGCAGGTCGAAGCCCTCACCGCCGGTTCGCCGGTGCTGCACATCACCACGCAGGTCGACCGCGAATTCGCCGACCGCGATCGCGCCGCCATCCATGACGTGCCGCGTCAGCCGGACATGCTGAAGGCGATCAGCAAGTGCTATCTGCGCGTCTGGGAGCCGGCCGCCGCCATCGACACGCTCGTCGCTGCGGCGCGCGAGGCCATCAGCGCCCCGAGCGGCCCGGTGACCCTGGAGATTCCGGTCGACGTCCAACGCAGCACGGTGCCGCTGCGCACGCTGAATGGCATGCCGCCAGCGGTACGCCGCGACGCCGACAGCGCGCAGCTCGATGTTCTGGCCGAACGCGTGCGCAAGGCCAAGCGGCCTATGCTGTGGCTCGGCGGCGGCGCGCGGGGCGCGGCGGAAGCGGCGACCGCCCTCGCCGATCGCGGCTTCGGCATCGTCACCTCGACCAACGGCCGCGCCGTCGTGCCGGAGGATCATCCGCACAGCCTCGGCGCTTTCAACATGACGCGCGAGGCGATGGAGATCTATGCCCGCACCGATCTTCTGATCGTGGTCGGCTCGCGCCTGCGCGGCAACGAAACCCAGAACAACCGCATGCCGCTGCCGCCGATCGTCCAGATCGACGCCGATCCGACGCAGGCCGCGCGCAATTATCCGGTCGACATGTTCATCGACGCCGACGCGGAGCTCGCGCTCGAGGGCCTTCTCGCGCGGCTGCCGGCCAAGCTCGATGCCGACGCGACCTTCCTCGCCGATATCGGCGCCGCGCGCGCCCGGGCCGAAGCGACGCTGCGCAACGGCCTCGGCCCTTATAGCGCGCTCGCCGACACGATCCGCGATCGTGTGTTCAAGAACGGCCACCCTTGGGTGCGCGACGTCACCATCTCCAACAGCACCTTCGGCAACCGTTATGTGCGCATCGCCGCGCCCCACTTGGGCGTGCATGCGCTCGGCGGCGGTATCGGCCAAGGCATCGCCATGGGCATCGGCGCGGCTTTGGCCGGTGGGCCTGCCAAGACCGTGACGCTGCTCGGCGACGGCGGCGCGCAATTGATGATCGGCGAGTTCGCCACCGCGGTCGAGATGCAGGCCGACATGGTGTTCGTGCTGATGAACGACAAAGGCTACGGCGTCATCCGCAACATCCAGGACGCGCAGTACGGCAGCCGTCACGTCTATTCCAACATCCTGACGCCGGACTTCGCGCTCATCGCCCAGGCGGTCGGCCTGCCGCACGAACGCATCGCCGACATCGCGCAGTTCGAAGCCGCCTTCGACCGCGCGCTCGCCACCAAGGGCCCGCGCCTGATCGAAATCGACATGGTCGCGATCGGCCCGTTCAGCCAGAGCTTTGCCGGCCCGCCGGCCGGCGCCGCGGGGAATTCCTGATGGACCAGGCCGTCACCTTCCAGGACAAGCTGTATATCGGCGGCGAATGGCGTCGCGGCGGTGGCGCCGAGATCGCGTCCAACTTCCCGGCCGACGGCTCGGTCAACACCAAGCTGGCCGGCGCCTCGCTGGAGGACACCGACCTCGCCATCGCGCGCGCGCAGGAAGCGGTCAACGATCCCAAGTGGCGCAAGCTGCTGCCGCATGAACGCGCGACGTTCCTTTACAAGATCTCGGAAGGCATCGCGCGCAACGCCGACCGCATCTCGCATGTGCAGTCGCGCGACACCGGCAAGACCCTGACCGAAACGCGCGCCCTGGCGCTCAGCGCCGCCGGCACCTTCCGCTATATGGCGGCGGCGCTCGAGACGGCGGAAGACGCCCTCACGCCCGCGCGCGGCAACTACCTGACCATGTCGGTCTACGAGCCGCTCGGCGTCACCGCCGGTATCACGCCGTGGAATTCGCCGATCGCCTCCGACGCGCAGAAGGTCGCGCCCGCGCTCGCCGCCGGCAACGCCATCCTGCTGAAGCCGTCGTCCTGGAGCCCGCTGGTCTGTCTCGAACTCGCGCGCATCATCGACGAGGCCGGCCTGCCGAAAGGCCTGTTCTCGACCTTGCCCGGCGCGGGCGCGATCGTCGGCGAACGGCTGGTGACGCATCAGGCCATCCGCAAGGTGTCCTTCACCGGCGGCACCGAGACGGGCCGCGATATCGCGCGCAAGGCCGCCGACAAGCTGATGCCGGTGTCGCTCGAACTGGGCGGCAAGTCGCCGACCATCGTCTTCGCCGACGCCGATCTCGATCTCGCCGTGGCCGGCGTGATGTTCGGCGTGTTCTCCTCGACCGGGCAGTCCTGCATCGCCGGCTCGCGCCTGTTCGTCGAGCGCTCGATCTACGATGCGTTCGTTGCCAAGCTGGTCGCGGCGACCGAGCGGCTGCGCGTCGGCCATCCGTTCGAAGCGACGACACAAGTCGCCCCGCTGATCCGGCCGAAGCATCGCGACGAGGTCGAGGGCCACGTCAAGCGCGCCCGCGAAGACGGCGGCACGGTGCTGACCGGCGGCGAGCGCCCCACCGGCGCCGGCTATGCCGACGGTACCTATTATCGTCCGACCATCATCGCCGGTCTCGGCAACGACAGCCGGTTGTGCCGTGAGGAAGTGTTCGGTCCGGTGCTTGCTGTGCTGCCGTTCGACAACGAGGACGATCTCGTGCGCCAATCGAACGACAACAGCTATGGCCTCGCCTGCGGCATCTACACCCGCGACTTCCCCAAGGCGTGGCGGATCGCGCGCGCGATCGACACCGGCACGGTGTGGATCAACACCTACAAGCAGTTTTCGATTTCGACGCCGTTTGGCGGCACCAAGGATTCCGGACTCGGCCGCGAGAAGGGCCGCGAAGGCATCCGGGCCTGGATGGCGCAGAAGTCGCTGTATTGCGATCTGAGCGAAGCACCCCATCCTTGGGCCAAAAGCGCGTTGTGAGGATCGAGGATGGCGGACGTGGCGGAGCTGACTGAGCCTGTGACCATGACGGCACCACGTGCGGGCGAACAGACCTTCGAGGCGCGCGTGCGCGCGCTGATCTGGGAGGCGCCGGGCGTGCTGTCGCTCGAACTCGCCGCCCCCGATGGCGGCGCATTGCCGGCGTTCGAGCCCGGCGCGCATATCGATCTGAAGCTGCCCGACGGCACGTTGCGGCAATATTCGCTATGCGGCGATCCCAACGACCTGTCGCATTACCGGCTCGGCATCCGCGCGGTCTCGGGCGGCATGTCGTCGGGCTACGTCCATCGCAAGCTCCGCCCCGGCGATCTCGTCACCGTCAGCGCGCCGCGCAACAATTTCCCGCTGGTCGAGGCCAAGCACTACATCTTCGTCGCCGGCGGCATCGGCGTCACGCCCTTCATCCCGATGATGCGCGAAGTGAGCGCCAAGCACGGCTCCTTCACCCTGCTATACTGCAACAAGCGTAACGAAGACGCGCCTTTCCTCACCGAGATCAAGAAGCTCGGCGGCGAACTCTCCCTGCACGCGTCCGAAGCCGGCACGCGGCTCGACGTCGCGCAGCGGCTGACCGCGGTGGAGAAGGACGCGGTCATCTACTGCTGCGGCCCCGAGAAGCTGATGCTCGCGGTCGAGGAAGCAACCGCCGCCTGGCCGGAAGGCACCGTGCATTTCGAGTGGTTCGCGCCGCGCGCGCGGCCGGCCGACGAAGTCAGCGGCGCGTTCGAGGTCGTATGCGAGCGCTCCGGCCTGACCGTGACGGTGCCGCCCGACAAGTCGATCCTGGACGTGCTCACCGAAGCCGGCATCGATATCCCGCGCTCCTGCGAGCAAGGCATTTGCGGCACCTGCGAGGTGCGCGTGATCTCCGGCGACATCGACCACCGCGACAGCATCCTGTCGTCGTCCGAGCGCGCCGCCAATCAGACGATGATGACCTGCGTGTCGCGCGCCAAGAGCGGACGGCTGGTGCTCGACATCTGACGCAGGACGAAAAAGGACGATCCGATGGCCGACGAAGAAAAGATCATGCTGACGATCTTTCTCAAGCATGATCAGTCGCAGAACATCGATCAGATCCAGAGCAAGCTCGCCGAGCGGGCCTGGTGGGACCGCTTCCCGCCGGAAGGCTGCGAGGTCGTGAGCTGGACCGTGGCGATGGGCATCGGCCAGATCGTGACGCTGCGCTTCCCGCCCCACCTGCTCAACAAGATCAACATCGAAATCGAGCGCAGCGCCTGGGGCGTGTTCACGACCGAGTTCTTCCCGACCTACGACTTCGTGCCGGTGCGCGAGCGCCTGAAGCGCGAATGGCAAGCCAAGAGGGACGACCAGCGGGGTGACAAGTCATGAGCCGCTATCAATACCCCCATCTGAGCGCGCATCAGACGCGCGAGGCCGAGCCGACCGCGTGGCAGATGGAGTTGGCCGCCGCGATCGAAGGCATCTTCGCCAAGGGCGCCCACTCGCTCGATGAACTCATCGCGGGGCTCAACGGCTCGCGCGTGCGGCCGCCGGGCGGCGGCGACTGGACGGCGGAGAAGTACACGACGCTGATGCGCGAACTCGGGGCGTGACGGGAGCAAGGTCATGAACGTCGTCGCCAAGCCGTCGGTTGCTACGCCCGCGCTGACCGATCAGCAGATTCAGGGCGCACTCCTTACCGGCGTGCGGAACCGCTGGTGGCCGATCCTGCCGTCGCGTCTGGTCGCTATAGGCGACAAGCCGCTCGGCCTGACCCGTCTCGGCGAGCCGCTGGTCGTCTGGCGCGACGGCAAGGGCATCATCCGCGTGCAGACCGACCGCTGCCCGCATCGCGCCGTGCCGCTGTCGCGCGGCATCAACGAGGGCGACCGCCTGCGCTGCAACTATCACGGCGTCGAGGTCGGTCCCGACGGCACCGTATTGGCGGTGCCGGGCCAGCCGGGCTGTCCGCTCGAAGGCAAGAAGGCGGTCAAGACCTATCCGTCGCGGGAGATCGCGGGCGCGATCTTCGTGTGGTTCGGCGATGCGCTCAACGAAACGCCGGCCGAATTCGTGCCGCCGCCGCAGCTCGTCGCGCCCGAATATTCGCACATGCTGTGCTACGCCGACTGGGAGACGCACTGGCGCTTCCTCTACGACAACAACATGGACCCGATGCACGGCACGTTCCTGCACGCCGTCTCGCACACCATGTACCAAGGCGACACCAAGGCGCACTTCGTCACCCGCGACACACCGACCGGATTCTTCTTCGAGAAGGAAGGCCAGCGCGACGTCAATTTCGACTGGAGCGAGCTGGTCGACGACAACGCGCTGTTCGTGCGCCTCGAAATCCCCTACCCGCCCTCGGCCGGTCCCGGCGGCAACTTCGCCATCATCTCCTTCGGCACACCGATCGACGACAGCCACACCGCCTGCTTCTTCTGGCGCGTGCGCAAGGTGTCGGGCTGGGAGCGCGATACCTGGCGCTTCCTCTACAGGACCAAGATCGAGGCGCGGCACTGGGCGGTGCTCGAGCAGGACCGCGAGATGCTGGAGGGCTGCAAGCCCGGCATCGAGAAGAACGAGATGCTGTACCAGCACGACGCCGGCCTGATCCGCCTGCGCCGCCATCTGGCGCAGGAGACACGCAAGCAACTCGCCGCCCTGCAGGCGGCGGGCAAGCTGTAAGGCAGGACACCCGCAATGCTCGGCTTCACGCGAAAGATGCAGGTCAAGTCGGTCGTCTTATTGGCGGCGCTGCTCTTCGGCGCCGCGCCGGCGATGGCGGCCGACGGCGTCTTCCGCGTGACGCTGCTCGGCACCGGAACGCCAGTGCCCTCGCCGGAGCGCTTCGGCAACAGCACCTTGATCGAAGCCGGCAGCCAAAGACTAGTGTTCGATTTCGGCCGCGGCGTCACCATCCGCCTCGCGCAGCTGCACATCCCCTTCGGCAGCATCAACGCCCACTTCCTCACGCACTTTCATTCGGACCATCTCAACGGCTTGCCCGATTTGTGGCTGACGGGCTGGCTGCGCCCACCTTACGGCCAGCGCAATCATGCGATGGCGATCTATGGGCCGCCGGGTCTGCTCAAGCTGACCAAAGGTCTGACCGAAGCCTTCACGCGCGACATCGAGATCCGCAAGGAAGACGAAAAGGATCCCGAGGCCGGCATCGCCTTCGACGTTCATGAAAAGCCGCCCGGGCTCATGTACGAGGCGGACGGGGTGAAGGTGACGTCCTTCCTCAACGACCACGGCCCGCTCGTCACGCCATCCTACGGCTACAAGATCGAATATGGCGGCCATGCCGTCGTCCTGTCGGGCGACACCCGCTACAGCGCGGAGGTCGTCCGCCAGGCCAAGGGCGCCGACGTGCTCGTGCATTGCGTGACCGTGATCCCCGATGCGCTATTGCAGAAGGTCCCCGCCTATCAGGCGATCTACAAGCATCTCGCCTCGCCGGAGGCCGCCGGCCAGGTGTTCGCCGAGGCGCGGCCGAAGCTCGCCGTCTACAGCCACATCGGCCTCAACGGCGACGCGCGTGTCGAGGATCTGATCGCCCGCACGCGCACCGTCTACGACGGTCCGTTGCAGGTCGGCCGCGATCTGATGACGATCACGGTCGGCGACACGCCGACGGTCGGGGGGCAGCCGTGACCGCGCCGGCCATCC
>Ga0164243_10016383_pt1 | contig 10175 bp, 10 predicted proteins | sample OricompcompostOP_FD_108781 | JGI IMG/M metagenome (GOLD analysis project Ga0164243, IMG submission 108781) | Organic Plus compost microbial communities from Emeryville, California, USA - Original compost - Organic plus compost (OP) | ecosystem: Engineered > Solid waste > Mixed feedstock >... | reverse complement strand
TCAGCTCCCACAGTTCGTCCTCGACCTCCCACGGCCTACGCTGCGCCACCAACAACCTCCCGCCACAAGATCAACAACGAGGCACATCCAACCACACCCGAAGATCATTCTGTTACGGCCTCTCAGGTGCGCGGCGCTCCTGGGTTGTCGCTGCTGCAGCCATGCCGGGCGCGGGGCACCACGTGGCCCGTCGCGGACCGCCGCCTTCGAACGGGGCGCCACTTCCGAACCGGCGCGGTGGACGCCTCCGCGCGCCCACCGCGCCGGCGGCTCAGGGCTGCGCGCCCACCTTCGTCACCGCTCGGGCGCCCAGCCGCACGCCCGAGCGCAATACCTCCACTGTGGACTCACCGCGCAGCCAGGCCGCGAGGACGCCCGCGTCGAAGGCATCACCCGCGCCGGTGGAGTCCACGCACTCCGCCTCCTCCGCGGGCACGCTCACCACACCGGCCGCGGAGACCCAGGTGGCCCCGCCCAGCCCGGACGTCACCACCACCTCGCCGACGGTGCCCAGCAACGCCCGCGCCGCCGTCGGCTCCGGCTGGCCCGTCAGTGCCAGCAGCTCCGCTTCGTTCGGCATCAGCAGGTCGACCCCGCGCACGTCGTCCAGGAACGCCTCCGGCGAGGTGATCAGCGCCGCCGCCTGGGGGTCCACCGACGTCGTCAGCCCGGCCTCCTTCGCGGCGGCCAACGCGGCCAGCCCGGCCTGCCGCGACGACGGATCGAGCAGCACGTACCCGGACAGGTGCAGGTGATCGGCGCCGGCCAGCACCGCCGGATCGACGTCCTCCGGTGCGAACCGCGCCATCGCGCCCCGGTCCGGCAGCATGCTGCGCTGCCCCGAGCCGTCCACCAGCACCACGACGACACAGGTCGGTGCGTCCGGATCCACCGCGAAGGCGCACGACACGCCCACGGCCGCCAGCTCGGAGGCGATCAGGCGCCCGCTCGCATCGTCCCCGACGCGCGCCACCAGCGTCGTCTCGACACCAGCCGCCACCAGCCACGCGGCCGTGTTCGCACCCGCGCCGCCGCCGGTCAGCCGTACCCCGGACCGCGAATCGCCGCCGTACACGATCGGTCCCTCGTGCCGGGCCACGACGTCCAGCCCGGTGTCCCCGACCACGACGACCCTCATGCCAGCGCCACCGCCACCTCGGCCGCCACCGCGGCGTTGGACACCACGAGCGCCTCGTTGGCGTCCAGGCTCACCCCGCCGCTGGCCGTGTGGAAGTGCTCCAGCAGCACCGGTGTCACGTCCTTGCCGTGCACGTCCCGCGACTCCAGCAGCGCCAGCCCCTCGGCCAGCAGCCGGTCGTGCAGCTCGGCGGGCATCTCGGCCTCCGCCGGGATCGGGTTCGCCAGCAGGACCCCCGACGAGCCGTACCGCCGGTGCGCGGAGACCACGGATGCGGCCTCGGCGGCGCCGTCCACCCGCCACGGCACCGCGAACCCGGACGAGCGCCGGTAGAACGCGGGGAACTCGCCGGTGCGGTAGCCCAGCACCGGCACCGAATGGGTCTCCAGCACCTCCAGCGTGGCGGCGATGTCGAGCACCGACTTCACCCCGGAGCACACCACCAGCACCGGCACGCGCGCCAGCACGCCGAGATCGGCCGACACGTCCCAGGACTCGGCCGCGCCGAGGTGCACCCCGCCCAGCCCGCCGGTCGCGAACACCCCGATCCCGGCTACGTGCGCGAGCGCGGAGGTGCTCGCCACCGTGGTGGCCCCGGAGCGCCGCAGCGCGATCGCAGGCCCCAGGTCGCGCAGCGACAACTTGTCCAGCCCTGCGTCGGCCGCGCACACCCGCTCCAGCTGCGCGCGGGACAGCCCCGCGTAGGCGACCCCGTCGAGGACCGCGATCGTCGCGGGCACCGCGCCCGCCGCGCGCACGGTCTCCTCCAGGCGGGTCGCGACGTCGAGGTTGCGGCCGGGCGGCAGGCCGTGGGACAGGATGGTGCTTTCGAGCGCGACGACCGCGCGGCCGCTGTTGACCGCGTCGGCGACTTCGTCGCCCAATGAGATCGGGACAGTCACGGGTGACCATCTTCACCGACCGGTTCAGGTGAAGTCCCAGCGGGTGGGTGAGCCGCCGACATCGCTCTCCAGCAGCCCGAACACGCGGCGGGGGCGCACCCGCACCGTCGCGTTGACCGCCGGGTCGAGGAAATCCAGCCCGTAACCGGTCCGGTACTTCGCGTTGACCGCCTCCAGGAACCCCTTGATCGACACCGTGTCCCGCACGACCCGGCCGACCCCCTCGACCACCACGGGGTTGAGCGGGTCGTCGGTGGACGCGGTGACCGCCGGGTTGCCCTCCAGGTTGCGCACCTTGCGCGCCGCCCGCGCCGCGGAGAACCACAGCGCCTCGTCGCGCCAGACCGCCCACACCGGCATCAAGTGCGGCCGCCCGTCCGGCCACACGGTGGCCACCCAGTACTCGTGCGACGCGGTCAGCCGCTCGCGCGCCCACGACCAGGGGAGCAGGCCCGACCCCTGGTCGGCGGGGAGGGTGCCGTAACCGGGCAGGTACGGGCGGCTCGGGCGGGGCACGGCCATGGGCGCTCAACTCCCTTCACCTGTCGATACTGCGCCACGCCCGGCCTCGGGACCACTCGCCGGCGGGTACCGCGGGCGGAGTGTCCCCATCAGCGGACACTGCGGCAAAATGGGGGCATGAGCACTTCGACGCTGCCCGAAGTCGACACCCGCCCGGACTCCACCGAGGAGACCGACAGCGACCAGCCGAAGGTCTTCCACTACGTGCGCAAGGACAGGATCGCCGAGAGCGCGGTCATGGGCACGCACGTGGTGGCGCTGTGCGGCGAGGTCTTCCCGGTCACCCGGTCGCCCAAGCCGGGCTCGCCCGTGTGCCCGGCCTGCAAGGAGATCTACGAGGGGTTGCGCCCCGGTCCGGACGGCGAGGACTGATCCGCGAGGTCGTCGCCCGTCTCGGCGGGCGGCTCCTCCTCGCGCTTGCGCGGCCTGCGCAGCGGCTGCGTGGTGCGCGACCACAGTGACGGCTGCTCATCGCGCAGGCGCTCCTTCGCGCGCTCCATCTCCAGCCGCCGCCACCTCCTGCGCTGGCGGCGGGTCATCTTGGCGGGCCACAGCTCCTGGATCGCGGAGTTGAAGTACGCGCCGCCCACGATGGCCATGCCGATGAAGAACGTGAACAGCAGGAACGCGATCGGCGTGGCCAGCGCACCGTAGGTGTAGCCGGTGCTGGTGATCCACGACAGGTAGATCCGCAGCCCGATACTGGCCAGCAGGAAGATCACCATCGCCAGCACCGCCCCCGGCAGCCCGCGGTGCCACGGCAGGCGGCGCGGCAGGGCGAGCTTGTACAGCGTTGCCACGGCCAGGACCAGCAACAACCCGATCACCGGGTAGTACAGCGCGCTGATCCACGTGCTGATCGTGGGCGCCCAGCCGTCCGGCAGCATGCCCACCAGCACGTCCGGCCCGATCGCGATGATCGGCAGGCCGACGACGAGCAGCACCAGGCTCACCAGGTAGAGCAGCAGCGCGTAGATCCGCTGCCACACCTCGTTGCGCACGCCGTACTGGTCGTGCGCGACCGTGATCGCGTCGACGAACGACGACATCGCCGACGACCCGGCCCACAGCGAGATCAGGAAACCGACCGAGACGATCTCACCCTTGCCGATCGTGAGGATGTCGTCGACCGTCGGCTCGATGATCTGGTCCACCACGCTGCCGCTGAAGATCTTGTCGGCGAACGTGATGATCCGGTCGTGCACGGCCGTGACGAAGCCCTGGCCGAACCAGTCGCCCATGAAGCCGAGGCTGCCGAGCAGCCCGAGCAGCAACGGGGGCAGTGACAGCGTCTGCCAGAACGCGGCTTCGGCCGACTCGGAGAAGATGTTGCCTTCCCACGCCTTGCCGAGGGTACGGCTGATCAGGCGTGCGGGGCCTTTGCGGTGGGCTGTGCCCTCGGAATCCTCGGCGGGCTCGCTGGACGGTGAACTCATGACAGCCTCAAGCATGGCGGAACGGAGGGGATTTGGCCTGTCAAGACCTGTGGCGTGTTCAACTCCGCCGTGCCGTTCGCGGCTCATGTCGGGGGGTGCGGGTAATCTCCGATGAGCCGCCCTCACCTCCGTCCGGCGTCGCGGCCGGGCACTTCAGTGGGGGCATTCGCATGTCGCCTTCCATCATCGGCGAGAGGAGGGGGAGGAATCCCTTGTCGGACACGGCCCAGGGTAATCGGACCGGTCAGGGCTTCGGCGCGCCCGAGCCCCAGCACGACTCCACCGCCCGCCCGCTGCGCGCGTGGCAGCGCCGCGCGCTGACGAAGTACCTGCGCACCAACCCGCAGGACTTCCTCGCCGTGGCCACCCCGGGCGCCGGTAAGACGGTGTTCGGACTCCGCATCGCCGCCGAGCTGCTGTCCGACCGCACGGTCGAGACGATCACGATCGTCACCCCCACCGAGCACCTCAAGCACCAGTGGGCCGCGTCCGCCGCGGCGGCGGGCATCCCGATCGACTCGAACTACCGCAACGGCCAGGGCGCCGTCGCGGCCGATTACCGCGGTGTGGCGCTCACGTACGCGCAGGTCGCCGCCCACCCGACGCTGCACAGGGTGCGCACCGAAAATCGCAAGACGCTGGTCATCCTCGACGAGATCCACCACGGAGGCGACGCCAAGAGCTGGGGCGATGCCATCCGTGAGGCGTTCACCCCCGCCGTGCGCAGGCTCGCGCTCACCGGTACCCCGTTCCGCAGCGACGACTCGCCGATCCCGTTCGTCACCTACGAGCCCGACGGTGACGGCTCGATGCGCAGCAAGGCCGACCACTCCTACGGCTACGCCGACGCGCTCGCCGACGGCGTCGTCCGGCCGGTCGTGTTCCTCGCCTACAGCGGCGAGGCGTCCTGGCGCACCAGCGCGGGGGAGGAGTTCACCGCGCGGCTCGGCGAGCCGCTGACGGCCGAGCAGACCGCTCGGGCGTGGCGTACCGCGCTCGACCCGTCCGGCGAGTGGATCCCGTCGGTGCTGCAGGCCGCCGACACCCGGCTCCAGCAGCTGCGCAGCGGTGGCATCCCGGACGCGGGCGGGCTGGTCATCGCCACCGACCAGGACTCGGCGCGCGCCTACGCCAGGATCCTCGCCCGCATCACCGGTGAGCAACCCAGCGTCGTGCTGTCCGACGACCCGAAGGCCACCGCCCGCATCGGCGAGTTCGCCGAGTCCGACGACCGATGGCTGGTCGCGGTGCGGATGGTGTCCGAGGGCGTCGACGTCCCGCGCCTCGCCGTGGGCGTGTACGCCACCAGCGCCTCCACGCCGCTGTTCTTCGCCCAGGCGATCGGGCGGTTCGTGCGGGCCAGGCGCAAGGGCGAGACCGCGAGCGTGTTCCTGCCGAGCGTCCCGGTGCTGCTGGAGCTGGCCAGCGAGCTGGAGGCGCAGCGCGACCACGTGCTCGGCAAGCCGCACCGCGAGAAGGACGGCTGGGACGACGAGCTGCTGGCGCAGGCCAACCGCACCGAGGACGAGCCCGGTGAGGAGGAGAAGGCGTTCACTTCACTGGGCGCCTCCGCCGAGCTCGACCAGGTGATCTACGACGGCAACTCGTTCGGTACCGCGGTCTTCTCCGGCAGTGAGGAGGAGCAGGACTACCTCGGGTTGCCCGGTCTGCTGGAGCCCGACCAGGTGCGGGCGCTGTTGCGCAAACGGCAGGAGGAGCAGCTGGCCGAGGCGAGCAGGCGCAAGCCGGCCAACGAGCCGGTCCCGCCGCCCGCGCCCAAACCGACGAGCGTCAACGAGCGGATGGCCGCGCTGCGCAAGGAGCTCAACACGCTGGTCGGCATGTACCACCACCGCACCCGCAAGCCGCACGGCGCGATCCACAGCGAGTTGCGCCGGGTGTGCGGCGGCCCGCCCACCGCGATGGCGTCGATGGAGCAGCTCGAGGAGCGGATCGCTACCCTCCGCTCGTGGTGACCCGCTCGGCGCGCGCCGCCACGGCCGCGTCGACCAGCAGGAACGCCAGCAGCGACAGCCCGAACACCGGCAGGAACCAGCCGGCCACGATGCCGGCTGCGGACAGCGGCACCAGCACCCGCATCGGCAGCCGCCGCAGCGCGCCGCGCGGGATCGGGCGCCCGAAGCGGCGGCCGGTCGGGCGGCGCTGCCACCACATGCGGTAGCCCCAGACGACCAGTGCGATGAGCGCGAGCATCACGACGGCGAGCACGACCTGGTTCGCGGCACCGAACAGCAGGCCCATGTGCGCGTCGATGCCCCAGCGCGCCAGCTTCGCAGCCAGGGGCCAGTCGTCGAACCGCAGTACGTCGACCACCTGCCCGGTCGCCGGGTCGATCGCGGCGGAGTCCTGCTTCTCCGGCCAGCTTCGCTGGATCTGCTTCACCACCCAGCCCGTGCCCGCACCCGGCGGGGTGATCTCCACCGGGTTGTCCAGGCCGACGGTGCGCGCGGCCGCCAGCGCTTCGTCGATACCGGTGTCAAAATCGGTGCCGACACCGGCCGCCAGGCCCGGCGGGCCCGACGGTGCGGGCAGCTCCGCGGGGACCGACGGCGTCTCCCAGCTCAGCGCCGTCCGCAGCTCGGTGATGTTCTGCCCGGCGAACTGCGACCAGGTCAGCCCGGTCGCGGAGAGGAAGAACAGCACGATCGCCACCCAGGTGCCGGTGGTGGCGTGCCAGGACAGCGTCCGGGCCCGGCCGGGCCCGGTCCTGCGGCGCCGTCTGCCCCACCACAGCACGAGCCCGCCGGCCACCACCACCCACAGCCAGCTCGCGGCCAGCTCACTGTAGATCCGGCCGGCGTCGCCGAGGTGCAGGTTGCGGTGCAGCGTGTCCAGCCAGCCGCGGATCGGCAGAGCCCCGGCCGAGCCGTAGGTGTCGAGCACCCCGCGCAGCTCGCCGTCGTAGGGGTTGACGAACGCGGTCCGGTAGTGGCTTTCCGGCAGACCCTCGACGGTGAACGCGACCTGGGTGGTGTCGGTGTCCGTCGGTCCGGGCCGCACGCCGTACAACGTCCCCCCGGGAACCGCGGACGCGGCGACGGCGACCTGCTCGGCCAGCGGCCGGGTCGTCGTGCCGGCGGGCACGTGCAGTTCGTGGTCGTAGACGGCCTGTTCGAGCTGGGGCGCCAGCGCGTACAGCAGACCGGTGATCGCGGCGACCAGCAGGAAGGGACCCACGAGGACGCCGGCGTAGAAGTGCAGGCGCAGCAGGACCGGACGCAGCGCGGCGCTGGTGCCCGGGCGGGCCGCGGGCGCCGTCGGCTTCAGGAGGTCGTCCGTCGTCATGGTGCTCCTTGGCGGGAGGGGACCGGCTCTCCCTCCAGGTCGCCGTCAGCAGCACCACGGTTCCTGCTGTGACGCCGGACACAAGACCCGAGATGCGAAAGCGGGCGCCCGGTCCTGTCCGGGGCGCCCGCTCGCTGTCTGGGGGTCTTGGCTCAGCCTCGCTGGATCTCCGCCGCGATCTCCTTGAGCTTCGACTCGTACTCACGCGCGTGGTGGCCGCAGAAGAGCAGCTCCCCACCGCTGGAGAGGATGGCTCGTACCTGTGCTGCGGCGCCGCACCGGTCACAACGGTCGGCGGCGGTCAACTCGGGGCGGGTGAGCGTCGGTGATGTCATTGGAGTCTCCCTCCGTCCCGGCATCGGATACCCGATGCCATCGATCCAGCGGCGACCACTTCGGCCCTGCGGTTGCCCGTCGGCTCCGCGGTGTTCGCTGGCCTCCACTCTTGCAGACGCTCAGCGCCTGGCAAGTGTTCCCGGCTGTCTGGGATGTGTGTCACGCAGAATTACCCCGGATGTCGTAGATCAATCCCGCCATTCAGGACCGCGATCCCCGTCAGAACCCCGTTTTGCGTGGTCAGGACCAGTGCGACAAGAGGAAAACCGCTGTGCCGGACGAGGTGTCAAGCCGCCGCGCGGGCGGTCTTGTTCGTTGTCAGCGGAATTTTCCGGGCTGTTCCGGAGCGCGATCGTGATCGATCCGTGTGCGAAAACATCACCCGCGCGGGGCGGAACCGATGTGTTGCGCGACACTGGATCGCATGACGAAGCACGCGCCGGAGGTCGTGGAGGAGCTGACCGCGGCCGGGATCGGCGGGGTGCAGATCGCCTGGGCCGACAACAACGGCATCCCGCGCTCGCGGATCGTCCCGGTGCGCGGTCTGCCGGGCGTGGCCGCCACCGGGGTCGGGGTCACCTCGCTGTTCGCCGTCTTCGACACCCACGACGTCATCACGTTCGGGCACCCCGGACTGGCCACGCCTTCGGGTGACGTTCGTCTCATCCCGGTGCTCGACCGGCTGCGGCGGCTCGCCGGTCAGCCGGCGCTCGCCTGGGCCCCCGGACGGCAGATCGCCGCCGACGGTGCGGCGTGGCCCTACTGCCAGCGCACGGCGCTCGAGAACGCGGTGTCCGCCGCTGCCGAGCGCGGCTACGAGTTCCGCGCCGGTTTCGAGATGGAGTTCGCCGTCGCGCCCGCCGGAGCCGCCGACATCGCGTCCGCCCCCGGCCACCAGGGCCCCGCGTACAGCCCGCACGCCCTCATCCCGCTCGACGACTTCGTGGCCACCGTGCTGCACGGCTTCGACGCGAACGGGCTGCGGTTGAACCAGCTGCACGCCGAGTACGGCCTCGCGCAACTCGAACTGTCCCTCGCCGCCACCGATCCGCTCTCCGCCGCCGACGACCAGCTGCTGGCCCGGCAAACCCTGCACGCCGCAGCGCACCGGCACGGCCTGCGACTGAGTTTCGCGCCGCTGGTCGGCGCGCAGGCCGCGGGCAACGGCTGGCACCTGCACACCTCCGTGTGGCGCGAGGGGCGCAACCTGCTGGCCGGAAACGGGGTTCCGGGCCCGGCGGGCGCGGGCTACCTCGCCGGGCTGCTGCGGGACCTGCCCGCCCTCACCGCCGTCACGGCCCCCAGCGTGCCGTCCACGGCGCGGCTGCGGCCGGGTTACTTCGCGAGCGCGTACGCGTTCTGGGGCGTGGAGAACCGGGAGGCGCCGCTGCGGTACGTGCCCGGGACCGCTCTGCTCGGCGCCGACCACGCCAACGTCGAACTCAAACCGTGCGACGCGTCGGCCAACCCGTACCTCGCGCTGGCCGCCGTGATCACCGCAGGCGTCGCCGGACTCGAGGAAGGGCTTTCCGCGCCGGAACCGCTCGGCGAGGACCCCGGCACGTGGCCGGAGGAACGCAGGGCGGCGGCGGGCCTGGTCCGCCTGCCCGCGAACCCGGACGACCAGGACGCGGCGTTGGCAGCGTCCGCGCGGATGCGCGCGGCACTGGGGGAGGAGCTGTTCGGCGCGTTCCGCGCGGTGCGGGCGTCCGACCGGCGCTGGGCCGCCGACCGGTCGCTCGACGAGATCGTCGCCGCGCACCTGTGGCGGTACTAGTGGGGCTGCTCGATGAGGTGCGCTGGTTCCCCGGTGCGCAGCGCCTGGTGTCGCTCGCGCGGGCGGAGATGCCGCAGCGCCGGAGCGGCACGGCCGCGTTCGTCACGCTGGTGTCCCTCCGGGCGCACGGAATCGAGTTGGGCGGCCAGGACGACAGCGGCTCGGCGGGCACGACACCGCGGAGTATGGCCGGTGCCGTCGAGGAGCTCTCCGGCGGGTTGCTCACCACCGCTGTCGCCGAGGGGGCGTGGACCGCGGGCGCGCTGCGCGCCATCCTCGCCGGGGTGCCCGAGCTGCCCGACGTGACGCTGGTGGCCTTTGTGGACACCACGCACCTCGGCGCGCAGGACACACCGGAGCGTGCCCTGCGCGACTACCTGGCGGGCGGGATGCCGCCGTTCTGGAGCTCACCGTGGCACGCGCGGCACTGCGTGTTCCTCGGCGGCACCATCGAGGGCGTGGGCACACTGGTGGCCATTGTGGACACCGATCGCGCGGTCGGCCAGGACGGTGTGCACCTGCAGATGCTCGACCGGGTGGCCGCCGCGCTGCACGGGCTCGTGCTCGTCGTGCCCGCCGCCGACGCGGCCGCGGCCCGTGCGCTCGCCGCGCGAGCCGGGTTCAGTCCTGGGGCGTCTTAGAGGTCCTAACAGATTGAGTGTTTCTTGAGTCGGCGCCAGCAGATGATGCTGCAGGCGATGCTGAGGAAGGCTTGGTGGATGTCGTCACGGATTTCCCAGCGAGTGCGCAGGCGGCGG
>Ga0164243_10016382_pt1 | contig 10176 bp, 10 predicted proteins | sample OricompcompostOP_FD_108781 | JGI IMG/M metagenome (GOLD analysis project Ga0164243, IMG submission 108781) | Organic Plus compost microbial communities from Emeryville, California, USA - Original compost - Organic plus compost (OP) | ecosystem: Engineered > Solid waste > Mixed feedstock >... | reverse complement strand
GTTCACTCGAAAACCGAGGCGGTCTACGAAGCGCGCCGCCGCAGCCTCATCGGCTAGGCCGGGCGCGGCACCGTGACCGCCAGGCGCACGGTCGTGCCGCGGCCTGGGGCGGAGTCGATCGAGATCATGGCGCCGGTCGAGATGCCGGCCGCGCGCTTGCGCATGTTCGAGAGCCCCTGTCCCGCCGTCACCGTGGACTTGTCGAAGCCGCGGCCGTCGTCGCTGACGACGATCACGATCGCCGAGCCGTTCGCGTCGTAGCGCGCGGCGAGCTTGGCGCGCGTGGCCTTTGAGTGATGCAGCACGTTGCTGAGTGCTTCCATCAACACGAGCTTGATCGCCAGCGCGTCCTGGACCGTCAACTGCTCGACGGGCCGCAGGTCGTCGACCTCCCAGTCGAAGGCGATGCCGGCGAGCTCGATGCCGCCGCCCATGCGATGGCGCACATTGCTGAGGAGCAAGCCGATGTCGCCGTCGACGCGCTCCGAACTGTCGACGAGCAGGCGCAACTCCAAAAGAACCTCGCCGACCTTCGTCCGGATGTCGGCTGCCTTCATGGTGCCCGTCGTCAGCGAGGCGAGCAGGGCGGCAAGGCTCGCGCCGATGCTGTCGTGCATATCGGCCGAGATGTTCTGGCGCTCGGCAATCGCCGTGTTGACGATCTCGAGCTGCGCCTGGCGCTTCACCGTCGCCAGCCGCTTAAGGAAATAGGCCGCGGCCACGATGCCGCCGGTGAGCGCCAGCCAGCAGAGGGCGAGGACGTACAGAAACCCGGCGTAGCGCGCGCGCAGATAGTCCTCGTCATAAGCGACCGTGACGTAGAACGGCGTGGTCTGCGAGGTGACGAAGGTGCCGATGCGGGCGACATCGTCGGGGCCGGTGCGGGCATGGAATGTACCCATGCTCTCGCCGGCGACGACGCGGCTATAGGCGACGGCGACACGCGGTACCTCGTCGCCGTAGCCGATGCTGCCGTTGAACGAGCGGATGCGCACGACGCCGTCTTTGCCCGCCAGCCCCGCGAAGCCCCGGCTGCTGAGCTTGAGCTTCTCGTACAGCCTGACGAAATGCGACAGCCGATACGAGATGGTGACCACGCCGTGGAATGCGCCGGTCTCGTCGCGCAGCGGCCGCGAGAACTGGATGATCGGTTCGTCAACCAGAAGCCCGCGCATCGGCGTGCCGATGTAGAGGGTGTTCTGGTTCGGCGACTCGGCGTGGATGCGGAACGTGTTGCGGTCCCGCAATGAGACGTGCGGCACCGCGTCGGTGCTGGCGCTGGCAATGAGGGTCCCGTTTCGATCGAGGATCGCGGGCCCGACCATCGAAGGCTGCGGCATGTAGCCGGCGAGGAACCTGTGGAGCTCACGCTCGTCGCCTCGGGTGATGGCATCCTGCGGAATCTCGGCCGCGACGCGGGAGAGGATCGCATCGGCGATCGCCACGTCGCTGTCGAAGTCCGTCATCAGCAGCTGCGCGACGTTCTCCGTCTGCCGGTAGAAGTCGTCCTCGACCAGCGACTTGTAATGGACGCCGGCGACGACGCACAGCAGCAGCACAAACACAGAGAATGCGCAGCAGATGATCGCGCTGGCGGCGCCGGACAAACGGCTGAAAAAAGTGCGGGCGGAGCTTGCGGTCATGGGCGGACGGGACAGGTCGATTAAGTCCTCAAAGGCATGTTGCTGGTTAAACCGCAAGCCGCCGAAGATCACCAGTTCTGGGGATATAGTGCTTTTGTACCAGCGTGACTGACCATTTCCGGGGGTTGGTCAGCACGGCCGGCTGCGCCACCTTGCGGCAAAATCCGCCGGTGGAATTCCATGCTCGACAAGCCTCTTCGCGTTAGTCCGACCGGCCCTGCGCCGGTCGCCATGACCGACAAGCAGATGTTCATGCTGTTTCCGACGCCGCTCTTCATGGGCAAGGTCTCGGACATCAGCCTGTGCGATCGCATCGAGACGAAATTGCGCGACATGCAGCGCTCCGGCGTCGGCCGCTCGACGCCGGAAGGCACCGTCCTCGCCTATATGACGCCCGACGATATCCAGAACCTTCCCGAGATGAAGGAGCTGGTCGACGTCATCATGCGCGAGTCGGGGCAGATCCTCGACGCCTTGGCGGTCAAGCGCGACTCCCACTACATCAGCAACATGTGGGCGAACATCGCCAACCCGAACCGGCGTCACCACCTGCACATCCATCCGAACTGCCTGCTCAGCGGCATCATCTACATCGCGACGCCCAAGCGGTGCGGCCAGACCCTGTTCGTCTCGCCGCGTCTGCTCCAGAAGGGCCTCGAGCCGAGCTATACGCAGAAGAACGAACTCAACGCCGACGTCTTCTCGTTCCCGGCGGAGAAGGGCCGCATCGTCATGTGGCCGAGCTATCTGCCGCACGGGGTGGAGCAGGGCGCCGCGGAGGAGAGCGAGGAGCGGATCGTCGTCGCGTTCAACATCATGATCCGCGGCCATATCGATCAGCACACGGCCCAGCTCAGCCTGCCGTAACACGGCGCGCGCCTCGCGCCCCGTACAAATGCCGCAATTGTTGCGCCGACTGGCGCCACGATGCGATTTTGGCGGGGACTGTTTCTGCTGACCGGATTGGGCTGGACCGTCGCGGGCGCACAGACTGTGCCGTTGCCGCGCGAGCGTCCCGCCATGCTGCCGGCGGTTCCAAGCGAGCCGCGCTCGTTCCGCGAGGCGGCCGGTCCCGATTTCAACACGGCCGATGTTTCGGCGGCGCCGTCGCCCTGCAACGAGCGCCTGGCCAAGATCGCGGCGCTCGAGCCGATGCCGCGCCTTGTCGGACCGGGCGCCTGCGGCGGCGGCGACGTGGTGCGTCTCAACGCCGTCCTCATCGGCGACGACAAGCGCATCGCGCTCAAGCCCGCGCCTTATCTGCGCTGTGCGATGGCGGAACAGCTTGCCTTGTGGGTTCGCGACGAGGCGGTTCCGCGCGCCGCGACGCTCGGCGCCGCGCTTGCCGCCATCGAGACTTATGACGACTTCTCGTGCCGGGGGCGCAACCGTCAGAGCGGCGGCAAGCTCAGCGAGCATGGCAAGGCCAATGCCGTCGATGTGCGCGGGCTGACGCTGGCCGACGGCCGCTTCATCGCGCTCACCGATGTGAAGGTTCCGAAGGAGCTGCGCACATCGCTGCGCGACAGCGCCTGCGGCCGCTTCACCACCGTGCTGGGGCCGGGTTCCGACAGCTATCACGAGGAGCACATCCATCTCGATCTGATCGAGCGGCGCAACGGCTACCGGATCTGCCAATGGGCGGTGAATGAACCGGCGCCGCCCAAGCCCGAAACCGTCAGCGCGAACGGCGCGGCGGTGCCGTTGCCGCAGCCGCGGCCATCCACCCCGGACCATCGGTCGCAGCCGACGCGCGGTTTGTGAACGTCGCGTCCACCTTCCCTTCACTCATTGTCTCTAGCAAAACACATATGAAAGCCGGCAATTCCGCAGCGTTCGCTCCGACCGCAGCGCCAGGTGTGAGCCGGCGCGGCCTGCTCAAGGCCGGGCTGGGCGTGGCCGGTCTCGGCGCGCTTGTCTTCCCCGGCACCGGCGCCTATGCGGCGCTGGAAGCAGCGCACGATCTGGTGATCACGCCTTACGGTCTCACGCCGCCGGGCTGGCCGGCGGGCCAACGCCTGACGATCAGCGTCATCGCCGACCTGCATGCGGGCGGCCCGAACATGGGCATCGCGCGCGTGCGGCAGGTGGTCGACGCGGCCAACGCCCTCAACAGCGATCTCATTGTGCTGATGGGCGATTACTTCGCCACGCACCGGTTCATCACCGAGGTGGTGCCGAACGAGGCCTGGTCGGAGGAGTTCGCGCGGCTGCGCGCGCCCTTCGGCGTCTATTCGATTCTCGGCAACCACGATTGGTGGCACGGCGTCACCGGTGTGCGGCAGGCCTTCAACCGCGTGCACGTGCCGCTGATGGAAAACGATGCCGTGTTGCTGGGCGAGCCTGGCCGCCGCTTCTGGCTCCTGGGATTGGGCGACCAGCTCGCGCATTGGCTGGGGCCGAGCCGCTTCCGCGGCGTCGACGATCTGCCGGGCACCCTCAAGAAGGTCACGACCGACGATCCGGTGATCCTGCTCGCGCACGAGCCGGATGTGTTCGTGCGGGTGCCGCAGCGCGTGTCCCTCACCATCGCCGGACACACCCATGGCGGACAGATCCGGGTCCCCTTCGTGCCGCCCCTGTGGGTGCCGTCGGCCTACGGCGCGCGCTTCGCCTATGGCCACATCGTCGAGGGCGACCGGCATCTCATCGTCTCGGGCGGCTTGGGCTGCAGCCAGGTGCCGATGCGCCTCGGCGTGCCGCCGGAGATTTTGCACATCACCTTGGGCTGAGCGGGGGCGGGGGGCGCCCGCCCGCGTGCGAGAGCCGAAAAACAAAAACGGCGCCCGAAGGCGCCGTTTCCGTATCTTCTCAGTGCGTGCCGCTTAGCGGAACAGCGAGCTCGCCGAGGCAACGCGCGGGTTGAGCGCATCGCCCTGACCCGGCGCCAGGACCACGACCACCGTGCCGTCCTTGGTCCGGTTGTAGAGGTCGATGACGTCCTCGTTGGTCATGCGGATGCAGCCCGAGGAGATCGCCTGACCGATGTATTCCGGCTGGTTGGTGCCGTGAATGCGGTACAGGGTGTCCTTGTTGTTGGCGTACAGATACAGCGCGCGGGCGCCCATCGGGTTCTGCGGGCCGCCGGACACGAAGTTCGGCACGTCCATGCGCTTCTTGATGTCCGCGGTCGGGGTCCAGGTCGGCCATTCGGCCTTGCGGCCGACCTTGGCGACGCCCGACCAGGCCAGCGCTTCTTCGCCGACGGTCACGCCGTAGCGGATCGCCTTGCCGCCCTCGAGCACGTAATAGAGATAGCGCGCGTCGGAATCGACCAGGATCGTGCCGGGCGCTTCCTTGCGGTGATAAGTGACGATGTGCCGCTTGTACGGCTCAGGGATGTTCACCTTCTCGTACGGCGCCGCCGCCAAGAGCTTCTTGTCCCGAACCGTCAGATTGGCTTCCGAAGCCGGTTCCACGGTCGACTGCATGCAGCCGCCAAGAACCAGGCCGATTCCCAAGAGAACGACCGACAACCCCCGTGTCGCCATTATTGCTGATCCTTTTCCCCGGTCGCCCCAATAGCGCCCGAACAGAATTTCTAACTTCCGGAATTAACCGAATCGGACACGTGAAAGCCACGTTTTCCGCTGCTTCCCACAACAGCTTCCTGCGTCCTGTTGCAGGAATGCCGCAATCCGGAGAGCACGCCTGCACAGGGCCGGGAGCGGCTAGAAAATGATAGTGCCGGCAAGGTGTTAATGAAACGTTTACCATAACGGGCGTTGCATGGTGACGCGCCGCCGACGCATCCAAACCGTCACGATAACACTAAAATTACTATGCAATTCCGCCTCACTCGGTGGCCATGTTAGACGAACGGCGAAACCAGCCGAAGAGCTAGTGCGGAGGAAGCAGATGGACGACGAAAGTCATAAAGACCAGCGCTCAAATGCGAGCCAGGCGAACGAGCTCGACGCTCGCTACGGCAAGATCGGCATCTCGGCGGTCGCCGCCGCGGTGCGCTGCCAGCCCGAACAGCGCCGGCCGGCCAGCAATACGCGCCTCGTGTCCGAACGCGACTAGGCGCCGCGCCGACTGCGGTCGGCTGCCAGAGTAGCCCTCACAACGCCCTGACGATGGCAGTGTCGCCGGACCTTCGGCCGTCGTCCTTGCGCCGGTGTCATTTACACTTGCGCGCCGGCGGAAGATCGGGCCAAGAGAGCACGACAACGCTCCACGGCGGCGATGCAAGTCCGCGTCGCCGCATCATCGGGTGAGTGATGCTCTCGGTCTATGTCCCGCGCGGCCCGACGCTCGAACGTGTCTCGGTAGAACCCGGTACCCCGCCGCCCGAGGCGGCCGTCTGGATCGATCTGATCTCGCCGACCGTCGGAGAGGACAAGCTCGTCGAGCAGCTGCTCGGCATCGCGGTTCCGACCCGCGAAGAGATGCAGGAGATCGAGGTCTCCAGCCGCCTCTACGTCGAGAACGGCGCGCGGTATATGACCGCGACCTTGATGTGCCAGTCGGACTCGGCCTCGCCCAAGACCACGGCCGTCACCTTCATCCTCGCCGGGCATCGGCTCGCGACGGTGCGCTACGACGACCCGCGCCCGTTCGCGCTGGTCGAGCACCGGCTTGCCCGCGCCTGTCCGCCGAAGGTGTCCGGCGACACGGTGCTGGCCGATCTCCTCGATGCGATCGTCGACCGCTCCGCCGACATTCTCGAGCGCATCGGCGCCGACGTCGACCAGATCTCGCATTCCATCTTCGAGCCGGAGGAGGCGGGTGGCCGCGGCAGCCACAACGACATCTTGCGGGCGCTCGGCCGCAAGGGCGATCTCACCTCCAAGGTGCGCGAGAGCCTCGTCTCCGTCGGCCGGCTGTTGTCGTTCCTCGCCAACGAAGCCGACGCGATGAAGTGGCCGAAGGACGCGCGCACGCAGTTGCAGTCGATGCAGCGCGACGTGATCTCGCTGTCCGACCACGCCACTTATCTCAGCACCAAGGTGACGTTCCTGCTCGACGCGATGCTCGGCGTCGTCAATCTGCAGCAGAACAACATCATCAAGATCTTCTCGGTCGCCGCGGTGGTGTTCATGCCGCCGACCTTGGTCGCCTCGATCTACGGCATGAACTTCAAGCTGATGCCGGAGCTCGAGTGGCAGTACGGGTATCCGATGGCGATCGGTATGATGATCATGGCGGCCATCCTGCCGTATCTCTACTTCAAATGGCGCAAGTGGCTGTAGGGTGCCGCGGCGCTTACGCCGTTCGGCATGCGCCTTAAGACAGTAGTTTCGTTCGAAAGCGCGCACACTTTGCCGCAAATGCTCCATGGGGCCGCTGCGGAACCATTGCGCCGGCCGTTGCATTCTTTGTCCATGAAGAAGCAGCGCATCATCGTCACTTGCCCGGTCACCGACATTGCGGTGATCACCAGCCTGTCCTTTGACGACATCGCGACGCCGCGCCCGGAGCCGATGCTGTTTCCTTGCCCTTGCGGCGAAACGCATAAGCTCGAATTCGCCGGGCGCCATGCGGACCTGAAAGGGGCGCGGCCGAGCGATCGGCAAGGGGCCGGCTAGGGCATTTATCGCGCGACCGGCGGTCTCCAGGCTTTGCGAGACCGGCTCGCGTTTGGCGCGCGTTCGTGGCCGCCAAGGCCCGCGCGGCCGCATGGCGTTGATCCGACAGCCGCTTCCCGAGCGGCCGCTGTTCTCCTTCAATCAATCCCCTCTATCGGTCCATCCCGGTTTTGCGTTGCGATAACAGCACGTTGCGTGCTGTGCGCAATTGCATCGGTTGGCTGCTGCGCCTAGCATTGCCTCCCGCGGGCCTCGGCACTAAGCAACCCGCTTCTCATTCTCAAAGCAGTGACACGGAGCGATACAGCCATGCCGGCACCGAAAAAAATTCTTTTGATGGGCGCATCTTACGGTTCGCTGCTTGCCTCCAAGCTCTTGTTCGGCGGACACAAGATCCATCTCGTCTGCTTGCCCGCGGAAGCCGATCTCATCAACGCGGAAGGGTTCAAGGTCACGTTGCCGGTGCGCGGCCGCAAGGAGCCGGTGCTGCTGGAATCCCGCAAGCTGCCGGGTGAAGTGACGGCCGGCCCCGCGACGGGCGTCAATCCCGCCGATTACGATCTCGTCGGCTTGTGCATGCAGGAGCCGCAATATCGCTCCGAAGGCGTGCGCCAGTTGCTCGACGCCGTCGGCAAATCGCGCGTGCCCTGCATGTCGATCATGAACATGCCGCCGCTGCCTTACATCAAGCGCATCCCGGGCCTCGATTATAAGGCGCTGGAAGCGGCCTACACCGATCCGCGCGTCTGGGATTCGGTCGACCCCAAGAAGATCACGCTCAACAGCCCCGATCCGCAGGCGATCCGTCCGCCGGACGGCAAGGCCAACGAGCTGCTCGTCACGCTGCCGACCAATTTCAAATGCGCGCGCTTCGAGGACGACAAGGACACCCAGATCATCCGCGACCTGGAGAAGGACGTCGACGCCGCGCGCTTCGACACGCCGGAAGGCAAGATCGAGCTGCCGGTGAAGCTGAAGGCCTACGACTCGATCTGGGTGCCGCTGGCCAAGTGGGCGATGCTGCTCGCCGGCAACTACCGCTGCATCACCAAGGACGGCATGCGGACCGCCCAGGAGGCCGTGCACTCCAACATCGAGGAGTCGCGCTCGGTCTATAACTTCGTGTTCGACCTGTGCGTGAAGCTCGGCGCGAATCCGAACGACCTGGTGCCGTTCGAGAAGTATGCCGCCGCCGCCCAGTCGCTCACGCGTCCGGCCTCGGCGGCGCGCGCCTTGCAGAACGGCGCGCCGAACATCGAGCGGGCGGACAAGCTGGTGCAGCTCATCGCCAAGCAGAAGGGGCTGAGCCATCCGGCGATCGACGCGCAGGTTGCGCTGGTGGATGCCCGTCTCGAGGCGAACCGCAAGAAGGCCGCTGCCTAAGCTCCGTCGCCGCGACTCACCTGCATTAAGGCGTCGCCTGCATTAGAGGCAGCCTCATAAGAAGCGCCGCCGTGCCCCATTTGGGAGCGCGGCGGCGCTTCAAAATGTTTGACTTCAAACGATTTTTCCCACGACCCACCGTTGTAAAAATGTGGCAAACTCGCCACACCACCACACCATCATGTCGATAAGGGCGCGAAACGCCCAAAAAGTCAGCAACTGCTGATGTTTTCAGCTTGCCGCATTGCAGCCGCAGATGTGTAAATTTCGCGGTAAGCGCGTCCTGTGGCGTACGGGTCGATCGCAGCCGGATCGTTAGAGACGGTTTCCGTGCGCAGGGGGAACGGGCGAGTGAAAGTCGGCTGGAAGTCGATCGAACCAAAAAGGGGCAGGTGGAAATGAAAAAGCTTGTTATGTCGGTAGTTGCGGCCTGTGCAGTTTCTGCTGCAGCGCCGGCCTTCGCGGCCGATATGCCGGTGAAGGCTGTCAAGGCGCCGCCGGTCGTCGCAGCGCCGAGCCCGTGGGACATCGCCTTCGGATCGGCCATCATGAGCGACTATGTGTGGCGCGGCATCACGCAGTCGGCGCATCACCCGTCGGTCGCGGCTTACTTCGAACCGCGTTTCAACATCACGCCGAACCTGCAGCTCTACGCCGGCATCGCGGGCGAGAGCATCAAGTTCCCGAACAAGGCCGCCGCCGAAATCGACTTGTACGCCGGCATCCGTCCGACCTTCGGTCCGGTCTCCTTCGACTTCGGCGTCTGGTACTACTGGTATCCCGGCGGCGACAGCTACTATCAGAGCGAAAACTTCGGTCTGCTGCCCGCCATCCACAACGCCAGCTTCGTCGAGCTCTTCGGCAAGGTGGCTTGGACCGCGACCGATTGGCTGACCATCGGCGGCTATGTCCAGTACACGCCGAGCTATCTGCATACGGGCTCCAAGGGCACCTACTATGCGGGTACTGTGAAGCTGACCGCGCCGTCGACCTTCCTGCCGTCCGGCATCGGCGCTTACGCGTCGGGTGAACTCGGCCGCCAGCAGCTCGGCACCGCCGACGCCTATGTTGCGGACGTTCCGTCGCTCGGCCTCGTGCCGGTTGGTTCGGTCAACCTGCCGAGCTACACCACCTGGAACGCTGGCATCGGCTTCACCTGGAGCGCCTTCACGCTCGACCTGCGTTACTCCGACACGAACCTGTCGAAGACGGATTGCGCGCTCCTCACCGGCGACCCGGCCACCACGCTGGCTGGCGAATCGAAGTGGTGCGGCGCGACCTTCATCGCCAAGCTGTCGGCTGACCTCACGCTCGGCAGCCTGAAGTAAGCGGCGGTCGACTGAAGCTTTAAAGTCAGGGGCGGCGGCTGGAGACAGCCGCCGCCTTTTGCATTGGCCATGCTGCAGAAACACACGACGACCACCGGCACCACCAGGAACCGGCGTGAATGGCAGGCGATGCTCGCCGGCGCGGCCGGCGGCGCGGTGGCCATCGGTGGCATGGAGCTCTTCGCCGCGCATCACGCGATGCCGCTGATGGCGGTCCCTTTCGCCACGTCGATCGTGCTGGTGCTCGGCTCACCGGATGCCGAGCCGGCGCAGCCCCGCGCGCTGATCGGT
>Ga0164243_10016381_pt1 | contig 10177 bp, 8 predicted proteins | sample OricompcompostOP_FD_108781 | JGI IMG/M metagenome (GOLD analysis project Ga0164243, IMG submission 108781) | Organic Plus compost microbial communities from Emeryville, California, USA - Original compost - Organic plus compost (OP) | ecosystem: Engineered > Solid waste > Mixed feedstock >... | reverse complement strand
CTTGCCGACTACACGATCGTGATGAAGACCGGGCGGGTGGTCGAGGAAGGGCCGACAGAAGAGGTGTTCCGCGACCCGAAGAGCGATTACACGCGCGCGCTGATGCGTGCGGCTTTCAATCTCAAGGAGGTGTTGAAGCAGCAGGTGGAAGTGCAGGCGTGACAGGTGCCCCCGTCTCTTCAAAGGATCCGCCGATTCGGTGGCATAAAAAACGGCGGATAAGCCGATGTAGGAGGTGAAGAGACCGCTCCAACGTTGCCCTTCTCATCCGGGAGCGATGCTCGATGACATCATCCCCGCCACTGGCAGGAGCAAGGCAGAAATCGCGCGGCTTCTCGGCATTTCTCGGCAGCACCTCTACGATATCCTGCGAGAGAAAAAGCCTGTCTCCCCCGATATGGCTGCCCGGCTGGGCAAGCTCTTTGGGGATGGGCCAGCGATCTGGCTTCGCATGCAAGCGGCATATGACGCCTGGCACGCCGAACGCGAAGTGGACGTCAGCAATATTCCGACCCTGACTGCCGCCTGAAAGGGCTACACTTCCAACGCGTCCACCAGCCGGCCGGCGCCGTGGCGGAAGGGATCGACCGTGGGCAGGCCCATACGATCCTCGATCTCGCGCAGGCATTTCCGGGCATCCGCTTCCGAAAGCGCTGCCGTGTTGACGGAAATGCCCGCCACGCGGACATCCGGGTTCACGATGCGGGCTGACTCCAAAGCGAGGTCGCGCAAAGCCTCGAGTGTCGGCAGCTTGTAATGCGGCAGCCCGCGCAGGTGCGTGCGCGTCGGTTCATGACAGAGCACCAGCGCATCCGGCTGGCCGCCGTGGACGAGCGCCATGGTGACGCCGGAGAAGGAAGGATGGAAGAGGCTGCCCTGACCCTCGATGAGGTCCCAGTGGTCAGGATCGTTGTCGGGCGTCAGCCATTCAACCGCGCCGGCCATGAAATCCGCCACCACGGCATCGAGCGGCACGCCCGAGCCGGTGATGAGGATGCCGGTCTGGCCCGTGGCGCGAAAAGTGGCCTTCATGCCGCGTGACCGCATCTCGCGTTCCATGGCAAGGGCGGTGTACATCTTCCCCACCGAACAGTCGGTACCCATCGCCAGGCACCGCTTGCCGCTGCGTTTCCTGCCGTCTGCAATCGGATATTCCTGCTGCGGAACGCGCACATCGAACAGCCTGGTGCCCGCGCGTTCCGCCGCCTCGACGAGCTCCGGCAGTGCCGTGAGCCGGTTGTGCAGGCCGGAGGCAACATCCAGGCCGGCTTCCGCTGCGGCCACCAGCGTGGAACACCAGCTCGGCGAAATGACACCACCGCGATTGGCGGCGCCGACCACCATGGTCTTGGCGCCGGAGATTCGCGCTTGCTCGACGGTCATCTCAGGAAGCCCCAGATCCGCCTTGCAGCCGGGAAGCCGCAGCTGCCCGATGCAGAATTCCGGTCGCCAGTCCTTGATCCCCTGTGCCACCTTCGCTGCGAGTTGATCCGGGGCATCGCCAAGAAACAGCAGATAGGGGGTGTTCAGCATGATGACGCTCCGTGAGGCAATGAAGACAGAAAGTAAGGCAATAAGAGACCGGCGCAACAAGGTGGAGCTGCGCAGATCGCTCACGCTGGTCCGCTGTTGCATCCCATACTACCTATCGGATGTCGTTGCAGGCCTAAAGCCCGTTGATTGCTCAGGCTCGTACGGTTAACGATGGCTTGCGAACAATGTTGGGGAACCGGATTTGGAGTCCGTCAAGAAGGCGATCAGAAGCGCGCTGCAAAAAGGCGACACGAGCGACCGGGCGTTTCGCGAGAAGGTTTACCGGCAGGCTTTCGCTGCTCTTGAACGCTCGCTCCAGGCGCGTGAGGGCCTTGCCATCGAAGAGCTGACGCGTCGCCGCGAACAGCTCAAGGGCGCGATCGTCGATATCGAGCGGGAGGTTCTGGCCGCGATTGATGCCAAGAATGGCGGGCAAACTCCGGCAACCAATGGGCAAACCCCAACGCCCGCCACGTCGAGCCGACCGGCGGAGCCGTCCATCGACGCACCTTCGGGAAGGCGCGAGCCTGACTTTTCCCCGCGCGTGGACAGGCGCGACAGGCTGGACCCGGTCGAGGTAAACGAAGCTGCCTATGTCCCGGCCGGTGAACGGCGCACCCCTTCGCGGCGAAGAGGAAGAAGATTCCCGTTGATCGCGTTCCTTTTGCTGGTAGTGCTGGTGGTGGCGATCGGCTTCGGCCTGTGGCGGATCATAGGCGGTCTGCCGCAATCCTCGCCAGGCGGCGAAGCGGCATCACCCGCGCAAGGCGCCGGTGATGCTGCGGCACCAAGGCTTTCGGGTACCGGCGAAGAGCGCGATTGGATCACGATCTTTTCGCCCAGCGACCCATCGAGCGTGAGCGCGCCGGCTGGGGCCAGCGCGGAGGCGGTGGACGGCGGGGGAAACCCATTCCTGAGGATCGTCGGCGAGGGCAGGGAGACCGCGATATCTTTCGATATCGGGCAGGGCGTCCTCGAGCGGCTTGCCGGCAGGCACGTGGTCTTGAACCTCAACGCGCGCGCCGAGGCAGGGGAAACGCAGATTTCCATCTCCTGTGATTTCGGCGCACTCGGCGGTTGCGGTCGCACGCGCTACGTGGTCGGCGCGCAGCCCTCCGATTATCTCCTGGAGATCGAAGTGCCGGATGAGAGGGTCACCGGCAATGGCACGATCTCGATAACGCCGGACATCGAGGGGAGGGGACGCGCGCTCGACGTCTTTTCGATTCGGGTAAGCACCGCGGATTAGCTGTGAGTGGCCAGAGCGGGCGTCCCGCCCCGTAACGTCATTCGCTCCTCGCCAACAGCGCCTCCAGGATTTCTATGCGGTCGGCCTCATGCGCAGGCTTGTCCCAGCGCAGGCGTGAAATGCGTGGGAAGCGCATGGCGAGGCCGGATTTGTGGCGCGTGGAGCGGGCGAGCCCCTCGAAGGCAACTTCGAGCACGAGGCCATGGTTGCGGTCGGCCCGGACGGCGCGGACCGGGCCGAAGCGCTCGATCGTGTTGTCGCGGACATATTTGTCGATCTGCTTCAGTTCCTCGTCGGTGAAGCCGAAATAAGCTTTGCCTACAGGCACAAGGATCGGCTCCTCCTCCGGTCCCGCCCAGACGCCGAAGGTGTAATCGGAATAGAAGCTCGACCGTTTGCCATGGCCGCGCTGCGCATACATGAGCACCGCGTCGACCGTGAACGGGTCGCGCTTCCACTTGAACCATGGGCCCTTGGGGCGTCCAGGCAAATAGGGCGAATCCCGACGTTTCAGCATGACGCCTTCGATGATCGGATGTGGCGGATTGCAGCGCTTCACGTCGAGTTCCTTCCAACTTACGAAATCGATGGTCGGCGAGAGGTCGAAGCGGTCGGGCGGGAGCGTGGCGAGGAAAGTCTTCAGGATTTCGCGGCGCTCGGTATAGGGAAGCGCGCGCATGTCGCTGTCGCCCAATGCCAGAATGTCGTAGCAGCGCATGAAGACCGGATAGTCCCGCAGCATCTTTGGCGAGACGCTCTTTCGGTTCAGCCTCTGCTGCAGATCGGAAAACGTGCCGGTACGCTCGCGGGGGTCGCCCACCAGAAGCTCGCCGTCGAGCGCAGCATCGAAATCCATCGCTTCGGCGAGGTCGGGGAAAGCGCCTGAAATCTCGTCGCCCGTGCGGGAATAGAGCTTGCGCACGCCGCTGTCAGCGACGGCCTGAACGCGGATGCCGTCCCATTTCCATTCCGCGGCATAATCTGCCGGATCGATATTCGCGAAATCCGTCTCCTCGACGGCATGCGCGAGCATGACCGGCCGGAAGGGCGCCTTCGCGGCGTTATCCGGTTTGGGCCCACGCTTTTCGAGCCAGGCGAACAGCTCCGTGTAAGGCGGCCAGAGGCCGTGCCAAAGCTCCTCTATTTCCTGCACGTCCACTCCGCCGAAGTCCGCGAGCGCCTGCTTGGTGAGGCGGGCGGAGACGCCAACACGCAGGCCTCCGGTGGCAAGCTTGATCGCGGCGAAACGGCCGGAAGGGGAAAGCTGGTCGAGGACGCGCGCCACCACCGCCGGCGCATCGGAGCGGCTCGCCTGGGACAGACGCTCGACCACCTCGGAAAGCGCCGGCGCCTCGGCCTCCTCGTTCTCGCCGGCGGGCCAGATCAAGGATGCCGTCTCGGCGAGGTCACCCACATAATCGTAGGAATAGCCGAAGAGCACCGGATCGACCCGCTCCATGACAAGCGTGCGCAGCATGGCTGGCTTCACCGCCGGAAAGCCGATGCCTCCGGTGAGCGCGGCGAGCCCGAAGCCGCGGTCGGGGTCGGATACGGTCGCGAAGTAATCGATGAGGAGCCGCAGCTTGCCGTTGCGGGAGGGGGTCAGCACCAGCCGGTCGAGGAGTTCCGAGAAGCGTTCCACTATTCGGCCTCATCCTCGTAGCCGGCAAGATGCAGAGGTTTCGCAGCGATGCCGTTCAACTCGCACCAGCGCACGAGCGCTTCCTCGCGACCATGGGTCACCCACACTTCGCCCGCGCCGGTATCCTTGATCGTCTGCGTGAGTTCCTCCCAGTCCGCATGGTCGGAGATGATGAGCGGCAGCTCGACACCGCGTTGGCGCACGCGCTGGCGGATACGCATCCAGCCCGAGGCGAAGCAGGCGAGCGGATCGGCGAAGCGACGCGACCAGCGGTCATCGATCGCGGCCGGCGGCGCCACGACGATCGAGCCGGGCGGGGGCGCGGCGCCGCGTTCTTCCATCGTCGCCGGCTCCAGTATGCCGAGCGGCACGCCTGCACTCTCGTAGTAGTCGCAGAGCTTTGCCAGCGCGCCGTGGATGTAGATGGGCTCGTTATGGCCCGCCTCGCGCAAAAGAGCGATCACGCGCTGCGCCTTGCCGAGCGTATAGGCGCCAACGATATGCGTGCGCTCGGGAAACTGCCCGACCGATTTCAGCAACTGCCCGATCTCGTGCGACGCCTGTGGATGCGTGAAGACCGGCAGGGCGAAAGTGGCTTCGGTAATGAACACGTCGCAGGGGATCGGCTCGAAGGGCGCGCAGGTCGGATCGCTGCTGCGCTTGTAATCGCCGGACGCCACGATCCGCGTGCCCTTTGCCTCCACACAGATCTGGGCCGAGCCCAGAACGTGGCCGGCGGGATGGAAGGTCACCTCCACGTCATTGATTCTGATCGTCTCGCCGAACCTCGCCTCCTGCATCGAGCCGGCGAAGCCTGACCCGTAACGGATCTCCATGATGTCGAGGGTCTCGCGCGTGGCAAGCACGGCACCGTGGCCCGCGCGGGCGTGGTCGGCGTGACCGTGCGTGATCAGCGCGCGCTCCACCGGCCGCACGGGATCGATGAAGAAGCCGCCGTTTGGGCAGCAGAGGCCTTGCGGTTGGGAGCGGAGGAGCTGAGCCATGCAGTGAAGATAGGCATTTTCCCGCCGAGCGGAAGGCGCTTGCAAAATCACAGATTCTACAGCATAAACCGCGCCCTTCGGAAATCCTCTCAATGAATCCGCTATTCTTCTCCTCGGGCAATCTGCTCGCTGATCGACGTGCCGACTATGCCGAAATGCTTTTTGCCGCCGGCGACCACAAGGCGGCGGCGGAGCTCATGGGCGAAGCCCTTGTGCTTGCCCCCAATTGGGCGGCGGGTCATTTCCGGCACGGTGAAATGCTGGCCGAGGCGGGCGAGCTCGCCGCCGCGATCGAGGCATGGCGCACAGTGCTGCGGCTCGATCCGGAAGACAGGCTTGGAGCTGCGCTGAAGCTCGAGCTTCACGGTGCACTGCCGGGCCTGCGGGCGGCACCGAGCGCATTCGTCGAAACCCTTTTCGACCAGTACGCCGATCAATTCGACGAAGCTTTGGTCGAAAGGCTCGATTACCGCGTCCCGGAATTGCTCTGGAACGCATTGAAGAAGCTTGGCCGTGAACAATTCGCCCATGCGGTGGACCTCGGTTGCGGGACGGGGCTCATGGGAGAGCGGCTCAGGGCGGCCACAAGCTTTCTCGAAGGCATGGACATCTCCGGTGAGATGCTGAAGCGGGCCGAGGCCAAGCGCATCTATGACCGGCTTTCGCGCGAGGACCTTCTGCAGCTCGGCGCCTTGCCTGGCGGGGTCGATCTCGTTACGGCGGCGGATGTGTTCATGTATGTGGGGGCCTTGGCCCCCATTGTTGATTTGATCGCTGCAAACCTGCAGCCAGGCGCGGTCTTCGCCTTCTCCGTCGAAGCCCATGACGGGCCGGAGGAGATGGTGCTGCGCCCATCTCGCCGTTACGCCCACTCGCCCGGGCATATCCGGACGCTGCTTGCGGCTGCAGGGTTCGACATCGTTTCGTTCGAGCGTTCCACGATCCGCATGGATAGGGGCGAGCCGGTAGAGGGCTTGATCGTGGTCGCTGTCCGGAAAGGGGTGGCCGCCGTAGCGGGGGACGTCATGGAGGTCGAAGAGACGGCCAAGCAGGCGCAGGTACATTAGGCTCAAGCCCTCCGCTATCGGACAGGATCGCTGTCATCCCCACTTGGCCGCCGATCTGTTCTGCATTAGTTCTAGTCACCTTGGAACAGACGGATCTCATCGCCGGCGATCGCGCCGCTCTTCTTCCCGCGCCATTTCGCGAATGGTTCGCCGCGCGCGGATGGTCGCCGCGTCCGCATCAGCTGGAGCTTCTGAGCCGCACGCGCGAGGGGCGTTCGGTGCTGCTCATCGCGCCCACGGGTGCCGGCAAGACCCTGGCAGGCTTCCTCCCCTCGCTGACGGATCTTGCGGTGAGGCCGAAGCGGAAGCCGGGCGAAGCGTTGCGGGGCATTCACACGCTCTACATCTCACCGCTCAAGGCGCTCGCGGTCGATATCCAGCGCAACCTCACAAAGCCGGTGGAGGAAATCGGGCTCGATATCCGCATCGAAACGCGCACCGGGGATACTCCGGCCCACAGGCGCCAGCGCCAGAAATACGCGCCGCCGGACATCCTGCTCACCACGCCGGAGCAGCTTGCGTTGCTCATTGCTTCTTCGGACGCCGAGAGGTTCTTCGCCGGCTTGAGATATATCGTTCTCGACGAGCTCCACTCCCTCGTCACCTCCAAGCGCGGGCATCTCCTGGCATTGGGCCTGGCCCGGGTGAGGCGGCTTGCCCGCGGCACGATTGGGATCGGCCTGTCGGCCACGGTCGCGGAGCCGGACGCGCTCCGCCGCTGGCTCGTTGACCAGAACCCGCTGGGCGACATGGCCGACATCGTGACGGTGGCCGGAGGCGCGAAGCCCGAGATCACCATCCTGGAGACAGAGGAACGCGTGCCCTGGTCGGGGCACTCGGCGCGCTATGCGATCCCTTCGGTCTACGAGGCCATCAAGCGGCACAAGACGACACTGCTCTTCGTCAACACACGCAGCCAAGCCGAGATGCTGTTCCGCGAGCTCTGGCATATCAACGACGACAATCTGCCGATCGCGCTCCACCACGGCTCGCTGGACGTGGCGCAGCGGCGCCGGGTGGAAAAGGCGATGGAGACGAACAGCCTTCGCGCAATCGTTGCGACCTCCACGCTCGACCTTGGGATCGACTGGGGCGATGTGGACCTCGTCATCCATGTCGGCGCACCCAAGGGCGCAAGCAGGCTTGCGCAGCGCATCGGCCGCTCCAACCATCGCATGGACGAGCCGAGCAAGGCGATCCTCGTGCCGGCCAATCGCTTCGAGGTGATGGAGTGCCGTGCCGCGCTCGAAGCCAATTACCTGGGCGCACAGGACACGCCCCCGCTGGGGCAAGGCTCGCTTGATGTGCTGGCGCAGCATGTGCTTGGCCGGGCCTGCGCCGGCCCTTTCGATGAGGACGAGTTCTACGCGGAGGTGAAGAGCGCCGCGCCTTATGCGGGGCTCGACCGCGCCACCTTCGGCCGTGTGGTGGAGTTCGTCGCAACCGGCGGCTATGCGCTCAAGACCTATGAGCGTTACGCAAAGATCCGCAGGATGAAGGACGGGCGCTGGCGCGTCTCGCACCCGAACGTGGCGCAGCAATACCGCCTCAACGTCGGCACGATCGTTGAAGCGCCGATGCTCAATGTGCGGCTCACGCGCAGGCAGGGCGCAGGCGGCAACGTGCGCGGCGGTCTCCTTCTCGGACAGGTGGAGGAATATTTCCTCGAAACGCTCGCGCCCGGCGACACCTTCATCTTCTCCGGACGCGTGCTGCGCTTCGAGGGCATCCGCGAGAACGAGGCTTTCGTCACCAACGCGGCGGGCCAGGATGCGATGGTGCCCTCCTATGCCGGCGGCAAGTTCCCGCTTTCCACCTATCTGGCTAGTGAGGTGCGGGCGATGCTGGCGGACCCTGCGCGCTGGAAGGCGCTGCCCGACCAGGTCTCGGACTGGCTCAGGATCCAGCAGGAAAAATCCGCGCTGCCGCGCAAGGAGGACCTTCTAGTCGAGACCTTCCCGCGCGGCAACCGCTTCTACATGGTGGCCTACCCATTCGAAGGCCGCCTCGCGCACCAGACCCTCGGTATGCTCTTGACGCGCCGGCTGGAGCGCTTCGGCGCGCGGCCATTGGGCTTCGTGGCAACCGATTATTCGCTCGGCATCTGGGCGCTCGAGGGTATGGGCCGCATGGTCCGCCGGGGGCAGCTCTCGCTGGGGCAGCTCTTCGACGAGGACATGCTGGGCGAGGATCTCGAAAGCTGGCTTGCCGACAGCTGGCTCCTTAAGCGCACCTTTCGCAACTGCGCGGTGATTTCCGGGCTCGTGGAGCGCAACCATCCCGGAAAGGAGAAGACGGGTCGGCAGGTGACCGTTTCAGCCGACCTCATTTATGACGTATTGCGCACCCATGAGCCCGACCACATCCTGCTGCAAGCCACCTGGCACGATGCGGCAACGGGCCTATTGGATGTCGGGCGTCTCGGCGAGATGCTGTCGCGCATCCGGGGCCGAATCATGCATAAGGATCTGGAGAGGATTTCGCCGCTGGCGGTGCCTGTGATGCTCGAGATCGGCAGGGAGCAGGTGCCCGGTAGCGCGAACGAGTCGTTGCTGGGCGAGGCTGCTGAAAGCCTGATCGAGGAGGCCATGGGGGCATGAATCTGGCGCAGAGGATCGCCTGGGAGGCGGTGGAGATCACCATCGCCGGGGATCGCGCCATCTGCGACCCCAGTGGCGCGCTCTACCTGCCCGCCGACCGGCTGCTTGTCGTCTCCGACCTGCATCTGGAGAAGGGCTCGTCCTATGCCCGGCGGGGCAGCTTCCTACCGCCATACGACACACTTGCCACGCTCAAGCGCCTCGCCGCAGTTGTGGCGCGCTGGCAGCCTTCGGTGGTGCTTAGCCTGGGTGACAGCTTTCACGATGTGGGTGGCTCCGGTCGCATGCCGGAGGCTTTCAGGGAGCATCTCCTTCAGCTCATGTGCGGCCGGGAGTGGTACTGGGTTGCAGGCAATCACGACCCGATAGCTCCCGAAGGCCTGCCGGGAGATTGGGTGAGCGAACTGGCATTGGGCAACCTCGTCTTCCGTCACGAGCCGATGCGGGGTGCTGCGGGCGAGATCGCAGGGCATCTCCATCCCGGGGCACGCATCGTGCAGCGCGGCCGCTCCGTGCGCCGCCCCTGCTTTGCCTGCGATGGTCTTCGCATGGTGATGCCTGCCTTCGGCAGCCTGACCGGCACGCTCAACGTGCTCGACCGCGCCTTTGCGGGGCTATTCAGCCGCGAGTTGCTCACGGCCTACATGCTCGGCCGCGACCGCGTCTATCCGATCGCGGCCGCTATGCTCAGGGGATGATCCATTATCGGAGCCTTCAGTCGCGCCTGAAGACAAGCCTGCCGACCCAGCCGGTAAGCATCGCGAGCAGCACGGCAAGGAGGCCGTAAAGCAGGCTCTGCTGCTGGGCAAACTCGAAGATGCGCTGCTCCACGCCGGCCTTGCGGATGGTCAGCGGCGCTGACGTCTCGCGCAGGAAGACGCCGTTGCGGAACAGGAATGCGCGCGCGTTATGGGTGCCGACGGGCACGTGCGGCGCGAGGTAGAGCGTTGCCCGGAAAAGGCTGCGGGAGAGGAACTGCACGCCGCCTACATTTTCCGCATAGAGTCCGGCCGCGCGCTTGCGTTCCCGAAGCGCCGCGGTGAACTCCTCGATCGTCTCCTCACCCGCGGTGGGGTCGAGCG
>Ga0164243_10016380_pt1 | contig 10178 bp, 8 predicted proteins | sample OricompcompostOP_FD_108781 | JGI IMG/M metagenome (GOLD analysis project Ga0164243, IMG submission 108781) | Organic Plus compost microbial communities from Emeryville, California, USA - Original compost - Organic plus compost (OP) | ecosystem: Engineered > Solid waste > Mixed feedstock >... | reverse complement strand
GCGTCGTCGCCGCGATCGCGTCCAGGTACAGCGCCGCGATCCCCGTGGCCGCCACGGCCAGCGCCCCGGTCCGTCCGGCCGGCTTGCGCTGCAACCACAGGCCCGCCCCGAGCAGTCCGAGGCCGAAGAGACCACCGGCCACCAGCCGCGGCAGCGGGCCGAGCCAACCCCGCTGCATCGCCAGCACCAGCAGCAGCACCACCCCGAGCAGGGTGACCGCGCCACCGACCCAGGCCAGCAGCCGACTTCCGGCGCCTTCCGCGCCCAACGCTTCGACCAGCCCGCGGCGTGGCGCACGGGCCGCGCTGCTTCGGGTGGCCTGCTGCGGCAGCTGTGGCTGGCGGGGCGCTTCCGGCTGGTCGCCCGCGCTCGCCCAGCCCTCCGCAGCTGACTGCAGACCGCGCACCTGCGCGCTGACCCGACCCAGGCGGCGCTCGATCTCGTCGATCTCCGCCGCGAGCCTGGTCAGAGCTTCCTGGTCACTGGACATGCCCCACCCTGGAACGGCCGGCCGCGCCCTGTGAATCCGTAGCACTACTCAGCCGCCTCGGGCGGGTTCCGGGGAGTTCGGCGCGATCACCACCGACGAGCGGCGCAGCGCTCCAGAGGCCGGGTGCGGTCCGGAGCTGCACGGCACCCCGGCAGACAAAAGTCCACAGTGGATATTTGTCCGGCGCGGAACCTCGACGCGGAACACGACCCAGCGCGCCACCAGCGGCATCGAATGCGCAAAGCAACTGCGCCCGCCATCCCGCGCAGCCATGCGGTGCGCCGCGGCCGCTGGAGCACGGTGCTTTCACCAGCACGCCGCATCCCAGTTCGCCCTCGCGCCGGACGACCAGGCAGAGCCCGACCCGGATGCCGGAACCGGCCCGGAGCACGGCTGCTGCTTCCCGTGCTTCTTCCCGGCGGCCGGCGATACCGCCGCGCAACAGACCGCGCACGGCCGTTCCCGCAGGCGGCAAAGCCGATGTGACCAAGCAGTTAGGTTTGCCTCCCCTTGTCCATGTTAGCGTCTTTGCCCGACTCAAGGAGGTGCCGTGGCCGGAGGGGAAGCTCTGCTCAGGCTGGAAGATCTCTCGGTCGGACATGCGGCGCAGCAGCCGGTGCTGTCCGGCGTGGACCTGGAACTGCGTGCCGGCGAGGTCGTGGTGCTGATCGGCCCCAACGGCTGCGGCAAGTCGACGCTGCTGCGCACCGCGGCCGGACTGCTGCCCGCGCTGAGCGGCGGCGTGCAGGTCGAGGGCGCGCCGCTGCGGTCCATGTCCCGGCGCCGGCTCTCCCGGAGCCTGGCCTTCCTGCCGCAGGCGCCGCTGGTTCCGGCGGGCGTGAGCGTGCGGGAACTGGTCCGCCACGGCCGGTACGCGCACCGCGGCGCGTTCGCGCGCCACACCGCCGAGGACGTCGAGGCCGTCGAGTGGGCGCTCGACGCCAGCGACGCGGCGTCGCTGGCCGAGCGCAGGATCGACGAGCTCTCCGGCGGCGAGCGCCAGCGGGCCTGGTTGGCGACGGTGCTCGCGCAGCGGACGGGCATCGTGCTGCTCGACGAGCCGACGACCCACCTGGACCTCAAGCACCAGTTCGAGGTGCTCGACGTCGTCCGCCGGTTGGCCCGCGAGCACGGCATCGCCTGCGGCGTCGTGCTGCACGACCTGATGCAGGCCGCGGCCTACGGCGACGAGGTCGTCCTGGTCTCCGCGGGCTCGGTCGTCGCCGCGGGACCGCCCGACGAGGTGCTGACGCCGGAGGCGATCGCCGAGGCGTTCGGCCTGGACGTCCACGTGTTCCGCGATCCGGAGACCGGCGGGCTGGCGTGCCTGCCCCGCAGCACCGCTTCCTGACCCACCCGACGGGAGTTCGAGGAGACACCATGAGATCGACCCTGCGCGCCCTCCTCGCGAGCGGCGCCGCCGCGCTCGCCCTGACCGCGACCGGGTGCGGCGGCACGGTCAGCGACCCCGGCGGCTCGACTTCCGGCGGCCCCGGTGGTTCCGGCGGGCCCGACGGCAAGGCCGCGATCACCGTCGAGTCCGCGCGCGGACCGGTGAAGCTGGACAAGCCCGCGACCAGGGTCGTGTCCCTGGAGTGGTCCTACACCGAGGAGCTGGTCGCGCTCGGCGCACCCCCGGTCGGCAGCGCCGACAACGCCAACTACCGGACGTGGGTCGGCGCCCCCGGTTCCGAGCTGCCGCCGGGCACCGTCGACGTCGGCAAGCGCCAGCAGCCGAGCCTGGAGCAGATCAAGGCCTTGCAGCCCGACCTGATCGTCGGCGACGAGGACCGGATCAAGGCCAACTACCCGCAGCTGGCGGCCATCGCGCCGGTCGTGTCCTTCAACCCGACCGCCCCGCCGGCGCTGGCGAGCATGAAGGGCAACTTCTCCGAGCTCGCCGAGGCCGTCGGCAAGCGGGGCGAAGCCGCCGCGGTGCTGGGCAGGCTCGACCAGAAGACCGCTGAGGTCAGGCAACGGCTGGAGCGCAGCGGCAAGGGCGGTGCCGAATACGCGCTCGCGCAGGGGCGGACCGCCAACGGCGTGCCCTCGATCCGCATGTTCACCGACCAGGCGCTTCCGAGCCAGGTGATCAACCAGACGGGCCTGAAGAACACGTGGCGCGGCCGCGGGGACGAATGGGGGATGACGACCATCGGCGTGGAAGGACTCGCCCAGATCGCTCCGTCCGCGCACTTCCTGCACGTGTCCGCGGCCTCGGACGACCCGTTCACCGGCGCGCTGGCGGGCAACCCGGTGTGGCGGGACCAGGAGTTCGTCAAGGCCGGCAGGAACGCGCAGCTGGATCCGGGCACCTGGATGTTCGGGGGCCCGCTGTCGGCGATGCAGCTGCTGGACGAAACCGCGAAGGCGCTCGGAGCGTGATGCAGCCGGTCCTCCCGCGGCGCCCACCGGCCGGGCTGGTGGGCGCCGGCGCCGCGCTCCTGCTGGCCGCGATCGCGTTCGTCCACATCGGACTGGGCGCGGCCGGTGTCGGTCCGGCGGCCGTGCTCGACCTGATCACCGGCGGCGCCAGCCAGCAGGCCGAGTCCGTGCTGCTGGGCAGCCGCCTGCCCCGAACGCTGGCGGGGCTGGTCACCGGCCTGGCCCTCGGGGTCGCCGGCACCCTCATCCAGGGCGCCACCCGCAACCAGCTCGGCGCCCCCGACACGCTCGGCGTCAACGCGGGCGCCTACTTCGCCGTGGCCCTGGTGGCCGTGCTCGGCCTCGAAAGCAGCACGCTGCTGTCCACGGCGGCGGCCTTCCTCGGCGGAGCCCTGGCCCTCGGACTGATGCTCCTGGTCGCGGGCAAAGGGGTGCTGACGCCGGGACGGATCCTGCTCGCCGGCGCGACCGTCACCCTCGCCGGGATGTCCGCGGCCGAGTTCCTGCAGCTGCTCGACGAGCAGGCCACGAAGGGCATCTTCTTCTGGGGCAACGGGACGTTGCTGCAGAGCGGCCTCGACCGTCCGGCAGTTCTGGGCGCCGTGGTCCTCGCGACGAGCACCGCGGCGCTGCTGCTGTCCCGCCCGCTCGACCTGATGGCCCTCGGCGACGAGTCGGCCCAGGCGATGGGCGTGCGCGTCACCCGGACCCGGGCCGCGGCCTTCGTCATCGCGGTGCTGCTGTCGGCCTCCGCGGTCACCGTGGCGGGACCGATCGGATTCGTCGGCCTCATGGCACCCGTCGCGATGCGCCTGCTGGGCGTGCGCCGGCACGCGGCGCTGCTGCCGATGGCCGGACTCACCGGCGCGATCCTCGTGCTGACCGGCGACGCGGCCGCCCAGCTCGCGTTCCCGCCCTCCGCCGGCTACGGCGAACTCCCCGTCGGCGTGATCACCGCTCTGCTCGGCGGCCCCGTCTTCGTGCTCCTCGCGCGGCGGGCGACCACCGGGGACGTCGACACCGGCGCCGCCGTCGCGGTGGCCCGCGCCCACCGCCACCGCTGCGCGCTGTCCCTGCTCGGCGGGCTCCTCGTCCTCGCCGCCGCGGTGCTGGCCGGGCTGCGCTACGGCGACGTGGACCTGAGCTGGGCGCAGCTCGTCGACGTCCTGACCGGCTCGGGAGATCCGATGTCCCAGGCGGTGGTCTCCTTCCGCGTGCCGCGCGTGCTGGTCGCGCTGCTGGCCGGGGCGTGCCTGGCCGTGGCGGGCACGGCGGTGCAGTCCGTGGTGCGCAACCCCCTCGCCGAACCGGGTCTGCTCGGCGTCACGGCCGGCGCCTCCGCGGGCGCGGTGTTCGTGATCATCGCGATCCCCTCGGCTCCCGCCGCCTTCCTGCCGCTGTCGGCGGCACTCGGCGGGATCGCCGCGGTGGGACTCGTCCACCTCCTCGCCCGCGACCGCAGCGGACTCGACCCCACGCGAGCCGTGCTCGTCGGCATCGGGGTGATGGCCACCGGATCGGCGGTGGTGAACCTGCTCGTGGTCAGCGCCCAGATGGACCTGTCCGCCGCGTTGACCTGGCTGGCCGGCAGCACGTACGCCCGCGGCTACAGCGCCCTGGGCTGGCTGGTCGTCCCGGGCCTGGTCGCCGCGCTGCTCGCGCTCGCCGCGCGCCCGGTGAACATGCTCGGGCTCGGCGACGACCTGCCCCGCACCCTCGGGCTCGACCTGGCGCGAGCGAGGCTGCTGGTCCTGGCAGCCGCGGCCGTGCTGGCCGCCGGGACCGCGTCGGCCATCGGCACCGTGGGCTTCGTCGGGCTCGTCGCCCCGCACCTGGCCCGGCGCTTGGTCGGCAACACCCACCAGCGCCTCGTGCCCATGGCCGCGCTCGTCGGGGCCGCGCTCGTCGCCACGGCCGACGTGGTGGGTCGCGTCCTGCTCGCACCCGTCGAGATCCCGGTCGGCGTCATCACCGCCCTCATCGGCACGCCCTACCTCGTCTGGTTGCTGCGCCGCACACCGACGTGATCACGCCGCGGAGCAGCGGGCGGCAACTGGCGCCGCGAACTCCCGGCCAGCTCGATCAAGGGCACCGGAAGGCCGACCGGACGAACCACCCGCACGACGAGGCAGTTCGCGATCCCCGCCATGAGGCGACGGTGACGCAGGCTTATCGATGCGCCCGTTCACCACCTGTGGCGAGATCACCGCGCGGCCCGTCGTCCGGGGCCACGCGGAAAATTGGCGGGGAACGTGGCAGACAGGCGTATTCTCCCCGCTGACGCTCCACTGTCGACACCGATGACGAGGCGCGGTGGTCCATGCGACGAGCACTCCAAGCCGGCGGGACCCCGCTGCCGGAAATCACCGCACACCCGTTCGCGAAGCGGCCCGTCCTGCTCATCGCGTCGGTGGTCGCGATCGCGCACCTCGCTGCCAGCTTCGACCGCGGGTACTGGTTCGACGAGGTCTCCATGCTCGCCATCGGCCGCTACCACCTCGATTGGGGCGCGGCCGACCAGCCTCCGGTGACTCCCCTGCTGGCCGCGCTCATGGACGCGATCGCGCCGGGATCGATCCCCGCGCTCCGGCTGCCCGCCGTTCTGTCCACCGCCGCCGCCGTGGTCGTGGCCGCGCTGATCGCCCGCGAGATGGGCGGCGATCGCCGGGCGCAGTCGGTGACGGCCGGTGCCCAGGCCACCGGGCTCTGGACCACCGTGGCCGGCCACTGGCTCACCCCCTACACCCTCGAACCGCTCCAATGGCTGGTGCTGCTCTGGCTGCTGGTCCGCTGGCTGCGGCTGCGCGATGACCGGCTCCTGCTCGTCCTCGGAGCCGTGGCGGGAATCGCCGCGGAAACCAAGTTCCAAAGCATGCTGCTGTGCGCCGCGCTGCTGCTCAGCTGCCTCGCCGTCGGGCCGAGGACGCTGCTGGGCAGACCACGCCTGTGGGCCGGCGCCGGAATCGGCGCGCTCATCGCGCTGCCCACCCTGCTGTGGCAGGCGTTCCACGGGTGGCCGCAACTCAGGATGGGTCCCGTCGTGGCCTCCGAAGCCCGAGCGCTCTACGGCGACCGCCCCCAAATCGCGCTGGCACTGCTGTTCCTCGCCGGCGTGGCAGGCACCGCCCTCGCCCTCTACGGCCTCGGGCGACTGCTGCTCACCCGCGAGCTGCGCGCCTACCGCTTCCTCGCGGTGACGTTCCTGGCGCTCTACGTCGTCTTCGTCGCCACCGCGGGCCGCCCGTACTACCTCGCCGGGCTCTACGGCCTGCTCACTTCCGCCGGAGCACTGGGCATGCAGCGGCGCAGGGAAACCACTGGCGCCCGTCGGAGATGGCTCGTCTGGCCCGCGTTCGCGCTCAGCGCCGCAGCCGCGGGCGGCATGCTGGCCGTCGCCTCAGCCGCCACCCACCAGTCCGACGCGCTCGGTCGCCACATCGCGCAACGCGCAGCGGCCACCTACCACGCGCTGCCGCCGCCCGAGAAGCACCGCACCGCCCTCCTCGGCCGCTCCTACATCATCGCCGCCTACCTCGACGGCTACTCCCCGACCTACGACCTCCCCGCGGCCCACAGCACCAACCGCAGCTACGGCTACTTCCCACCACCACCCGAAGAACACGACCGCGTGCTCTACGTCGGGCCCAACGCCGATGAACTCCGCCCGCACTTCACCACCATCCGCGAGATCACCGGCGGCGGCAGCCGCGCGAAGCAGGCCACGACGTGGCTGTGCACCGGCAAACGCGAACCCTGGGCCTCCCTCTGGCCCCGACTCCGACACCTCGACGTGTCCTGACCGCTTCCAGCCGCCGAGAGCGGGAACCGCTCCGCGGCCAGCTCAAACTGGCGGCGGTTCCAATGCGCAGCCCAACAGCCTCGGCTCCGAGCGGGGCTGCTGATCCGCCAGCACCGCGTGGCGAAGCCGGGCTTCGACGCCCTCCGCAACCGACAGTCCACCGATGCGCATCGTGCGAGATCGGGAAGTGCGGCGCCAGGGTCCTGGTCGAGCGCATGATCGCTACCCCTCCTCGTATTCAGCGAGGAAGAATTCCAGGCGTTCGGCTTGGGCGAGGTAGTCGATGGGGTCGAGGTGCGTGGTCTCGGTGAGCAGAGCCCGGACCTGCTCGGCGGTCAGAGGCACAACTCCAGGGGTGTCAAGGGTGTCGAGACCGAGATGGCGTTCGAGGGTGCTCTGCTCGACGCCGGTGAGGTCGACGTCCCAGACCAGGTCGTCGCCGTCGACACGGAATGCTTCGATGGTCCACATCAGGGTTCCACTTCCCGACCCGTTTCGGGGCCGTTGCCAGGGATCGGCTCACCGGTGGCCGGGTCGAGCGCACCTTCGTGCTTGCCGCGCTTGCTGCACTTCTCGATCTCTCCGTGTTGGGAGCCCCACTCGTAGATCTTGCCTTTCGGGTCCTTCCACCGTGGACACAGACCCCCCGCCTTGGACCGGGGTCTTGGTGCGGCTCCAGGCACGTTGGGAAGGTTCTTGTCCTTCGGCGGCGGGTAGTACCGGTCGCCGGAGTCGGCGACCATCTGATTCGTGTCGTGGGCCGAGCCCCGGATCCCGTCAACGGCCAGGCCGGCCCCCCAGCTGCGAGCGCTCCCCAACGGTCATCACGCCCGCACTGGCGAGATCGGCCGGAACACCGACGGCTGCCCCGACTCCGGTGGCGCTGACCGGAGTTCCGCCGACTTCCCCGCCGAAACCGGCCGCCATGACCGCACCGCCACCGAGCACGCCCAACGCCCCGAGCGCGGTTTCGCCGCCGTGCTGCAACGCGGACCCGAACTCGTCGCCGTGCGCGGAAAACCACGCCCCGATCGCATCGACGACATCGCTGGCACCGTCGGCGGGCTGGGGAGCCCGTGGGCATCGCACTCCTCCTGGCGGCAACTAGCGCCGCTCTGCACAGCGCAGCCCGGTGACCGACCCAGCGAGATCCGCGAGCACTCGCCAACCACCGGCGACGCGCCAGGAGCAGGCGCGCACCGAAAGCCAAGGCTCTTGTCGCCTCGCACCCGAGAGGCCGAGCCCCTCGCCTCATCTCCGGCGCACATCTGTCAGCTACGCGGCGCGCACGGGATGACGCCGCCGACCGGGCTCGGGCACGCTATCGGTCGCGACCTCAACGATGAGCTCAGGACGGGCCGGCCAGCACTCGCGAGTCACACCGGGCAGGCCGTGACGAGTGCGGCGACCGATTCAGCTGCCGTTCTTCCTCACCGGAAAGGCGAGTTCAAAACCCCGCAGCAAAGTTCGCCCGCAATCACGAACAAACCACCGGCAGCCAGCAGAGTTCGCCATTCACCGGCTCGCGGTTCGACCTCGACCACAGTCGAGTTCGCCACCGTCGCAGCGACATCGCACCGGATCCAGCCGCGATCAAAATCGCCTGCACAGCAGAGTTCACGGTCACGCAGTAGAGGCCATCAACATCGAACCGTCCGCAGCGCCACACGCGGCAGAGTTCGGGACTCCACAGTAGAGCTCACCCCGCGCACGGTGGAGGTCAGCACCGCGCCTCCCAAAATCCTCCCCAACGCACGACGGCCCCTGCCGGTGGTGCTCACCGGCAGGGGCCGTGCCCTGCGAAGGCAGGTGGTGCGCGATGCTGGGATCGAACCAGCGACCTCTACCGTGTCAAGGTAGCGCTCTCCCCCTGAGCTAATCGCGCGAGGCGGAGACGGGAATCGAACCCGTGTACAGGGCTTTGCAGGCCCTTGCCTAAGCCACTCGGCCACTCCGCCATGGACCCGGTCGTACTCCGAATCCAGTCTGGTAGCGGACTAGACCTGGCCTCCGAGCGGACGACGGGATTCGAACCCGCGACCCTCACCTTGGCAAGGTGATGCGCTACCGCTGCGCTACGTCCGCCTATTCCGACTCGAAGGGGCGAACTCCGTGTTCCGCGTCCGGCCCGGTGTCCGTTCCCTCTGTCGTTGTTCTGGTCAGAACTTTAGCAGCCCGCCAGCAACACCGATCACACCGGGGGTCCCCAACGCGCCTCGGAGCGGCATTCGCCCAGCTCAGATGTCGGTCGGCAGCAGCCGGGTCAGGGCCTCGTCGACGTCGACCCAGAGGTTCTCGTTGCCCGGGACCACCACGTCGTAGGTCCGGTCCAGGAAGTCGGCCAGCTCCTGCGCCGAGGCCTCGAACACCGCGTGTCCGGACGGCGAGCTCAGCTCGACGGCCACCACCTCGGGGTCGTCGACCACCGGGCGGATCCGGACGTCGCCCTCGCCGGCGTGCGCGATGAGCCCGTCCGCGAGCAGGTCGCGCGCGAACACCCACTCGACCCAGCCGGCGCGGCCGGTGCGGAACGCGGCCACCACGGCGTAGGGATCCCGGGTGTCGTAGCGCAGCTCCACCTGGACCGGCACCGCGGGACTCTGCGGTGCCAGCAGATCGAACACCGCTGTCGAGCGGAGCGTCACGTGATCGTTGCGCATCGTCCTCGCCTTCCTCACTTCTCCCCGGTCTGTTCATCGACCGAGCAACACAGTTGTGACGGGTATGCGGGTTCGGTCGCTCGCGAATCGCGGATACATCACTCGGACGGGTTATCGGTCAATTCAGTGGGCGACCGATCTTGTGCGGAGCGTGTTCGCGATTCGGTTCGAGGAAAGATCCGTACCCCGCCGCCGACTGCCACGCAGCGGACGGCGCTCGACGATGCCGACCCGGACTCCCGGGCTCACCGGCCCTGTCATCGAGGCACTCATCCAACCTCCGGCCTGGACCCATGCACGGCGCCCCGCGCGGGCGGGCGTCCCACCTGCTCCGAAGTGGTCCCCGGATGGGCCGCCGAGCGCCACGACCAGCATAATCGATGGTTGAACAACCCATTCTCCGGCCGCATCCCGCGGACGAGACGCTCGCCACGGACGTTCGCCGAGAAGGACTAACCGCCGCCTCCGAGCGCGCTGATCCGCACGCCTGGCACCACCCTGGAGCAGGAGGGACGGGTCACATTGTGACCAGGGTCTCACTTCGCTGCGAGGTCGCGCGGACGCACCGCCATCCCCGGCACGGATGACAGGCAGTGCAGGACCGATTACTGGCGGACACGACGACCCGACCGCCGAACACCGGGAGGTGCCCGCTGAGCCAGGACGACCCGCCGAACCGCGGACGGCGCGAAGCCGTCCGCGAAGCGCTGCGCCACCGCCGCGAGCGACTCCGCAAGCATCCCGCGCTGAACACCGGCTACCGCGTGGCGCTCGCCCTGGTCGGCATCGTGATCTGGGGACTCGGCGCGGCGCTGGGCTTCCCGGTGGGCATGAGCGCCGCCGC
>Ga0164243_10016378_pt1 | contig 10178 bp, 7 predicted proteins | sample OricompcompostOP_FD_108781 | JGI IMG/M metagenome (GOLD analysis project Ga0164243, IMG submission 108781) | Organic Plus compost microbial communities from Emeryville, California, USA - Original compost - Organic plus compost (OP) | ecosystem: Engineered > Solid waste > Mixed feedstock >... | reverse complement strand
TCGCCCGTCGTGAAATGAATCCGCCCGCTCATCTGCTCGATCAGCGCCTTCGAGATCGCAAGCCCGAGCCCCGAGCCGCCTTGGACGCGCGTATCCGACGAGTCGCCCTGGCAGAACTTGCTGAACAGCTTCGGTTGGAATTCCGGCGCGATGCCCGGACCGTGGTCGCGAACCTCGATCGTCACCCGGCGCTCGTTCGCATGCACCTCGATGTCGACGTGTGCATCCTGCGGCGAGAATTTCACGGCGTTCGACAGTAGATTCGTCATCACCTGCAGCAGCCGGTTCGCATCCACCGCCACGATCGCATCGCTCGCGGTGGACGTGAGCCGCAGCGTCACTTTGCGCGCATTCGCATATGCGGTGTTCACGGCGAGCGCCTGCTCGACGATCGGCTGCAGCGGCTGCGGCGCCAGCTCGAAGCGCAATTTGCCCGACTCGATGCGCTCCATGTCGAGCATGTCGTCGACGAGCACGCCGAGCCGCTCCGCGTTGCGATTCGCGATCTGCAGCAGTTGCTGGGCCTTGTCCGCGATCGGCCCGGCGCCGCCGCTCGCAATCAGGCCGAGGGCCGCGCGAATGGACGTAAGCGGCGTGCGCAGCTCGTGCGAGACGATCGAGACGAACTCGCTCTTCATGCGATCCACGCGCTTGAGCTCGGTGATGTCCGCATTCATGCCGACGATGCGCCGCGCGACGCCCGCGGCGTCACGCTGGACGATCGCCGTCGATTTGATCACGCGTTCCGTGCCGTCGGCCCACAGGACCCGGAATTCCTCGTTCTGCGGCTTCGAGCCGGCGATCAAGGAGGCGATGCCCGCCTCGACACGCGCGAGGTCCTGCGGATGCACGCGCTGGCGCCACAGCTCGTAGCCCAAGCGCTCGCTCACCTGCTCGATGCCGTACATCTCGTAGACCTGCGCATCGCAGCTGATCGAATTGTCGGCGAGGTCCATGTCGAAAACGCCGGCATTGCCGGCCTGAACCGCGAGCCGCAGCCGGTCGTGCAGCAGCTCGAGCTCTGCATGCTTGGCGTTGCGTGCGCGCAGATGCTCGTCCGCTTCCAGGCGCGAGCGCACGAAGGCGAGGAGCTGCGCATCCAAGCGCGCGGCGGACGCCGCGACGAGCACGACGAACAACAGCACCATGATGCTCATCGCGACGTCGGTCGACTCGAGGCTCGTGAGCAGCCGCGCGGCCAGGGGCAATGCGCACGCGAGCACGAAGCCCATCGCGGCAGCCCGGATGGACGAGAGCGATGCGACCGCCGCGGCCGAAACGCCGGCAATCACGAAGGCGAGGAACATCCTCAGGAGCGGGGCATCGGGAAAGGCGATGAGGCATGCGAGCCCCCAGCTCGCTCCGGCGACGGTGCAAGCCGTCACGAGCTGCGTCTGCAGGCGCTCGAGGACGGCGGGCGTCGCGTTCGCCGCGAGCTTCCGATGTGTGAGAAACAAGGACAGCCGCGCTGCCGTCACGGCGAGAAATACCGCGTACCACACGATCAATGCAGCCGTATTGCCGCTCGGCCACAACACGCCGAGCGTGATCGTCGCGAGCACGACCGACAAGGTGAGCGAGAGGGGATGGCCCTCGAAGGCGACGTTCAGACGCGCCGCGCGCACCGCATGGGCCAACGTCTCTTCCTGGATTACGTGGGATTCGGTCACAATAGGCTCGAAGTCTGTGGCTGATGCCGGGTCCTGCACCGATCTGATATCGGCATGGACCGGGCCCATTTGATCCCACGATGCCGATGGCCGATGCGCGGCGAAGCACGCAATCGGCGCATTCAGGGAAGGTCTGAGCGGACCTGCGCGCGACGACGCTCCTGCATCGAGGCCGGCGCCTCGCATTGAAGTTCGGACACCATGTCTCAAGCACAAGAACAAGTCCTGCCGCGCCGCGTGTTGATCGTCGATCACGATGAAGCCGTACGCGATGCGATCACGGCGCTGTTGCGCGCGGCCGGATTCGAGGTGGCGGCCGCGCCGGACGGCGAGATCGCCATGACGATGATGGGTCGGCGCTGGTTTCCGGTCATCGTGACCGATCGAACGATGCCGGTGCTCGATGGCATCGAATTCGTCGCCCGCCTGCGGGCAATCTCGATCGCGCCGGTGTACGTCATCATGATGACCGCCGCGAGCGATTCGCATGATCTGGAGCGCGGCTATTGCGCCGGCGTCGATCTGTATGTTCCCAAGAACAGCCACGAGCGCGAGCTGGTGACGAAAGTCGCCGCCGCCTTCGGAGCGGTGCGCCGAAGGCAGTCCTCGCAGACGACGGGCGCCGATCGGCCGGTCACGGTCGATCTCGAATCCGGCGCGCATACGGCGCGTCACCTCGTCGGGCGCTTGCACGCTGAAATGACCTACGCGGCGCGCACTCAGGCGCCCCTGCACGTCATGAGCGTCTGCATCGATCCCGAGCCGGGCTCCGCGGTCCGGCATCCCACCGTGATCAGCACGGCATCGGATGCATTGTTGAACGCAGTGCACGCGGCCGTGCGCGAGCAGCTCGATTGGGTTGCGCGCCTGCCGGCCGGACGCGATTCGTGCCGGCTCGCGATCGTCATGCCCGAATCGAATCCCCCGCAGATCGCCGCGGTGGAGCAGGGCGTGCGCAATGCTTTCGTGACCTCGGCGGATGGTCCTGCGCTGCGCGGGCTGCAATTGACGTTCGGGATCGCCGCGCTCACCGACGTCGGCGAGAAGCCGACCGCTTTGGGCCTGTTGGCCGAAGCCGAGCGTCAGCGCCGCGGCACCCAACCGAAAGCGGCGGCGGCGGTTGCCGACGTGCGCAACGTACAAGAAGGCTCCGCGGGCTGACCATTCAGGGATTACCTGATGCGTGGCGGCCGATCCTACTGGTATTTAGGCCTCCGCGATGCGTTGAATGGATGGAGTACCAATGGGTATCGATGCAATGGCGACGCGCATGTCCGTGCTGACGCGCGCGCTGCCGATGCGGATTCTGCTCGTCGATGACGATGAGCTCGAGCTCGAGCTGCTGGCCGATCGCATCGGCAGCGCGGGCTTCGAGGTCGCTCGCGCCCTGAACGGGCGGCAAGCGCTCGAGCTGGCCGCCGAGAAATGGTTTCCCCTGATCGTCACCGACTGGCAAATGCCGGTGATGGACGGCATCGCTTTCACGGAGGCGCTGCGCGCGCGGGGCGTCGACGATACGTACGTCATCATGCTCACGATGCGCGAGGGCACGGTGGACTACGAGCGCGGTTATCTCGCCGGCGTCGATGATTATTTGACGAAGCGACTCCCCGACGCGGAGCTGTTCGCGCGCATTCACGCGGCCTTCAACACGATCGCACTGCGCCGCTCGTTGAAAGAAGCGCAGCACGCGTTGGAAACGACGGCCCCTGTCGATCCGCGCACCGGCGCCTTCACTGCGGCCGAAACGCTAGCGAAATTGCAGGCCGAGCTGCGCCGGGCGCAGCGCTATGAGCGCATGTTGTCGATCCTCGTCGTCGGGCTGCGCGTCATCGGCGGCGAGCGGCCGCCGATGGAGATCGTGAAATCGGCGGTGCAGGTCATACAAAGAACGATTCGCACGCACGTCGACTGGGTCGGCCACGTCGAGAGCACGAACGAAGCCGAGACGCTCGCGATCGTGCTCCCCGAGGCGGCGCCCGGCGACGGTCCGAAGATCAAGGAGCGCTTGCAGATCGCGCTCGCGAATCTCAGCGGCGCGCGGCTCGCGTTCGATTTCGGGCTCGTCGGGCTCGATCGCGGCGGCGCCGAGCAGGCGATCGAGGCGGGCGAGCTGCTGAAGGTCGCGGAACACTGCCGGTTGTGCAGCGGGCGCACGGGCCCTGCGCAGCTGAGCGCCGTACAGCGCAGCGTTGCGGTCGGCGCGTCGATCGCATGTCGCCACGGCTACGCGGTGGCGAGCTACTGCATGCTGAAGCCCGAGCCTGATCTCGCGCTGCACGCTCAATCCGCGGCGGCCGGCGAAGATTCGACTGCCTGAGCGCGGCCGGCCTCTGGCATCATGCGCGTCGGTTCGCGATCCGGCGTCGAGTTGCCATGCACGTATCCAAAGCCGCTCCACGAGCGCTCATCGTCATCGTCTTGCTGACGCTTGCATCCTGCGGCTGGCGGCTGCAGGGCACGGCCCGCCTGCCTGAGCTGCTCGCGACGGCCTACGTCGACACGAAAGATCCGTATACGGATTTCAATCGCGCCCTGCGCGAGAGTCTCACCGCCTCGGGCGCGAAAGTCGTCGACGACCGCTCGCTCGCGACCGCGATCGTGAAGATTCGCTCCGAAGACAGCGGCCAGCGCGTGCTCTCGGTGTCGGCGCGCAATACGCCCGAGGAATATCAGGTGTATTACACGGTGCAGTACTCGGTCGAAGGCGGCGGCCGCGAGCTGATCGCGCCGGACACGATCGCGATGACGCGCGACTACAGCTACAACGAAACCGCCGTGCTCGCGAAACAGCGTGAAGAGTCGATTCTGCGCGAGGCGCTGGCGCGGGACCTGGCCGGCATGGTCGTGCGCCGGCTCGCCGCTTTGTAAAGACGCCATGGTGTCTCGATACGTCCCCACGCATTCCGTCGTCCCGACGCAAGTCGGGACCGCCGTTGGCTGGGTGCCGAATGCGGTCCCGACTTACGTCGGGACGACGAAGGATGAGGTCCCGACTTACGTGGGGACGACGAGGGATGGGGTTCCGACTTCCTTCGGGATGCGAGAGCGTGCCGATGGCGGTCCCGACTTGCGTCGGGACGACGGGGAGCTTCTCCGCAAGCTTCGTTCGAACTGACCCCGCCGTGCCCTTCGCCGCGTTGCGACCTGCCACCCGAAACGTCCTGGCGCTGACCGCCGGTACGCTCCTCATGCTCGTGTTGATGGCGCTCGCGGCGCTGTGGATCGTCACGCGCGAGATGGCGGCGGCGCGCGAATCGCACGCGAGCGTCTCGCGCTCGCGCGAAGTCCTGGAGCAGCTGCAGTTCGTGCTCTCGACGCTGCAGGATGCCGAAACCGGCGAGCGCGGCTTCGTGATCACGGGCAAGGAGGAATTCCTCGAGCCGTTTAGGTCCGCCGAGCAAGCGCTCGAAGTACAGCTCGTCGAGCTCGAACGAGTCGTGACCGACGTGCGGGTACGCGCGCAGCGCGATGAGCTGCTCGCGCTCGCGCGCGAACAGCTCGCGTTCCTGCGCGAGGTGGTCGAGCTTCGCGGCACGGCGGGCGCCGCGGCCGCCGCCGCGCGGAGCGAATTCGGCAAGGAGCGCATGGATGCCATTCGCGACCGCCTGGAGCAGATCAGTCATCACGAGCGCACGCAGCTCGCAGCCCGGTTGACCGCGTTCTATGAACGTTCCGAGCGCACCGAAGCGATCGTGAAAGTGGCGATCGTCGCAGCGGTCATCTTCCTGTGTCTCGCGGGCATGCTGTTGTTCCGGCACATCCAGCAGCGCCTGCAGGCAGAGCGCGCGGCGAGCGATGCGTTCGATCTGCTGCGCGCTTCGATGGACAATCTTTCGCAGGGCATCGCGGTCTTCGACGCGGACCGTCGTTTGATCGCCTGGAACGCGCGCTTTCTCGCCTTGCGCGGGCTCAGCCCGCAGGACATCGAGGCGAATGCCTCATTGGAGGCGCTCGCCGAGCGCACCGTGCCGCTGACGTTCTCGCTGCCGACGGGTCTGCTCGAGAGCCGCACGCTGCACCTGAGCACCGTGCAATCGCGCGAGCCGTTCGATATCGAAGCGGCGACGCCCGACGGCTCCGTGCTGCGCGTGCAAGGCCAGCCGATGCCGCGCGGCAACTACATCGTGACGTACACTGACGTCACCGATCTCAAGCAGTCCGAGCTGGCCTATCGCGATCAGGCCGCGCGGCTCGCCGCGATTCTCGACAACGTGGTGGATGCCATCATCACGATCAACGAAAGCGGCAGCATCGAGTCCTGGAACAACGGCGCCGAGCGGCTGTTCGGCTACAAGAGCGAAGAAGTGCTGCGGCGGAACGTGCGCATCCTGATGCCCGAGCCGCATTCCTCCGCGCACGACGGCTACATCCGGCGCTATATCCAGACGGGCGAGCGGCGCATCATCGGCGCGAGCCGCGAGGTCGAAGGCTTGCACAAGAACGGCCATCGCGTGCCCGTCGACCTCGGCATCAGCGAGATGCGCATCGGCAATCGGCGGCTGTTCATCGGCATCGTGCGCGACATCTCCGCGCGCCTCGAGGTGGAGCGCCTGAAGTCGGGGTTCGTCTCGACCGTGAGCCACGAGCTGCGCACGCCGCTCACGTCGATTTCCGGCTCGCTCGGACTGTTGGCGGGCGGCGTCGCCGGGCAACTGCCGCCGAAGGCGACGCGCCTGATCGATATTGCGAAGCTCAACTCCGAGCGGCTCGTGCGGCTCATCAATGACATTCTCGATCTGGAGAAAGCCGAGTCCGGCCGGCTGGAATTCCGGCTCGAGACGCAGCGCCTGAAGCCGATCGTGCAGCATGCGATCGACCTGAACCGCTCGTATGCGCACGGTTTCGGCGCGACGCTCGAGCTCGACCCGCGCAGCGACGACGCGAGCGTGCTCGTCGACCGTGACCGGCTCGTGCAGGTGCTCACGAATCTGCTGTCGAACGCCGCGAAGTTCTCGCCGCGCGGCGGGGTGATCACGGTGCGCATGCGCGCGGAGCACGACAGCGTCTGTATCTCAGTGCATGACGAGGGGCCCGGCATTCCCGCGGAGTTTCAGGGACGCATCTTCGAGAAGTTCGCCCAGGCCGACAGCTCCGATTCGCGCTCCAAGGGCGGCACGGGCCTCGGTTTGTCGATTGCGAAGACCATCGTCGAGCGGCTTGGCGGGCGCATCGATTTCGACAGCGCGGCAGGCAAGGGCACGACGTTCCACGTCCGCCTGCCGATGCAGCAGGAGCCGCTGCCGCGGCAGGTCGGCACGGGACTGTACGCGGGGCCGGTCGTGCTCGTGTGTGAGGACGATCCGGACGTCGCGATGCTTCTCGCGGAGATCCTGCGCAAGGAAGGCATGCGTGCGGAAACGGTCCCGAGCGCGCGCGCGGCCCGCGCGGCACTCGAGGCCGTGAAGTTCGACATCGCGATCGTCGATCTGCATCTGCCCGACGGCGACGGGCTCGAGTTCATTACGGAGCTGCGCTCGCGCCAAGGCACGCGCGCGCTGCCGGTGATCGTCGTGACCGCCCGGGCGCGCGGTCAGTCGGATGCGAGCCTCGTCAGCACGCTGCAGCTCGCGGACTGGCTGCAGAAGCCGATCGATCCGCAGCGGCTGCTCGATTCCATCCGCACGGTGCTGTCTCAGCCTCGCGAGCATCGCGCGCGCATCCTGCACGTCGAGGACGATGTCTCGCTGACGGACCTCGTGCAGGAATTACTCGAAAGCGAGGCGGACGTCGTCGCCGCCAATACGCTCGCCGCCGCGCGCGCGTCGGTGGACGACGGGCACTACGATCTCGTCATCCTGGATATCACGCTCGGCGACGGCTGCGGCCTGGATATTTTGCCGCTGCTCGGGCGTAAGACATCGAGGCCGCCCGTGATCCTGTACAGCGCCACCGAGGCGAGCCGCGAAATTTCGAACATGGTCGAAGCGGCGCTCGTGAAATCGCGCGACTCGGTCGAGGAGTTGCTGGCGAGCGTGCGCGCATTGGCGCGCCGGGCGGGATGAGGTCGCTGTGCGCCGGTGCAAGCACGCGCGACCCGGAGGCGGTGAATGAAGCGTGAAGAACTGAAAACCGTGCTGTACGTGGATGACGAGCCCGACATCCGCGAAGTCGTGCAGATGTCGCTGTCGCTCGTCGAGCGCCTGGACGTGCACACCTGCGAATCGGGCGAGGCCGCCTTGCGCCTGCTGCCGCAGCTGCGGCCGGACCTCGTGCTGCTCGACGTCATGATGCCCGGCATGGACGGGCCGTCGACCTTGCAAAAATTACGCACGACGCCCGGCTTCGCCGCCATGCCGGTGATCTTCATGACCGCGAAGGCGATGCCGCAGGAGGTGGCGCGCTTCCGCGAGCTCGGCGCGGCCGCGGTGATCGCAAAGCCGTTCGATCCCATCCAGCTCGGCAATCAGGTGATCGCGATTTGGGAGGGCCTTGCGGATGTCGCATGAGGAGGAGCGCCTGCGCCAGCAGATGGCGAGCATCGGCGCGCGCTATCTCACGCGAACGCTCGGCGAGCTGACGCGCATCGGCGAGTTGCTGGCGCAAGTGACGGGGGGCTCGAGCACCGCGCCCAAGGAGCTGCAGCACGCGGCGCACAAGATTCACGGCAGCGGCGCGATGTTCGGCTTTCACGAGCTGAGCGAGCGGGCGCGCGAGGTCGAGCACATCGCGGGCCATCTCGCGAGCGGCGACGGCCCGGAACATCTGCGTGCCTTGGATCACGAGGAATTGCGCCGTCGCCTCGCTGCGTCCGTCGCGCAGCTCGATGAAACCACGCGCAGCACCGCACGGAATCTCGGACTCGATGGCAATGTCGGTTGAGGTGCTGCGCGTCGCGGATCTCGGGGTCGAGCCGCTGCGCAAGCTTCTGGACCCCTATGCGCTCATGCTCTCGGTGCTGCCGAAGGCGGCGTTGATCCCCGGGTCGTACTGGGGCGAGGAGGAAGCGGGCCTGATCGCGAATACGCTCTACGCGCGTTCGGATACGCCGATTCATTCGGTGTTGCACGAGGCCGCGCACTTCGTATGCATGGATGGCAAGCGGCGCGCGGGCCTCGACAAGGATGCCGGCGGCGATCACGCCGAAGAGAACGCCGTCTGTTATCTCCAGATCCTCTGGTCCGATGCGCTCGCCGGCTTCGGCCGCGAGCGTATGTGGCGTGACATGGACGCCTGGGGTTACACGTTCCGTCTGGGATCGGCGCGGCGCTGGTTCGAGGAAGACGCGGACGACGCGCGGGAATGGCTCGAGCGCCGCGGCGTCATCGATTCGCGCGGTGCTGTCACCGGAAAGCGCTGCGAGTAGCCCCAGGGCGCCCCCAAATTTCTTGCGTTTTTGCTGAGTCACCTCGCGCCCTCGCGCCTCTATGGCGTGGAGGGCCGACATGCAGTCTTGTTCGCTTGTAAACGGGGCGGTGCTGCGGCGCCTGGATCGGGTCGAGCCATGAGGCTGGCCGCGGATTCGGCGCTGTATCGACGCGTGCGCATCGCGCTTTTCGTCGTGCTGGCGGTCGTGTGCCTCGTTCCCGGCGCGGTGCGCTTCGTCGACAAGGCCGAGGCGAGGGCGAAGACCGCAGCGCCAGATCGCGCTTTGCCCATCGCGCGCCGCTCGATCACGGCGCCCGGCCGCATTCAACCTCGCGAGGGCATCGTGACGATCGCCGCGCCCGCGAGCGCGTTCGGGACCGCGATCGTCGGGGAATTGCGCGTGACCGAAGGCGAGCGCGTCGAGCCGGGCCAGGTGCTCGCCGTCTTGAACGGACGCGACGAGCTCGAGGCTGAGCTGGCAGCCCGCGAACGGCGGGTCGACGTCGCGCAGGCGAAATTGATCGCGCTGCAGTCCGGCGGCAAGCGCGAAGACATTCAGGCATTGCAGGCGGAGCTGCAGGGCGAGGAGGCGAATCTTGCGCAGATCGCGGCCGAGATGCAGCGCGCGCGCCAGCTGCATGCGGATCGCGTCTTGTCGGAGGCGGCGCTCGAGGCGCAGCGGTCGCGATGGTCCATTGCAGCACGCACGCTCGAGGCAAAACGCGCTCGGCTGCAAGGATTGTCGAGCGTGCGGCCCGCCGATCTCGCCGTCGCCGCGGCTGAGCTGTCCGCCGCGCAGGCCGACGCCGAGGCAGCACGCGCGAAGCTGGCCAGCCAGTATGTCCGCGCGCCCAGTGCAGGGCGCATCCTCGCCATCCATGCATATCCAGGTCAGGCGATCGGTGCCGCGGGGCTGCTTTCCTTCGGCCGCACCGATGAAATGCTCGTCGACGCCGAAGTGATGGAACAGGACATCGCGCGCACTCGAGTCGGTCAGACCGCGCGGATCACGGGCGATTCGTTGGCGAGGCCTCTCACGGGCGTCGTCGAGCGAATCGGAATGCTCGTCGGCGCCCGCGAGGTATTCGAGCTCGATCCGACCGCATTCGCGGATTCGCGCATCGTTCACGTGCTCGTGCGCCTCGAGGATCCCGCTGCCGCCGAACGCTTCATCAATGCGCGCGTGACGGTCGAGATCGA
>Ga0164243_10016377_pt1 | contig 10178 bp, 13 predicted proteins | sample OricompcompostOP_FD_108781 | JGI IMG/M metagenome (GOLD analysis project Ga0164243, IMG submission 108781) | Organic Plus compost microbial communities from Emeryville, California, USA - Original compost - Organic plus compost (OP) | ecosystem: Engineered > Solid waste > Mixed feedstock >... | reverse complement strand
TAGACGATCCGCTCGATCGTGAGGATCGTGCGGCGGGTGATCATGTTCCGCACGACGGCCCGCATCGTCAGCGAGGTGCGGCCGAAGTGCGTCGCGACGATGCCCATCTCGATGATGTCGCCCTCCCGCGCCGAGGCCTGGAAGTCGATCTCCGAGAGGAACTTCGTGACGACGCGGCGGTTCCCGAGCTGGACGATCGCGTAGATCGCCGCCTCCTCGTCGATCCACCGCAGCAGGCTGCCGCCGAAGAGCGTGCCGTTCGCATTGAGGTCCTCCGGGCGGACCCACTTGCGGGTGTGGAACCGGATCTCGAGCTCGTCGCGGGTGGGATCGCTCACCGCATCAGGCTACGTCCCGGGCCGTGGCGGGATCGCGAAAAATCTTCCGGATCCCGGGAATAATCCGCGCGCGTCCCGCGTCGTCGATAGCGAATTCGACTGGAGGCGATGCAGACAGACGGATGCGAGCCGAGCCGGCCCCGCCGGCGAGCCCCGGAGGGGCCGGCTCCGGCTCACCGCTCGATGACTCGATAGCGAGACAGACTCCACAGCGAGACAGGCTCAACAACGAGACGAAGGAGGGTGATGATGCTGTTCGATACGTTCTCCGAGCTGGACCGGATCGGCTCGGCGCTCCTTTCCGGGTTCTCCGCGCCCGCGATGGCGACGGCGCCCGTGGACCTGCGCCGCGAGGACGACCGCTACCTGGTTGAGGCGGATCTGCCCGGCTTCGACCCCGCGTCGATCGACGTGTCGGTCGAGGGCCGCATGCTGACGATCCGCGCCGAACGGACCGAGGAGTCCGAGGACCGCAGCGGTCGCTGGCTCGTGCGCGAGCGCCGCGGCGCCGGCATCCTGCGCCGCTTCGACCTGGGCCAGGAGGTCGACGTCGACGCGATCTCGGCGGACTACCGCGACGGCGTGCTCCGGGTGACGCTCCCGATCGTCGCCGAGGCGCTGCCGCGGAAGGTCCAGGTCGCGATCGGCGGCGCCCCGACGCGCCAGGCCATCACGACCGGTCCGGGCACGGCCGAGTCGAACGCGGAGGCGGCGGACCCAAAAGCCGCGCCCGCGCATTCGGCCGTCGCCTGATGCGATGGGTGTCCGGGGCCCGCAGGGGTCCCGGACACCGGATGCGCGGGAACATCCCGGTGCACATCCGGCGACCGCGGGCGGGGGTCGCGTGATGGACGCGTTCGACCTCCTCGACTCCGCGGCGCCGATCGACGCGGCGCGCGATCTCTACCGGGCCGCGCCGCCGATGGACGGCGAACGGGTCGCCCCCGGCCTCGCGCCGGGCGTCCGCGCGCCGGACTTCGCCCTGCCCGACGCCGACGGGAACGTCGTGCGTCTCTCCGAGCTGCGCGGCACGCCGGTCGCGCTCGTCTTCTACCCGCTCGACTGGAGCCCCGGGTGCAGCGTGCAGCTCGAGCTCTACCAGCAGGAGTTCGACGAGTTCTCGTCCCGAGGCATCCGGCTGCTCGGCGTCTCCGTCGACTCGATCTACAGCCACGGCGCCTGGGCGGCCGTCCGCGGCATCAAGTACCCGCTGCTCAGCGACTTCCAGCCCCGCGGCGAGGCCGCGCGGGCCTATGCCGTGTGGCGCGACGCCGACGGCCACAGCGAGCGAGCGGTCTATCTCATCGACGCCGACGGCGTCATCCGCTGGTCGCACGTGTCGCCGCGGCTGAAGGAGCTGCCGGACTTCGACGAGCTCGTCGCCGCGCTCGACCTCGTCGCCGCGCCCGGCGACGCCCCGAACCCCACTGAGGAGTGACGATGACGATCTGGGAGGTCATGCCGCCCCGGGTCACCCGGCGCCCCGTCGAGGTGCCCGTCGCGATCTACGGCAACCGCTGGTGCGGCATCACGCAGCTCATCCGCCGCGCGCTCGACCGCGCGGGCGTCCCCTACCAGTACGTCGACCTCGACGAGCACCCATCGGCGCACGCGAAGCTCGAGGCGCTCGCCCGCGGTCGGCTGCGCACGCCGGTCGTCTACATCGACGGCGAGTGGCTCATGGAGCCGAGCCTCGCCGAGGTGCGCGCGGTGCTCGCCCGGCACGGGGTCCCGCTGTGAGCGGCGCGAGCGTCGTCGCCTGCCCGGCGTGCTCGGCAAGGAACCGCGTCCCCGCCGCACGCTCCGGGCGAGTGCGCTGCGCGAAATGCCACGTCGACCTGCCCTGGCTCGTCGAGGCGGACGACGCCTCGTTCGACGCCGTCGTCCGCGAGTCGACGCTTCCCGTGCTCGTCGACGTCTGGGCGCCGTGGTGCGGCCCGTGCCGGCAGATCGCGCCGGTCGTCGAGCAGCTCTCCCGAGATCTCGCCGGCCGTCTCAAGGTCGTCAAGGTGAACGCGGACACCTCGCCGGGCGTGTCGCAGCGCCACGGAGTCATGGGCATTCCGACGCTGCTGCTCTACCGCGACGGCGCCGAGGCCGACCGCGTCGTCGGCGCGCTGCCGCCGCAGCAGCTCCGCGACTGGGCCGAGCGCGCGATCGCCGCCTGAACCGGCTCAGGCGGACGGCGACAGGTCGGGCGCGGGGATGCCGAGCTCGCGAAGCGCGGCCCGCGCCGCGAGCCACCCCGCCTGCCCGTGCACGCCGGGACCCGGCGCGGTCGAGGCGGAGCAGAGCCAGACCCCGGGCAGCGGCGTGCGCCACGGGGTCGGCGCGAGCCGCGGCCGCGCGACGAGCTGGCGGAATCCGACGGCGCCGGCGCCGATGTCGCCGCCGATGTCGTTGACGTCGTGCCGCGCGACGTCCGCGGCGGTGCGCGAGGCGGCGGCGAGGATCCGGTCGCGGAATCCCGGCGCGTACCGCTCGATCTCCGCGGTCATCGCCTCGAGCCGGTCGACCGTCGAGCCGTGCGGGACGTGCGTGTACGCCCAGAGCACGTGCCGGCCCTCCGGCGCGCGGGTCGGGTCGACGACCGTCGGCTGCGTCACGAGGACGTAGGGGCGCTCCGGGTGCCGGCCAGCGGCGACCTCGTGCTCCCCGCGGGCGATGTCCGCGCGCGTCCCGCCGAGGTGCAGCGTGACCGCGCGGGCGAGCTCCGGATCGGCCCAGGGGACCGGTCCGTCGAGCGCGAAGTCCGCCTTCGCGACGCCGTCGCCGTAGCGGAACCGGCGGAGCATCCGCGTGTACGCCGCGGGCAGGCGATCCCCGGCGAGATCCGCGAAGGCGCGCGGGGTCACGTCGAGCAGGACGAGGTCGGCGTCGAGCCCGTCGAGCGACCGCACCTCGGCGTGCGTCTCGATCCGCCCGCCGTGGGCGAGGAGGTCCGCGGCGAGCGCGTCGGCGATCCGCCCGCTCCCCCCGCGGACGACCGGCCACCCGACGGTGTGGGCGAGCGTCGCGAGGACGAGGCCGGCCGCCGCGGCGCCGAGTCCCGGCAGCGGCTGGATCGTGTGCGCGAACACGCCGGCGAGCAGCGCGGGCGCCGCCTCGCCGCGGAAGCCCGCGTTCCAGGCCGGCCCGCCCTGGTGGAGCATCCGCAGCCCGAAGCGGGCGAGCGCCGCGAGGTGCCGCGGCGGCAGCACCGGCGCGCCGCCGATCGCCGCGACCTCGTCGCCGCGCTCGACGAGCGGGCCGAGCAGCCGCAGCCACGCGCGGCCGTCCGGACCGAGCCTCGCCGCGGTCTCGGCGATCGAGCGGAACGCGAGCGCCGACCTCCCGGGGGCGAGCGGCTGGGCGTAGGAGATCTCGGGCACGAGCAGCTCGACGCGGTCGGCGAGGCCGAAGCCAGTGAAGAAGCCGCTCGCCGCGGCCATCGGGTGCACCGCCGAGCACACGTCGTGCCAGAATCCGGGGAGCGTGAGCTCCTGGGTCGCCGTTCCGCCGCCGATCGTCGCCGCGCGCTCGCGGACCGTCACCTCGAGCCCGGCGCGGGCGAGCGTCACGGCGGCGGCGAGGCCGTTCGGCCCCGAGCCGATGATGATCGCTCGGCGGGGGTCCATGCCGCAACCGTATCCCGCTCGCGGGGAAGCCGGACTAGCGTCGCCGACGATGGACTGGATCGGCTCGTCGGACTACGGATTCGCGCGCGAGGTGCTGCAGCGGGGCGTCGCCGCGATCTACGTCACCGCGTTCCTCTCCACGCTCGCGCAGTTCCCCGCGCTGCTCGGCGAGCGCGGCCTGCTCCCGGTGCCGCGGTTCCTCCGCCACGCCTATGCGAGGCGGCAGCCGACGCTGTTCCGCTGGCACTACTCCGACGCGCTCCTGCGCGCCGTCTGCGTCGGCGGCGCGACCATCGGCCTCTGCCTCGTCGGCGGCCTCCCGCAGCTCGGCCCGCCCTGGGCGCCGCTCGTCTGCTTCCTCGCGATGTGGGCCGCCTACCTCTCCATCGTCAACGTGGGGCAGACGTTCTACGGCTTCGGCTGGGAGTCGCTCCTGCTCGAGGCGGGATTCATCGTCGCGTGGCTCGGCTCGGACGAGACCGCCGCGCCGCTGACGATGGTGTTCCTCATCCGCTGGCTCGTGTTCCGCCTCGAATTCGGCGCCGGGATGATCAAGATGCGCGGCGACCCCGCCTGGCGCGACCTCACGGCGCTCTACTACCACCACGAGACGCAGCCGATGCCGGGTCCGCTGAGCCGCCAGGCGCACCTGCTGCCGAGGTGGTTCCACCGCGCCGAGGTCGTCGGCAACCACTTCTCGCAGCTCGTCGTCCCGTGGTTCCTCTTCGCGCCGCAGCCGGTCGCCTCGATCGCCGCGGCGATCATCGTGCTCAGCCAGCTCTGGCTCGTCGTCACCGGGAACTTCGCGTGGCTCAACTGGCTGACGATCGTGCTCGCCTTCGCCGCGATCGACGACGGGGCGGTGCACGCGGTCATCCCCGCGTGGCCGGCGCCGGCCGCGGCGGAGGGGACGCCGATCTGGTTCGGCGTGCTCGTGCTCGCCGTCTCCGTCCTCCTCGTCGGCCTGAGCTGGTTCCCGCTGCGCAACCTCTTCGCCCGCCGACAGCTCATGAACGCGAGCTTCAACCGCTTCCACCTCGTCAACGCCTACGGCGCCTTCGGGACGATCACCCGGGACCGCTACGAGATCGTCGTCGAGGGCACCGAGGACGAGGTGCCGGATGCCTCCGCCGACTGGCGCGAGTACGAGTTCCACGGCAAGCCCGGCGATCCCGCCCGCGTCCCGCGGCAGTTCGCGCCCTACCACCTCCGCCTCGACTGGCTCATGTGGTTCCTCGCGCTCGGCTCGCCGGACTCCGGGTGGTTCGACGCGTTCCTGCGCCGCCTCCTCGAGGCGAACCGGCCGACGCTGCGGCTCCTGCGGGTCGACCCGTTCGGCGGGCGGGCGCCGCGCTGGGTGCGGGCCGTCGCCTACCATTACCGCTTCGCGACGCGGGCGGAACGGCGGGAGACCGGGCTCGTGTGGATCCGGCAGGAGATGGGGGAGGTCGTGCCGCCGCGGCGCCTCGCGGCGGAGGCGGAGCGGCGGGGAGGCTAGGCGCTCAGTCGGGCCAGCGGAGCACCGCGACCGGCTCATGCGCCGGGCGATCGTCCCGCGGGGCATCCGGCGCGGCGGCCTCGTCCTCGGTGACGATGACGCGGGCGCTGCCGAGCACGGCGGCCCGGGCGAGCGCCTCGGCGATCGGCAGCCGCGCGATGCTCCCCGCGGCGAGGGCGTCGTCTCCGCCCTCGGCGATCCACGGGGGCGCGTCGAGCGCGTCGAGCGTGCGCTCGTCGTCGACGAGCCGGGCGTCGAGGACGAGGGTGTGGACCCGCGCCTCCTGGAGCGCCCGGACGACCTCGCCGAGCCCGCGGGAGCCGGAGCGGCCGCCGTCGACGGCGGCGCGATCGAGCGCGTCCGCCTCGCTGTTGCGGCGGCGCGCGTCGACGGCCGCGTCGATCGCGGCGTCGAGCGCGTCGTCGCGGGCACCGGGCGCGCGGGTGTGGGCGTCGACCTCGATGACGAGCTGGCGGCTCGGCGCACTGAGCCGCTCCTCGAGGAGCTGCCGGGCGCGGATGTCGCCCGCGAGGACGACGAATCCGGGGCGCCGCTCGCGCACGAGCTCGTCGACGGCGCCGGCGACCTCGGCCTGGTTGTGCATCCAGACGTCCTCGGCGTGCCGCTGATGCCGCGCGTCCGCCCAGCCCCCCGCCGGCACCTTCTGCAGGTCGTCCTCGATCCCGTCGACGTCCTCGACCCGCTCGGGGAGCCGTCCGGCCCGCTCGAGGCGCAGCTGCGCGCCCTCGCGCCCGGTCTCGACGACGAGGTAGTGGACGTCCGCGGCCCGGTGCCGCAGCAGCGGCAGGATCTCTGGGATCGGCGCGTGGCCGAGTCGTTCCGGCCCCCGGCGGGCGCCCGGGAAGCGCTCGTCGAGCTCGACGCGGCCGCCGCGGACGAGGAGGTAGCGGGCGGACGGGCTCGGCAGACCGGTCGGCGTCTCGAGCGCCTCGGCGACGGCGTCGACGTCGTCGGGCGGAGCGCCGAGCTGCACGAGCCGGTCGCGGACCGAGCGGTGCCGCGAGGCCTCCGCCGGCTGCGGCTCGTCGCCGGGCCCGTCGACGTAGACGAACGTCCACGGGCCGGGCTCGGTGAGCAGCCGGGCGAGGTCCGCGTTCTCGGCGTTCTCGCTCATCCCTCACCCTCGTCCGGCTCCTCGCGGAGCAGCGCTCGCTGCGTCTCCTCGTCGTCGGTGTCGTCCGGCAGCGGCTCGGTCTCGCGGAACGCCTCGACGTGGGCGCTCCCGTGCCCCTGCACGATGCCGCGGGATTCCTGCTCGAGCTGCTCGTCGAGCTCCGGGCCGTGCGTGGTGTTGCCGCGCTGGATGTCGCTCATCACTTGCTCCCTTCGTGGGCGAGGACGCCTTGCAGCCGCGGTCGCAGCTCCTCGGCGAAGAAGTCGATGAATCCCTCGGGGTCGGGTCCCGCGTCCATGAGGACGATTCGGTCGAATCCGGCGCTCGTGAACGCCTCGATCGCCTCGAGATGACGCTGCGGCTCGGGCCCGCAGGCGAACTGCGCGAGGACGTCCTCCTCGCGGACGGTCCGCGAGGTCGCGTCGAAGCTCGCCGGATTCGGCAGCTCGCTCATGACCGGCCAGCCGGTGAGGGCCCAGCGGTTCGTCTTGAGCGCGGCTCGCGCGCCCTCCTCCGGCGTGCGGGCGTAGGCGAGGGAGACCTCCGCGTACCGCGGTCCGGTGCCGCCGTGCTGCTCGTAGGTCTCGACGAGCTCGGCCTTCGGCTCCGTCGCGAAGAGCGCGTCGCCGAGCTCCGCCGCGATCCGCACCGAGGCGGGGCCGCCCGCGGCGACGGCGATCGGCGGCGGCGTGTCCGGCAGGTCGAAGATCCGAGCGTCCTCGAGCTGGAGGTACTCGCCGTCGTAGCTGCGGTAGCCGCCCTCCCAGAGCAGGCGGATGATCTCGAGCGCCTCGCGCAGCATCGCGTGCCGCGTTCGAACGCCGGGCCAGCCGAGCCCGACGACGTGCTCGTTGAGGCGCTCGCCGGCGCCGACGCCGAGCGTGAAGCGCCCGTCCGAGAGCAGCGCCATCGTCGCCGCGGCCTGCGCGACGATTGCGGGGTGGTAGCGCATCGTCGGGCAGGTGACGCCGGTGGCGAGGCCGATCCGCTCGGTCTTCGCGGCGATCGCGCCGAGCATCGACCACGTGAACCCGCTGTGGCCCTGCGTCTCGAGCCACGGGTGGAAGTGGTCGCTCATCTCCACGAAGTCGAAGCCCGCCTCCTCGGCGCGCACCGCCTGGCGGACGAGCTCGGCGGGGGAGAAGCCCTCGGTTGCGAGCTTGTAGCCGAACTGCATGGCGCCATCGTGCGCTGAGGCGCCCCGGAGATGCAGGGGGTTGACAGCTCCCCCGTGCCCTCTTCGCCGCTTCCCGTGCGAAATGGCGAGTCGCGAGGTGCGCGCACCCGCCATTTCGCACGGGAACGCGGCTAGCGGCCGATCTCCCGGCTCACCGCCGTCGGCGCGTCGTACTCCTGCTCGGGGATCGCCTCGAGCGCGGCGAGGAGCGCGTCACCCGCGCCCTCCTCACGCGCCGCCGCGAGGATCTCCTCCTTGCTCGCGGGGTAGTCGATGCTGTCCAGGAACGCCTGGACGAGCAGCGGATTCACCTGATGCTCCATCGCTTCTCCTCTCTTCTCCCCCTGCACGTTTCCCGTGCGAAGTGGCGAGTCGCAAGGCGCGCGCACCCGCCATTTCGCACGGGAAGCGGAATGCGGCGCGCGCCTCAGCGGGCGTCGGTCGCGCGGCGCGGCTCGGGGTCGGTGATCGTGCCCTCGGGCTCGCTCGGGACGACGACGTGGGCCGTCCCGAGCGCGAGCGCGAGCGCGAGGGCGCGGCCGGCCTCGACCGCCTCCTCACGACTCCGGAAGCTCTCCGAGCGCTCCGGCATGTCCTCGACGGCGTTCTCCCACTGGCCGCGGTTCGAGCGCGTCGTGACGTCGCCGCGGGCCATCAGCCCTCCCTGGCGATCTCCCGGCTCACCGCGGTCGGCGCGTCGTACTCGCGGTCGGGGATGCCCTCGAGCGCCTCGAGCACGCGATCGTCGGCGCCGGCGTCCTCGGCCGCGGCGATGATCTCCGCCTTGCTCGCGGGATAGTCGATCCCGCCGAGGAACTTCTGGACCTGGACGGGGTTCGGGGTGTCGGGCATGCGGCCCTCCTCTCATCTCATCGTTGCGCCGCGGCCATCCGCGGCGACTCCGGTTCGCCGAAGAGGACGTCGATCGCGTTCACCCGGCGATCGGCGACCGTCGTCGGCGCCTCGAGATGCACGGCGCCGCTCGGCAGGATGCCGGCACCGCCCTCCCGCTCCATGACGAGCCACTGCGCCGCGACGTCCTCCCCGGCGTACGCGTCCGGCAGCGCGCGCCAGAACTCGTAGCCGCCGGCGGCGAGGAGCGAGGCGCGACGGTAGAGCACGCAGCCGCCGATCCACGCGACGCGGTAGGCGAGCCGGTCCTCGTCGTCGAGGTGGCGCTCGGCGGCCTCGTGCGCCATGTTCGCGGCGTTGCGGAGCGTCCAGCGCTCGAACGCGGGCTCGCCGCGCCGCACCCGCTCCGGATGCACCCCGTACGGCCCCCACTCCTCGAAGGCGGCGCGCTCCTCCGGCCGGGGATCGCCGAGGTGCGAGAGCCCCTGCACCGCGTAGCCGACGAATCCGCAGCCGAGCTCGGTGAGCGCGGTGTCGAGGCGCTCGAGGGCGCCGGGCTCGAGCCACACGTCGTCGTCGAGGCACAGCACCCGAGGGGCGCTCGAGCAGACGAGGAGGAACTGCCGCTGCTCGGCGAGTCCGCGGCGGGGCAGGTGCCGCTGGAGGGACACCGGACGCCCCTGCGCGCGGAGCACGCGGAGCATCGCCTGGACGGCCGGCTGCGATTCGACGCCGTCGTCGGACTGGTCGCTGATGATGAGGCGGAACGGCGGGCCGTCCTGCGCGGCGAGTCCCGCGAGCGTCACGGCGAGCTCGGGGCCGCGGACCGTCGGGATGAGCACGTCGATCCACGGCTCGACCTCGGGCGCGGGCAGCGCCCAGTGCGCCGACCCTCTCCGGCTCCTCGGGCGGGTCTGCGGCGCCTGCGTCATCCGGCCGCCTCCCTCGTCTCGGCGACGGTCGCCGCGGTCGCCCGCGGTGCCGAGCGGATCCGGGCGACGATGCCCGAGGTCGACTGGTCGGGGACGTAGTCGAGGATCGCGATCTCGCCGCCGATCGCCTCGACCGCCTCGGCCTCGCGGAGCATCTCCGGCGTGTAGTCGCCGCCCTTCGCGTAGACGTCGGGGCGCAGCAGCCGGATGAGGTCGATGGGGGTGTCCTCGTCGAAGACGGTGACGTAGTCGACGCAGGCGAGCTCGGCGATGACCTCGGCGCGATCGGGCGCCGGGTTGATCGGGCGCTCCGGCCCCTTGAGTCGGCGCACGGAGTCGTCGCCGTTGATCGCGACGACGAGGACGTCGCCGAGCCGCTTCGCCTGGCGGAGGTAGCTCGTGTGGCCGCGGTGGAGCACGTCGAAGCAGCCGTTCGTGAACACGATCCGCCGTCCCGCGGCGCGATGCTCGGCGATCCTCGCCGCGAGCTCGTCGTGGCCGAGCGCGCTCGGGCGCGGCCGGCCGAGGCGGTCGGCGAGCTCCTCGAAGCCGCACACGCAGGTCCCCGCGCCGTGCACGGCGACCTCGGCGGCCTGCTGGGCGAGGTCCGCCGCGGCGTCGAGCTCGGC
>Ga0164243_10016375_pt1 | contig 10179 bp, 10 predicted proteins | sample OricompcompostOP_FD_108781 | JGI IMG/M metagenome (GOLD analysis project Ga0164243, IMG submission 108781) | Organic Plus compost microbial communities from Emeryville, California, USA - Original compost - Organic plus compost (OP) | ecosystem: Engineered > Solid waste > Mixed feedstock >... | reverse complement strand
GCTCAAGAAGCTCGGCAACTACGTCACCTACCAGGTGAAGTAGGGCTGATCTCTCCGGAGCTCGCACGCGGGAAGCCCACTGCTCAGACGGCGGCCCCGTGGCCGACGACGTCGTAGGTGAGGTGCGTCGCCGTGGAGGTCACGATGACCTCGCGCTGGATCAGCGCGGCGGAGGATCCCGGCGAGAACAGCGGGGTTCCGGCGCCGAGCACGACGGGCGCGAGGTGGATACTCAGGACGTCGACCAGGCCCGCCGCGAGCGCACTGCCGATCGTCGCCCCGCCGCCCATCAGGACGACGTCGAGGCGCGTGTCCCGTTGCTCGGATGCCGTCGCCGCGCGCTCGCGCGCCGCCGTCACCGCGTCGGGCAGGCCCGTCGTGACGAAGGTCCAGTCGAGGGCGTCGAGGCGCACTGATGCCGGAGGCGAGCTCGTGACCACGACGAAGGGCGGCTCGCCGACCTCTCCGGCGCCGTAGGCGACCTCGTCGTTCCAGCCGTCCGGCCCGTCGACGATGTCGAACAGCGTCCGGCCGAGGACGACAGCGCCCGAGCGCAGGGTGCCCTCGCGCAGGATCCGCCGGTCGTCCGGGTCGTCGGAGAAGGCCCAGGCGTGCAGGGCGTCGGCTCCCGTGCCGAGGCCGTTGTGCGGTCCCGGGTTCGGACCGGTGACGAAGCCGTCCAGCGACATCGAGATATCCGCGACCACCCGGATCGAATCGTTCGTCATGGGGATATCCTCTCCCGTCATCCGATGAGGGCGACGACCGCGACGAAGGCCGCGACGAGCACGTCGAGCACGGCGCAGAACTCCGCGAGGGAGCGATCCACGACGCGACCCGTGCGGTGGTGGGCGACGTCCCACGCGGCGTGGCCGAGCAGGGCGGCGGCGACCAGCAGGCCGCCGATCGTCGGGTCCAGCCGGCCGGCGAGCAGCGTGACCGTCGCGAGGACGAGCATCGCGATCGCCTGCAGCGGCAGCGACCACCAGGGGCGGGTGCGTCGGCCGACGAGCCCGACGACGAGCAGCGCGACGGCGAGGGCGAGGATCCACGGCGTCGAGTCGAGCCCGACGAACTTGTCGAGCGCGATGAGCGCGAAGGTCGCCCCGAATCCGACCCACGCCGCCCAGCGGCGGCCGGTCGCCGAGGCTGCGAGGTAGACGAGGCCGGATGCCGCGACCATGGGCGCGACGTCCCGGCCGTCGTCGATGCGATAGGCCGTCGCGGCTGCGACAAGCAGGGCGAGCGCCGCCGGCCAGATCCTGTGCCAGATCGCCCGGCGCGCCTGCCCGGCCGAGTCGTCGTGCTGCTCCTGCACCGCTGTGGTCTCCATCCTCGCTCCTCGCTTTCTCGAACACTCATGTTCAATTTCGTAAACTGTACGATATTGTTCGAGTTGTGGGAAGGGGGCGGGATGGCCGAGGCGGGCACGAGGCGAGCCGACGCGCTCCGCAACATCGAGGCGATCGTCGAGGCGGCCACGCGGCTGCTCGCCGTCGACCCCGACGCGAGCGTCAACGAGATCGCGCGGGCCGCGGATGTCGGCCGGGTGACGCTCTACGGCCACTTCGACTCGCGGGCGGCGCTCATCCGCGAGGTCGCCGACCGGGCGATCGCCCAGACCGACGCGGCGCTCGCCCACGTGGATCTCGGCGGCGAGCCGGCCGAGGCGCTCGGTCGGCTCCTGGAGGCGACCTGGCACCTGACCCACCGGTTCGGCGCCCTCGTGGTCGCCGCGGAGCAGTCGCTCACGCCGGAGGAGCTGCGGCGCGTGCACGACGAGCCCGCCATCCGGGTGCGCGAGCTGCTCGAGCGGGGTAGGCGGGCCGGGGACTTCCGCGACGATGAGCCGCTCGCGTGGCAGACGAGCGTGATCCAGGCGATCCTGCACGGCGCGTCGGCGGCCGTGCACCGAGGCGAGATCGACGCCCGGGACGCTCCGGCCCTCGTGCGCGATACGGTGCTCGCCGCGCTGGCCCGGCCTCGGGCCTGACGCGCGTCGACCTTCCCGAACCGCGCGGAATGCACGCGCGATACCGATCGGTCCGGGAAGGTCGACGGGGGAGAGGGAGAGCTGCGTGCTACCCGACGACGACCGAGCGGTGCGCGCGGCCCAGGCTCTCGGACTCGGCGAGGTCGAGGATCGCGGCGGCGAAGTCGTCGACCGGGAGTGGGGCGCCGCCGTCGTCCTGCGCGATCTCCCCGCCGATCCGGTAGCGGCCGGTGGCCTCGGCGGGAACGTAGGAGCCGAACGAGGCGGCCGGGCTCACGAACGCCCAGTCGAGGGAGTCCGGCGTCGCGGCGAGGTCGTCGAGCACGGCCGCGACCTCGGCCGCCTCGGCGGCGAAGGCCTCGGGGACGCCGTCCCCCTCGACGAAGCGGGGCGCGCCGGGCGCGGGGCGCAGCGTGCTGAAGCCGCCCACCACGATGAGCCGGGCACCGTGCTCGGCGGCGATCCGGGCGACGTCGCGGTAGACCCCGCGCAGCAGTCCGGCGAGCTCGCCGCGCGGGGCGAGGGAGGCGACCACGACGTCCGCGCCCGTGATCGCCTCGCGCAGCACCGCCTCGTCGGTCGCCGAGCCCGCGAGGTGACGAACGCCCGCGACCGGCTCGGCGGGAGCCGTGCGGCTCACCGTGACGACCTCGTGCCCGCGCTCGGCCGCGACGCGCGCGATCGCGGCGCCCGCGTAGCCGGTGCCGCCCAGGACGGTGACTCTGCTCATGGGATGTGCTCTCCTTCGACGTTCCCGGCCCGCGAGAACGGGCCTATCGGTAACCATAGGTGACCAGGTATGGTTCGGGAAGAAGGCACTTTTCGGTAACCGCATTCGCGGCCAAGGAGGAATCCGTGCAGGGCGACCCCTATCGCGACGGCTGCCCCACGCGGCGCATCCTCGACCTCATCGGCGACCGCTGGACGGTGCTCGTCGTGGGCGTGCTCGCGGACGGCACCGCGCGGTTCTCGGAGCTTCGCCGCCGCATCCAGGGCATCTCGCAGAAGATGCTCACCCAGACGTTGCGCGAGCTCGAGCGCGACGGCCTCGTGGTCCGCACGGTCTACCCGGAGGTGCCGGTGCGCGTCGAGTACGCCCTCACCGAGGCCGGCCGGTCGCTGCGCGGCCCGCTCAAGGCCCTCGAGGACTGGTCGGTCGAGCACCTCGGCGCGGTCACCGACTCGCAGCGCGACTACGACCGAGAGCGCGTGGGGGCTTAAAAGCGGAGGGGCGGAGAGGCTCCCGCCCCTCCGCCCCGTCCCGCGGGATCGCGACTCAGCGCGGCAGGCCCGCCACGAGCTCGGTCGCCGCGCGGTGTGCGAGCGCGACCGTCGTGAGCGTCGGGTTCGCGGCCGTCGCCGTCGGGATCACGCCGTTGCCGCCCACGTAGAGCCCCTCGACGCCCCACACGCGCAGGTACGGGTCGCACACCGACAGCCCGTCGTCCGTCTCGCCCATCCGCACGGTGCCCTGGTAGTGCAGCGACGATCCGCCCGCGGCGAGCTCGGGATCCTCCGTGAGGGTGCCGATGAGGGTCGCGCTGCGCACCGAGTTGGCGTGCATCTGCTCGATCGTCTCGAGATCCTTCGCGGTGCGGGCGTACCGGATCGACATTCTCGGCATCCCGTAGAAGTCGGTCTCCGTCTCGCTGAACTCGACCGCGTCGGAGAACTGGATGTCCTTCGCGGCGTACCAGGCGAGCACGCCGAGGCGCGAGGTGTCCTGATCCCCGAACGGCAGCTTGTACGCCGAGGAGGCGAGCGCGATGACCCCGCCCTGCATGGGCCGCGCGTCGGAGAACGGGATGAGCACCGAGCCGAGCGTCTCGGGCTCGCCCGCGAACCGCGCCGGATCGAACTCCTCGTTCAGGACGACGAAGGAGGCCATCTGGAAGTGCTCGTTGAGGTGGTGGCCGAGCGCGGCGGGCCGGATGCCGGAGGCGAACAGCACCTGCGGGGTGCGCAGCCCGTCGGCGGTGACCACGACGCGGCGCGCGCGCACCTGGTAGGTCTCGCCCGTGCGGCGGTCCTCGAGCTCGGCGCCGACCGCGACGCCGCCCTCCACGATCACCCGGCGGGCCAGGGTCTCCGAGCGCAGCTCGAAGCCCGGCACGGTCGACTCCAGGTCGCCGAGGATGACCCCGGTACCCGAGAAGCGCAGCGTCTCGCCGTCCCACTGGGTCGCGGTGGGCATGAAGCCCACCGGGGTCAGCCCGGGGCCGTCGAACTCGGCGGCGAGCCTGTCGTGCAGCGCGCCGAGCAGGCCCGTCGCGCTCTCGAGCTTCGTGACGCCGAGCAGCCGCTCCGCCCAGTCGAGAGCCGCGTTCATCTCCGCCTCGGGGATGAACGGGATGCGCTCCGACTGGTGCGGTCGCGGGGTCGAGGTGCCCCAGTGGATGCCCATCCCGCCGACGCCGCTCGCCATGCTCGCCGCGGGCAGGCCGACCTCGCCCTCGCCGAGCTCCGGCCGCGGGTTGAGGAAGAACAGCCCGGGCAGGATCGTCTGCCGGAACTCGAGGCTCGGGTCGATGCCGGGCGCGATGTCGGCGAGCGCGGCGGCCCGCTCGATCCCGGCGTCCGGGCCCTGCGTGAGCAGCTGGGCCGCGGTGCGCTCCTCGTCGGTCATGTTCTGCGTGTGGTTGCCGCGCAGCCCGGGGATGGCCGGGCCGACCTCGACCATGAGGATCGAGGCGTCGGGGCGCGCGTCCCCGATGGTGCGCGCGTAGGTCGAGCCGGCCGGCCCGCTGCCGATGATGAGGACGTCGACCTCGTCGCGGATGGAACTCACTGGATGCCCTTTCGTTCTCGGGTGGGGAGGGGGATTCAGGCGGCGGTCGCGCGCACGACCTCGAGCACGCGCGCGCTCTTCGCCCAGGGGTCGCCGCCGTTGCCCTCGTATTCGACGGTGAGCGGGCCGGAGTAGTCGTGCGCGGCGAGGATGCCGAGCGCGCGCGGCAGGTCGACCACGCCGACCGCGCCGTCGTCGGTCACGAGGTGCGACTTGACGTGCACGAGCTCGGCGCGGGCGGCGAGCGCCTCGATGCCCGCGTAGAGCGGCTCGAGGTCGATGCTCGCGAACAGCTCGGCGGGATCCGGCGCCTCGTCCCCGCCGAAGCCGAGGGCCATGGCCGGCCCGAGCAGCACGTCGAAGTTGCCGAGGTCGAGGAGCAGGCCGAGCGCGTCGCTTCCGGTCGCCTCGAGCAGGGCGTTCATCCACGCGGGGTCGCTGCTCGGGCCGCCGTGGTTCTCGACGAGCAGGCGCGCGCCGTGATCCGCGGCGAAGGCGCCGAGCTCGCGGAGCGCCGCGACGAGGTGGGCGGGCGGCTCCTCGCCGTGGTGCGGGCTGAACGGCGAGCCGGGGTTGACGCGCACGAAGCGCGAGCCCATCGCCGTGAAGCGCTCGATCCACTGCTTGAGCAGGGCGACGTCGGCGGCGCGCTTCTCGTCGTCGGCCTCGAGCAGGTCGCCCGCGTCGATCGCGACGTTGACGAGGCTCACGCCGGAGCGCGCGAGGGAGGCGGCGAACCGGTCGAGCTCCGGGTCGTCGAGGCCCGTGAACTGGAAGGCGACCGTCTCGATCGCGTCGACGCCGAAGGCGTCCTTGGCCCGCTCGGGGAAGTCCGAGAGGTCGAGGAGCTTCGGATACGGCAGCTCGACGTGGACGTCGTTGCCCTGCGGGTCGACGAAGTCGAAGACGACCGGGCCGAGCTGCTCGCGCACGCTGTACGTGGAGACGGAGAGCTGGTTCGACATGGGGTGGTGTGCTCCTTGGTTCTCGTGAGGGGGAGGGTTCAAGACTCGGCCGGCGTCGCGGCGACGAGGTCGGATCGGCGGATCTGCGCCCAGCGCGGGTCGCCCTCCTTGCCGATCTCGGGGAGCCGCAGCACGAGGCCCGCGCCCACCAGGCCGGCGACGGCCAGGGTGAGGTACAGCGCCGGGTAGCCGCCGAGGGCGATGAGGCCGGGCGCGATGAACGGCACGATGCTCTGCGGCAGGGTGTTCGCGATGTTGAGGATCGCGAAGTCCTTGCCGGCGTCGTCCATGTTGGGCAGCATCCTGACGCACATCGCGAGGTCGATCGCGAAGAACAGTCCGCCGCCGATGCCGAGCGGCACGGCCGCGGCGATCACGAAGCCGACGCTCGGGGCGAAGGCCATCATGATGAGCGCGACCGCGAGGAGCACGCCGGAGGCGATCACGAACGGCTTCTGCCTGCCGACTCGGTCGGAGATCGGCCCGCCGACGACGGCGACGACGGCCGTGATGAGCGTCCCGACGACGGAGATCGTGAGCACGATGCCCGCGACCTCGGCGGGGGCGACGCCGAAGTGGTCGATGAGCAGCAGGGCGTTGTACGTGCTGCTCACGTAGGCGGTCGTGAGGAGGAAGCGGATGAGCCAGGCGAAGCCGAGCGCGGGGAACTGCGCGGGGTTGAACCAGAAGGTCTTGGAGAGCTCGAGCAGGCTCATCCGCTCGGTGCGCGGGGCGCGCGCCTTCGCGGGGTCGCGCAGGATGAGCACCGCGACGACGCAGCCGACGACGCCGGCGATCCCGGCGATGTACCACTGCCAGGTCGGGTCCTGGACGAGGCTCACGGCGGTGAGGCCGACGAGCGGGCCGAGGGTCCCGCCGAGGGCGCCGATGCCGGAGGCCGTGCCGCGGCGTCGCTCGGGCACCTGGTCGGCGAGCAACGCGTTCGTCGCGGCCTGCTGGAAGTTGAAGGCGCCCTGCACGAAGCACCACAGCAGCGCGACCTGCCACACCTCGCTCGTGATGGGGAGCACGAAGAGGATCGCGGATCCGATCAGGCCGCCCGTGAGGATCCAGGTGCGGCGACGCCCGAACCGCGCGGCCGTGCGGTCGCTCAGCCGCCCGCCGATCGGGTTGGCGAACAGCGCGACGAGCGCCCCGAGGCCGGTCACGACGCCGAAGGCCGCCGCCGCGCCCTGGCCGGCGATGTCGACGAGGTGGAGGGTGAGCAGGAGCTGGATGGGCGTGATGAGCGCGATGAGGGCGCCGATGCTCGAGGTCAGCATGCCGACGACGACGCGGCCGATGCGCGCCGGGGTGACGGGATCGACGGCCGGGTCGGCCGGGCCCTCGAGGGCGGGGGAGTCGGGTGCAGCCATGGGGAGACACTCCTTCGTGTTCGGTGGTCTGTCGCGGGCGCACGGGCGGGCGTCCGAGCCGTGCTGCTCACGGTAGGCCGTCTTCTGTCATCCGTAAAGCAAAAGATTGTCGATGGCCGAACAAGTAGCGACGGCGCGTGGCTAACATGGGGGCATGGGCAGGATGGCGGCGGGCGAGAGCGAGGTGCTCGGCGCCACGGACCTGTTCGAGATCCTGCGCGACGGGGTGCCCCGCACGCGCGCCGAGCTGAGCCAGGCGACGGGTCTCGCGCGCTCCACGGTCGCGCTGCGCATCGACGTCCTCACGCGCTCCGGCCTCGTCGCCCCGATGGCCGAGGGGGAGTCGACCGGCGGCCGCCCGCCGAGCCGGGTCGGCCTCGTGGCCGACGCGTTCTTCATCCTCGCGGCGGACGTCGGCGCCTCCCACGTCACGGTCGCGATCAGCAACCTGCTCGGCGAGATCCTCGCGGTCTCCGAGTCGCCCGTCCGGCTCGCCGACGGCCCCGACCCCGTGCTCGAGCGCGTGCTCGAGACGGGCGACGAGCTGCTCGAGCGGCTCGGCGAGGCGCGCGCGAAGATCGCGGGCGTCGGGATCGGGCTCCCCGGACCCGTGCACTTCGAGTCCGGCCGGCCGTCCCGCCCACCGCTCATGCCCGGCTGGGACGGCTTCGACGTGCCCGGCTGGTTCCGCGAGCACCTCGACGCCTCGGTCGTCGTGGACAACGACGTGAACGTCATGGCCCTCGGCGAGCTCGCGGTGCGCGGCACGCCCGTCGACCACCTGCTGTTCGTCAAGGTCGCCACGGGCATCGGCGCGGGCATCATCTCGGAGGGCGAGCTGCAGCGCGGCGCCCTCGGAGCGGCCGGCGACATCGGCCACATCCGGGTGTCGACGGGCGACGGAGTGATCTGCTCGTGCGGCAACGAGGGCTGCCTCGAGGCGGTCGCCTCCGCGCAGGCGGTCGCCGCGACGCTGACCCGCGCGGGCTCCGAGACCGCCTCCGGGGCGGAGCTCATCGCCCGGCTGCGCGCCGGGGACGTGGACGCGATCCGGCTCGTGCGGCAGGCCGGCCGGGACGTGGGCGAGGTGCTCTCCGCCTGCATCCACGTGCTCAATCCCGCCGCGATCGTGATCGGCGGGATGCTTGCAGCCGAGGGCGAGTACCTGCTCGCGGGCATCCGCGAGGTCGTCTACAGCCGGTCGATGCCGCTCGCCACGCGCGAGCTCGTGATCGAGACGTCCACGGCCGGCCCGCTCGCGGGCGTCACGGGGGCGAGCCTGCTCGCGATCGGTCGCGTGCTCTCGCCCGAGGGGCTCGCGGCCCTCACGCGCCGCCGCTCCGCCGTCGTGGGCTGACCCCTCGCGCGCGGGGCATCTGTCGACGCGGTCGCTCTTTTTGACAGACCTCGACGGACTTTTGCTTGATGATCGTCACTTCTGTGGTTAGAGTCGGAGCACTGGCCCCGAGGGAGGAGACACGTGGACGACGGCGATCGGCGCGCACCGGCGGTGAGGGCCGCGTTCATCGGCTCCGGCTTCATGGGGCGGATGCACGCGCGGGCCGCGGCCGCGAACGGCGCGGAGCTCGTCGCGGTGCTGTCCCGTGATCCCGAGCGGGCCGATCGCGCCGCCGCGGAGCTCGGCGCGGCGCGCGGGCGCACGAGCCTCGAGCAGCTGCTCGCCGAGGACCGCCCCGACGTCGTGCACATCTGCTCGCCCAACGCGACCCACCACGACTACGCGCGCGCCGTGATCGAGGCGGGCGTCAACGTCGTGTGCGAGAAGCCGCTCGCGACGAGCCCCGCCGACGCCCAGGACCTCGCCGACCTCGCCGACGAGCGCGACGTCGTCGCCTCGGTGCCCTTCGTCTACCGCTTCCACCCCATGGTGCGCGAGGCACGCGCCCGGATCGCCGCGGGCGAGCTCGGCCGCGTGATCGGCCTGCAGGGCGCCTACCTGCAGGACTGGCTCCTGCTGCCGGACGACGACGACTGGCGCGTGGACTCCCGGGTCGGCGGTCCGTCCCGCGCCTTCGGCGACATCGGCTCGCACCTCGTCGACCTGCTCGAGTTCGTGACCGGGGAGCGGATCGCGCGGCTCGTCGCGACGACCGCGACCGTGCACGCGCGGCGGGGCGGGCGGTCGGTCGACACCGAGGACGTCGCCGCGGTGCTCGTCGAGCTCGCGGGCGGCGCGGTCGGCACGATCCAGGTCTCCCAGGTCTTCGCGGGGCACAAGAACGACCTCGTGCTCGACGTCGCGGGCGAGCTCGCGAGCCTGCGCTTCGAGCAGGAGCGCCCCGACACCCTGCTGCTCGGTGGGCGCGACGCCTCCGCGGTGCTCTCCCGCGACGCGCGCGTGCTCGCCGCGGACGCCGCGCGGCTCTCGACCGTGCCGTCCGGGCATCCCATGGGCTACGCGGACGCGTTCACGGGCTACGTGGGCGACGTCTATGCCGCGATCCGCGGTGAGCGGCCCGAGGGCCTGCCGACCTTCCGTGACGGCGCCCGCGCCGCCGAGGCGACCGCCGCCGTGCTGCGCTCCGCCGCGGGGCGGAGCTGGACCGACCTTCCGACGAGAGGAATCGACGATGACCGCGACGACGCAACCCGTCACGCTCTTCACCGGGCAGTGGGCTGACCTGCCTCTCGAGGAGGTCGCCGCCTTCGCGGCCTCCGCGGGCTACGACGGCCTGGAGATCGCCGCGAGCGGCGACCACCTCGACCTCGAGCGCGCCGATCAGGACGACGCCTACCTGCGCTCCCGGCGCGAGATCCTCGACCGGCACGGCCTCGGGGTGTGGGCGATCTCGAACCACCTCGCGGGCCAGGCGGTGTGCGACGACCCGATCGACTTCCGGCACCGCGCGATCCTGCGCCCCGCGGTGTGGGGCGACGGGGACGCGGAGGGCGTGCGGCAGCGCGCCGCGGAGGACATGAAGCGCGCCGCGCGCGTCGCCCGCAAGCTCGGCGTCGACACCGTGATCGGCTTCACGGGCTCGAAGATCTGGCCCTACGTGGCGCAGTTTCCGCCCGTGCCGCGCGAGGTGATCGACG
>Ga0164243_10016373_pt1 | contig 10180 bp, 7 predicted proteins | sample OricompcompostOP_FD_108781 | JGI IMG/M metagenome (GOLD analysis project Ga0164243, IMG submission 108781) | Organic Plus compost microbial communities from Emeryville, California, USA - Original compost - Organic plus compost (OP) | ecosystem: Engineered > Solid waste > Mixed feedstock >... | reverse complement strand
TCAGGCGCGCTGGGTATCGCTCAGCTGGTATTCCTCGCCGGCGTAGTAGGCGCGTACGCGGGGGTTCATCACCGCGCGCCACAGCGGCGGGAACAGCGCCAGGACGATCATTCCGGCGTAGCCGTTGGGTAGCTGCGGGCTGTCGTCGTAGTGGCGCAGCACCTGGTAGCGGCGCTTGGCGTAGGCGTGGTGGTCGGAGTGGCGCTGCAGGTGGAAGAGGAACAGGTTGGTCAGCAGGAAGTTGCTGTTCCACGAGTGCTCGTGGGTGGTGCGCTCGTAGCGGCCGTCGTCCAGGCGCCGGCGGTGCAGGCCGTAGTGCTCGACGTAATTGACGATCTCCAGCAGGGTGAAGGCCATGGCCGCCTGGCCGAGGAAATACACCGCGCCGAGCCAGCCGAAGGCGAGGCTGAAACCGAGCAGGAAGAGGGCGCTGACGGCGTACCACCAGATCAGCTCGTTGCGCCAGTGCAGCGCCGGCAGGCCCTTGCGCTTCAGGCGCTGGGCCTCCAGGCGCCAGGCGTTGAGGAAGTTGTGCTTGTAGGCGTGGGGCAGGAAGGCGTACAGGCTCTGGTCGTAGCGCGAGGAAGAGGCGTCTTCCGGGGTGGAGACGTGCACGTGGTGGCCGCGCACGTGCTCCACCTTGAACCCGGCGTAGCACACCGCCGCCAGCAGCAGGCCGCCGGCGCGCTGCTCCAGCTGCGGGTCCTTGTGGATCAGCTCGTGGGACACGGTGATGCCGATGGCGCCCATCACCGTGCCCACCGAGAGAGTCCAGCCCAGCTTGCCCACCCAGTTCCATGCCTCGTAGTGGGTGATCACCCAGCCGCCGTAGACCAGCATGCCCAGCAGCAGCGGCACGGTCATCAGGCTGAGGAAGCGGTAGTAGCCTTCGCGCTCCAGTACTGGCACTTCACTGGCCTCGTCGGGGTTGGCCGGGTCGCGGCCGACGATGGCGTCGAGCACGGGGATGACCAGGAACACCACGGCGATGACGAACCAGGCCCAGGCGTTGGGGTGGTCGCTGCCGTAGGACCACCAGTAGCTCAGCGGAATGCCGAACACCGGCACCAGCCAGATCCAGTAGCCGGCCTTCTTCAGGCGCAGCATCCAGGCAGGGGGAAGGAAGGCGAACATGGCGCGATTCTCGTTGTAGGATTGTCAGACAATCCTGCGCCCAATCCTTTCTTCGTACGCACCAACCTTCGTTCAGTCGAGCCCCTTGACCGGGGCGTTGCCGGGTAACACCCTGTGTTACACTTCGCGGCCGCAAGCCCCATTCCATCAGCCCTCCAGCGATAAGGACACCCATGACGTTCAAGGCCCCGGACAGCCTGGCTGAGCAGATTGCCCACCACCTCGCCGAACGCATCATCCGGGGCGAGCTCAAGGAACGCGAACGCATCCAGGAGCAGAAGGTCACCCAGGCCCTGAACGTCAGCCGCGGCTCGGTGCGCGAGGCGCTGCTGATCCTCGAACGCCGCCACCTGGTGGTGATACTGCCGCGCCGCGGCGCGCAGGTCTCGGAGCTGTCCGCCAGCCACGTGGAAAGCCTCTACGGCCTGGTCATGGAGCTGTACATCATGCTCGCCAGCGCGGTGGCGCGGACCTGGCGCGAGGAGGGCGACCTGCAGCCGTTCCTGGCCATCCAGCAGCGCCTGATGGAAAGCCTGCAGCGCGGCGACATCGACGCCTTCGTCGAGTCCAGCTTCGACATCATGCGCGCGGCCTTCCCCTTCGCCGCCAACCCCTACCTGCAGGAGACGGTGGAGAACCTGCTGCCGGCCATCAGCCGCACCTATCACCTGGCCCTGGAACGGCGCAAAAGCGAGATGAGCCAGTTCCTCGACAGCTTCGCCCGCCTGCTGCAGGCGGTGATCGACCGCGACGAGGCGGTCATCCGCGAGGTGCTTCTGGACTACGGCCGCCACAACAGCCAGCTGGTGCTGGCTGCCCTGGCCGAACGCTGAGGAGAGCGGCATGCGCCTCAAATGCATCAAGCTGGCGGGCTTCAAGTCCTTCGTCGACCCCACCACCGTCAGCTTCCCGAGCAACATGGCCGCCGTGGTCGGCCCCAACGGCTGCGGCAAGTCCAACATCATCGACGCCGTGCGCTGGGTGATGGGCGAAAGCTCGGCGAAGAACCTCCGCGGCGAGTCGATGACCGATGTCATCTTCAACGGCTCGAATACGCGCAAGCCGGTGACCCAGGCCTCCATCGAGCTGATCTTCGACAACAGCGACGGCACCCTGGTGGGCGAATACGCCGCCTACGCCGAGATTTCCATCCGCCGCCGCGTCACCCGCGACGGCCAGAACACCTACTTCCTCAACGGCACCAAGTGCCGGCGCCGCGACATCACCGACATCTTCCTCGGCACCGGCCTGGGCCCGCGCAGCTACTCGATCATCGAGCAGGGCATGATCTCCAAGCTGATCGAGGCCAAGCCGGAGGATCTGCGCAACTTCATCGAGGAAGCCGCCGGCATCTCCAAGTACAAGGAGCGCCGCCGCGAGACCGAGAACCGCATCCGCCGCACCCAGGAGAACCTGGCGCGCCTGACCGACCTGCGCGAGGAACTGGAGCGCCAGCTCGAACGCCTGCACCGCCAGGCCCAGTCGGCGGAGAAATACCAGGAATACAAGGCCGAGGAGCGCCAGCTCAAGGCCCAGCTGGGCGCCCTGAAGTGGCGCGAGCTGAACGAGCAGGTGGGGCAGAAGGAACGGGTGATCGGCGACCAGGAAGTGGCCTTCGAGGCCCTGATGGCCGAGCAGCGCAGCGCCGATGCCAGCATCGAACGCCTGCGCGATGGCCACCATGAGCTGTCCGAGCGCTTCAATCAGGTGCAGGGCCGCTTCTACTCGGTGGGCGGCGACATCGCCCGCGTCGAGCAGAGCATCCAGCACGGCCAGCAGCGCATGCGTCAGCTGCAGGACGACCTGCGCGAGGCCGAGCGCACCCGCCAGGAAACCGAATCGCACCTGGGCCACGACCGCACCCTGCTGGCGACCCTGGCCGAGGAGCTGGAAATGCTCGCGCCCGAGCAGGAAACCAGCGCCGCCGCGGCCGAGGAAGCCAGCGCCCTGCTGGAAGCGTCCGAGACCGGCATGCACGACTGGCAGCAGCGCTGGGACGCCTTCAACCAGCGTAGCGCCGAGCCGCGCCGCGAGGCCGAGGTGCAGCAGTCGAGCATCCAGCACCTGGAGCACAGCCTGGAACGCCAGGGCGAGCGCGAACGCCGCCTGAGCGAAGAGCGCGCGCAATTGGCCGCCGACCCGGAAGGCGCGGCCATCCTCGAATTGAGCGAACAACTGGCCGCCGTCGAGCTGCAGCTGGAAGAACTGCAGGCCGAGGAACTGGAACTGGTCGAGCGCCTGGAACAGGTGCGCCAGGGCCTGCAGGACGGCAACGCCGCGCAGCACCAGGCCCAGGGCGAACTGCAGCGCCTGAACGGCCGCATCGCCTCCCTGGAGGCCCTGCAGCAGGCCGCCCTGGACCCGGGCGCCGGCGCTGCCGACTGGCTGCGCGAGCAAGGCCTGGAGCAGCGCCCGCGCCTGGCCGAGGGCCTGCGCGTGGAGCCGGGCTGGGAGCTGGCGGTGGAAACCGTGCTCGGCGCCGACCTGCACGCCGTGCTGCTGGAGGATTTCGCCGGGCTGCCCTATGCCGGCCTGGAAAAGGGCGAGCTGCGCCTGCTCGACCTGCCGCGCGGCGCCGCCAGTGCCGCCGGCAGCCTGCTGGACAAGGTCAGCGCCGACCACGACCTGTCGCCCTGGCTGGCCGGCGTGCGCCCGGTGGAAAGCCTGGAGCAGGCCCTGGAACTGCGCGCCTCGCTGGGCGCCGGGCAGAGCCTGGTCAGCCGCGACGGCTACTGGGTCGGCAAGCATTTCCTGCGCGTGCGCCGCGGCGATTCCGCCGAATCCGGCGTGCTGGCCCGCGGCCAGGAGCTGGAGCGGCTGTACGCCGAACGCGAAGAACTGGAAGAACGCCTGGCCGCCCTGGAAGAACAGCTGGAAGCCCAGCGCCAGGCCCAGCGCCAGGCCGAGGACGGCCGCGAGCAACTGCGCCGGCGCATCCAGGAGGAAGGCCGCCGCCACGGCGAGCTGAAGGCCGCGCTCTCGGCCCAGCAGGCCAAGGTCGAACAGCTGACCCTGCGTCGCCGCCGCCTCGACGAGGAACTGGCCGAACTGGCCGAACAGCGCGCCCTGGAGCAGGAACAGCTGGGCGAGGCGCGCCTGCACCTGCAGGTGGCGCTGGACGCCATGGCCGAGGACACCGGCCGCCGCGAGGCGCTGCTGGCCGAGCGCGACGAACTGCGCGAACGCCTCGACCGCATCCGCCTGGAAGCCCGCCAGCACAAGGACCACGCCCACCAGTTGGCGGTGCGCGTCGGCTCGCTCAAGGCCCAGCACGAATCCACCCGCCAGGCCCTGGAGCGCCTCGACGTGCAGGCCGTGCGCCTGGTCGAGCGCTGCGAGCAGCTCAGCCTCAACCTGGAGGAGGGCGCCGCGCCCCTGGAAGAACTGCGCATGCGCCTGGAAGAGCTGCTGGAGCGGCGCATGGGCGTGGAAGAGGAACTCAAGACCGCGCGCCTGACCCTGGAAGACGCCGACCGCCAGCTGCGCGACGCCGAGAAGCGCCGCACCCAGGCCGAGCAGCAGTCGCAGCTGCTGCGCGGCCAGCTGGAGCAGCAGCGCATGGAGTGGCAGGCCCTGACCGTTCGTCGCAAGGCGCTGCAGGAGCAGCTCGGCGAAGACGGCTACGACCTGCACACGGTGCTCGGCACCTTGCCCCACGACGCCGCCGAGAAGGTCTGGGAAACCCGCCTGGAGGAACTGGCCGGGCGCATCCAGCGCCTGGGCGCGATCAACCTCGCGGCCATCGACGAATACCAGCAGCAATCCCAACGCAAGCGCTACCTGGACGAGCAGAACGACGACCTGGTGGAAGCCCTGGACACCCTGGAAAACGTCATCCGCAAGATCGACAAGGAAACCCGCAACCGCTTCAAGGAAACCTTCGACCAGATCAATGCTGGCCTTCAGGCATTGTTCCCCAAGGTGTTCGGCGGCGGTCACGCCTACCTGGAACTTACCGGCGAAGATCTACTCGATACAGGGGTGGCGATCATGGCGCGCCCGCCGGGCAAGAAGAACAGCACCATCCACCTGCTGTCCGGCGGCGAGAAGGCGCTGACCGCGCTGGCCCTGGTGTTCGCCATCTTCCAGCTCAACCCGGCGCCGTTCTGCATGCTCGACGAGGTCGATGCGCCGCTGGACGACGCCAACGTCGGGCGTTATGCCCGCCTGGTCAAGGAAATGTCCGAGAAAGTGCAGTTCATCTATATCACCCACAACAAGATCGCCATGGAAATGGCCGACCAGTTGATGGGCGTGACCATGCACGAACCGGGATGTTCGCGCCTGGTGGCGGTCGACGTGGAAGAAGCCGTGGCACTGGCGGAAGCCTGACGAAGTGCCTCCTGGACAAATTTCGTACAGTATTCGCCAGCGCCGGGCGCTGACTTGTGCTGTACTGGGGGATATGCCTAACCCCTTGATTCGATTGGGGTAAGCCTGATCTTGGGCGGGCTCGGGAAAAGTTGCGATTATTGCTGCGGACAACAGCCGCAGACGGTGTAAAAGTTGTGTCGGGCATGCTAGCTTAATGCCCACTTTGTTACACGCGAACATACAACTCGAGGTTCGCGTTTTACCGGGATAGGACATCCCTTTTTCATCATCATTTTTATCAGGGGCACTGGGATTAGATGGATATCGGTCTGCGCGAATGGCTGATCGTCATTGGGCTTATCGTGATCGCCGGCATTCTGTTCGATGGCTGGCGGCGCATGCGGGGCGGAAAGGGCAAGCTGAAGTTCAAGCTGGACCGCCACTTCGCCAACCAACTGGACGACGATGACGACGGCGGCAGCGCCGAGGTGCTGGGCCCCTCGCGGGTGGTCGAGCACCACGAACCTTCGCTGGACGAGCACGACCTGCCCAAGGTCAGCGCCAAGGACCCGGCCCGCGGCAAGCGCCGTGGCGAGCCGCGCCAGGGCGACCTGGCCCTGGACGACCCGGCGCCGAACCTGCTCGGCCCGCTGGACGAGGAAGACTTCCCCGACCCCCTGGCCGAGGCGCCCAAGGAAAAATCCCGCGGCAAGGAACGCAGGAAGGACAAGGAAAAGGACAAGGAGCGCCCGGCGCCCGCCGCCGCCCCGGCTCCGGTGGAAGAAGTGCTGATCATTAACGTGATCTGCCGCGACGAGGGTGGCTTCAAGGGCCCGGCGCTGCTGCAGAACATTCTCGAGAGCGGCCTGCGCTTCGGCGACATGGACATCTTCCACCGCCACGAGAGCATGGCCGGCAACGGCGAAGTGCTGTTCTCCATGGCCAACGCGGTCAAGCCGGGCACCTTCGACCTGGACAACATCGACCAGTTCAGCACCCGCGCGGTGAGCTTCTTCCTCGGCCTGCCGGGCCCGCGCCATCCGAAGCAGGCCTTCGACGTGATGGTCGCCGCCGCCCGCAAGCTGGCCCACGAGCTCAACGGCGAGCTGAAGGACGAGCAGCGCAGCGTGATGACCGCGCAGACCATCGAGCACTACCGCCAGCGCATCATCGAGTTCGAACGCCGCGCGCTGACGCAGAAAAGATAAGCTGGAAGCCTAAAGCCCGAAGCCGGAAGCGACCCCTGTCCTTCCGGCTTTGCTTTTTGGCTTTCAGCTTCTAGCTTCCAGCTTCCAGCCTTTCGCTTATGGCTTCTTCTATGACCACCCAGACCGCCGCCCAACGCATCGCCCAGCTCCGCAGCGAGCTGGACGCGCACAACTACCGCTACTACGTGCTCGACGAGCCCAGCGTGCCGGACGCCGAGTACGACCGCCTGTTCCGCGAACTCAAGGAACTGGAGGCCGAGCACCCCGACCTGGTCACCCCCGAATCGCCGACCCAGCGCGTGGGCGGGGCCGCCGCCTCGGCCTTCGGCGAAATCCGCCACGAAATCCCCATGCTCAGCCTGGGCAACGCCTTCGAGGAACAGGACCTGCTGGACTTCGACCGCCGCGTGCGCGAAGGCCTGGCCGACCTGCTGCCGGGCGGCGACCTGCTCGGCGGCGGCGCCGAGGTGGACTACAGCTGCGAGCCCAAGCTCGACGGCCTGGCGGTCAGCCTGCTGTACGAGAACGGCCGGCTGACCCGCGGCGCCACCCGCGGCGACGGCACCACCGGCGAGGACATCAGCGCCAACGTGCGCACCGTGCGCAACATCCCCCTGCGCCTGCACGGCGAGGGCTGGCCGGCGGTGCTGGAAGTGCGCGGCGAGGTGTTCATGTCCAAGGCCGGCTTCGAGGCGCTCAACGCCCGGCAGATGGAGGCCGGCGCCAAGACCTTCGCCAACCCGCGCAACGCCGCGGCCGGCAGCCTGCGCCAGCTCGACCCGAAGATCACCGCCAGCCGCCCGCTGGAGCTGTGCGCCTACGGCTTCGGCCGCGTCGAGGGCGGCAGCCTGCCGGACACCCAGATCGGCATCCTCGAAGCCTTCAAGGCCTGGGGCATCCCGGTCAGCCGCGAGCTGAAGCTGGCCCGCGGGGTGAAGGGCTGCCAGGACTACTACGCCGACATCGGCGAGCGCCGCGACAGCCTGGCCTACGAGATCGACGGCGTGGTGTTCAAGGTCAACCGCATCGACTTCCAGCGCGAACTGGGCTTCCGCGCCCGCGAGCCGCGCTGGGCCATCGCCCACAAGTTCCCGGCCCGCGAGGAACTCACCGAACTGCTCGACGTGGAATTCCAGGTCGGCCGCACCGGCGCCGTGACCCCGGTGGCGCGCCTGAAGCCGGTGCAGGTGGCCGGCGTCACCGTATCCAACGCCACCCTGCACAACATGGACGAAGTGGCGCGTCTGGGCCTGATGATCGGCGACACCGTGATCATCCGCCGCGCCGGCGACGTGATCCCGCAGGTGATGCAGGTGGTCGTCGAGCGCCGCCCGGCCGACGCGCGCCCGGTGCACATCCCCGAGACCTGCCCGGTGTGCGGCTCGCAGGTCGAGCGCACGCAACTGGTCAAGCGCGCCAAGGGCCGCGAGTCGGTCAGCGAAGGCGCCATCTACCGCTGCGTCGGCCGCCTGTTCTGCCAGGCGCAGCTCAAGCAGTCGATCATCCACTTCGTCTCGCGCCGGGCCATGGACATCGACGGCCTCGGCGACAAGATCGTCGAGCAACTGGTGGACAAGGGCCTGGTCAAGTCGCCGGCCGACCTCTACCGCCTGACCTACGAGCAGGTGATCGAGCTGGAAGGCTTCGCCGAGGTGTCCAGCAACAAGCTGCTCAAATCCATCGCCGACAGCCGCCGGCCGAGCCTGGCGCGCTTCGTCTACGCCCTGGGCATCCCCGACGTCGGCGAGGAGACCGCCAAGCTGCTGGCCCGCGCCCTGGGTTCGCTGGCGCGCATCCAGAAGGCCCTGCCGGAAGTGCTGACCTACCTGCCGGACGTCGGCGCCGAGGTGGCCTACGAGATCCACAACTTCTTCGCCGACGAGCACAACCGCAAGGTGATCGCCGAACTGCTCGACGCCGAGCACGGCGTGCAGTTGCAGGAGGAGGGCGAGGTGGCTGCCGAGTTCGCCGCCTGCGCCACCCTGGCCGGCTTCATCGACAAACTCAACATCCCCTTCATCGCCGCCACCGGCGCGGAAAAGCTGGCCAGCCGCTTCGGTTCGCTGGAAGGCATCATCCACGCCGACTGGCTCGACCTGCGCCAGGTCGAGCGCCTGCCCGAACGTGCGGCCAAGAGCCTGCGCGAGTTCTTCGACGACGCCGGCAATGCCAAGCGCACCCGTGAGATCGAGGAGCAACTGCGCGAGTTCGGCATGCACTGGGCGAGCGAGAAGAAGCAGGCCGAGGGCCTGCCGCTGGCCGGGCAGACCTGGGTGCTCACCGGCACCCTGGAGGCCATGAGCCGCGACGTCGCCAAGGAGAAACTGGAAAGCCTGGGCGCCAAGGTCGCCGGCTCGGTGTCGGCCAAGACCCATTGCGTGGTGGCCGGCCCCGGCGCCGGCTCCAAACTGGCCAAGGCCCAGGAACTCGGCGTCGACGTCATGGACGAAGAAGGGCTGCTGAAGCTGCTGGCCGACCACGGCCTGAACGCCTGAACCCATTCCCAAGACCATTCGGAGAAGCAACACATGGCAATGACCAAGGAACAACTGGTACGCGACATCGCCGAGTCCCTCGACCTGACCCAGGCCTCGGTGCGTGGTGTGTTCGAGCAACTGGCGCAGATCGTCCAGGACAGCCTGGAGAACGACGGCGAGCTGACCCTGCCGGGCATCGGCAAGCTCAAGGTCAGCGAGCGCGCCGCACGCACCGGGCGCAACCCGCAGACCGGCAAGAGCATCGAGATCGCGGCGAAGAAGGTGGTGCGCTTCGTCCCGGCCAAGGCCCTGGCCGACAGCCTCAACTGACCGGAGGCGGCGATGGACAAGGCTAGAAAGCAGCGGCTCGCGGGGCTGATCGCCCTGGTCCTGCTGTTCGCCCTCTACGTGGCCTGGACCGAGCGTCCGCAGATCCAGCTGCACTACGACGCCAACGCCAGCGCGCCGGCGAGCTACAGCTTCAAGGAGAACGGCGAGGAAACCCTCTCCGGGGAAATCCAGCCGGGCGCCGTGCTGAACTTCCCGCTGCGCCTGCTGCGCGGCAGCGACTACCGCGTGGCCTTCACCTTTCACCGCGGGCAGGAGAAGTACGCCAGCTTCAGTAGCCGGCCCGGCTTCGAGAAGAGCGACCTCTACCTGGGGCCGAACCTGGAGGTCTCCACCCAGCCGATTCCCGGCGGCATGATCCGCGCCGAATGAGGCTATCCCCCACGCCGCCGGGCGAGTGGGGGAGGGGAAACTCAGAGGTAGGTGATGTTCAGCATCAGCGGCCGCCCGCTGCTGCGGCCGTCCAGGTTGCGCAGCACCAGGTTCATGCCGCCGTCCTGCGCCTCGTTCTCGGCGCCGAGGTCGACCTTGCGGCCGTCCAGGTCGGTCACCGCCAGTTGGCGGGCCGCTTCCTGCCCGGACGGTTCGCTGAACGACAGGCGCGAGGTCTCGCCGCAGCCGGCCAGGTCCAGGCGTGCCTGTTGCGTGCTGGCCTGGCTGGTGAAGTCGATGATCTTGCACGGCGGCGAGTAGACGTGC
>Ga0164243_10016372_pt1 | contig 10180 bp, 9 predicted proteins | sample OricompcompostOP_FD_108781 | JGI IMG/M metagenome (GOLD analysis project Ga0164243, IMG submission 108781) | Organic Plus compost microbial communities from Emeryville, California, USA - Original compost - Organic plus compost (OP) | ecosystem: Engineered > Solid waste > Mixed feedstock >... | reverse complement strand
CGATGACCGTGGACTTGATGTCGACGACACCGAGGCCGATGCCGATCTCCGGCCGCAACTCGCGGAACACCGCAAGCTCCTCTGCCGGCCGATGCGCGGTCTCCATGACGATGTGATCGCACTTGAGCGCATTGAGATAAGCAATCAGCTTGCGCCAGTTGCCCTTCTGGATCGATTGCCCGCCGTAATTGCCGAAGCAGAGGTGCACCGACGGCACGGTCTTCACCGCAGCGAGCACGCGGTTGATCGAAGCCGCCGCCCATTCCCACTCGTCCGGGCTGCCCGGCAGATTGGCCTCGTCCACCTGCACGACATCGGCGTCGAGATGGCTGACCTGTTCGGCCAGCGCGTCGGCAAGCGCCATCGCGAGATCGGGCAGGTTTCCGTAGTGCTTGTCCACCAGCGTCTTCGCCAGCATGTGCGGGCCGGTGAGCGTGAACTTGAACGGCTGCGTCGCCAGCCGTTTGGCGCGCGCGCAGGCCTGCGGCAGGTCGAGGGTGCCGGCACTGATCGGCCCCTCCACCACCGCGGGAGGACGCGATCGGAAGCCCATGCCGCGCTGGGCGCGATAGGCCACCAGTTCGTCGAACCGGATTGCCGTGCGGATTCCGCTCATCGGACGCACGAAGTATTCGATCATCCCGTTGGTCTCGGGATGGTTGAGGTCGAACCGTGACAGTTCGCCGTCGCACACGACGTCGATGCCGGCCTTCTCCTGCGTGTGGATCACGACGCGGGTGGCGTCGATCACGGCCTGCTCGGACGGCAAGGCCGCCAGCCATTCCGGAAACGGATAGGAGCCGACGACGGTGGTCTTGATGCGGGGCTCGGATGTCATGGGTTCACTCGCGAAGTTGAGGGACGCGCAGTCGGCGAAGCGACGGCGGCTCGCTGGACCATGCGATGGCTTGCCGCGTCGGCTGCGGTGGCGGGCGACCCGGGTCCGCCGGCCATCGCCTGCTTGCCGGGCGGCGCCGCCTGTCGTAAGTATCCAACTGGTTACTTATAGCGCGATTGCCGTCACGCTGCCAATCGAAAGCGACAGACCGTGCCCGCATCATCTCAAGGCCTGCCCGACCGTTTCCGCGACGTCGATCATCTCGAGGAGGTGATGACCGCGCCCTCGCCCGCCCTGATCGCCGACCTCGAGAAGGCGCCCGGCGACATCATCATCCTCGGCGTCGGCGGCAAGATGGGACCGACGCTCGCCCGGCTCGCCAAGCGCGCCGCACCCACCCGCCGCGTCATCGGCGTCGCGCGCTTCAGCGAGAAGGGCCTGCGCGAGGAGCTCACGCGTCACGGCATCGAGTGCATCGCAGCGGACCTCATCGACCGCAAGCAGGTCGAGGCGTTGCCGAAATCACCGAACGTCATCTTCATGGCAGGACGCAAGTTCGGCTCGACCGGCCACGAGGATCTCACCTGGGCGATGAATGCCTACGTGCCAGCCCTGGTCGCGGAGGCATTCGAGACATCGCGCATCGTCGCCTTCTCCACCGGCAACGTCTATCCCTGGGTCAACGTCCTTCATGGCGGCGCGACCGAAGAGACCCCCGCCGTGCCGCCGCCCGGCACCTATGCCAACTCCTGCGTCGCACGCGAGAATCTGTTCCAGTATTTCTCGCGGACGCGCGGCACACCCGGCCGCATCATCCGCCTCAACTACGCGATCGATATGCGCTACGGCGTGCTGCACGACGTCGCCACGCGCGTGAAGACCGGCGAGCCGATCAACCTCGAGGCCGGCCACGTCAACGTCATCTGGCAGGGCGACGCCAATGCGGTCACGCTGCGCTGCCTCGCGCATTGCACGACGCCGTCGAGCCCGCTCAACGTGAGCGGTCCGGAGCACATCAGCGTGCGCTGGCTGGCGACGCAGTTCGGTGAGCGGCTCGGCAAGACCCCGGTGTTCACCGGCACCGAGTCCCAGCAGGGCTGGCTGACCAACACCACCCAGGCCATCGGCCTGTTCGGCTATCCGTCCGTGACGCTCGCCACCATGATCGACTGGGTCGCCGACTGGGTCGGGCGGGACATGACCAGCCTCGGCAAGGAAACCCATTACGACTCGCGCGATGGCACCTTCTGACCGGCAGACGCTCGCACCCTCGCCCCTGCGCGACGCCGACCTCGCCGACGCCGAGGCCCTGGTGCGTGAATCCGGCTGGAACCAGGTCGCCGCCGACTGGCGGGCGTTTCTGGACCTGGGCTCGGTCTACGCCATCCGCACGCCGTCGGGACGCGTGATCGCGACCGCCGCGACGCTGCCCTATGGCGGCCGCTTCGCGTGGATCAGCATGGTGCTCGTCGCGGGCGCGTATCGCCGCCGCGGCCTCGCCACGCTGCTGCTTCGCCGCTGCGTCGACGATCTCACCGCCAGAGGACTGGTGCCGGTGCTGGACGCAACCCCCGCCGGGCGCGCAGTCTACGTCGGGCTCGGCTTCGAGGATTCCTGGAGCTTCCAGCGCTATGCGCGCGGTGATGCGTCCGGCCCGGCTACGGAACGCGCGCCCCCCTTGGGCGTAACCCTCGCGCCGATCTCGGATGAGAACTGGCCGCGGCTATGCGCCTACGATGCCGCCGCGTTCGGCGCCGACCGCAGCGGGCTCTTGGCGCGCCTGCGCGGCCGCGCTCCCGCGTTCGAGTGCGTGGCTGAGCGCGCGGGCGAGATCGTCGGCGTGCTGCTGGGGCGCGACGGCCGCGTTGCCACTCAGATCGGACCGATCGTGGCGGAGGACGACGGCTGTGCCGCCGCTCTGACCGCGCGGGCGCTCTCCGCGGTGCGTGGCCCTGTGTTCATCGACGTGCCCGATTCCAAGCGGGAGCTGATCGGCCAACTCAGCGTGGCGGGCTTTGCCGCGCAGCGGCCGCTCACGCGCATGCTGCACCGGCGCAACGCGGCATTCGACGACGGCCGCCGCACCTATGCCGTCGTCGGCCCCGAATTCGGCTGACAGAGCGCACCGCCAAGCTTCGCCAAAAAAAGAAGCCGGCCGCAGGAGACCCGCGGCCGGCCGTCGTAACCCTCCCCCCAAGGAGGCTCGACAAACTCTTGGATAGATACCCTCAGTACAGCTTCGGCGGATTGATCGGCGGCATCTTCACGTTCTTGTCGAGGAACTCGTTCGTGTAGGCCGATTTCACGTCGTAAGGCTTTTCCATCTTCAGATACTCGGCGACGAGCGCGTAGTCATCCGCCATGCGCTTGTCGTCATGCCAGCCGAGCGCCACCGTGCGCGAGGTCTCGTCGCTCATCAGGATCGTGACGAGGTGCCAGTTGTCGAGCTCGTTCTGGAACTTGAGCGCGCCGTTGGCTTCCACCAGCGCATTGATGCAGGGCTCCGGCTTCTTCGTGCATTCGGCGAAGGCCTTCTGCGTGACCTTGATGAACTTGCCGGCCTTGTCCTTGTTGGCCTTGAGCCAGGCGCCGTTGGCGATGATCGAATTGCCGTACGGGTTCACGCCGGCGTCCTTCCACGCCAGGAAGCCCATGTCGCTGCCGAGCTCGCGCGCGAACACGTGGTGCAGGTTGAAGAACGATGTCGTGACATCGATCGCCTTGGACTTGAGCGCGCTCAACTTGGAGTTCGCGTCGATATTCACCCAGGTAACCGAGTTCGGATCGATGCCGGCCTTCTTCGCCAGCGCAGGCCACATGGTGCGCGCGCCGTCGCCGGCCGGATTTCCGATCTTCTTGCCGGCGAAGTCCTTGACCCCGGTGATGCCCGAGCTCTTGAGCCAGTACATGCCCTGCGGCGAGTTGGCGTAGATGTTCATCAGGCCGACGAGGTCGAGACCCTTGCCGCGGAACAGCAGCACGCCCGCCATGTCGGAGAGGCCAAGCTGGGAGGCGCCAGCGCCCACTTTCTGGGCGGACGCCGCCGAGCCGCGCCCGGTTTCGATGTCGACATCAAGCCCGGCGTCCTTGTACCAGCCCATTTTCTGCGCGTAGAAATACGGCGCGTGGTCGCCGCCGGCGACCCAGTTCAGGGTGAAGGTGATCTTTTGAGCGGATGCCGGTCCTGCCGCGAGCGCGAAAGCGCCCATGGCCAGCATGAACTTGTAGGCCGATTTCATACGAACCTCCCATCAGGACGATCGGCATCGTTGCCGAATTTGCGGGCAGCGCACGCGCTTTCTCGACGCACCACTTTGCTCCGTGGTAACTGCCTGGTTACCTCGACGATAGGAGCGCGTCCCAACGCTGTCAATCAGCGCCCTGTCGCATGGGCTCATGGTAGCTTAGGGCTGGCGTCCGCAACCCGGAATACCGGTGCGGGCGCTTCGGGCACTGGATTTCAGCGATGAGCAAGACTCCGACGCGGCGCGCGCGGCGCGATCCCGATCGCACCCGCGAGGCCATCCTGAAGGCGGCGCAGGACGAGTTCTCGGCCAAGGGACTCGCAGGCGGACGCGTTAACGTCATCGCGCGCAAAGCCGGCGCCAACAAGCGAATGATCTACCACTACTTCGGCAGCAAGGAGGGGCTTTACCTCGCCGCCCTCGAGCGCGTCTACGAAGGCCTGCGCGGCGAGGAGCGCACGATGCACCTCGATCATCTCGCGCCCGAGGTCGCGATCCGCCGCCTCATCGAGTTCAACTTCGACTATTCGCGGGCGCATCCCGAACTGATCAGCATGATCAACAACGAGAACCTGCACCGCGCGCGGCTGCTCCGCAAGTCGCGCAAGGTGCGCGACCTGCACAGTCCTCTCGTCAAGCTGATCGACGACATCCTCAGGCGCGGCGTCGCCGAGGGCGTATTCCGGCCCGGCCTCGATCCGGTCGACGTCTACATCACCATCGCCGCCGTCGGCTTCTTCTATCTTTCCAACAACTGGACGCTCTCCGCGATCTTCGGTCGCAGGCTCGATACCGACGCTGCCCTGCGGCGGCGCAAGCGGCACAACGTGGACATGGTCCTGCACGCCCTGCGTGCCTGAGCACGTCTCCGACCAACGTCGCAGGCGCCCTCGCCCGCGTTGACCTGCCGTCCGATTTCGGCAAAATGTAACCGCTTGGTTACTTGAGGTCGCCGCTTCATGGCTCTCCGCTGGCAGGATCTGCCTTCGTCCGTACTGAACACGCTGCGCCGTGGAGCGGTGATTCCGGCGCATCCGCTCGCGCTCGACGCCGGCCGCAAGCTCGATGCGCGCCGCCAGCGGGCGCTGACGCGGTATTATCTCGATGCCGGTGCCGGCGGTCTCGCCGTCGGCGTGCACACCACCCAGTTCGCCATCCGCGACGTCGGCCTCTACCGCCCGGTCCTGGAGCTTGCGCTGAGCACGGCCCGCGAATGGACGCAAGGCCACCCCGTGATGATCGCCGGCCTCGCCGGGTGCACGTCCCAGGCGGTGCAGGAGGCGCAGACTGCGCGCGGCATTGGTTACCACGCGGGCCTGCTCTCCCTCGCCGCCATGAAGGGCGCGAGCGAGGACGACCTGATCGCGCACTGCGAGGCCGTCGCCCGCGAGATCCCCCTGGTCGGCTTCTATCTGCAGCCGGCCGTAGGCGGGCTCGTGCTGCCGGCCTCGTTCTGGCGCCGCTTTGCGGCCATCGAAAACGTGGTCGCCATCAAGATCGCGCCGTTCAACCGATACCGCACCATCGACGTGGTGCGCGGCGTGGCCGAAGCGGGCGCCGCCGAGCGCGTCGTGCTCTACACCGGCAACGACGATCACATCGTCACCGACCTCGTCACGCCGTTCACCGTCATGGCGAACGGCGCGCCCGTGACCATCCGCATCAGGGGCGGCCTGCTCGGGCACTGGAGCGTGTGGGTCAAGCGCGCCGTCGAACTGCTCGGTCGCGTGCACGCCGCGGTCGAGGCTGGCCCCATTCCCACCGACCTGTTGGCGCTCGATTCGCAGGTCACTGATTGCAATGCCGCGATCTTCGATGTCGCCAACGATTTCCACGGCGTGATCGCCGGCTGCCACGAGGTTTTGCGCCGGCAGGGCCTGCTCGAAGGCATCTGGTGCCTCGATCCGCATGAGACGCTCGGCCCCGGGCAGAAGGAAGAGATCGACCGCGTCTATGCGTCCTATCCGCATCTCAACGACGACGCCTTCGTGCGCGAGCACCGCGAGACGTGGCTGGCATGATGGCGCGGGATCGGCAGCATCCGTCGGTTCCACCGGCCGGCGCCTCGTGCGATAGTTTGCGCGCACACGGACGGGGGAGCGCTGAGTGAACAGGGACGCGCTGCAACGCTATTCATGGGCGGTCGCCAGCCATCTGTTGTTGGTGGCGGCGTGGCATTTCTTCGTCGTGCTCGGCAACGTGCCGAAGTTCGTGATGCCGTCGCCATACGACACGCTCAATGCGCTGCTCGAGCCGAACTACCGCTGGGGCGAGAACATCGCCGTCACCACCGTCGAGATCTTCGGCGGCTATATCCTGGCCGTCGTGATCGGTGTCGCGCTCGCGCTCGTGTTCTCCTGGTCGCGGGCGCTGGAGATGGCGGTCATGCCGCTGCTCGTGAGCCTCAACATGATCCCCAAGGTTGCGCTCGGGCCGCTCATCATCGTTTGGTTCAAGTACGGGATCGGTCCCAACATCATGATGGCATTCGCCATCTGCTTCTTCCCAATCATCCTGACCACCGCGCGCGGCCTGCGCGAGGTCGAGCCCGACCTGCTCGATCTCGTACGCACGCTCAAGGGCTCTCGCTGGCAGATCTTCACCAAGATCCAGCTTCCGGGCGCCCTTCCCTACATCTTCTCCGGCATGAAGGTCGCGGCCATCCTCGCCGTCGCCGGCGCCATCGTCGGCGAGTTCCTCGGCTCCGACCGCGGTCTGGGCTATCTAATGCTGCAGGTGCAGGTCACCCTCGACACCGCCGCCATGTTCATGGCCGTGATCCTGATCACGCTGATCGGCGGCCTGCTCTATCTCCTGGTCCTCGGCCTCGAACAGTTGCTCGTCGTTCGCGACGCGCGTCTGCAGTGACGGCGCGCCATGTCCGAACCGTTCATCCACGTCGCCGGCGTCAAGAAGGTCTACCGCACCCGCGGCGCCGAGTTCCTGGCCGTATCGGAAGCGACCTTCGACGTCGAGGCGGGCGAACTCGTCTCGCTGGTCGGCCCCTCCGGTTGCGGCAAGACCACGCTGCTGAAGATCCTCGCCGGCCTGCACTCCTACGAAGCGGGCGAAGTCCGCATCGGGACGGCCAGTCAGTCGTTCGACCCCTCGCGCGACATCGGAATGGTGTTCCAGGCGCCGCTGCTGCTCAAGTGGCGGCGCATCATCGACAACGTGCTGCTGCCGGCGGAAATCCTCGGCCTGCCCGTTGCCGAAAGCCGCGAGCGAGCGCGCGACCTTTTAGCGCTGGTCGGCCTGTCCGGCAGCGAGGACAAATATCCCTACCAGCTCTCCGGCGGCATGCAGCAGCGTGCCGCCATCGCCCGCGCCCTCGTGCACGATCCCAAGCTCATCCTGATGGACGAGCCGTTCGGCGCGCTCGATGCGCTGACGCGCGAGAAGATGAACCTCGAGCTGCTGCGTATCTGGCAGGAGTCGAAGAAGACCATCGTCTTCGTCACCCACGGCATCACCGAGGCGGTGTTCCTCGGCACGCGAGTCATCGTGCTCACCGCCGGCCCCGCGCGCATGGCGGACAACTTCAAGGTCGAGCTGCCGCACCCGCGCACGCTCGACATCAAGACCCACGAGCGCTTCGGCGACTACACCCGTCGGATCTACCGACTTCTCGGAATGGAATAACGCGCGCCGCCAGGCGCGCGCACACGAACAACGCAAGAGGAGCACCATGGCGCAGCAGCGGCTCGGCATCATCATGAACGGCGTGACCGGGCGGATGGGCATGAACCAGCACCTGATCCGCTCGATCGTCGCCATTCGCGCCCAGGGCGGCGTCGCGCTCAAGAACGGCGACCGCGTGATGCCCGACCCGATCCTGGTCGGCCGCAACGCCGACAAGGTCGCGGCGCTCGCCAAGGCGCACGGGATCACGCGCTGGACCACCGATCTCGACAAGGCGCTCAAGAACAAGGAAGACACGCTGTTCTTCGACGCGGCGACCACGCAGATGCGCGCCAAGCTGATCCGCAAGGCGATCGCGGCTGGCAAGGACATCTATTGCGAGAAGCCGACGGCCGACAAGCTGTCCGACGCGGTCGAGCTGGTGCGGCTCGCGAAGAAAGCCGGCATCAAGCACGGCGTCGTGCAGGACAAGCTGTTCCTACCCGGTCTCATCAAACTCAAGAGCCTGATCGACTCCGGCTTCTTCGGCCGTATCCTCTCGGTGCGCGGTGAGTTCGGCTACTGGGTGTTCGAAGGCGACTGGGCTCCGGCGCAGCGCCCGTCGTGGAACTACCGCAAGAAGGACGGCGGCGGCATCATCCTCGATATGCTCTGCCACTGGCGCTACGTACTCGACAACCTCTTCGGCGAGGTCGAGAGCGTGTCGTGCCTCGGCGCGACCCACATTCCCAAGCGCTGGGATGAGAACGGCAAGGCTTACACCGTCGACGTCGACGACGCGGCCTACGCGACGTTCGAGCTCGCCGGCGGCGTCATCGCGCAGATCAACTCGTCCTGGACGACGCGCGTGCGGCGCGACGACCTCGTCACCTTCCATGTCGACGGCACGCTCGGCTCGGCGGTGGCCGGCCTGCAGAAGTGCTGGAGCCAGCAGCGCGTGAACACGCCGCGCCCGGTGTGGAATCCGGACGTGCCGCAGCCGATCAATTTCTTCGAGACCTGGTCGGAGGTGCCCGGGCTCGGCACCTACGACAACGGCTTCAAGGCCGAGTGGGAGATGTTCATCCGCCACCTGTTCGAGGACGCGCCGTTCAAGTGGACGCTCCTCGAAGGCGCGAAGGGCGTGCAACTCGCTGAAGCCGGCCTGCGCTCCTGGAAGGAGCGCCGCTGGATCGACGTCCCCGCGATCAAGGTGTGAGCATGGCGACGGTCAACCTTCCCACCCCCGCGGGCCGGATCGAGACCTACACGACCCGGCCGGCGAAATCTTTTCCTGCGGCCCAGCCGCCGTTCAACCGCGTCGCCTATGCCGCCGCCCACGTCGTCGCCGACCCGCTCGCCGACAACGATCCCTGGGTCGCGCCTGCGATCGACTGGGACCGCACCATCGCGTTCCGCAAATATTTGTGGTCCCTCGGTCTCGGCGTCGCCGAGGCGATGGACACCGCGCAGCGCGGGATGGGCCTCGACTGGACCAATTCGCTCGAATTGATCCGCCGCAGCCTTGAGGCCGCGCGCGAGGTCCCCGGCGCGGTGATCGCCTCGGGCGCCGGCACCGACCATCTCGAAGCAGGTCCGTCCGTCAGCATCGATGACGTGATCCGCGCCTACGAGGAGCAGTGCGAGGCGGTGGAAAAGCTCGGCGGCCACATCATCCTGATGGCGAGCCGCGCGCTCGCCAAGGCGGCGCGCTCGCCCGAGGACTACGCCAAGGTCTACGGCCGCATCCTCGGCGCAGTGAAGGAGCCGGTGATCATTCATTGGCTCGGCGACATGTTCGATCCCGCCCTCGCCGGCTACTGGGGCCATGCCGACGCCGCCAAGGCCATGGATGTCGCGGTCGACGTCATCACCGACAATGCCGCCAAGGTCGACGGCGTGAAGATCTCGCTCCTCGACAAGGACAAGGAGATCGCCATGCGCCGCCGCCTGCCGCAGGGCGTGCGCATGTACACCGGTGACGACTTCAACTACGCGGAGCTGATCGCCGGCGATGCGCGCGGCTATTCCGATGCGCTGCTTGGCATCTTCGACGCGATCGCGCCCGCCGCCGCCGCTGCGCTCGGCGCGCTCACGCGCGGCGACGAGAAGACCTTCCACGAGATCCTGGCCCCGACGGTCCCGCTGTCGCGCCACATCTTCAAGGCGCCCACCCGCTTCTACAAGACCGGCGTCGTGTTCATGGCCTATCTCAATGGCCTGCAGGACCATTTCGTCATGGTCGGCGGCCAGGAGAGCGCGCGCTCTGCACTGCACTTGGCCGAGTTGTTCCGCCTCGCCGATGCCGCCGGCCTGCTGCTCGATCCCGACCAGGCCGCCGCGCGCATGCGCACCGTCATGGCCGCGCGCGGCATCCACTGATGCGCGAGGAGCGACCATACGTTCCGTGTAGTGGCGCACCGCATCGTCCGGCCGCCCGTTCGGGCGTGCGAGGAACGACGAGCAACGCCGCTTG
>Ga0164243_10016370_pt1 | contig 10180 bp, 11 predicted proteins | sample OricompcompostOP_FD_108781 | JGI IMG/M metagenome (GOLD analysis project Ga0164243, IMG submission 108781) | Organic Plus compost microbial communities from Emeryville, California, USA - Original compost - Organic plus compost (OP) | ecosystem: Engineered > Solid waste > Mixed feedstock >... | reverse complement strand
GCCCGAGGCGAACCCGGCCAAGGTGCGCCAGCAGCTCACCGAGTACGGCCTGGTCGCCGAGGACTACGGCGGCGACACGATGTTCGTCGACGTCTCGGCCACGCAGCGGATCGGCATCGCCGAGCTGCTCGACGCCGTGCTGCTCACCGCCGACGCCGGTCTCGACCTGCGGGCCAACCCGAACCGGGAGGCGCGCGGCGTCGCGATCGAGGCGAAGCTCGACAAGGGCCGCGGCTCGGTGGCGACCGTGCTCATCCAGTCCGGCACGCTGCGGGTGGGCGACGCGATCGTCGCCGGCACCGCCTACGGCCGGGTGCGCGCCATGCAGGACGAGAACGGCGAGACGGTCGAGGAGGCCTGGCCGAGCCGTCCGGTGCAGGTGCAGGGCCTGTCGAGCGTGCCGCGCGCGGGCGACACCTTCCTCGTCACCGAGGACGACCGCACCGCCCGGCAGATCGCCGAGAAGCGCGAGGCCGTCGAGCGCAACGCCCTCCTGGCGAAGGCGCGCAAGCGGATCAGCCTCGAGGACTTCACCCTCGCCCTGGAGCAGGGCAAGGTCGAGAGCCTCAACCTCATCATCAAGGGCGACGTGTCCGGTGCCGTCGAGGCGCTCGAGGAGTCGCTGCTCAAGATCGAGGTCGACGACTCCGTGCAGCTGCGCATCCTGCACCGCGGGGTCGGCGCGATCACCGAGTCCGACGTGGACCTGGCGACGATCGACAACGCGATCGTGATCGGCTTCAACGTGCGGCCCGACGTCAAGGCCCGCGAGCGCGCCGCGCGCGAGGGCATCGACATCCGCTTCTACTCGGTCATCTACTCGGCCCTCGAGGACATCGAGCAGTCCCTCAAGGGCATGCTCAAGCCCGAGTACGAGGAGGTGCAGTCCGGCCTCGCCGAGATCCGCGAGATCTTCCGCTCCTCCAAGGCGGGCAACATCGCGGGCGTGCTGGTGCGCTCCGGCACGATCACCCGCAACGCCAAGGCGCGGGTCATCCGCGACGGCGTGGTGCTCGCCGACGGGCTCGCGATCGACTCGCTGCGCCGCTTCAAGGACGACGTCACCGAGGTCCGCGAGGGCTTCGAGTGCGGCATCGGCCTGGGCAGGTACAACGACATCCAGCTCGGCGACGAGATCGAGACGATCGAGCTCAAGGAGAAGGTCAGGGCTTAGTGACCTGCGCTTAGATCCAGCTGAGTGTGGTTGGACCCGGATATAGCTGGGTCCAACCACGCTTTTCAGGGTCGAAACCAGGGGCCAGCCCGGCGAGGAGGAGACCATGGCGCATCCGGACAGGGTGGCGAGGCTCGCCGACCGGATCCGCGAGATCGTGGCGCGGAGGCTCGAGAAGGGCCTCCGCGACCCGCGGCTCGGCTTCGTCACGATCACCGACGTGCGCGTCACGGGCGACCTCCAGCACGCGACGGTGTTCTACACCGTCTACGGCTCGGAGCAGGAGCGCGCCGACTCCGCGGAGGCGCTCAAGGCCGCCACCGGGATGCTGCGCAGCGAGGTGGGCAGGCAGCTCTCGGCCCGGCTCACGCCCACCCTCGAGTTCGTGGCCGACGCGATCCCCGAGAACGCGGCCTCGATCGAGGCGCTGCTGCGCGAGGCCGCCGAGCGGGACGAGGCGGCCCGGCGGGCGGCGGCGACGGCCGACTACGCGGGGGAGGCGGACCCCTACGTCAAGCCGCGCGAGGACGACGAGGACTAGCCCTCCGCCGCCTCGAAGAGCACCGCCCCGGTGGCGATGTCCGCCTGCAGCAGGCGGGCGCGGATCCATACTCCCGGCTCGTCCGCGCCGTCGCAGCGCGCCTCCACGGCCGGCTCGGGCAGCTGGATCCGGCCCTTGGCGACCACCGCGGCGTCGAAGACCTCGCCCACCCGGCCGGCGAGCACGGCCGCCTCGATCACGTCCATCCCCGACCGGTCGAGCCGGCCCGACACCGAGCCGGTCTCGGCCATGATGCCGGGCAGCGACGGCAGCGCCTCGCGCACCCAGGCCGGCACGGCCTGCCGGGCCGAGAGCGCCGCGCAGATCTCGAGGCCGAAGCGGTCGACCAGGCGGCGCAGCGGCGCCGTCACATGGGCGTACGGCGCCGCGATCGCCGCCTGCACGTGGTAGAGCGGCAGCTCGCCGTCGAAGCTCTGGTAGCCGGCTCCGCGGAACAGCGCGGCGGCCGCGTGCATGATCGCCAGATGCGCCGGGTCGTCTCCGCTGAGGCCGCGCAGGTAGGCGCCGTAGGGCTCCTCGCCCCACGGCACGCCCAGGATGCGGGTCTGGCGACGGAAGTAGGCGATCCGGTCCGCCTCGGCCGGCGGCATGGTGCGCAGCACGCCGATCCTCGCGTCGAGCATGAGGCGCGCGGCCGTCATGCCGGTGAGCAGCGAGAGCTGCGCGTTCCACCGCTCCACCGGCAGCACGTTGCGGCGGCTGAGCCGGTAGCCGCCGTTGTCGGGCTCGACGATCGTCTCGGGGGAGTTGAGGCTCGCCCCGCCGCGCGCCAGCTCCTGGGCGAGCCGCGCCTCGCCCACCTCCGCGAGCGGGGCCAGCCCCGCGTCGGCCGTGCCGGTGTCCAGCGCGCGCTGCGCCTCGGCGTAGCTCAGCTGCGCGCGGCTGCGGACGCGGGCGCGCTCCACCGAGGCGCCCGCGACCTCGCCCGCCGCCCCGAGCCGGATCTCCCACAGGAAGGCGCCGCGCAGCCGCCCGGGCAGCAGCGAGGCGGCCCCCTCGCTGATCGTCTCGGGGTGCAGCGGGATGCGCTCGTCCGGGAGGTAGACGGTCGTGCCGCGACGGCGCGCCTCGGCATCGATCGCGCCGCCCGGCTCGACGAAGGAGGGCAGGTCGGCGATCGCGTAGTGCACGATCCAGCCGGCGCCGTCGCGGTGGAGGGCCAGCGCCTGGTCGAGGTCGGTGGCGCCCGGCGGGTCGATCGTGACGAAGGGGATGTCGGTGGCGTCGCGGTCGGGCAGCGCCGGGCTCGCGGCGGCGGCCTCCGCCTCGGCGAGCACCGCGGGCGGGAACTCGCGGGAGAGCCCCTCCCGCGCGGGCAGGCCGCGCAGCGTCTCGGCGAGCAGGGAGCCGGGCTTCGCCTCGGCGCGCTTCGGGCTCCAGGTCACCCGGCCAGCCTACGCAGTGGCCGGCTCAGGGCAGCGCGTAGCCCTCGCCCTCGCGCACCACGAGCCCGTCGCGCTGCAGGCCGGCCAGGGCGCGGTCGAGCTGGGCGGCGTCGGGCCAGAGCGGCTCGAAGGCCGCGCGGGGCAGCGGGATCTCGGAGCGGCGCAGCTCGCGCAGCACGGTGCCCCGCGCCTGCCGGTCGCTGCCCTCGTAGCGCTTCTGCACCGGGGCGCGCCGGCCGTCGTAGGGGGGATGCCCGGCCGAGCGCCAGGCGCAGAGCCCCGCGACCGGGCAGGAGTCGCAGCGCGGCGCCCGCGCGGTGCACACCACCTGGCCGAGCTCCATCGCGCCCGCGTTGACGAGCCGGGCCTGCTCCGGATCGGCCGGCAGCAGCGCCTCCATCGCGGCGAGGTCCGCGGCGGTGCGCGCGGGGCCCGCCTCGCCCCGGCCGGCGACGGCGCGGGCGAGCACGCGGCGGGTGTTGGTGTCGACCACGGGGGTGCGCACGCCGAAGGAGAAGGCGGCGACGGCGCGCGCCGTGTAGGGCCCCACGCCGGGCAGCTCGAGCAGGGCGTCGACGTCCGCGGGGACCTCGCCGCCGTGCCGCTCCACGATCGCCGTCGCGGCGCCGTGCAGGGCCAGGGCGCGGCGCGGATAGCCCAGCCGGTCCCAGGCCCGCACGGCCTCGCCCGGCGGCTCGGCGGCGAGGGCGGCGGGCGTCGGCCAGCGCTCGAGCCACTCGGCGAGCCGCGGGATCACCCGGGCGACCGGCGTCTGCTGCAGCATGAGCTCGCCCACGAGATGCCCCCACGGCGGGAAGCCGGGGCGGCGCCAGGGGAGATCGCGCGCCTCGGCCGCGTACCAGGACGCGATGCGCGCGGCGATCGCGGCCCGCCGCTCCGCCTCCTCCTCCATCCCCCCAGCGTAGGTCGGGCCGCTCCGCGTAGGCTGCCGCGCATGAGCCCCGAGCGCGTCGCCCTGCTCGCCGAGCTGGCGGGGGAGATCCTGCACCACTACGCCCGGGGGCGGCACCTCGTGGGCGTCGACGGGACGGACCCAGGCGCCGTGGCGCGCTTCGCGGACGGGCTCGCGGCGGCGCTGCGGCAGGCGGGAGCGGACGCGGACCGGGCGCGCGCCTCCGTCGAGGGACTCCGCGCCGAGCTGCTCGAGCCCTTCCGGGCGGGGGAGGGCGACGCCCTGCTCGTCGTGGACGGCCCGCTGCTCGGGACCGCCGCCGCGGACGCCCTGGCCTGGACCCTCTGGATCGACGCCGACGCCGACGGCACCGCCCTCGGGGGACCGGGCACTCGCACCGCCGCTGACGCGATCGTCGACGTCACCGACCCGGAGCATCCGGTCCGGCGCTTCTCGGACTGGTGCGTGGTCCCGCGCCGCTAGGGCGCGTCCGCGCTCCGCGGGAGTCGGGAGGCGCCTCTAGACCGGGACGCGGCGCACCACCTCCGCGGGATCGAGGAAGCGGCCGCTCGCCTCGACCTCGTGCACGAGCCCCACGAGCGCCGCGTTGACCGGAGCCGCCGTCCCCGCCTCGGCGGCGGCCGCCACGACCGCGCCGTTGAGGAAGTCGATCTCGGTGAGCTGCCCCCGGCGGATCGACTGCAGGGTCGAGCCGGGGTTGGGGACCCCGCCCATGCGGCGCGCGAGCATCCGGGGGAACAGCGCGGTGATCCCGAGCGGGGCGTGCCCGAGCAGGTGGAGCACGCGTCCCGGCACGCCCTGCATCCCCGAGAGCCGCACGCCCCGGCGCTCGGCGATCCGCACCGACTCGCGCATGCTCGCGGCGATGACGCGGCGCAGCCCGGGATGGGCGATGGTCTGCTGCACGCTCAGGCCGGTGATCGCGGGCACGGCGTTGACGTGGTTGACGAGCAGCTTGCTCCACTGGGCGGCCTCGAGGTCGTCGACGAGCTGCACCGGCAGCGCCCGGCCGACCACCCGTCCGATCTCCTCGAGCACGCGGCGCGGCGTGCCGTCGGCCGCGCCGAGCAGGAGGGGCAGCGCGGCGGTGATCGTCACGGCCCCGGGGGTGAGGTAGGAGGCGGCGAACAGCGCGAGGCCGCCGAGCAGCGGCGAGTCGGGCAGCAGCTCCCGCGCGACCCGGATCCCGCCCAGGCCGTTCTGCACCACGAGCAGCGGCACCCCGCCGACGAGCGCCGGCCGGTTCGCCTCGAGGGCGGCGCGGGCGTCCTGCGCCTTGGTGGCGAGGATCGCGAGCTCGGGCGGAGCGGTGAGCGCCTCGGCGGCGCGGAGCCGCGCCAGGTGCTCGCCGAAGCCGCCGTCGAGGCGCAGGCCGTCGCGGCGGATCGCCTCGAGCATCGCCCCGCGGGCGGTCGCCTCGACCTCGTGGCCCGCCCGGTCGAGCAGCGCCGCGAGCGTGCCGCCGACGGCCCCGGCCCCGATGATCCCGATCCGCATCCTCCGAGCCTACGGGGGCCCCGGATACGATGGCGGGCGTGTCCGCCGCCCCCGGAGTGCTCCTCGTCGACAAGCCGCCGGGGCTCACCAGCCACGACGTCGTGGCCCGGCTGCGCCGCTACTACAGCACCCGGCGGGTGGGCCATGCGGGCACCCTCGACCCGATGGCGACCGGACTGCTGCTCGTGGGCGTCGAGAGCGCGACGCGGCTGCTCGCCCACCTCGTCGGCCTCGGCAAGGAGTACAGCGCGACGATCCGTCTCGGGCAGTCGTCCAGCACCGACGACGCGGAGGGCGCGGTGGAGGCCGTCGCCGACGCGACGGGCCTGGGCGACGACGCGATCGCGGCCGCGATCGCCCGGCTCACCGGGACGATCCGGCAGGTGCCGAGCTCCGTGAGCGCCATCAAGGTGGCCGGGGTGCGGGCCTACCAGCGCGCCCGCGAGGGGGAGGTCTTCGAGCTGGAGGCGCGCGAGGTGACCGTCTCCCGCTTCGAGCTGCTCGCGCGGCGCAGCGGCCCGACCGGCTGCCTCGACCTCGACGTGGAGGTGGAGGTGTCGAGCGGCAGCTATGTGCGCGCCCTCGCGCGCGACCTCGGCGCCGACCTGGGGGTGGGTGGCCACCTCACGGCGCTGCGGCGTCGGAGCGTCGGCCCCTTCCGGGTCGACGACGCCTGGCGGATGGACCCGGCCCGGCTCGACGCCGTCCGCCCCGACGACGCGGAGCTCGCCGCCGCCTTCCGCAGCCCCGCCCAGGTGGCCGCGGCGCTGTACCCGGTCGAGCGGATCGACGCCGCGCAGCTGCGCGACCTCGCGCACGGCAAGCCGCTCGCCCTCGACCGCGCCGACGCGCCCGTGCTCGCGCTGCTCGGGCCCGACGGGCGGCTGGCCGGGCTCGTCGAGCTCGTCGGCGGCCGCAGCCGGGTGCTCTACAACCCGCCGACGCAGGAGGTGCTCGGGTGATCCTGTGGTTCACGATCGCGCAGGCCGCGGTCGCCGGGCTGGTCGGCGTCTATGCGCTGATCCGCGGCCTGATGCGCCGGCAGCCCGACGACATCGCCGTGCTCGGCACCGTCCTGGTCGAGCTGCTGCTCGTCGCCCAGCTCGTGGCGGCCCTGGTCGCCCCCGCCCTCGGCAACCACGCGCGCGGCGACCTGCTCGAGTTCTGGATGTACCTCGTGACGGCGCTGATCATCCCGCCGCTGGCCGCCGTGCTCGCCCTCGTCGAGCGCTCCCGGTGGAGCACCGTCGTGCTCGGCGTGGCCGCGCTCGGCATCGCGGTGATGGTCTACCGGATGCAGGTGATCTGGGGCGCGTGAGCCCCGGCGCGGCAGCAGGCGGGGGGACTCGCCGCTACGCTGGTCGCTGATGTCCGACTCCGCCGTCACGCCCCCGGTCGCGCGCCGCCGGATCTCCGGCCCCGGGATGGTGCTCGTCATCGTCTACGCGATCCTCGCCCTGGCCGCCACCGGCCGCAGCGTGTACCAGATCGCCACCCGCTTCGAGGAGGCGCCGCTCGCCTACGCGCTCTCCGGGCTCGCGGCCGTCGTCTACGTCGTCGCCACCCTCGCCCTGCTGCTGCGCCGCGACCGGCTCGCCTGGGCGACCATCGGCTTCGAGCTGGTGGGGGTGCTCGTCGTCGGCACGCTGAGCCTGTTCCTGCCCGGCGTCTTCGGCAGCGCCTTCGGCGGCGACGGCACGGTGTGGAGCTGGTACGGGGCCGGCTACCTCCTCGTGCCGCTCGTGCTGCCGGTGCTGGGGCTGCTGTGGCTCCGTCGCGCCACCCGGAAGGCGGTCTGAGTGCGGCTCTTCACCTCCCCCGAGGAGATCCCCGCCGGTCTCCCCCCCGTCGCCGTCGCGATCGGCAAGTTCGACGGGCTCCACGTCGGCCACCATGCCGTGCTCGAGATCCTCGAGCGCGAGGCCGCGGCGCGCGGCCTGCCCGCCGTGGTGGTCACCTTCGACCGCAACCCTCTCGCGGTGATCCGCCCCGAGGCCTGCCCCGATCAGCTGGTGAGCAACGAGCAGAAGGTCGAGCTGCTCGCCGCGGAGGGCGTGGACGCGACCCTCATGCTCACCTTCGACGAGGCGCTCGCCTCGGTGCCCGCCCGCGAGTGGGCCGAGGGGCTGCTCGTCGAGGGGCTGCAGGCGCAGGTCGTGATCTGCGGCCGCGACTTCCGCTTCGGCCACCGGGCGCAGGGCGACGTGGAGCTGCTCGGCGAGCTGGGCGCCGAGCGGGGCTTCGACGTGATCCCCGTCGACGACGTGCGCGGCGCCGGCGAGCGGCGCATCAGCTCCACCTGGATCCGCGAGCTGCTCGACGAGGGCCGGGTGCGCGAGGCCGCCCAGGTGCTCGGGCGGCCGCACGTCGTGCGCTCCGTCGTCGTGCACGGCGAGCACCGGGGCCGCGAGCTCGGCTTCCCCACGGCCAACCTCGACATGGCGCTCGCGGAGGGCTTCATCCCCGCCGAGGGCATCTACGCCACCTGGGCCGTGGTCGACGGCGTGCGCTACGCCGCCGCCACCTCGATCGGCGACAACCCCACCTTCGACGACGTGGACTCGGTGCGCGTGGAGGCGCATCTGCTCGACGCCGACATCAACGCCTACGGGCGCACGATCGAGCTGGAGTTCGTCGACTGGATCCGGCCCATGCTCCGCTTCGACGGCGTGGACGAGCTCATCGACCGCCTCGCGGACGACGTCGAGCAGACCCGCCGCATCCTCGCCGCGGAGGAGGGGCGCTCCTAGGGCGCGTCCCGCGACGGCAGCCGCCCGCGGCCGTGCAGGTAGAGCACGATCGCCGCGGCGCTGCCGGCGAGCGGCTCGCCGCGCCCGATCTCCCAGCCGGCATCGGCGGCGATGAGGCGCCGGCCGCGCACGCCCATCCGGATGGCGAGGGGCGCCCGGCGCAGCCGCTCCTCGGCGGCGGCGCGCGACACCGCCGGGTCGACGGTGAGCGGGCGGCCCGCCGAGGCGGCGAGCTCCCATGCGTCGGCGAGCACCGCGCCGAGCTCGCGCGCCGAGACCTGGGGCCGGGCGGTGAGGCGCTCCACCGCGGCCTGGCGGATGAGCGCGGCGGTCTCGGCGAGGTCGGCCGCCGCGGCGTCGCGGCGCCGGGTCTTGGGCACCACGGCGACCGCGACGGAGCGCGCGAGGTCGAGCGCGGTCACCTCGGGCCGCAGCCCCGGACGCTCGGCGGCCGATGCCGGCAGCGCCTCGAGCAGCTCGGCCAGCGAGAGCAGCAGCTCGCCCTGGCGGCGGGCCCAGCTGGGGCGGCCCCGGCGGCTGCGGGTCAGACGCGGCACGGTCACGCGAGCACCCCCGCGCGGTGCACGAGGGCGGCGGCGCCGACCAGCGGCCCGTCGCCCTCCAGCGCCGACGGCACGATCCGGGTCCTGGTGACGAAGCCCAGGGCGCGCCGCTCGGCCACGGCCGCGCGCGCCGCGCCGAGCAGCTCGGGGGCCACCCGGGCGAAGCCGCCCCCGACGGCGACGAGCTCCAGGTCGACGAGCGCGGAGGCGGAGGCGATCGCGCGGCCCAGCGCGGTGCCGGCGCGGCTCACCGCGGCGCGCGCGAGGGGGTCGCCCGCGGCGTGCGCCGCGGCGAGCTCCTCGCCCGTGCCGCCGGTCCAGCCCTGGGCGCGCGCCCAGGCGACCGTGCTCGGGCCGGAGGCGACGGCCTCCAGGCAGCCGCGGCCGCCGCAGGCGCAGGGATCGTCGAAGCCCGCCACCTCCACGTGCCCGATGTGCCCGGCGTTGCCGGTCGGCCCGGGGACGGGGCGGCCGTCGAGCACGAGCCCTCCGCCGATGCCGGTGGAGACGATCATGCCCATCAGGCTGCTCGCGCCCCGGCCCGCGCCCACCCAGTGCTCGGCGAGGGCGATGCACAGGCCGTCGATGGCGAGCACCACGGGGGCAGCGGGCGCCGCATCGGCGGCGAGACCGGCGACGAGGTCGCGCAGCGGGTAGTCGCGCCAGGCGGGGAGGTTGAGCGGCGAGACCGTCCCGGCGGCGAGGTCGACCGGGCCGGCCGAGCCGATCCCGGTGCCGAGCAGCGCGTCGCCGGGCGGGAGGGCGCCGAGCGCCTCGGCCACCGCCTCGGCCACCGCGGCGGCGAGCCGCTCCGCGTCGGCCTCCGCCCCCGTGGGGCGGCGGTGGCGGCTGCCCGGCGCGATCCGCCCGTCGGCGGCCACCAGCGCGGCCTCCACCTTCGTCCCCCCGAGGTCCACGGCGAGCGCGAGGGCGGTCATGGTGGCAGCGTAGCGCCCGCGCCGCGCCCCGCCGCCTCTTCTGGCCTGTCCGGAGCCCGTCCTACACTGGCGCCGTGGATGCAGGGGTCCGGCTGGAGCGGGTGATCGACCTGCCGCGCGCCATCGTCTGGGGCGCCCTCGTCGACCCGGTGCTCGTCGAGGGTTGGCTGCACCCCGAGGCCCGGCTGGTCGAGGGCGCGGAGCTGATCGAGCGCATCGATCCGGCCCCGGCGAGCCCCGATGCCACGGCCGTGATCGAGGCGGTCGGCGCCGAGCTGGGCCGGGTGCGCGTGGAGCTGACCGGCCTGGCGGGCGGCACCCGGGGAACGGTCACCCGCGTGCTGCTGCTCGCCTGGCCGCAGGCGGGCGCCGAGGCG
>Ga0164243_10016369_pt1 | contig 10180 bp, 8 predicted proteins | sample OricompcompostOP_FD_108781 | JGI IMG/M metagenome (GOLD analysis project Ga0164243, IMG submission 108781) | Organic Plus compost microbial communities from Emeryville, California, USA - Original compost - Organic plus compost (OP) | ecosystem: Engineered > Solid waste > Mixed feedstock >... | reverse complement strand
GGAAGCCACCCCGGCGGCATCGCCGGTGCCCGGCGGGCGGCTGCGCCTTGCGGTGCAGGGCGATCCCTCGGAGCTCGATCCGGCGCTGACCAACCTCGCGGCGGCCGGGCTGGTGATCGACCTGATGTACGACGGGTTGGCCCACGAGGGACCCGACCTCTCCATCAGGCCCGCCCTCGCAGAGTCGTGGACCGTCTCCGACGACCAGCTGACCTATTCCTTCTCCCTGCGCCAGAACGTGACCTTCCACAATGGGCGTGCGTTCGTGGCGGCCGATGTCGCCTATACCTTCGAGCGCATCCAGAATCCGGACACCGCCTCGCCGTGGGCCACCTCGCTGGCCGGGGTGAGCGCGATCGAGACGCCGGACGATCACACGGTTGTCCTCACCCTGAAGGCGCCGGATGCTTCCTTACTCGCGCGGCTGGCCGGACGCGGGCTGGTGATCGTGCCGCAGGAAGAGGTCGAGAAGCATGGCGACCTGCTGAACACAGCGGTCGGCACCGGGCCGTTCACCTTCGTCGACTATGTGCCTGGCTCCACCATGACGCTGGACAAGAACCCGAACTATTGGGATCCGGGGAAGCCCTATCTCGACGGAATCGATATCGTCATCGCCTCCGATGATACGCAGCGGGCAGCGGCGCTGATCTCGGATACCGTCGACATGGCCGAGCAGGTCGGGCAGAAGGACATCACGCTGATCGAGCAGGAGAGCGGCCTCCGCCTCGACGGCGGCGCAACGACAAACCTTCGCTGGCTCGTCTTCAACCTCCGGCGCGAGCCGTTCGACAAGCTGGAGTTCCGGCAGGCCGTCTTCAAGGCGATCGACCGGGGTCCGATCATCGACTCGGCTGTGTTCGGCTACGGCCAGCCGCTGGTGGGCCTCTACCCGCCCGAGTTCTGGGCAGGCTATCGCGGCGAGATTCCGGCCCCGGACCTCGACGGGGCGAAGGCGCTGCTCGAACAGGTGACGCTGCCCGATGGCTTCCGGCCAAAAATCCTTACCTGGTCGCAGTACAAGTTCCTCTCCGACACCTCGGTCGTCGTGCAGGAGCAGTTGAAGCAGCTCGGCATTGAGACCGAGATCGACCAGCAGGAGAACGCGATCTACCTTGAGCAGTATTTCGGCGGCGAATTCGATATCGCGATCATGGGCGCGGCGGGCTATGTCGATCCAAACGACTGGCCGGAGCAGAGCCTGAAGACGGGTTCGGTGAACAACGCCGCGGGTTACAGCAACCCGGAGTTCGACCAGCTGATCGAGGAGGGGCTCGCCACCACCGACCAGGCCAGGCGCGCGCCGATCTACCAGCACCTTCAGGAGGTATTGATCGCGGATTCGCCGTGGATCAACCTCTACACCTCGGAGACCTTTGTCGGGATGCGCAACTCGGTCCAGGGCTTCACCCGTTATGTCTCGGGCAGCTACATCTCCCTCCGCGAGACCTGGATCGCCTCGTAGGATTCGCTCGCGCCGCACCTGGGCCGCGTGGAATCCTCCAGCCCCGCCCAGGCCCCCACCATCCGACCGGCGTCGGGACGATGCTGAGGGCCTGTCTCACCAACGTCTGTCCGCCGCCGCACACCGATAGCCCCGGGTCCGGGGAGTGGATCAGGAATCGCGCATGCTCAAGTTCATCCTCCAACGGGTTCTCCTGCTCTTCCCGGTCCTGCTGGGGGTGTCGCTCGTGACGTTCATCATCGTCCGCTCCATTCCCGGCGATCCGGTGGATGTGCTGCTCGGCGCCGACCGTCACACGACCCAGGAGCAGCGCGACGCCATTGCGAAGTCCTACGGACTCGACCAGCCGATGCCGGTGCAATATGTCAAATGGCTCGGCCATGTCGTCACCGGAGATCTCGGCAAGTCGCTGCGCACGAAGCGGCCGCTGACCCAGGAACTCCGCCTTCGCCTCCCAGTGACCGTGGAGCTGACCCTGTTGGCCGGCATCATCGGCGCGACCCCCGCGCTGATCTTCGGCGTGCTGGCGGCCCTCCGCCGGAACTCGACCTTTGACTGGGTCGCGACCGTCGGCACCCTGGTCGGGATCTCGCTCCCCAACTTCCTGCTGGCAACGGTGATGGTGCTGATCTTCTCGTTCAAGCTGAAATGGCTGCCGCCGGTCGGCTACACGCCCTTCACCAAGGACCCGGTGATGAACCTGAAGACGATGATCATGCCGGCGATCAGCCTCGGGCTGCCGCTGGCGGCCATCCTCATGCGCTTCACACGGTCGTCCGTGCTGGAGGTCCTGAACCAGGAATACGTGCGCGTCGCCCGGGCCAAGGGGCTGAGCCAGCGCCGCGTGGTGATGCGCCACGTGCTGCCGAACGCCGGGATTCCCATCCTCACCATCGTCGGCATCCAGCTCGCGGCGCTGCTGGGTGGCACCGTCATCATCGAGCAGATCTTCGGCCTGCCGGGTGTGGGCCGCTACATCTACGAGGCGATCGCCAACCGTGACTACCCGGTCGTCCAGAGCGTGACGCTGGTGATGGCCACGATCTTCGTGGTCGTCAGCGTCGTGGTGGATGTGCTCTACGCCGTGCTGGACCCGCGCCTTCGCACCCGTTGAGCCGGATTCCGCCCGTCCTTGATCCTTCTTTCAGACAGCAGGCAGTACGATCGATGAGTGACGCGACCACCACCACGACCAAAACCACAGCCCGTCCCGCCACGGGCACATCCGGCGGCGAAGACGGCCGGGCACCGACCCCGCTCGGCAGGGCCGCGGCCGTCGCCGCGATCCCGAAGCGCCGCACGCTCTGGCAGGTGATCTACCGGCAGAAGCTGGCGCTGACCGGCATGTGCATCGTCGGATTCTTCCTGGTCGTGGCGCTGATCGGCCCCTTCTTCGCGCCGCACGGCGCGACCGAGCAGTTCTCCGCCTTTCGCCTGAAACCGCCCTCCCGCGAGTTTCCGTTCGGCAACGACGAGTTCGGCCGCGATGTCTTGTCCCGCCTGATCTACGGCGCGCGCATCTCGTTCCAGGTCGGTATCGTCTCCGTCGGCATCTCGGCCACCGTTGGCGTCGTCCTCGGGCTCATTGCGGGGTACTTCCGGGGCTGGGTGGACAACATCCTGATGCTGTTCATGGATGTGCTCTACGCATTCCCGACGATCCTGCTGGCCATCGCGATCATGACCGCGCTCGGCAGCTCGGTGGTGAACGTGATGATCGCCATCGGCATCGTGAACGTGCCGACCTTCATGCGCGTGGTGCGTGGTGCGGTGCTCTCCGTGCGGAACCAGACCTACGTGGAAGCGGCCAATGCGATCGGGGCCTCCACGGGGCGGATCATGCTGCTGCACATCTTCCCGAACATCACCGCGCCGCTGATCGTGCATGTCTCGCTGAACTTCGCGTTCGCCGTGCTGGCCGAGGCATCGCTGGCCTACCTCGGCCTCGGCAACAAGCCGCCCTCACCGTCGTGGGGCTCGATGATCTCCAGCTCCTACCAGTTCCTGCAGCTGGCTCCTTGGGCGGCGCTCTTCCCCGGCGCGGCGCTGGCGCTCACCGTGCTGGGATTCAACCTGCTGGGCGATGGCCTGCGCGACGCGCTCGACCCGCGCCTTCGCAGCGAAGCGTAAAGGATCGCTCCCGATTCGACAGGCAACAGCACGGCCCCCGGTTCGAACCGGGGGCCGTGCTGTGTCCGAGGGCGAGGCGCCGGCCCATGGATCTCCCGACGGTTGCGCACGGCCTCTACCCAGAGTTCATATCACGTCATCATGGAATCGCAGACGGGCACATCGTCCAGCTATGGCACTGCACGGCCGCGTCCGCGTCCACGGGAATGGGCGGACCTCATCGAATCGATAGGCTCTCTGGGCGCCGGCACGATCGCATGCGTGTGCGTAGCCATCCGGCGCGGATCGGTGCCGCCCTACCGGATGGCGAGCATCAGGAACAGGAACAGGCCGAAGGCCACGCGGTAGACGACGAAGACCGCCGTGCTCTGGCGTTGCAGAAACTTCAGCAACCCCCAGATCGTGGCAAACCCGACAATCGCCGCCGTCACCGCGCCGACGATAAAGAGCACGACCTCGTGCTGCGTCATCCCCTCACTCGCCGCATCGGCCACGGCCTTCAGCCCGGCCCCGAGGATCAGCGGCATCCCGGCAAGGAACGAGAAGCGCGCGGCATCGGCCCGCATGATGCCCCGGAACAGCCCGGCGGTCAGCGTCGCGCCTGAGCGCGAGGTCCCCGGGATCACCGCCAGGGCCTGTGCGCAGCCGATGATGGCCGCATCGACCCACCCGACGCTGCCGAGCGAGCGGACATGCCGGGCGATTCGCTCCGCCAGTCCCAGGATCAGGCCCACGACGATCATCATCGTGGCGATCACCGCGATCGCGGTGCGGGAGTTCTCGTCCGTGTGGAAGGCGTCGTTGATCCTGCTCTCCAGCAGCACCCCGGCGATCAGGCCGGGGATCGTCGCGATCACCAGCAGCCAGCCGAGCTTGCCGTCCATCTCGCGCTCGGTCAGCTCGTCGCCCGGCGTGGTCAGCAGATACGTTGGGCGCGAGAGGGCGAGCGGGATCGCCGAGAGCATCCGCAGGATCTCGGCGCGGAAGTAGACGATCACCGCGACCAGCGTCCCGAGGTGCAGCGCGGCATCAAAGGAGAGGCTGGAGGTCTGCCAGTCGAAGAGCCACGGAAAGATGATGAGATGCGCCGATGACGAGATCGGCAAGAACTCGGTCAATCCCTGGACGATGCCCAGCACGATCGCCTGCCAGATAGCCATGTGAACTCCCGTCTCCCTCTGAGATTCGCAGGCGCATTCCACCGTCGGCCCGATCCCGGCCGGCGCCCGCATGACTATGCCGTGTGCGCGTCACCTATCCGTGATGAACCTGTTGCGGTTGTGTTGCGCATCCCGCGCCACTGCCCGGTGCCCGTCAGGAGAGGGTCGCCTTGCCGGACGGGCCGATCGCCGCCTCCGCCTCCGGATTGGCGCCGGGCAGGCCATCGCCCTCCGCCAGCTCCTGGATATTGCGCAGGGATATCTGCCGCCGGAACCACTCGATCGCGCCCCAGAGCGTAATCGGGAAGAAGAGCGCCGCATGCACGACGATCGCGTAGGCCAGCGCCTCCGCCTCCGGCACGCCGAGCGCGCCGTTCACGACCAGCTTCACGCCGTATTCGAACTGGCCGATGTAGCCGGGCGACGACGGGATGAGGGTCGCCATGTTCGCAACGCCGGTGGTGAGCAGGGTCGCGGCGATGCCCATCGCATCGCGCAACTGCTCGCTGAACCCCCGCGCAATCGTCCAGTACATGGACGCTTCCAGCGACCAGGCGAGCACCGATGTCCCGGCCACCAGCGCGAGGTCGCGGCGGCGCTTCAGCACGGCGAGGCCGCCGAGGAAGGATTCCGCGAGACGCTCCACCTTGTCGGCGATCCGCGGCGGCAACGGGCCGAGCACGATCTGCAGGAGGCGGTCGACCAGCGAGCCGCCGAGCGTCAGGATGAACAGGCCGATGATGAGCACCGCGAAGACGATGAACGCCACGATGGCGAGGTGCCGCAGCTCGCTGGTGAAGGAGACGAATGCCATCGCCGCCAGCATGAATCCCAGCATCGTGATGCCATCGAAGATGCGCTCGACGGCGATCGTCGCCAAGGAAGACGTCATTGGCACGCGGCGGGCTGATTGCAGGGTGTAGGAGCGGATCACCTCTCCCATGCGCAGCGGCAGCACGTTATTGGCCATGTAGCCGATGGCGACGATCGGCAGCAACTCGCGTGCGCTGGTCTCCGTCACCGGGCGCAGGAGGATGCTCCAGCGTAGGGCCCGGACCCACACCCCGGCGAAGTAGAGCGCCAGCGCGGGGATCATCCACCAGAGGTTCGCGGATTGCAGCGCATCGCGAATCGAGCCGAAGTCCTGCCCGCGAAACGCGAAGTAGACGAATACGGCGCTGATCGCGATGCCAATCCAGGCACGCCAGGATCTCACGGGAGTATCCGATCGGGTGGCGCGCAGACGGCCCGGAGGCCGGGCACACAAAAACGCCGGGGAGCCTTGACCCCGGCATTCTCGTCCGCGCGACGGCGGCTAGCGATGGCGGAACGTGATCCGGCCACGTGTCAGATCATACGGAGAAAGCTCTACGATCACGCGGTCCCCCGGCAGCACGCGGATGTAGTTGCGCCGCATGCGCCCGCCGAGATGACCAAGCACCTGATGCCCGTTCTCCAGTTCGACGGTGAACATGGCGTTCGGCAGGGCGTCGATGATCTTGCCCTCGACCGCGATCGCGTCGGGATTCGTGCGCCGGGGCCCGCTGCTTTCGGTCGACGGAGCCGCGGCACCGGGGCTGCTGGGAGCGGGCGCGCCGCCCGGTCCGGTCTTGCGAGGAGTCTGAGGCTTCTTTGCCAAATTGCCATCCTTGTGAATAACGATGTCCGCACGGCAGGCAGACAATGGGGCGAGTCAATCAGGATCAGCGGCCCTGCCACAGGCGGGCCGTTCGGGATGCCACCGTCTCCGGCATCTTCATGGGAATGATGGGGGAGAGGGCAGCTACGCTTCCATCTCATAGTTTACCGCACCGATGCAAGCGGCAGCGGAATTGGCGGACAGCACGCTCCCGCGGTCCCGGCGCCATCGTGCACCGTCCCTCCGGTAGTATGGCACCAGACACATCCCCGGCGCCTCGCACGCCGCTCGATCGAGGACTGGCCCATGCCTTCGCCCATCCCCCCGCCCGCCGCATCTGCTTCCGGCGACGCATCGTCCACCGCGCTCGCCAACCGCACCCGCGAGATCTGGGAGCTGAACGCCCCGTTCTGGGACGAGCGGATGGGGGATGGGGACGATTTCCAACAGGAGCTCGTCGTGCCCGCCGTCGAAGGACTGCTCGCCGTTGCGGATGGGACCTCCATCCTGGATGTCGCCTGCGGCAACGGCGCGTTCGCCCGCCGCCTCGCCGATCAGGGCGCGGCAGTGGTCGCCTGCGACTTCGCGGAGACCTTCATCACCCTGGCGCGCGGCCGCGATTCCCGGCGGCCGACCGCGCGCAAGCACCCGATCGACTACCGGGTGATCGACGCCACCGACGAGCGGGCACTGCTGTCGCTGGGTGAGGGGCGCTTCGATGCCATCCTCTGCAACATGGCGCTGATGGACATGATCGACATCGAGCCGCTCTTCTGGGCAGTGCCGCGCCTGCTGACGGAGCATGGCCGCTTCGTCTTCACGATCATGCACCCGGCCTTCAACCACCAGGCAGCGCACTTCGTCGCAGAGGATCACCGCACCGACGCCGGCCGTGAGGTCACCTACAGCCTGAAGGTCACGAACTACCTGCGGGTGCCGCCGACGCGAGGCGAGAGCATGAGTGGCCTGCCGGAGCCGTCCTACACGTTCCATCGGCCGCTGAGCGAGATCCTGAATGCCGCATTCAACGCCGGATTGCTGATGGACGGCATCGCCGAACCCGCATTCCCGGATGGCAGCGGCTCGGTCAAGGCCGGCAGCTGGATGAACTATCCAACGATCCCCCCTATTCTCGCCGCCCGCTTCCGGAAGGCCGCCCGATGACCGCTTCCGCAGTCCACATCGAGCCGATCACCCCGGGCTCCTTCGCCGCCTGGCGAACGTTGCGGCTTCGGGCGCTGAAGGATCATCCGGATGCCTTTGGCGCAAGCTGGGAATGGTATGCCGGGCTCTCGGAGGCGGATTCGCAGAAGCATTTCGCCTCACGGCAAGGCCCACGCAGCGAGACGTGGGGCGCCTTCGCGGATGACGGGACGCTCCTTGGCACGGTGGGGATCTTCTGCGATAGCGGACCAAAGCAGGCGCATCGGGCGCACATCTGGGGCATGTATGTCGCGCCGGAGGCACGCGGCCAGCGGATCGGCGAACGGCTGATCGAAGCCGCCGTCGCCTTCGCCCGCACCATCGACGGCGTGCTGCAAGTCCATCTCGCGGTCACATCACACAACACCTCGGCGAAGCGCCTCTACGAGCGGATGGGGTTCGTGCGGTATGGCATCGACCCGCGCGTGCTGATCGTGGATGGCGTGGGCTACGACGAAGACCTGATGGTCCTGATGCTCGACGATTGACGCGACGGCCGAATCGGCAACCACAGTGGAACGGGGCTTGCCTTCGTTCGGTAGGATTGCCGCACGACATGACGCCGGGCCGAACGGCCTGCCGTCCGGGATCACCACGGAGGGATCATCGCCCATGACATCCACCGATACCGGCACCGCCCCAGTCACGGATTCCGCTCGCCCCACGCCCGACCAGTTCGCCAATGCGACGTGGGAGGACATCGCGCCGTACTACGATGCCCTCGCCGAGCGTCCGCTCGAACCGGGGGATACTGCCGCGATCGAGGCGTGGCTGGATGACTGGAACGCGCTGGATGTCGCGCTCTCCGAGGCGGCGTCGCTCGCGAATGTCGCCTACTCCTGCGATACGGCCGATCCCGACAAGGAAGCAGCCTATCTGCGCTTCACCAGCCAGATCGCCCCGAGCCGCGAGGAACAGGTTGTCCGCCTCGCCAACAAGCTGCTCGATACCGGCTATTCACGTGACGATCTCGCCACCACGCTTCGCCGCTTCCGCACCGACCGCGACCTGTTCCGCGAGGAGAGCATCCCGCTCGAACAGGAACTCTCGAAGCTCAACGCCCGCTACAACAAGCTCACCGGCGGCATGACGGTCGAGTGGGAGGGCGATGAGATCCCCCTGCCGCGCCTCAACCCCTTCTTGCTCGATCCGGACCGCGACGTGCGCGAGCGCGCATTCCGCCTTCAGTTCCAGCCCTACATCCGGCACCGGGACGAGCTGGCGGATATCTTCGACGCCCAGATGGCCAAGCGGCAGCAGATCGCCCGGAATGCCGGGTTCGACAACTACCGCGACTACATCTTCCCGGCCAAGCACCGCTACGACTACACGCCGGAGGACTGCTTCACCTTCCACCGCTCCGTGGAGCAGACGTTCGTGCCCGCGATCGCACGCCGGCTGGAAGCACGTCGTCAGCAGATGGGGCTCGACAGCCTCCGGCCATGGGATACCGGCGTCGATCCGGCTGGACGACCACCCCTGCGCCCATATCGCGACATCGAGGAACTGAACGCGAAGACGCAGGACATCTTCGCGAAAGTCGATCCGTTGCTGGGCGAGCAGTTCGGCATCATGCGCCAGGAACACCTGCTCGATCTGGAGAGCCGCAAAGGCAAGCGGCCGGGCGGCTTCTGCACCAGCTTTCCCTGGCGCAAGCGCCCGTTCATCTTCATGAATGCCTCCGGCACGGGCGGCGATGTCCGCACGCTGCTCCACGAGGCGGGGCATGCCTTCCACGGCTTCGCCTCGTCAAACCTTCCGTTCGTCTACCAGCGGATGTATGGCAGCGAGATGGCGGAGGTGGCCTCCATGTCGATGGAACTCCTCGCCTCGCCATACCTGCGGGTGGAGGATGGCGGGTACTACGATGCAGCGGAGTACAAGCGGGCCAGGATCGAGCACCTGGACGGCGTGCTCAGCATCTTCGCCTGGGTGGCAACGGTAGACGCCTTCCAGCAGTGGCTCTACACCGATCCCGCCGCCGCGGACCGGGATGCCCGCGATGCGAAGTGGTTGGAGACGTGGGCGCGCTTCGATCCGGGCGTGAACTGGGACGGCCTGACGCCGGAACGCACGGCCCGCTGGCACAAGCAGCTGCACATCTTCCTCTATCCCTTCTACTACATCGAGTACGCCATCGCGCAGCTCGGGGCGCTGCAGGTCTGGCGCAACGCGCTCCAGGATCAGGAGAAGGCCGTCGCCGACTATCGCGCGGCGCTGGCCCTTGGCGGTTCGCGGCCGCTGCCGGATCTCTTCGGACGTGCCGGAGCGCGTCTCATCTTCGACGCGGACGGCATGGCGGAGCTGGCCTCCCTGATCGAGGGACAGATCGCCGAACTCAACGCCAGCACCACGGACGCCTGATCGCCAGACATCACCGAACGCACGCCTGGGGCCGGGAGATTGACTTCTCCCGGCCCCAGGCGCATCCCGGACGGCACGCGCCCTACAGACCGCAGTTCGTGTCGAGATGATTGAGCGAGTCGACGCGGTTGCCGAAGAACCAGCGGTATTCCTGATTGACCGCGACAAAATGCATGGTGCCCTCCACTGACCGGGAGGGCGTTGTCAGCGTGCCGATCT
>Ga0164243_10016368_pt1 | contig 10180 bp, 4 predicted proteins | sample OricompcompostOP_FD_108781 | JGI IMG/M metagenome (GOLD analysis project Ga0164243, IMG submission 108781) | Organic Plus compost microbial communities from Emeryville, California, USA - Original compost - Organic plus compost (OP) | ecosystem: Engineered > Solid waste > Mixed feedstock >... | reverse complement strand
CTGCGAGAAGATCTTCGGTCCCACCCGGGACTGGGAGTGCTACTGCGGCAAGTACAAGCGGGTGCGCTTCAAGGGCATCATCTGTGAGCGCTGCGGCGTCGAGGTGACTCGCTCGAAGGTCCGCCGCGAGCGGATGGGCCACATCGAGCTCGCCGCCCCGGTCACGCACATCTGGTACTTCAAGGGTGTGCCCAGCCGTCTGGGCTACCTGCTCGACCTCGCCCCGAAGGACCTCGAGAAGGTCATCTACTTCGCGGCGTACATGATCACGCACGTCGACGACGACGCTCGCCACCGCGACCTGTCGAGCCTCGAGGCGAAGATCGACATGGAGCGCACGCAGCTGGAGAACCGCCGCGACAGCGAGGTCAACGAGCGTCTGCAGAAGCTCGAGGAAGACCTCAAGGCACTCGAGGACGAGGGCGCCAAGGCCGACGCGAAGCGCAAGGTCAAGGACGCCGCCGAGCGCGAGGCCAAGCAGCGTCGCGACCGTGTGCAGCGCGAGATCGATCGCCTCGAAGAGGTCTGGAGCCGGTTCAAGAGCCTCAAGGTCCAGGACCTCGAGGGCGACGAGCTGCTCTACCGTGATATGACGTACCGCTTCGGCAAGTACTTCGAGGGCTACATGGGCGCCAAGGCGATCCAGAAGCGCCTCGAGAGCTTCGACCTCGACGCCGAGGCCGAGTTGCTGCGCGAGATCATCGCCACGGGCAAGGGCCAGAAGAAGACCCGTGCGCTCAAGCGGCTCAAGGTCGTCTCGGCGTTCATGGGCAGCCAGAACCACCCCAAGGGCATGGTCCTGGACGCGGTTCCGGTGATCCCGCCGGAGCTGCGCCCGATGGTCCAGCTCGACGGTGGTCGCTTCGCGACGTCCGATCTCAACGACCTCTACCGTCGTGTGATCAACCGCAACAACCGTCTCAAGCGCCTGCTCGACCTCGGTGCGCCCGAGATCATCGTCAACAACGAGAAGCGCATGCTGCAGGAGGCCGTCGACTCGCTGTTCGACAACGGCCGCCGTGGTCGTCCGGTCACCGGCCCGGGCAACCGCCCGCTCAAGTCGATCTCCGACATGCTCAAGGGCAAGCAGGGTCGCTTCCGTCAGAACCTGCTCGGCAAGCGAGTCGACTACTCCGGCCGTTCGGTCATCGTCGTCGGCCCGCAGCTCAAGCTGCACCAGTGCGGTCTGCCCAAGCAGATGGCCCTCGAGCTCTTCAAGCCCTTCGTCATGAAGCGGCTCGTCGACCTCAACCACGCGCAGAACATCAAGAGCGCCAAGCGCATGGTCGAGCGTGCCCGCCCGGTCGTCTGGGACGTCCTCGAAGAGGTCATCACCGAGCACCCGGTGCTGCTCAACCGTGCACCCACCCTGCACCGCCTGGGCATCCAGGCGTTCGAGCCGCAGCTCATCGAGGGCAAGGCCATCCAGATCCACCCGCTCGTCTGCTCGGCCTTCAACGCCGACTTCGACGGCGACCAGATGGCCGTGCACCTGCCGCTGAGCGCCGAGGCGCAGGCCGAGGCCCGCATCCTCATGCTCTCGACGAACAACATCCTGAAGCCGGCTGACGGACGTCCCGTCACGATGCCGACCCAGGACATGATCATCGGCCTGTACTTCCTGACCCTTGAGCGTCAGGGACACATCGGCGAAGGTCGTGCCTTCAGCTCGGTCGCCGAGGCCCACATGGCCTTCGAGCGTCACGAGATCTCGCTGCAGAGCCACATCAAGGTGCGCATTGGCGGCGTGACGAACGAGACGACTCTGGGTCGCGCGATCTTCAACGAGGCGCTTCCGGACGACTACCCCTTCGTCAACCACCAGGTGGGCAAGTCGCAGCTGGGTGTCATCGTCAACGATCTCGCCGAGCGCTACTCCAAGGTCGACGTGGCCAACGCGCTCGACAACCTCAAGGACACGGGCTTCCACTGGGGCACTCGCTCCGGTGTCACCGTGTCGATCGAGGACGTCGTCACGCCCCCTCGCAAGCAGGAGATCCTCTCCGGCTACGAGACGCAGGCCACGAAGGTGCAGACGCAGTTCGATCGCGGTCTCATCACCGAGGACGAGCGCCGTCAGGAGCTCATCGAGATCTGGACCCAGGCGACAGCCGAGGTCTCGACCGAGATGGAGAAGGGCTTCGACGAGGACAACCCGATCTGGATGATGGTCCACTCGGGTGCTCGCGGCAACATGATGCAGGTCCGTCAGATCGCCGGCATGCGTGGCCTGGTGGCCAACCCCAAGGGCGAGATCATCCCGCGCCCGATCAAGGCCAACTTCCGCGAGGGCCTCTCGGTGGTCGAGTACTTCATCGCCACCCACGGCGCCCGCAAGGGCCTCGCCGACACGGCACTGCGCACCGCCGACTCGGGCTACCTGACGCGTCGACTCGTCGACGTCAGCCAGGACGTCATCATCCGCGAGGAAGACTGCGGCACCGAGCGTGGACTGCCTAAGGTCATCGCGGTCCGTGGTGACGACGGCACCCTCGTGGCGGCAGAGAACGTCGAGACCTCGGCGTACTCGCGCAGCGCGGCCAGCGAGATCACCCACCCCGAGACGGGTGCGGTGCTCATCCCGGCCGGCGGCGACCTGGGCGATGTCGAGATCGATCAGCTGATCTCGGCAGGCGTCGAGTCCATCCGTGTCCGCACCGTCCTGACCTGCGAGGCCCGCACCGGCACCTGTGCCAAGTGCTACGGCCGCTCGCTGGCCACCGGCAAGCTCGTCGACATCGGCGAGGCCGTCGGCACCATCGCGGCCCAGTCGATCGGCGAGCCCGGCACGCAGCTGACCATGCGCACCTTCCACACCGGTGGTGTGGCCGGTGACGACATCACACACGGTCTGCCCCGCGTCGTCGAGCTCTTCGAGGCTCGTCAGCCCAAGGGTCGCGCGCCGATCACGGAGGCCGCTGGCCGCCTGGTCGTCGACGACTCCGACAAGTCGCGCAAGCTCGTGGTCACCCCTGACGACGGCACCGAGCCGTTGGAGTACCCGGTCACCAAGCGCGCGCGTCTCATCGTCGCCGACGGAGACCACGTCGAGGTCGGTCAGCAGCTGACGCACGGCACACCCGATCCGCAGGAGGTCCTGCGCATCCTCGGTGTCCGTCGTGCCCAGGAGCACCTCGTCCAGGAGGTCCAGGAGGTCTACCGCTCGCAGGGTGTGGCCATCCACGACAAGCACATCGAGATCATCGTGCGCCAGATGCTCCGTCGCGTGACGGTCATCGAGCAGGGCGACTCGACGCTCATCCCCGGCGACTTGGCCGATCGTGCCAAGTTCGAGGACGAGAACCGTCGCGTCGTGGCCGAGGGCGGCACCCCCGCCTCCGGTCGCCCGGTGCTGATGGGCATCACGAAGGCCTCGCTGGCCGTCGAGTCGTGGCTCTCGGCCGCGTCCTTCCAGGAGACCACTCGCGTGCTCACGGACGCTGCCATCCACGGCAAGTCCGACTCGCTGCGTGGGCTCAAGGAGAACATCATCATCGGCAAGCTCATCCCGGCGGGCACCGGTCTCGACCGCTACCGCAACATCCGGGTCGAGCCCACCGAGGCGGCTCGTGCGGCGGCCTTCGCGGTCACCGGCTACGACAACGCCTACGACTACGGGTTCGGGGCGCCTGACAGCGCGCCGGTCCAGCTCGACGACTTCGACTTCACGTCGTTCGACAGCTGACCCAAGCACCATGACGAAGGGCCCCACCAGCTGGTGGGGCCCTTCGTCATGCCGGGGGTGTTGCCGGCTCAGGCCTCCGGCTTGTCGGGCAGCGCCGTCGTCTCGGCGACGGCCGCGACCACGGCGGGCGCCGGAGCGGCGGGTGGAGTCTTGTGCCCGGGATCGTCGGTGCGGAACATCCACGTCAGGCGCGGTTCGAACAGGGGTCGGAAGACCTTGGCGACGACCCTGGTCATGAGCAGGTTGGCCAGCACGACCGCGACGACGATGCAGCCGAGCACCGCTGGCGCGCCATAGGGCTCGAGCTTGGCCCAGAGGTCGAACTGTCGGTCGAGCAGGATGATGACGTACCCGTGCAGCAGGTAGCAGTAGAGGGTGCGCTCGCCGGCGGACGTGGTCCAGGACCTGGCGCGGGGGATGAGCGAGAGCGTGGCGGCCGTGAGCACGATGGCGATGAGGATCAGCATCGCGCGGGTGGCGACCCCCTCCACGGGCCCGACGTCGAGGGGATGCTCGTTGTACCGCTGCTTCCAGAGCAGCCAGGAGGTTGTCCACTCGCTCGCGTGGAACTGGCAGTAGACGAAGCTCGCCGCCAGCACGACGACCGACACGACCCGGACCCGCCAGTCGCCGAGGCGCAGGAAGAGGTCCTTGTTCATGTGCAGGCCGATGACGTAGAACGGCAGGAAGGCGAGCACCTTCGGCAGGGCCAGGACGTTTGGGATCTCGATCAGGCCCGAGGCCAGGGAGATGACGATCGACGTCGTGATCGGGTACTTCAGCGCCCGCCAGATGGGTGTCGTGATGCGCCAGATGAACAGGGCGGCCAGGAACCATCCCAGCCACTGCGGCGAGAGGATCTCCAGGTGCTGGGGCTCGCCGTCGTAGTGCTTGGTGATGAGCTGGAGGCTGGTCTCGACCAGGAGGTACGGCACGATGAGCGTGCTGACGACCCGTCGGACCTGGCGGAAGTCGCCCATGTAGCCGCGTGCCGTGTACCCGGAGATCAGGATGAAGAAGGGCATGTGGAACAGGTAGACCCAGGTGTAGACGCCCCGGGCGGAGTCCATGACCACGAGCTCGGTGAGCGAGTGCCCGACCACGACCAGGAGCATCACCCAGTAGCGTGCGTTGTCGAGGTACGCGATGCGTTCTTGACGCGGCACGGTGATCGTCGGCAACGGATCGAGGGCGCTCATGTGCCGTCAACTCTATCGGCCACGTTGCAAAATCACCTGAGGAGCGAGTTGTGACCCCTTCGCGGATCCAGCGCCTCGGCGCGTACGCCGTCGTCGTCCACGAGGGCCGTCTGCTCGTGACACGCATCTCGCCACGGGGCTACCCGGTCGGCCGGTGGACGCTCCCCGGCGGAGGCGTCGACCATGGGGAGTCCCCGTACGACGCCGTGCGACGTGAGCTCCATGAGGAGACCGGCCTGGAGGCGTTGTCGGTGCGGCTGGTCGACGTGCATGACGTGCACGTCGTCGAGACCGGCCGGGCCGACCGCTACGAGGACTACCACGGGGTGCACCTGCTGTACCTCGTCGAGGTCGATCCGACGGTCGAGCCGCACGTGGTCGAGCTCGACGGGTCGACCGACCTCGTGGCCTGGCTGCCGGTCGAGGAGCTGGCCGACTACCCCAAGCTGCCGATGCTCGAGCACGTGCTCGAGCACCTGGATCAGTTCTTGCCGGGTGTGTAGAACATCATCGCGTAGTTGCCGCGGGCCGAGAGCACGTAGGACGCGAATGCCGTGGTGCCGTCCTTGAGGGTCACGCGGTAGGTGGTGCTGATCTCGTTGAGGTCCTCGAGGACGTCCTTCTGCACGACGTCGTCACCGGCTACCGAGGTGACCCAGTCCTCGCTGATCGTGTCGGCCTCACGGACGTCTGTCGTGGCGATGGCGGCGAAGCGGGGGGAGTAGCCGCTGAGGACGATCGAGGCGTCCTCCGGGGCGGTCCAGCCGTTGAGCAGCTTGGTGCTGGGCGGCGCGTCGAGGTCCATCTTCGGCCAGATCAGGCCCGAGGTGTCGGCCGGCATGTCGTCGGGGATGTCGCCGATCTCGTCGGGCTCGCCGCCGAGCTGGCCCTCGCGCGGGTCGCCGACGTACGCGATGTTGAGTGTCATCACCGGGGACGTCTGTGCCGACGGCGCCGAGGTGCGGGTGGCGACGTTGCCGGGATCGATGGAGAGCGTCACGTGGAGCGCGCGGCCGCTCTTGGTGGTGCCCTCCTCGTCGAGACGGCAGCCCTTGACCCGGCCCTTGTCCTCGGCGCAGTAGGTGGAGAGGTCGTCGACCACGATGTTGTTGTCGGGGAGCAGCGCCGCGATCTGCGACAGCAGCGACTGGACGACCTCGGTGGGATCGCCGTCGATGCGCATGAGCGACACGGTCGTGTCGGGGTGCGGAGGATTGTCGAGCAGCGCGAAGGTGTCGTCGCTCGGCCGTGTCGAGGGTGTCGTGGGGCTCGCCGTGGTGGGAGACGGGGTGGCGTCGTCGTCGTCGTCCTCCTCGGCGGCCTTCTCGAGCTCCGCCTGCTTGACGGCGGCGTCGAGCTCGGGCTTGTACTCGGCGATGAGGGCGGTGCTGCGGTAGCGCAGGAGGGGTCCGAGCTGGGTCGCTCCGCGCGGCACCTGCATGCCGTACGCGATGGGGCTCTCGGGACCGGACTCGTGCTCGACGACGTTGGCTGTCTTGGTCGCCGAGGCACTCGGCGTCGGCTTGGTGTCGTCGGTTCCTGGCTTGCTCTCACATGCCGCAAGCGTTGCCAGCAGCAGGCACGCGGTGATTGCCGCGATGGCCCGTTTCGTCATGCACACCCCTTGTAGATCGTCGCCCCAGCCTAGATCACGTCCCGAACAGGGCGACACGTATCCTCGGTCTGACGAAGATCAGAGGAGCGTTCTGTGACGAAGTTCCATCCCGGCCGTCCGGAGACCGTCCTCATCCATGGTGCCCCCGGACGCAAGCGGTCCACGGCCGCCCTCCCGGACGCTGTCGCGACGTGGTGACGGCGACCTCCACCGACGTCGTGGCCGAGCTCGCCCGACTGGGCGTGGCCGACGTCGACGACTCCAGCCTCACTCGCGCGCTCTACAGCACCGACGCCTCGCTCTACCGGGTCGTCCCCCAGGTTGTCGTGCGGCCGCGCCACGTCGAGGAGGTCCTCGCGACCATCGCCGCGTGCGCCGCGACCGGCACGCCCCTCACCTCACGGGGCGCCGGCACCTCGATCGCCGGCAACGCCGTGGGCACCGGGGTCGTCCTCGACTTCACCCGCCACCTCAACCGTGTGCACGAGATCGACGTCGAGGCGCAGACGGCCCGGGTCGATCCCGGCACCGTGCACGCCGTCCTGCAGAAGGCGGCCACGCCTCTCGGCCTGCGGTTCGGTCCCGATCCCTCGACCCACACGCGTTGCACGGTCGGCGGCATGATCGGCAACAACGCCTGTGGTTCGCGTGCGCTGGCCTACGGGCGCACCGCCGACAACGTGGCGGGCCTCGACATCGTCACGATGACGGGGGAGCAGCTCACGCTCGCCCCCGGTCAGGTCCCGTCGTCGCCTACCTTCGACCGCCTGCGCGAGGTCGTCGCTGGCGGCCTCGGCACCATCCGCACCGAGTTCGGCCGCTTCGGCCGCCAGGTCTCCGGCTACAGCCTCGAGCACCTGCTGCCAGAGCGCGGCTTCGACGTCTCCACGTTCATGTCGGGCACCGAGGGGACGCTCGCGACGATGACGTCGGCGACGGTCAGGCTCGTGCGCGACCCGACCCATCGCCAGCTGCTCCTGCTCGGGTACGGCTCGATGGCCGAGGCTGCCGACGACGTCCCGGCCCTGCTGCCCTTCGCGCCCACGGCCTGCGAGGGCCTCGACTCACGCATCGTCGACGTCGTCCGTGCCAATCGTGGCAGCGTGCCGTCGCTTCCGCGCGGAAGCGGCTGGCTCTTCCTCGAGATCGCCGGCGACGACCCGGCCGACGTCGACGACCGGGTACGCGGGGCCACGGCGGCCGCCAACGCCCTGGACAGCCGGCTCGTCAGCGACTCCGCCGAGCAGGCCGTCCTGTGGCGCATCCGTGAGGAGGGCGCCGGCCTCGCTGCGCGCACCCTCTCCCGTCCGGCGCTCTCGGGCTGGGAGGACGCAGCTGTTCCGCCGGAGCGCCTGGGCACCTACCTGCGCGAGTTCGAGGCGCTGCTGTCCGCGTCGGGCCTCGACGGGGTGCCCTACGGGCACTTCGGCGACGGCTGTGTGCACATTCGTATCGACTTCCCGCTCGACGAGACCGACGGCCACGGACGGTTCCGCACGTTCCTGCGGGAGGCAGCCACCCTCGTGGCCGCGCACGGCGGGTCGCTCTCGGGCGAGCACGGTGACGGACGTGCTCGGTCCGAGCTGCTTCCGCTCATGTACTCGGCCGAGGCCATCGACCTCTTCGGCCGGGTCAAGGGTGCCTTCGACCCGCAGAACCTGCTCAATCCCGGAGTGCTCGTCGACCCGCGCGCCGTCGACGACGACCTCCGCGGCTCGGGTCGTGGGGCCATCGTGCGGCACAGCGGCCTCAAGCTCCTGCACGACGACGGCGATTTCGGGGCCGCCGTGCACCGCTGCACGGGCGTCGGCAAGTGCCTCGCCGACAACCACGGCTCGGGCGGTGTCATGTGCCCCTCGTTCCAGGCCACCCGCGACGAGAAGGACTCCACGCGCGGCCGCGCCAGGGTGCTGCAGGAGATGATCGACGGCCGGCTCGTCAAGGGCGGCTGGCGAGCGCCCGAGGTGCATGAGGCCCTCGACCTCTGCCTCTCGTGCAAGGGCTGCCTCAACGACTGCCCGACCGGCATCGACATGGCCACCTACAAGTCCGAGGTGCTGCACCAGTCGTACAAGGGCCGCCTGCGGCCACGCAGCCACTACGTCCTGGGACGGCTGCCGTTCTGGGCGCGTCTCGCGTCACCGGTGGCGTGGCTGGCCAACCTCGGGATGCGCACGCCGGGCCTGCGCTCCATCGCGCGCTGGGTGGCGGGTGTCGACCAGCGCCGCAGCCTGCCGACGTTCGCGAGCCGCAGCTTCAGCAAGGTCGCCCGCCGACGCGACCAGCCGGCGTCCGGAGGGCGTCGGGTGCTGCTGTGGGCCGACTCGTTCACCGACTACTTCTCGACCGAGGGCGGGCATGCCGCGGTGCGGGTGCTCGAGGCTGCCGGCTACCAGGTCGAGCTGCTGCCCCGCTCGGCGTGCTGCGGACTCACCTGGATCACGACGGGCCAGCTCGACAAGGCGCGCTCGATCGTCGGCGACGCGGTGGCCCAGCTGCACCCCTACGTGGCGCAGGGCGTCCCCGTGGTCGGCCTCGAGCCGTCCTGTCTCTCGGTGCTGCGCTCCGATGCCGTCGAGCTGCTCGACGATCCCCGTGCCGCCGAGGTCGCCGGGGGCGTGTTCACGCTCGCCGAGCTGCTGCGACGCACGGAGGGCTGGACGCCGCCGGACCTCACGGGCACACACGTCATCGTGCAGCCGCACTGCCACCAGGCGTCCGTGATCGGGTTCGACGACGACCTGGCGCTGTTGAAGGACTCTGGGGCCTCGGTCGAGCGACTCTCCGGCTGCTGTGGCCTGGCCGGAAACTTCGGTGTCGAGAAGGGCCACTACGAGGTGTCGGTCGCGGTCGCCGAGCAGCAGCTGCTGCCCGCCGTGCGTAACGCGGAGGCCGGCTCGATCGTTCTTGCTGATGGGTTCTCCTGTCGGACCCAGCTCGACGACCTCGCATCCGTCGACGCCCTGCACCTCGCGCAGCTACTGGACCGGTGACCCCAGATGGACGACCTTCACGGACTTCGTTCCGCGACGGAACGGTTCGCCATGTTCCTGGGCAAGGCCGACCACGACGCTCCGGTGGCGTCCTGTCCTGGTTGGACGGTCCGCGACCTCGTCGTGCACGTGGGCACGGTGCATCGGTGGGCGGCCTCGATCGTTCTGAGCGGGCAGCGGGTCGCCGCACCTGTGCCTGTCGTCACCGAGCCGCTCGGCGAGTGGTACGAGCGCACCGCCGGGGCGCTGGCGGCCGCGCTGGCCGCCGTGGCCGCCGACGAGCCCACCCCGAACTTCTCGCGGATCGGCGAGCGAGCAGCCTTCTGGCTGCGGCGCCAGGTGCACGAGACGACGGTCCATGCCGTAGACCTGGCCCAGGTGGCCAGGCTCCACGAGGATGAGTGGGGCATCACCCCCGCGGTGGCGGCAGACGGCGTCGAGGAGGTGCTGGGTGTCTACTTCCCCCGGCTCACCGCGCGCGGTGAGCGTCCCCACGTTCAGGCCCGGGTGCGCTTCACGGCCACCGACGTCGATCGCTCCTGGATCATCGCCCCTGCAGGTGACGGCATGGACACCCCGGTGCTCGTGCACGCGAGCCAGGGCGCGGACGCCGAGATCCGTGGCACCGCGAACGACCTGTACCTCGGGCTCTGGCACCGCGTGCCCACCGACCGCCTCCAGGTCGTCG
>Ga0164243_10016367_pt1 | contig 10181 bp, 4 predicted proteins | sample OricompcompostOP_FD_108781 | JGI IMG/M metagenome (GOLD analysis project Ga0164243, IMG submission 108781) | Organic Plus compost microbial communities from Emeryville, California, USA - Original compost - Organic plus compost (OP) | ecosystem: Engineered > Solid waste > Mixed feedstock >... | reverse complement strand
TTGTGATAGACCTGAGCACATATATAGTGCGAAACATGCAGCAACAATAAAGTAACAAAGGATATAATTTTATTTTTTTTCATTCAGATCTATATTGGGCCACTAACGTGGCCTGTTATGTAAGTTGCTATTTTATCTTAATTTTTTCAACGGAACTGAAGTTGTATTCTCCAGCAGATTTAGAACGCACGCCAATACGCACAAAAAGCTGGTCAATATTTAATTTAGCAGCCTTTCTTAGCAGTAGATCATTTAGTGAAGCAGTCATTGACATGCTTTGTCCAAAAGCCAAGTTAGCAAGATTAAATCCCTCATTTTGCTCATTGTTCACGTTGTCCACAATAGTGGTCGTTGAGATAAATAGTCTCACGTCGTCCACTTGTGCCGACTCCAAAACTTTGGATACCTCAAAACCACAAGTTACCGTATTGCCCGAAAAGCTCGCGCTCACATTCGGCACACTAAAATATGGAGTGACGGGTACATTTATTGTTGTATTCCCTTTGACCTCCACAAGAATGGTATCTGTAGGCTGCTGTAACCAAGGTGCATTACTTAGCCGGGTCAATTTATATCGGCCATCAAAAAGTTCCGCTGAAAAATGTCCGTTCTGGTCAGCATACACATTAATTTTTGATCGAAGAGCAAATCCATCCTGCCAAAGTTCCAGCTCAGGTCCATTATTACGTATTTGAACAGCCGCTCCCTCGTGGGTAATCTGACCGGACAAAACAGACTTTGGAGCCTCAAAATTATCATATTCACACGCTGTTAGCGTTAGACTGAACACGATAGCGTATATTTTTAAAATTTTTATTTTCATCGCATTTAAATTAGTGATAAGGATTTCTAACAATCTTTGGATTGGCATCGATGGCCGACTGTTTGATCGAAGCATAATAATTTGCTAAGCGGAAAAAACGAGCCTTTCTAAACCGGTTAGGACGTACCCGTTCAAAAATAAACTTTCCATTGTCGGGATGGCCCGGTCTGGCGATCCTATAGGCATATAAGCCTCTCACAACGGCATTATCATCATTTTCTGAGCCATTCCACACTAGATGGGCGAGACGCCATCTTTTTAAGTCAAAAAAACGATGGTCTTCATAGGCCAATTCTACGCGCCGTTCGTTTCGGATGATATCCATGGTTAATAAAGTTATGCTATTTTCGGGAAATCCAGCTCTAACTCGCAGGGCATTGATATAGTGGACAGCGTCCGACTGACCCAGCTCAAAGGCCGCTTCCGCAGCATTTAAATAGACCTCTCCTAGCCGAAACCAGGGCCACCAATTTGCGGCAGAAGTACCTCGCGTGCTCGCTGCGGGAGCATCGCTTATAAACTTTCGAATATAAAAGCCAGTATTACTCACGTCCTGCGCATCTATCTGTGGCCCATCGAAACCTGTCCACAGACCGCCGGCATATGGTTTCCCCAGCTCTTCATCGAGCTGCTGCCCCAAACGAGGAGCGACATACAGTTGATAGCGATTATTGTTCCAGATGGCAACTCCAGCTTGTATGCTTGCTGACCTGCCACGGAACAACGCCCCTGGATAAATAACCGTACCATATAAACGAGCATCTTTATTCGCAAAGATATCTTGGATATTTTGGTAGGCAATATAGTTACCGTTGGCATCGCGGTCATGCAAAATACCTTTCGCGCCGTCTAGATAATCAAAACTTTCCACTAAAGCGAGCGAAGGAGAAATCGTTGAAGATGATTCATTATCTTCAGTCATACTCTTCAGAATGTTATCATAGGCAAAGCGGTGCACCTTCAGCCCAACTGCAAAATCTTTAGCAAAGATCACCTCATTCCCCGTCTTCTTATTTAGCATATCGTAAAAGTTAGCGCCCTTGTCCGGATTTTCACTGTACAGCGAATACGGCCCCGCAATGATTTCTTTAGACGCCGCCAGAGATTTGGTATAATAATCCCTGGCCATGGCCGCAGGAATACCAACTTCCCCACCAGGCGTGCTGATCGGCGTAGCCATCAAATTGTTATACTTTGCCAGAGAGGCTGCATATAGCATTGCTCTACTTTGCAGGGCCAAAACGGCATATTTATTTGCCCTTGTTTTACTTGCTTGATTGGCCTCTAGATCATTTTTAATCTCCTGAAGTTCATTATAAATAAAATCGTACACCTGATGTTCTTTGGCACGCGCAACCTGCAAAGGTGTAGGGTCGCCACTAAAATCATAAATCAGTTGCGTTGTGACAATGGGCACTCCGCCCATGCGCTTAACCAGTTCGAAATAAACAAACGCACGAATAAAACGCAGTTCGGCAATATATTGTTTCTTTTGGGAATCCGATAACTGTACACTTAGCTTTTCGATATTTTCCAAAGAAAGATTGATATCCCGGATAAACCCGTAATCCCAGTACCGCCCGTAATCATCGCCAAACTGAAAATCATTTCGCCAATTCTGATCCCTGTGACCCGACCACATCGCATCATCCAGTTCAGTCATTCCCCCCGTATTAAAGACACCATGCATCGTTGGCAGACGATCATAATAATTAGCTAATAAAGAGGTGAGCATAGTCGGATCGTTCCACAACTGATCATCCGTAATCAGCGCTTTGGAATCGCGGTCAAACCAATCATCATGGTTGCAGCTGTTGAATAATAGCGTCGCAAACAACGCCATTCCCATATATATTTTCTTCATTTTCATTGCATTAAAAAGTGATATTAAATCCGACCATAACTACTTTCTGTTGCGGATATACTACGGCCGCAGGAGCTTCAATCTCCGGATCAATCTGGAATTTTCGCACATTGTCAAATGAAAACAGATTGGAAGCATTCACATAAATCCGTACTTTGTCGGCACTAATTTTTTGAACGATCTGTCTTGGAAGATTATAGCCCAACTCCAAATTTCTGACGCGCAGATAGCGGACATTTGTCAGCCAAAAATCGCTATTCTTCGCATTTGGGCCCGAATTGCCTTCTCGAATGGCCGGATAGTAGCCGGCAATCCATTCACTGTTTGGATCGTAAGGATCTTTTCGGTGCCATCTGTCTTCCAGGAGATAAGCCGGCGAGTTGCCGCCTCCATGGAAAGCATTACGCAATTCGTAGTCTTGAAACCACGACTGTATAGCTCCGCCGGCAAAATCAATGTTCAAGTCAACCCCTTTCCAGTTGAGTCCTATTTTCCCGCCAAACGTTAACATGGGGGCCCAACCCGTAGGATATCCGATTGGCCGTTCGTCCATGTAATTAATGACCCCGTCCCCATTGACATCTTTATAAATCAAATCGCCCGGCAATTGGTCACGGTTGCCATTTCCATCGTTGTTGATTGGATGGTTTTGTATCTGTTCCATGGATTCAAACCGTCCGACCACCTGGTACCCCCACCATACGCCACCCCACCGGTCCTCGGCAGAATTTCTGTATTCGTTCCACGAATTCCCAAATCTCGGTTTGTAAGTCTCCAGACTTTTGTAACGGGAGAAGGTGATATTGCCACTGACGACATAGCTCAGCTCCCCAACTCTGTCTGTGTAAGTAATGATTCCCTCTGCTCCAAAATACCCGTTCTTATTTAAGTTTTCATTCGGTAGGCTATACCCCACCTCTTCCGGTAATAACACGTCATACCGTGGTGCTGGTGCGCCGGTTCGTATGATTTTGAATGCGTCCGCCGTCATCGTCAACTTACTGTTAAACATCGTTAGATCAATACCGATATTATAATTTGTATTTTTTACCCACGATAGATTTCGTATCGGAATGCCACGAGGTCGCAAACCGTTTACAAATTTTCCGTCCAATATAGCGTTGCCTGCACTCCAATCATAGCCGGCTAAATAGCCATGCATGTTTACTCCTTCTTCCAGACCTGTCTGGCCTATCGAAGCCCGGATTTTCAAATCGTTAACGACATTCTTTAAAGAAGCAAAAAAAGGTTCATCCGATATTCTCCAGCCAAGACTGGCCCCCGGAAATAGTCCCCATTGTTTACCTTTATAATATAAATATGAGCCGTCATATCGTCCCAATAGCTCCAGTAAGTACTTTCCCTTGTAGTTATAGTTTATACGGCCAATATAGCCCGCGCGAGCCTCATAAGACCATTCATCGGTTAGTCCGTTCAGTTCATCCATTTTTATTAACGGAATATAGTTATTTGAGGGATTAGCACTTAATACCCTGAGCGTACGGTCCCAATCTGACCGTTCATACCCTAGCATTGCCGACAACGAATGATCACCAATCTTTTTATTGTAATCGAGCTGGAACTGCGCAAATCGCGACACAATATCTCTGGCGGTATTGTATCGCCATCCCGCCGCACTGCCGCCTGTCGCCTTATACATATCGTTTTCATAACGATATACGTCGTAAGTATATTGAAAACCATCAAATTTATTGCTTGTATAGTTATACGAGACCGTACCTTTTGCCGACAGACCAATTTTCGTTTTGTAGGAAGCAAACAGGTTAACATTCCCCGCCAAGTACGAGTTGTCTTTATAACCGGCAATATCCCGGTCAAATAAGGCTGGGTTATACGCAAAGTCGTGTGTATGAGCTGGGTAATTCGGATTGTCATTCGCATAGGGTCCTACTGTCGGTCTATTCTTCATAATCGCTAAAATCGAAGAAAAATAACCATCGCCTCCGGGTAAACCCACATCCTGAGTTCCTTCATGACGTCCGGAAATCTGAGATCCAACCGTCAGCCCCGGCAATACCTCCGCTTCCATATTAGCCTGTAAGTTGGTTCGTTTATAATTAAAATCTTTAATCATAGCGTCTTGTTGCAAGTGACCAGCAGAGAGGAAATAGTTTGACTTCTGCCCTCCGCCTGTAATATTTGCATTGATATACCGTTGAGGAATATTCTTGCGGACCACCATGCTATAATAATCATAGCTTTGATACCCCGGCTCGGTTCCGGCTTGCCATTTCGCAAGTTCTTCCGGTGTATAGACGGACTGTGGTGTTTGATTGGGATTATTACTATTTTGCGCTGCCTCCACTAATCCGCGGGTATACTGTGCCGCGTTTGCCATTTTTGGAAATCGTGTCAGGTTTTGCCATCCTTGATAACCATTGATATTAATTTTTGCTTTTTCTCCTTTAGCTCCTTTTTTAGTTGTGATCAGCACGACCCCTCGGGAGGCCCTAAAACCGTAGACGGCTGCAGCAGCATCCTTTAATATGGAAATGCTTTCAATATCCTCTAGATTCAACGAGTTAAAGATATCCGCTCCTGAACCATTTTGCGTACCGACCCAGTCTGTACCTGTCTGCCCGCCATAGGCAACTCCATCAATGACGTAAAGGGGATTCCCCATGTTCCGGATTTCAATAGCAGCTCCTCGCCCCGGGCGAGCATCCTTTGCTCTCACAGATACTCCCTGAACTTTCCCCGCCAGCGCGCCAGCAGTAGTCGTCGAGGATGTCCGAACGATGTCGTCAGATTTTATGTTGCTAACAGCCCCTGTGATATTCCGTTTTGACTGGGTGCCATAGCCAACGACCACAACATCCTCCAGGACATGATGATCGCTTTCCAATTCGATTCTTAAATTAGTTGTTCCATTCAATGGCATCTTGTAGGTTTTGTATCCTACAAAGGAGACGACAAGCATCCCCTTATTCGCATTCAGCTCAAATTTCCCCGATTTGTCTGTTGAGGTTCCCTTTCCACCGCCTTCGATCAATACACTAGCGCCAATAATCGGCTCGTTTGCTTTGTTAACCACTTGCCCCGTCACCTTTTCCTGCGCATACAACAACGTTGGCATCGCACTCAACATCGTGTAAAGGGAAACAATCTTTAGGTTGTTCATAAATTTAATACTTATTTAAAACAGTAAATATTATAATCTAGCCAGAATGGCAATAGGATGGATAACGTACAATCGCTTATTTCGGTCGCATCATCGCCACCTCCACCTAGATTTATAATTGGATTAATAAGTCAAACTTAGCCGATTTAATCACATTGTAACGTATACAAATCCGTCAAATAGCATACAATTTTCGGTCAAAAAACGCTATTTTAAGGGTTTGGGATACCTAAATACGCAACTTCGAATCGGATCGCTGATAAGCGGATGGCAGCTGTCCAAATTCTTCTTTAAAACATTGCCGAAAATAGATCGCACTATTGATGCCGACCATAAAGGATACTTCTGTCACATTATATTTCCCTGTCTTCAATAGTTCAGCTGCTTTACGTATACGTATCTTGCGAACCAGCTGATTGATATTCTTTCCTGTGATTCCTTTCAATTTACGGTAAAGGGTCGATTGACTCATGTTCATTTTTTCAGCCAGTGTCCCCGCATCGAGTACCTCGTCCTGCATATGCATTTCTACAATTTTTGTAAACTCCTGCACAAATTCATTTTCTTGCCACCATTCATCTCGATCCTTCTTATCTTCTTGCGTTCCTGATTTCTTGGAAGCTACGGCGATATTTTTTAGGATAAGTTCATTGCTTTCTCTCTGTCTCCGCAACAAATTCCGAATACGCTTAGCAAGCAGCTGCGGACTGATAGGCTTTACCAGGTATGAATCTATCCCAAGATCATACCCCTGCTGCCGATCAAGATCGGTATCTTTGGCCGTCAATAAAATAAGCGGTATATGACTTGTTGCCCGGTCTTGTTTCAATTTTTCTGCTAAAAGAAAACCATCCATATCGGGCATCATCACATCGCTTATGATGATGTCTGGCACCTTAGTCTGCGCGATAGCGAAGCCAGAAGTACCGTTTTCGGCCAGTATGACTTCATAGCTTTCACCCAAAGTGCCTCCCAAATATTCACGCAAATCAACGTCGTCTTCAACCAAAAGAACTAAGGGGCGTTGCGACGTCAGTGTTGGTTCCGTTTCCTTTGGCACAATTTTATTTGCCATCAAGCGGACCACAAACAGCGTTCCCACACCTTCCTTGCTTTTAACCTCGACCTGTCCATGGTGTATGCTCGCGAGCTCTTTCACCAACGCCAGGCCCACCCCAGTGCCATACACACCAGTCTTTGGTATCTGATAGAACTTATCGAAAATGCGGTTAAATTCCCCCGCAGGAATTCCACAGCCCGTATCCTCTACCGACAATACTGCCCAGTTGGTCAAATTTGATGTCTCGTAGTGTAGACGCAGCTTGATCTGCCCCGTGGTCGTATACTTATACGCATTTGAAAGCAAATTATCCACGATAAGCTGCACAATTTCGGCATCAAACATCGTGCGCGTATCTACCTTGGGGAGATCAGCTGATATGGATAAGGCTGACTTGTTATTTAATGTTTGATACTTATGCACGAGATCGCTAAGCATCTCTGCCAAGGATCCAGCCTCAAGCACCAAAGGTTTATATTGGGATTCTATTTTTCTAAATTCCAGCAGCTGGCTGACCAAGCTAAAGAGTCTATTAGCACTTTTTTGTACAGTCCCAATCAGATTCCGATGATTGGCCGATAGTTCTTGTTCGTGAGCAAGATCTTCAAGCGGCCCCAAGATCAATGTGAGCGGTGTACGCAGTTCATGTGTGATATGAGTATAGAAATTCATACGTTCGGTGTATAACTGCTCATCCTGACGATGCTGGCGCTCCTTAAGCCTAAGTTCAGACTCAGCATGCATTCTCTTCATATAAAAGAAAACAAGCGTGTACAACAACAGCAATGCTGCCAGCACATAAGCAACCTTAGCCGGCCAGCTTAAGTATACAGGTGCTGCGATTTTAATAAGTAAGCGCTGAGGTGAGGGCGACCATTCTCCATTTTTCATGCGTGTACGTATGAGCAATTCATGCTCACCGTAGGGAATATTCCGAAAATCTAAAGTCGTCTCATTTCCAAGAAAGATCCAATCACTGTTGAGTCCCTGCAGTTGATAACCGAATTCCACCAGACCATTCAGGGCATAGTCCATTACCGCCAATTCAATGCGGAAACTATTCTCATCATGATTAAGCTCGATCTCTTGCGCTCCGGAGACGTATTTGTCCAATTGGGAATTCCCTTCACCCGCCCGAAATACAGTTAGCCGACTGATACGTATTGGCGATTTTGGAAGATCCAATGGAATTTTTTGTGGATCAAAGTAACAAATACCTTCCTGCATACCAAAGAATAAACGCCCTTGGCTGTCCTTTCCCACACTCCCATTAATAAAACCACCTAATGGTAATCCAAAGGAATCGTCATATTGTAAAAAACGCTCCTCCTGAGGGACATAACGTAACATACCGGATTTTGTCGCACACCAGATGTTGCCATGCAGGTCTTCCGCCAGAGCATTGATAAAAAGCCAGGCATCACGTCCTGCTGATGTCATCAACGACAAATCACCTATTTTCCGACTTGCACTTTGCATCGCTATACCTTGGTTTGTTGCAATCCAAATATTATTGTTGCTGTCCCGCAGCAGATGGTTGATGGTGTTATTAGATAGCCCGTTGTTCCGGTCCATCTTATGGATCAGTTTTCTGTTTCGATCAAAAACATATAGTCCTTGACCGTACGTTCCTACCCACATGTTGCCATGTGCATCTTCAACAATTGCCCTGGGAGCATAGTCCCCCAGCATCGGTGTATTGATCAGGAGTTTTTGTACCTTACGACCATCCGGATCATAGATAAATATTCCCTGATTAGCCGCAATCCAAATCAGTCCTTGATGATCTTCAAATATAGCACGGACTTCGGTCACCTGCTCGCCAAGCGCGATCTCACTCCAGCGCCCCACTGCGGCATGACCAACAGCCACACCGCCTTTTCGCATACCGAGCCAAACACGTTGTTTACGGTCCTTATAACTCGTTAAGATAAAATCATCGGGAATACCGCTGCTACTCGTCAATTGTCGACGTAGCTGTCCATACCTATCCATCTCAATAATACCCGATCCCTCAGTCGTAAGATAGACAGTTTGCGTTTCTGTTTCGAAAACACCGCTTACCGTTGCCATACGCCCGGAGCGCAAGGCTTCGGCGGGAAAAAACCTAAAAAATGTGGATAGATGACTAAGCACTCCAACACCTCCACCATACATAGCAAGCCAAATATTGCCAAAACGGTCCGGAGCAATATGCTGCACCATCGCATTGTTGCCCTTCCCGAGATCGACCATCTGCTGCTGTTTAAGTCCTTCCACCTGCTTGCTGTATGAATAGTCAGCCTCCAGTATAAAAAGTTGTGAAGATTCTGCTCCAATCCAAATGCGGTTGTTAAACTCTTTGATCGCATACACAAAAGGCTCCACTCCGTTCTTGGCTGTTCCGCCCAGGGAAATGCGCGCAAGCTTACCCGTTGACGGATGGAAGACGGCCAGCCCTTTGCGTGTACCAATCCAGATATTATTCCACTGGTCACAATAGAGTACTTTTACTTCATTGTCAGGCAATACACCCTTCGTGTTTTCCTGCGTCAACCGGCATACCGCACGACGCGTCGGATCAAAAATTGAGACCCCTTCATTGACATGTCCAATGTAGAGCATCTTCCTCCTGTCTTCAACTAGACACCAAATACTATTTTCAGGAAGTTCCGGAAGTCTGCTTTTATTGAAATAACTAAATTCTTTTTTAACAGGGTCAAAGTGCTGGAGTCCCTGATGATAGGTAGCTAACCATAACGTTCCGTCATGGCTTTTGATCATAGCTGTAATATCATTGGTCGCTATCGACTTTGGATTATGGGGATCATGAAGGTAGTAAGAAAATTTATGACTATCTAAATCAAATACATTCAATCCATTAGACCGCGTACCAATATATAATTTTCGATTATCGTAGAGCAATGTATTGATTTCATTGCTATTCAAGGACAGGCCGTTTTGCTGTTCGGAGGCGTAATAAGGTTTAAAAGATTTGCCGGCAAACCTATTTAGACCCAACTCCGTCGCTATCCACGTAAACCCCTCGTCATCATGTACAATATCCAATACCTGTTGATTCGTCAATCCGTCCTGTATTGAAAAAAAATGCGCCGGGTTCGTCTGACAGACTGCCAGTATCCACGGCCATAAAAGTCCAACTATCACCCACAACCTTTTCATCTCCGACAAATAACAAGCGACTAATTTCCATACAATACAACGCCACCATGGGGTTGCAATATTAATTTGAGTTTATTTTCCTTTCTTAATTTTATGGAGCTTTGTATGGGGTTACGTGCTCCGTCGTCAT
>Ga0164243_10016365_pt1 | contig 10182 bp, 8 predicted proteins | sample OricompcompostOP_FD_108781 | JGI IMG/M metagenome (GOLD analysis project Ga0164243, IMG submission 108781) | Organic Plus compost microbial communities from Emeryville, California, USA - Original compost - Organic plus compost (OP) | ecosystem: Engineered > Solid waste > Mixed feedstock >... | reverse complement strand
CGGCGGACTCGGCGGCGGACTCGGCGACGTTGTCGGCGGCGGTGTCGGCCGCGTGGTGCGGGGTGGAGTGCGGGCGGGGCCGGCCGGGGTGTGCCGGTGGGGTCATGTGAGGGCCTCCACGGCGCGGTCGACGTCGGTTTCGGTGGTGTAGAGGTGGAAGGACAGGCGTGTTCTGCCGCCTCGGGAGGCGGCGGTGATGCCGGCGGCGCCGAGCCGTTTCTCGGCGTCGGGGACTTCGACGGCGACGATGGCGCTGCCCTGGGGTGGCAGGCCGAGCCCGGCGAGGAGGCGGTCGGCGAGGGCGACGTTGTGGCGGTGGATCTGCTCGACGCCGATGCGGCCCAGCAGTTCGAGTGAGGGGGCGGCGCCGACGTAGCAGAACCAGGCCGGGGACAGGTCGAAGGCGCGGGCGTCGTCGGCCAGGCGCATGGGCAGGCCGTAGAAGGAGGCCGCGCGGTCGGCTCCGGCGTACCAGCCCGCGGCGTAGGGGCGCAGGCGGGGCCGGATGTGGGGGGCGAGGTAGGCGAACGCGGTGCCGCGGGGGCACATGAGCCACTTGTAGGCGGCGCAGACGAGGATGTCGAAGCGGGTGGCGTCGACGGGGTACCAGCCGCAGGCCTGGCTGGCGTCGGCGACGACGAGGGCGCCGTGGTCGCGGGCGGCGGTGACGATGTCGTCGACGGGGGCGATCTGCCCGGTGGCGGATTGCACGATGCTGAAGGCGACGACGTCGGTGTTGGGGCCGATGGCGTCGGCGAGCCGGTCGGGCGGGGCGGTGTCGACGTGGGCGGCGACGCGCCAGGGGAACAGGTTGGAGGTGAATTCGATGTCGGGGGTGAGGACGCGGCTGCCGGGGGGCAGGGATGCGGCGGCGACCGACAGCAGCTGGGACACGGCGGAGCCGATCGCGATGTCGGCGGGGTCGGCGCCGACGAGCCGGGCGAAGGCGTCTCGGGCGCGGTCGGTGGAGGCGTCCCAGGTCTTCCAGGCGGTGCGGCCGTGCCGCCATTGGTCGACGGCTTGGTGGAGGGCGTCGGCGGCGGGTGCGGGGGGCAGTCCGTAGCTGGCGGTGTTGAGCCATCCCGGGTCGGGTTCCCACAGGTGAAGTGCTTCGGCCAGATCCATACGTTCAGCCTAACTTTCGCCTAGATCGCGTATTCGGCTCAGTGGCGGGCCGTAACGCCTGCAGCGGAACGTCCGCGGCGCGGGCGCGGGCGGAGCCTAGGCTGAACGAGTGCTCAAACCGGACTATCCGCTACGAACCGAGCGGCTGATTCTGCGTCCCTTCACGCCCGACGACCTGCATGGTCTGCACGCCTTCCATTCTCTGCCCGAGGTGGCGCGTTACCTCTACTGGGACGCCCGGGACCTGGACCAGGTGCGCGAGGCCCTGGGCGACAAGATCCTGCGGTCCGCGCTGTACGACGAGGGCCAGGTGCTGTGCCTGGCCGCCGAGCTGGCGGACGGGGGCGCCCTCGTGGGCGACCTCAGTCTCTTCTGGCACAGCGCCCGGCATCGTCAAGGCGAGATCGGCTATGTCTTCCATCCCGCCTACCAGGGCCGCGGCCTGGCGACCGAGGCCGCCCGCGAACTGCTGCGCCTGGCCTTCGACGAGCTCGGCCTGCACCGGGTCACCGCGCGCTGCGATCCCCGCAACGTCCCCTCCTACCGCGTCATGGAGCGTCTGGGCATGCGCCGGGAGGCTCATCTGGTCGAGAACGAGTTGTTCAAAGGCGAATGGTCGGACGAGTACGTCTACGCCATGCTCGATCGCGAGTGGCGGCGCGGGTCCTCGGGGACGGCGCCGCGGGACGCCCGGCCGAGTTGACGCGGGCCCGCGTCCTGACGCCTTCCGCGGTGCCGGCAGCGGCTCTCCGGGCGATGCCGGGCAGGCATGGCCTGCCCTCGTTGCGCAGCGGCGCGCCGGTGGGGCCCGGGGTGAAGCGTGGGGGCTCATCACGAGTGAGCGCGGCGTCGCCCGCTTTGCCGCTTCGATTCGTTTGCGGTTCCGGGGTCTGGATCGCGGGGTCGTGGCGGGAATCGTTCGGACGGGAACACTTGGCAGTCGCGTCGAATGCGTGTTCTACTGATCCGCATGCGGTGGGACACACCTTCGCTCGTCGACGTCTTCCCCTCCCGGCCGCGGATCGAACGCCACGCCGTACGGCGGTCCCTGGGCGCGACCACGTTCTACGAGGTTCAGGCTCGCTCGATCGTCGAGACGGTGCCGCAGGGCACCGGGCTGCCGTACCGGTGGGGGGTGAGCCCGTATCGGGGCTGCGCCTCGGCGTGCCTGTACTGCCCGGGCCGGCGGGGGCATCGCCGCATGGGCCTGGACGACGGTCCCGGGTACGGCACGGCGATCGTGGCCAGGACGAACGCGGCGCGGCGGTTGCGCGCGGAGCTGGCCAGGCCGTCGTGGGCGGGTGAGCCGGTGGCGGTGGGCGTGGGCGGCGACTGCTACCAGCGGGCCGAGGAGGTCTACCGGCTGATGCCGCAGGTGGTGGCGGCGCTGCGGGACGCGGGCAACCCGTTCACGGTGCTGACCAAGAGCCCGCTGGTGTTGCGGGACGCCGAGCTGCTGGCCGAGGCGGGCCAGTACGCCGACGCGCGGGCGATGGTGTCGGTGGGGTTCGTGGACGATCGGTTGCGGCGCATGGTGGAGCCGGGGGCGGTCTCGCCGCAGAAGCGGCTGGAGGTGTGCGCGGCGCTGAACGAGGCGCGGGTGCCGTGCGGTGTGCTGCTGGCGCCGGTGCTGCCGTGCCTGACCGATTCGTCGGATCAGTTGCGGGCGGCGGTGCGGCGCGCGGCCGAGGCGGGCGCGGTGGAGGTGACGCCCGTGGTGCTGGCCCTGCCGCCGGGCGCGCGGGAGTGGTACCTGCAGTGGTTGTCGGCCGAGCATCCGGGGCTGCTCCCCCGGTACGCCGAGCTGTACCGTTCGGGTCCGCTGGCGTCGGCGGCGTATCGGGAGCGGATCACGGCGGAGGTGGCCGAGTTCGCGGCGTTGTACGGGGTGGGCCGTTCGGCGCGGCGCTGGCGGCGTCGCCGCTCCCCCGCCCGGCAGCTCGCGCTGCTGTAGCACACTCGGGAGCCATGCGTGTGGTGTCCTTCCCCGAGGCGGCCGTTCCCGCAGAGCTGGAGGAGCCGGCTGCACCGGATGTCGTTCCACCAGGCCCGGATCGAGCTCTACCCGGGGCTGATCGACAAGCTCTGGTGAGCCTTCGGGACGTCATCGGCGGGGTCGCCCGCGGCGGGCCGGTGCTCGCCGGGCCCGGAGACGTAGCGGTGCAGGTGGGCGGCGGCTTCGAGCATGGCGGTGGCGCGGCGGTCCAGTTCGGCGTGGCGCTGGGCGATGGCCTGGCGGAGGGCCTGGCTGCTGCCGGTGCGGCGCAGGCCGTCCAGGACGGCCTGGATCTGGGGGAACAGGTAGTTGCTGCGGCGCAGCATGCTGATCATGCGGGCGTCGCGGACGTCGGCGGGGCCGTACCGGCGGTAGCGGGTGTGCGGTTCGCGGCGGGGCGTGAGCAGGCCGGCGGCCTCCCAGACGCGCAGGGCGGAGGTGCGCACGCCGAGGTGGGCGGCGAGTTCGCCGATGCGCATGCCGCCGCGCGGCGTGGCGGGGGTTTCGGTCTCGGGGGTCTGGCCGGCGACGGCGTGCAGGGCCTCGCCGGTGGCGCGCAGGGCGAGGCGCTGTTCGTGCAGGGCGGCGTGCCCGGCGTCGATGAGGGCGAGCGCGGCGGGCAGGTCGCCGTCGTGTACGGCGCGCATGATGGCGCGTGCGGTGTCCCAGCCGTATCCGGCGGCCAGGGCGCGGTAGGTGAGCAGGGCCTGGGCGTGGCGGGCGTCGAACCGGCGGTGGCCGGCGGGGCTGCGGGGCGCCGGGGGCAGGATGCCGTCGTCGAGGTAGTTGCGGACCTGCTGGGTGGAGATGCCGGCCATGCGGGCCAGGTCGACGGGGCGCAGGCGGGTGCGTTCGCGGCTCAACGGTCCGCCCCTGGACGGGTTCGCGTGGGTCGGCGGTGGTTCACGGTGGCATCAGCCTAGTGCGATCCGCCGCGGGCGTTCACCGTCCAGACCGCGTCCAGACCGCGTCCAGGCGGTGACCGACGGCGGTGCCGCCGAACATGCCGTTGCGCTCTTGTCATACCTGTCGTGGTTGTTGCGCAGCTGGATGACCTTGTCGCCGACACGGAAGACGCGGCCGCCGTGGCGGCGTCCGGGCGGATTGTGCACCGCACCGCAGGTCACCCCGGCGAGGCGTTACCGGGGCGGCCTGGTCGTGGTTGCCCGGCCGGGCCGGCCTCCGGGCAGGGTGACGTCTGACGGGATTCCGGCCGTGCGGCGATGATTTTCGTGGCGGCGCCGGGTCTATACGGCGAACCTCGATCAGGGAGCGAACCGATGACCGAGCCGAAGACCCACACCCTCGAAGTGCCGGGGGCCGTGCTTCACTACGACGTCCGGGAATCAGGGAGCGGCGACGCGCCGCCCCTGCTGATGGCCGGCTCGCCGATGGACGCCGCCGGGTTCGCGAGCCTGGCGGAGCGTTTCCCGGACCGTACGGTGGTGACCTACGATCCGCGGGGCGTGTCGCGCAGCGTGCGGACCGACGGCGCGAGCGAGTCGACGCCGGAGCTGCACGCCGACGACCTGCACCGGGTGATCGCGGCGATCGGCGGCCCGGTGGACGTGTTCGCCAGCAGCGGCGGGGCGGTCAACGCGCTCGCGCTGGTCGCGCGGCATCCGGGCCAGGTGCGCACGCTGGTGGCGCACGAGCCGCCGCTCGCCCGGCTGCTGCCGGATCGTGAGCAGGCGCTGGCGGCGGTGGCGCACATCCGTGAGACCTACGAGCGGGAGGGCATGGGCCCGGCGATGGCCAGGTTCATCGCGATCACCTCGCTCCAGGGCGAGGTCCCGGCCGATTTCGCCGACCGGCCGGCGCCGGACCCGGCCGCGTTCGGGTTCGCCGGCGAGGACGACGGCTCGCGGGACGATCCGCTGTTCGCGCAGAACCTGATCACGTGTACGCATTACGAGCCCGACTTCGAGGCGTTGCGGGCGTCCTCGACGCGGATCGTCGTCGGGGTCGGGGCCGAGTCGGCGGGGCAGCTGGCCTGCCGGGCGGGTGAGGCGGTCGCCGAGCGGCTCGGCCTCGAAGTGGTGGCCTTCCCCGGCGGCCACGGAGGGTTTCTCGGCGGCGAGTACGGCATGGAGGGCGACCCGGACGCCTTCGCCGTCAAGCTGCGCGAGGTCCTGCGGAACGGCTGAGCGCGGCCGGCCGGAGCCTGCGATGACAGGCCGATCCGCGCGACCGCCGTCCGGGAATCCCCCGCACGGCGGCGCGCCCGGTGCTCATGCGCCCCGCACGGCCTGCGGTGTCCGCCGCAACCGGAGCCCTCAGCCCCAGTGGCGGGTGCGGCCCGGCGGCGGTGATCAGCTTGGCCCGGCGGGCGCCGGAAGGGCGCAGCAGGCCGCGCAGGCGAACGCGGCGGCCCTCAACCACCGGCGGCAGGATCGGCGGTGGTGCGGCGGAATGCGCGCGACGCGGCCGGGGGGCGGGCGGTCGGCCGTGGTGCGCCGGTCGCGGTTGCCGCTCACGGCCGGTGGTCCTCCTCGCGGGTACGGCTCGCGGCCAGGTCGGCGAACGGCAGCGGGCAGTCGGGGCAGGTGCAGTCGGTCAGGCTGTCGCAGCCGGCGTTCACGATCGCGGTGAGCGCCCACCGGATGGCGGTCAGGCCGGCGATCCGCGCGTCGATCTCGGCGATCTTGGCCTGGGCGCGTGCCCGCAGGCCGGGGGTGGGGTGGCCGCGGCGGCCGGTGTCGATGAGCTCGGCCACCTCGTCGAGGGTGAAGCCGAGCCGCTGCGCGGTCTTGATCACGGTCAGCAGGGTGACGGTCTCGGGCGGGTAGGCGCGGTGCCCGCCGGGGCTGCGCGCGGGCTCGGCGATGAGCCCGCGTCGTTCGTAGTACCGCAGGGTCTGGACGTTGACCCCGGCCTGCTCGGCCACCTGCCCGCTGCGCAGGTACGGCCCGTCCAGGTCCCGTATCACGCCCGCCCCGCCCCGGCGTCCGCGCTCCCCCGCCGGCCTGCGCCGGCGTCCGGGTTCCCGGCCCGGTCCGCTTCGGGTGTGCGCCCGCCGGGCCGGCCGAGATCCGCGCCTTCGGCTTCGGGGTGGTCCACCTCCGCTGCCGCGTGCGACGCTGAGCGCCGCCCACCGGCACGGGGTCAGCGGGCGGAGTTCAGGGCGCTGCCCTTCTTCCACTCCTTGAAGGACAGTTGCCAGAAGCCCCAGCCGTTGTTCCACTCCAGCGGCCGGTTCGTGCCGGTGATCTTGACGACGTCGCCGCGGTGGAAGTTGTCGTAGAACCACTTGGCCTGGCGGGGGTGGGCGTTGATGCAGCCGTGGCTGACGTTGGCGCGGCCCTGGGAGCCGACCGACCAGGGGGCGCTGTGCACGTACTCGCCGCTGCTGGAGATGCGTACCGCGTGGTCGACGACCTCCCGGTAGTAGCCGGGGTCGCCTTCCTTGCGGCCGGGAGACGTCATGACGACCGGGCTGCCGCGCTCCATGGTGAGGTGGATGCCGCTGGTGGTGGTGTATTCGCGGGTCGTGGCCTTGCCGGCGCTGATCGGCATGCGCTGGACGACCTTGCCGTCCTTGCGGACGATCATCATGTGGGTCTTGACGTTGACCGTGCTGATCCACGCGGCGCCGATCTTGAGGACGGTGGTGCTGTCCTGGGTGCCCCAGGTGCCGGGGCCGGAGCGCACGCCGGTGAGGCGGGCGGTGAAGGTGACCTTCTGGTGGGCGGGCCAGAACTTGGCCGTGCGGTAGATGACCTGGTTGTCGCTGACCCACCGCCAGGCGCCGGGGACGGGCTTCTCGGCCTTGACGTGCAGGGCGCGTTCGACGGCGGCCTTGTCCTTGACGGCCTGGTTGAAGGTGACGATGATCGGCGCGCCGACGCCGAGGGTCTCGCCCTTGATGGCGGGGGTGACGTCGGCGATGGCCAGGGTGCTTTGGGGCTTGAGGGTGGTGAACCTGCTGGTCGCCTCGGCGGGGCCGCCTTCTCCGGTGGCCTTGGCCTCGACGGTGTAGGTGGTGCCGGGGCGCAGGGGTTCCTTGGAGCGCCAGCGGGAGCGGGCGGCGTCGAAGGCGCCCTTGACGACCTTGCCGCGGGCGCGGACGGTGACGCTCTCCAGTTCGCCGTTGGTGGCGGCCACGACGACGCTCCTGTCGGGGCGTACGCGGGTGGTGCCCTCCGCGGGGGCGATCTTGATGGTGGGCGGGGCGGCCTTGGGCTGCTCTTGGCCTGTCGTTCCGGCGTCGCCGGATCCGGAGGAGGTGGGGAGGCCGCCGGAGCATGCGGTCAGCAGCAGGGCCGCGGCGGCGGCGAGCGCCGCGATGGGCGTCCTCCGACGGAGGGCAACGGACGACACGACTCTTCTCCCGACCATGACGTACTGCTCGTGAAACCTTCAGTTACAAGTAACAATGCAACCGTACGTATTTAGCCCGTCCCAGGTCACGGTTTAGTCGCTTTTGCCCGGTCAGGGGCACTGTCAGGGAAGTGTGTTGTGGCAAGCAAAGCGGGGTTTCGTCGTTATCCGGCCTCCGGCCGTCGCGACGCGTTGATCGTTTCTGCTAGCTTGTGACGGTTTGGCGCCGAGCGGCGGCAGCGCCGCCGGCGGCCCCCGCGGGCGATCTCACCGTGGCCACGAAGCGTTCATAGCGCACCCCGTGGAAGCGCCTTGGAGCGCACCTGAGAGCGCGGCGTCAGTCGACGCGCAGCCGGTGGGTGAGGCCGGTGTGGCGCCGCCCGGCGCCCTTGGTCCGTACGGCGTGTGCGAGCGCGCGGCGGGAGCCGACGATCACGACCAGGCGCTTGGCTCGGGTGATGGCGGTGTAGAGCAGGTTGCGCTGCAGCATCATCCAGGCGCTGGTGGCCAGCGGGATGACCACGGCCGGGTATTCGCTGCCCTGGGAGCGGTGGATGCTGACCGCGTAGGCGTGGGCGAGCTCGTCGAGCTCGTCGAAGGAGTAGTCGACGCTCTCGTCCTCGTCGGTGAGCACGGTGAGGCTGTGGTCGTCGGGGTTGATGGCGGTGACGACGCCGACGGTGCCGTTGAACACGCCGTTGGCGCCCTTGTCGTAGTTGTTGCGCAGCTGGGTGACCTTGTCGCCGACGCGGAAGACGCGGCCGCCGTAGCGGCGTTCGGGCATGCCCTCGCGGGCCGGGGTGAGCGCCTCCTGCAGGGCGATGTTGAGGGCGGCGGCCCCGGCGGCGCCGCGGTGCATGGGGGCCAGGACCTGCACGTCGCGGCGCGGGTCGAGGCCGAAACGGCGCGGGATGCGGCGGGCGGCGACGTCCACGGCGAGTTCGGCGATCTTCTCGGGTTCCTCGCAGGGGAACAGGAAGAAGTCGGGGTAGCCGGTGGTGTGCGGGGCCAGGCCGGTGTTGACGCGGTGGGCGTTGACGACGACGCCGGACTGCTGGGCCTGGCGGAAGATCTGCGTGAGCCGTACGCGGGGGATGGCGGGGGCGGCGAGCAGGTCGCGCAGCACCTCGCCGGCGCCGACGGAGGGCAGCTGGTCGACGTCGCCGACGAACAGCAGGTGGGTGCCGGGCGCGATCGCCTTGACGAGCTTGTTGGCGAGCAGCAGGTCGAGCATGGACGCCTCGTCGACGACGACGAGGTCGGCGTCGAGCGGGTTGTCGCGGTCGAAGGCGGCCTCGCCGCCGGGCCGCAGTTGCAGCAGCCGGTGCACGGTGGTGGCCTCGTGCCCGGTCAGCTCCGACAGCCGCTTGGCGGCGCGCCCGGTGGGGGCGGCGAGGATGACCTTGGCCTTCTTGGCGCGGGCGAGGGTGACGATGGAGCGCACGGTGAAGCTCTTGCCGCAGCCGGGGCCGCCGGTGAGGACGGCGACCTTGCCGGTGAGCGCCAGCCGTACGGCCTGGGCCTGCTCGGGTGCGAGCTGCGCGCCGGTCTTTCCGGCGACCCAGGACAGGGCGGCGTCCCAGTCGACGTCGGCGAACGCGGACAGGCGGTCGCGGCCGGTGGCGAGCAGGCCGCGCAGGGCGCCGGCGAGGGCGACCTCGGCGCGGTGGAACGGCGTCAGGTAGACGGCGGGGATCCTGCCCTGGTCGGCGTCGGGGTCGGCCGCGGCGGCGGGCGCGGGGACGTCCTCGCAGACGACCCCGGGGTCGGCGCCGGGGCCCTGGGCCTGCTGGTCGGCCATCTCGCGCAGGCACGCGGAGACCAGCTCGGCGGGCACCTGGAGGATCTTGACGGCGTCGGCGACGAGGTTGGGGGCGGGCAGGAAGCAGTGGCCGTCGTCAGCGGCCTGGGACAGCGTGTGGCGCAGGCCGGCCTTGACGCGTTCGGGGCTGTCGTGCGGGATGCCGACGGCCTGGGCGATCGTGTCGGCGGTCTTGAAGCCGATGCCCCACACGTCCTCGGCCAGCCGGTACGGCTGGGAGCGCACCACCGAGATGGACGCCTCGCCGTACTGCTTGAAGATCCGCACCGCGATCGAGGTGGACACGCCGACGCCCTGCAGGAAGACCATCACCTCTTTGATGATCTTCTGTTCCTCCCAGGCGACCGCGATCATCTTGGTGCGCTTGGGCCCGAGCCCGGGCACCTCCACCAGCCGCTCGGGCGTGTTCTCGATCACCTCGAGGGTGTCGGTGCCGAAGTGCGCCACGATGCGCTCGGCCATCTTCGGCCCGATCCCCTTGATCAGCCCGGAGCCGAGGTAGCGCTGGATGCCCTGGATGGTCGCCGGGAGCACGGTCGCGTACGACCAGACCTCGAACTGCCGCCCGTACCGCGGGTGCGACGTCCACCTGCCGGTGAGCCGCAGGCTCTCCCCCACCTGCGCGCCCAGCAGCGGCCCGACGACGGTGACCAGCTCGTTCCCGCTGCGCTCGGTGGCCACCCGCGCGATCGTGTAGCCGGTCTCCTCGTTGGCGTAGGTGATCCGTTCGAGTACGGCCCGCAGCTCCACCCCCGCGCCGCGCTCGGTCGCCGTCACCGTCGGCCCGTCATGTGCTCGCGGGCTCGATCCGGGCCGCCGCCCGGCGCGGCACGCCCGGTGGCCGGGCCGGCGTCCGCGCCGGTTCGCTCGCTGCGCTTACCCACGTCCCGCATTGTGCCGCATGGGACCGACGCTCCGG
>Ga0164243_10016364_pt1 | contig 10182 bp, 8 predicted proteins | sample OricompcompostOP_FD_108781 | JGI IMG/M metagenome (GOLD analysis project Ga0164243, IMG submission 108781) | Organic Plus compost microbial communities from Emeryville, California, USA - Original compost - Organic plus compost (OP) | ecosystem: Engineered > Solid waste > Mixed feedstock >... | reverse complement strand
GAACCCGCCGGTGGCGTCGTGCAGCGGCCCGCGGGTGGTGACGATCAGGTACGTGTCGGAGGCGAACCGCGCGAGCGTGCCGCCGAGCCCGGCGACCTCCTTGAGCAGCCCGTCGTCGCCGTCGGACAGGGTCGCCAGCCCGAGCGCGATCTGGGCGTCCTCCTGCGCCTGGCTCCCGACGTGCAGCAGGAGCTGTCGCAGCGCGGTGCGCACCGAGTGGTTCGACGGCGCGAGACGGAACGCCGGCATCTCGCGGCGCAGCACCTCGTACACCGAGCTGATGCAGCTCACGGCGACGTCCGCGCCGGCCTTGCGCTGCCGGCGGTGGAAGGCGACCACCTCGTCGGAGCCCAGGCCGCTGCGGTAGGGCAGCGTCCGCACCCGGTCCACCGGCAGCCCCGCCTCGCCGAACGTGGCGGCGACGTCGACGCCGGTCACCGTGTCGATGGACATGCGGGTGACGTCCCGGCCGTCGCGCAGCAGCCGCACGGCGGCCTGGAGCAGGGTGGCGCCGGTGTAGTCCACGAACACGGCGGGCCGGTGCAGGACGTTCGCCTCCCGCGCGAGGGTGTACGGCACCACGCCGGTGAAGAGCCACGCCTCCACCTGGCCCCCGTGCGCCTCGACGATCGCCGGGGCCTGCGACTCGTGGTCGTAGTGCAGCCGCCGCGCGGCGACGCCGGGCTGCTCCTCGCAGGTGGCAGCCACGTCGTCGACCAGGTCGTGCGGACCGACGACCCCGATCTCGATGGTCACCGCTGCCTCCTGTGGGGGTTGCGTTGCTCGCAGGACAAGATTACGGTCAGGCCCGGTATTGCAGAAGCCCTGGGAGGATACGTGTCGTTCCCCAGCATGGCCGACGCCAGCGGCCGGACGATCGGCGCGGAGGAGCTGGACGCCGTCAGCCGGGTGCTCCGGTCCGGCATGCTGAGCTCGGTCTGGGGCACCGAGGTCCGGGCCCTGGAGCGGGAGATGGCCGAGCTCCACGGAGTGTCGCACGCCGTGGCGGCGAGTTCCGGAACCGCGGCCCTGCACCTGGCTGTCGCGGCCGTCGCGCCCGACCCCGGCGACGAGATCATCACCTCTCCGATCAGTGACTTCGGCACGGTCGCGCCCATTCTCGCGCAGAACGCCGTGCCCGTGTTCGCCGACGTCGATCCGTACACCGGCAACCTGGATCCGGCGGCGGTGGCCGCGGCCATCGGCCCGCGCACCCGCGCGATCCTCGCCGTGCACCTGTTCGGCGCCGCCGCCGACCTGCGCGCCGTCGCCGACGAGGCCGGCGTGCCGCTGATCGAGGACTGCGCCCAGGCGTGGCTCACCCGCTACCCGGACGGCCGGCTCGCCGGCACGGCGGGCGCGGTCGGCTGCTTCAGCCTCCAGCAGTGGAAGCACATCACCTGCGGTGACGGCGGCCTGTGCCTCACCGACGACCCCGTGCTGGCCCGGCGGATGCGGCTGTTCGCCGACAAGGGCTGGCCCCGCGACGAGGCCCGCCGGCACGTCGGCCTCGGCCTCAACTACCGGATGACCGAACTCGCCGGCGCCGTCGCCCGCGCCCAGCTGGCGAAGCTCCCCGGGGTGCTGGCCGACCGGCGGCGCACCGCCCGGCGGCTGGTCACCGCGCTGTCCGGCCTGCCCGGCGTGCGCCTGCCCGCCGACGTGGACGCCCACGCCTGGTGGCTGTTCCCGATCGTGCTCGACCCGCCGCTGACCAACCAGGAGGTCGCGGGGAAGCTGGCCGCCGCCGGCATCCCCGCCCGGGCCGGCTACCTCGAGCAGCCGCTGCACTGCGCCCCGGCGCTGACCGAGGCGCCGGTCTACGGCACCTCCCGCTTCCCGCTCACCGTGCCGCCGGCCGACCGGCTGCCGGCCTACGGGCCCGGCGCGTTCCCCGTGGCCGAGCGCCTGATCAGCGAGACCCTCCTGGTGATCGACTGGAACGAGCGCTACACCGACGCGCACGTCGACGAGATCGCCCGCGCCGTGCGGGCCGCGGTGGCCCCGTGATCGCCCCGGCCGCCGCCGCCCTGCGCGACCGGCTGCGCTGGCGGCTCGTCGCGGCCACGGCCACCCCCGTGGACGCCCGGCGGGCGGTCGACGCGGGCGTGCTCGACCGGTACCTGCGCGGACTCGTCGCCGACGGCGCCGACGCCCTCGCCGTCTGCGCGCACACCGGCCGCGGCCCGTACCTCGACGCGGAGACCCGGGACCTCGTCGTCCGGCTCGCCGTGGGGACCGGCGTGCCGGTGATCGTCGGCGTGGGCGGCCGGCCGGGGGAGCGCACCGACGAGGTCGCCGCGCAGGCCGTCCGGGCGGCCGACCTCGGCGCGGCCGGTGTGCTGGTCTTCCCCGTCGAGGGCGACGCCGTCGGCCACCACGACGCCGTCTGGCGCGCCGCTGGGCTGCCGATGCTCGCGTTCGACCTCTACGTGCGGCCGTACGCCGAGCCGGCGCTCGCGGAGCTGCTCGCCCATCCCGGGGTGGCCGGGGTCAAGGTCGCCCGGCTCGACGACGCCATCGCCTGCCAGGCCGCGCTCGCCGCGGCGCACCGCGCCGGCCGGCTGGCCGTGACCGGTGAGGACCGCATGTTCGGGCCGTCGCTGATGTGGGGGGCCGAGGCCGCCCTGGTCGGCCTGGCCGCCGCCGCGGTGCCGGTCACCGCCCGGGTGCTGCGGGCCTACGCCGACAAGCGGTACGACGAGTTCGTCGCCGCGTCGGCCGACCTCGACCGGCTCGCCGAGGTCACGTTCACCGCACCGATGGAGGGGTACGTGCAACGCATGCTCTGGATCGCCGCCGCCGAGGGGCGTGTCCCGGCCACCCACGCGGGCGACCCGTACGGCCCGGCGCTGCCTGACGGCGACCGGGAGCGGGTGCTCACGGTGGCGGGGCGGCGGTGAGCCGGAACCCGTTCGTGGCGGCCGACCTGCCGCCGGTCACCCTCGACGTCGACGTGCTCGTGGGCCGGTACGCCGACCGGCCGGGCCCCACCGGCGAGCCCGCCACGGTCACCGCCCTCCTCGCCGCCAACGGCATCGCCCGGGCCGCCGTGGCCAGCCTGCGGGCGGCGCTGTTCGACGTGCGCAGCGGCAACGACGAGGTGGCCGCCCTGGCCGGGCCCACCGTGCTGCCGGTCGGGACGCTCGACCTGCGCGACCCGCTGGGCGCCGAGCGGGAGGTCGTCCGTCTCGCCGGGCAGGGCGTGCGGGCCGTGCGGCTGTTCCCCGACGAGCAGCACGTCGAGCCGGACTTCCCGTCCGTGCGGCACGTGGCCCGCCGGGCCGCCGAGGCCGGCCTGGTCATCCTGGCCGGCGGGGACGTCCGCCGGTACTGGCGGCCGCTGCGCGGCGCCACGGTCGTCTTCCTCGACACGCACTTCTACCACCTGGGCGACTTCGTGGTGGCCGCCCGCGACGAGCCGGGATTCCACACCTCCACCCGGTTGCTCAACTCGCCCGACGCGCTGGAGACCATCGCGGAACACGTCGGCGTCGAGCGCCTCCTGTACGGCTCGCGTACGCCCTTCTACGAGGCCGTGGTCCCGCGGTTGCGGCTGGCCCGCAGCGCGCTCGGGTCGGACGCCGTGGCCGCCGTGGCGGGCGGGAACGCCCGCCGGATCCTGGGGTTGACCGAATGATCATCGACGTGCACGCCCACTGGGGTCCGTGGTTCTTCAGCATGGAGGTCGGCGCCGTCGCCACGAACCTCGCCGTGATGGACCGCTACGGCATCGACCTCGCGGTCGTCTCGGCCACCGAGGCGGTGATCTACGACCCGACCACCGGCAACCGCGCGATGGCGCGGGTGCTGGAGACCACCGACCGCCTGCTCGGCTACCTCACGATCAACCCGCGCCGGCTCGACGACGCCGAACGGGACCTGCGCGAGCTGCTCCCCACCGGCCGGTTCGTCGGAGTGAAGATCCACACCGACTACACCGGCTCGCCGCCGTCCTCCCCGCAGACCCGGGCGGCGCTGGAACTGGCCGCCGCGCACGACCTGCCGGCCCTCGTGCACACCTGGGACAGGTCGCCCCTGGACCTGGCGGCGGCCGTCGCGGACATCCCGGGGCTGCGCGCCATCGCCGGCCACATGGGAGCCAACGGGTGGCGGCACGCCGTCGAGGCGGCCAACTCGGTGGACCGGCTCTGGCTCGAACCGTGCTTCTCCCACACCGAGGCGGGCCGGTTCGCGGCCGTCGCGGCGGCCGTGGACCCCCACCGGCTGCTCTTCGGCACCGACGCGACGCTCATCGACCCGGCGGCCGCGTACGGGGCGGTGCTCGCCGCCGACCTCGAACCGGAACTGGCCGAACGGGTCGCCTGGCGCAACGCCGCCGACCTGTTCCGGCTCGAGAGGGCCTGAGGTCAGGCGGCGGGGTCGTCCGGCGGCAGCGGCTGCGGCGCGGGGGGACCGACGTACCGGGAGTCCGGCCGGATGATCTTCGAGTCCTCGGCCTGCTCCAGCACGTTCGCGCACCAGCCGATGACGCGGCTCGTGGCGAAGGTCGGGGTGAACATCTCCCGGGGCAGCCCGCACAGGTGCATGACGACGCCCGCGTAGTACTCCACGTTGGTGTGCAGCTCCCGGCCGGGCTTCAGCTCCGCGAGCAGCGACAGGACCCGCTCCTCGACGGCCACGGCGAAGTCCACGAGGTCGCCGCCGAGGGATCGGGCGATGCCCTTGAGCATGCGCGACCGCGGGTCCTCGGTGCGGTAGACGGGGTGCCCGAAGCCCATGATCCGCTCGCCGTCGAGGATGCGCGTCCGCAACCACGCGTCGGCCCGGTCGACGGAGCCGATGGCGTCGAGGGTGTCGAGGGCGCGGCTCGGGGCCCCGCCGTGCAGCGGACCCGACAGCGCGCCGAGGGCGCCGCCCACGCAGGCGTAGATGTCCGCCCCGGTGGAGGCGATGACGCGGGCCGTGAAGGTCGAGGCGTTGAAGCCGTGGTCGACGGTCGCGATGAGGTAGCGCTCGATCGCCCGGGCGTGCGGCTCCGACGGCACCTCGCCCGTGACCATGTACAGGTAGTTCGCCGCGTGCGACAGGTCGTCGCGCGGCGCGATCGGCTCCCGGCCGGTGCGCAGGCGGTACAGGGCGGCGAGGAGGGTGGGCGTGAGCGCGCACAGCGCCATCGCCTGCGCCCGCCGCTGTGCCGGCGGGGTGTCGTAGAGCGGTCCGGCGCCGGCGGCGAGGCCGGCCACGGCCAGCGCGGCGCGCAGCCCGCCCATCGGGTCCGCGGACGCCGACGCCGCGGCGATGCCGGGCAGCGCGGCGGCGACGGCCGGCGGGATGTGCCGCAGCGGCGCGATCTCCTCGTGCAGGGCCTTGGGCTCGGCGGGCAGGGCGCCGTCGATGAGCAGCGCCCACACGTCCTCGAGGGTGCGGTGCTCGGCCAGGTCGATGGCCGAGTACTGCCGGTAGTGGTAGAAGCCCTCCTGGCCGCGGACGTGGCCGATGGCGGTGTCGGTCACGACGACGCCGGCGAGCCCGCGGGGAACGGTGATGGTGTCAGCCATGCCGGCAGCGTCACGCCCCGGCACGGACCCGGTCAACGTTGATCCAGTCAACATGAGAGCATGCCCACATGTCCGGGGACCAGCTGCTCACGACCGCCGAGGTGGCCCACCGCCTGCGCGTCAAGCCCGAGACGATCTACGCGTACGTCAGCCGCGGGCTGCTGTCCCGGGTCAAGGTCCCCGGTGAGCGGATCAGTCGGTTCCGGTTGGCCGACGTCGAACGGCTCGCGGCCCGTACGCAGGCGACCCGGCCGGAGCGGGACGCCGCGCCCGCCATGCGGACGGCCACCACGCTGATCGCGTACGGCCGGCTGCACTACCGGGGGCTGGACGCGGCGCGCCTCGCGCCGGTGACCCCGTTCGAGGAGGTCGCCCGGTGGCTGTGGACGGGCGAGCGGCGCCACGAGCCCTTCACGGCCGACCCGGAGACCGTCGAGCGCGCCCGGCGGGCGAGCGACCACCTGCCCGCCGACGCCCGGCTGTTCGACCGGCTCCCGGTGGTCGTCGCCGTCGCCTCCGCGATGGATCCGCTGCGCTTCGACCTGGCGCCCGCCACCGTCACCGGCCTCGCGCCCGCGCTGCTGGCCACCATGGTCGACGCCCTGCCGCTCGCCGGCGGGGCGCCCGTGCGCGACGACCTGGCGGCCCGCCTGTGGCCGCGCCTGACCCGCGAGCCGGCGTCCGAGGCGGGACTGCGGGCGCTCAACGCCGCGCTCGTCCTGCTCGCCGACCACGACCTGGCCGCCTCGACGATCGCGGTCCGCGTGGCGGCGTCCACCCGGGCGAACCCCTACGCGGCGGTGCTGGCCGGTCTCGGCGCGCTGGACGGGCCCGCGCACGGCGCCATCGGCAGCAGCGTCCACCGGATGGTGGAGGTCGCGCGGCGCGAGGGTGTGCCGGCGGCGGTCGCCGAATGGCTGCGGACCGGCTCGCTGCCCGGGTTCGGGCATCCGCTGTACCCCGACGGCGACCCGCGCGGCGCCGCCCTGCTCGACCTCCTGGCCGAGTTGCCCGTCGAGGCCGGGCTGCGGCGGGTCGTCGACGACCTGATCGCCACGGCGGCGCGCCGCGACGCCCTGCCCAACGTGGACCTCGCGCTCGCCGTGCTGGCGCACGCGACCGGCATGGGGCCGGGCGCCGCCGAGGTGGTCTTCTCGGTCGCCCGCACGGCGGGCTGGGTCGCGCACATCGTCGAGGAGTACGCCCAGCCGCGCCACCGGTTCCGGTGGCGCAGCGGCTACACGGGGCCGCCCCCCGCGCCGGCCTGACGCGTCCGGCGCGGGGGGCGGGTGGACCCGCGGAGGAGGGTCAGCTCCGGCGCGGCAACGGGAAGCGGGCCAGGTCCGTGCCGTGCATGCCCCACGTCGCCCGGCCGTCCGGCGTGAAGTGGAACGACGGGTTGTTGTACCAGCCGCGCGGGACGTTGTCGTACAGCGTGACCACCTCGCCGCCCGGCACGGTCGGCAGCTCGCTGATGTCGTTGGTCCAGTGCACCCACGAGAACACGCGGCCGTCGACACCGTTCAGCTGGCCGTACCCGCCGAGGTCGCCCTCCATGACGATCTGCCGGGTGTGCAGGTCGTACGCGAACCAGGCGCCGCGCGGGCGCCGGCCCACCGCGTAGAGCAGGTTGCCCAGGACGTACAGGTTCTCGTACGACTGCCAGTCCGGCTTGATCTCCTCCCGCCACAGCAGCCGCCGGGTGACGATGTCCACCGCCGCCACCTGCGCGACCTTCCGGACCGGCCCGGTCGTGCCCTCACCGTAGGTGTCGCCCGCGATGTACGCGGTGGTGCCCTGCACCACGACGTCCATCACGCTCTGGTCGGGCAGGAACTCGCGGTGACCCTCGAACGTGCCGGTGGCGAGGTCGATGAAGGTCAGCGCGCCGGTGTGCTTCGTGGTCTGCGGGCTGGACGCCACGATGAGCTGGTTGCGCGGCCGGTCCACGTGGATCCGCTTGGTCCGCAGCTGCTCGTTGCCGAGCAGGCCGAGGGGCCGGATCCGGTAGCTGCCGGGGTCGATCGCCACGATCTGGGTGCTCGGGTACAGGCCCGCGTACACCACGCCGGCCTTCCCCTCGGCCATCGCCTTGACCTCGCCGTTGACGTCGAACCGGTCGCTCGTGCCGGCCTCGGTGCGGTGCACGGTCATGGCGTAGTGGCCGCCGACCCAGATCGTGCCCCGGGTGTGCCGCATCATCGACTGGATGGTCTCGGGGTAGCCGAAGCCGCGGGTGGCGGTCTGCCAGACGCTGGCCGTGCCGTTCGGCGTCGCCCGCCACACGTGCCCCAGGCCGCTGACCCCGAGCAGGGCGCCGTCGGGCAGCGGCGCGAGGAGCTGGTTCTCCACGTCGGCGAGGGGCTGGCCGACCTTCACCAGGCCGTCGGCCGTCACCTCGTACAGGTTGGTGGTGAGCCGGGTCAGCGCGTAGACCCTGCCGTCGGCCCCGACGGTGACCTGGTCGACGTAGCGGTCCTCGGCGGCGATGTCCCGCGAGACCCGGTGGGATCCGTCGCGGTCGAACGAGATCAGCTGCCGGCCGCAGGCCACGTACACGACGCCGTCGGAGACCACCATGTCGAGGATGCCGACCGGTGACGTGCTGAGGTGCGGGGTGAGGTCGACCGGGCTGCCGCCGGCCTTCGGCCACCGCAGCAGCGTGCCGGGAGCGGCCGAGCCGCCGTAGACGTAGTCGTCGTCGACGGCGACCGCCGCGGCGTACTGCGACGTGGAGATGCGGCCGTACGTCTCGACGGTCGCGTCGGCCAGGCGGATCCGCTTGACCGTGCAGTCGGGGTACGTGCCGATGTAGAGGTGCTCGCCGTGCACGACCATGTCGTAGTACCAGGTGGTGCTGCCACCGGCACGCGCCCAGGCCACCAGCTCCTTGGTCCGGGGGTCGAACCGGTGGACGTACGCGCTGCCCGCCGGACCGATGTACACGTACCGGTCGTCGGCGGCGAGCTTCTGCCCGCCGCTGCTCGCGATGGCGAGGTCGTCGATGCTGCGCATCTCGCCGGTGTTGACGTCGAACTCGCCCAGCCGCATCTTCCCCTCCGGCGTGTTGAACCGGGAGGTGATGAAGACGCTGTCACCGATGACGGCGGCGCCACGGACCGCCGCCGTCAAAGACGCGGGTCCGAAACTGGTCGGGGTCAGGGTGTCGTCGGCCTTGGCGGACGCCGGGGAGGGGAGTGCGTTCTGGCCGATTGCCAAGGCAGCGCCAGTGATGGCGCCTCCGGCCAGGAGTGAGCGACGGCTGACGGGCATGGGCATCTCCGTTCATCGCTGCCATTACGGCCAGGACCATAATGTGTTCCGATTCGGAGGGTCAAGGGTGCGACGAACGCCGGTGACGCCTTCCCCGCGACCTCAGGGGCGAATGAGGCACATCCCGCCCGGCCCCGGACGGTCCATGGTCGACAGCGCGTCGGGCACCTCGGCGAGGCCGATGGTCCGGGTGACCAGTTCGTCCGGGCGCAGCACGCCGGCGGTCACGAGCCGCAGCAGGCGCGGGTAGGCGTGCGCGGCCATGCCGTGGCTGCCGCGCAGCTCCAGCTCGTACGCGATGACGAGGTCCATCGGCAGCGCGGGACGGCCCTGCGCGGCGGGCAGCAGACCGACCTGCACGTGGCGGCCCCGGCGGCGCAGGCTCTCGACGGAGGCCACGCACGTGTCGTGGCTGCCCAGCGCGTCCAGGGAGAGGTGGGCGCCGCCGCCGGTGACCTCCCGTACGGCCGCGGCCACCTCGCCGGACCCGGTGAGCGCGCCGCCGTCGAGGCAGACCGCGGCGCCGAACCGGCGGGCCAGCTCCAGCGCCCCGGGCGCGATGTCGACCGCCACCACCCGGGCGCCGCACGCCGCGGCGATCATCACGGCGGACAGACCGACGCCGCCGCACCCGTGCACGGCCACCCACTCGCCGGCGGCGACCCGCCCCTGGTCGACGACGGCGCGGAACGCGGTGGCGAAGCGGCACCCGAGCGCCGCGGCGGCCGGGTGGTCCAGCTCGTCGGGGAGCCGGACGAGGTTGACGTCGGCGTCGTGCACCGCCACCTGCTCCGCGAACGACCCCCACCCGGTGAAGCCCGGCTGCGTCTGCCGCTCGCAGACCTGCTGGTCCCCGGCCAGGCAGGCCGGGCACCGGCCGCAGGCGCAGACGAACGGCGCGGTGACGCGGTCGCCGGGCCGCCAGGCCCGGACGCCGGCCCCGACGGCCGCGACGACACCGGAGAACTCGTGGCCGGGAACGTGCGGCGGGCGGATGTCCGGATCGTGGCCCTGCCAGCCGTGCCAGTCGCTGCGGCACAGCCCGGTCGCCGCCACGCGGACGACCACGCCGCCCTCCGGCGGCGTCGGGTCCGGGACGTCGCGGACCTCGGGTCGGGCGCCGAACTCGTCGAAGACCACCGCACGCATGTGCGGGATCCTCACATGCCGGCGGGCTCACCCCACGCCCACCCCGCCCGCCGCCCCGCCGGCTCCTCGGGCGCTGCGGCCCCGCGCGGCGCGCCGTCCTGGCGGCCCCGCCGGGCCCGCCGTCCTAGCGGCCCCGCGCGGCCCGCCGTCCTAGCGGCCCCGCGCGGCCCGCCGGGCGCTGCGGCGCCGCCACGGCACCGCCAGGCCGACGGCCAGGACGAGCGCGGCTACGAGGCCG
>Ga0164243_10016363_pt1 | contig 10183 bp, 16 predicted proteins | sample OricompcompostOP_FD_108781 | JGI IMG/M metagenome (GOLD analysis project Ga0164243, IMG submission 108781) | Organic Plus compost microbial communities from Emeryville, California, USA - Original compost - Organic plus compost (OP) | ecosystem: Engineered > Solid waste > Mixed feedstock >... | reverse complement strand
GCGCCTTCCAACGTGGTGGCGACGGCGTAAGGATTGAGGTTCTGAGGAACGCCCTGCCAGACGAGCACCAGCGTGCCGATCACGCAGATTGGAAGCAGGACGTAAAGGGTGGCCCGCACCAAATCGATCCAGAAGTTGCCGAGCGTCCGGACAGACTTGCGCGAGAATGCGCGGATAAAGGCGACGGCAATGGCTATGCCGGTGGCTGCCGAGACGAAGTTCTGGACAGTCAGGCCAGCCATCTGGGTCAAGTAGGATAGGGTGCTTTCCCCACCGTAGTTTTGCCAGTTGGTGTTGGTCATAAAGCTCGCGGCAGTGTTGAACGCGAGATCCGCAGGCACGGCCCCCATGTCCGCCGGGTTGAACGGCAGCGCTCCTTGAAAGCGCTGAAGCAGGTAGAGCAGGAGGAAGCCGGCCAGATTGAAGAACAGCAGAGCCGCTGTGTAGGTGGTCCAATGCTGCTCGTCGCGATCGCTGGTTCCGGCAAGTCGGTAGAGACCGCGCTCAATCGGGCCGAAGACCGGCGAGAGGAGCGTGCGTTCACCATTGAAGACGCGCGTCATGTAGCCGCCAAGCGGTTTCACGAGCAGAATGATAATACCGCAGAAGACCAGGATCTGAATCCAGCCATTGACAGTCATGACATGCCTCTCAGAACCGCTCGGGCTTGAGCAATGCGTAGGTGAGGTAGATGAGGACGCCCGCTGAGATGAGGGCGGCGAGCGAATAATCGAAGATCATGGGAACCCCCTTAGAGCTGGTCACAGGCGTAGGTGTAGCCGACGGCCAGCGCGAAGAACCCAAGGCCGATGGCCAGCACGATGAAGTCCAGCATGTTGCCCGCTCCTGCCGAGTGAATTGGTTGGAGCTGCCGTGCACATGCCGACAGCTCTAAGCGCCTGTAGGTGGTACCGCAGTGCATAAGAACTCAAGAGGGAGCGCGGCTCCGCGATATAGGAATTCCATAAGGATCGCCGCACACGCTCCTTCCCGGCTCGGATGGTGTCGGCCGCTAAGCCGCTGGCGCCGCGCCGCCTTTTCGGGATGCGGGTAGCAACTCTGGCTGCTGCTGAGGCCTTGGGGATCCTGCGCCCGCGCTGATCCGCGTGGGAACAGAGTTTCAACCGGACCTTCGCGATCGGCTCTCGGCCGGAGCGATTCGATCAAAATGCCGAATGCGAGACACTATGAACGGCCGCAATTTCTTTATGCCGCTCGAATATTATCGCGCCTCCACGCCTCTCGTTTCTTTATGACGTCTGGTCCCATCTTAAGGGCGAGGTCAGGTACGACCGTCTTACCCTTGAGTTTCTTCCATGTCATACGGTCAGGCCTATGAGGACCGCCTCGATCATGTTGCAAGCGAGCTTCAGCGTGCATCTGCGTTGACCACCGATCTCTTCGTAAACGTCATCAGCACGTGCACGCGGTTCCCGGTACTTGCGAAAGCCGGCAAGACTGCGCGCATTCGGCAGCTGATCGAGGTCGGCGCGCAACTCGACGCAGCGCTTGCACTGATCGAGCTTGAGCTTCCGCAGTGGCGGCTTCGACATCTGGCGCTTGATGGTGGTCAGTGGTACTGCTCGCTATCCAGGCAACCGAATCTGCCGATTGGTCTCGATGACACGGCAGACGGGCAACATGAACATATTGTTCTGGCGAGCCTTACTGCATTCATCGAAGCGCTTCACATGAGCCGCGTAGCTCGCTTGTCCACCGTTCATGCCGTGGCGGCCTGTGGAGCGGACGGCTATCCCATCTGCTGCGACAACTTCTCCTGATCGGAGAGGCGCAAGTGTGTCTTCCGAATCGGGACCGACATGAAGCCGACACAGAGTGCTTCGCCAGAGCTTCTGTCGGCTCAAGTCCTGGCGCGCTTTGCCTTGCGGCTTGCGATTGTCGGGGTATTCGCGGCTTTCGGCCCGCAAGGATTCGGAAAGACCGCTCAAGCCCTTTTTGAACTTGCAGCCGTTTATTGCGTCCTCATCGGTGCCGTCAGGCGCGAGGCACCCTTTGGGCCAGCGCTGACCAATTACGACGAGGCTGCAGCGTACGGCTTGGCTGCCAGCCTAGCGCGGTTGGCATCCTAGACTAGCCGTCGCCATCCCGCGCCAGCGAGCTCTCTCCCTATTTCGCGCTTATGAAGTTGCAGGACACTCCGCCTCGATTTCCTATGTCGAGATGCGCACCTTGATGGGGGTCCGACGACTCTGTGCGGATCGAACATTTCGCCCACGGAGGTGCTCATGTCCCTCACGAATCATCTCGCAAGCATGCCCCGACGTCCGGCCGCCAACACGCCAGGGTCGCAAGAACCGGCCGCAACGGCGGATCCAAGCTGGACTGTTGTTGCGTCCAGGCGCGCTGGCAAGGCCGTAATCATGCTCGCCGGTGCGGTTCTTGTTCTCAGTGCCATTACAGCCTTCAAGGTGTGGATGTGGTGGCCGCAAGGCCACTACTGATCGGTGTCACCGATGACTAGCAGCACGATGGGCAATCGTATTGCGAGAACCATCGGAAGGATAAGAGCACATCTTGCGGCGTGGGTTCGTCGGCTCATCGCGGCGCGCAAGCGTCGGCTTGAGCATGAGCGGGAATTCTATCGGAAGCTCAACGAATACCGGCGCACTCATAACCTGCTGCTTGGTGATCCTGATGATTGGAAGTCGTGGATCTACCAAGGCTCGACGAGCACAGGCGCTAGACGCTTCAGCTTCCATTCTGGAAAGGCATTGTCCCATGAACAATCACGAACCTCCGAGTACGAGCCACCTGTCCCAGTCTCTCCTGTTGGTCGGCAAGAACAGCCATGGCCAATGGGTCGTCCGCAATGAGTGCGGCAGCCGAGGAGGTCTCTTTATTGACCGCGCCAACGCGATCAAGTTCGCGATGTTCGAGAGTGGCCGACAGCCACAGGCCATCATCATGGTTCCTGGCGTACTCGAGCTTGACATCCGCAGCGGTCCCGGCGCCGCAGCGCTACCTGCGTCGAAGATCATGGCGCCTCAACTGCGGCGGGCAGCATGAGGGCGCGCATGGATAATCCTAGCTTTCCAGGGCCGCACGTAGATGAGGTCGCACACGTGTCCTGGTCGCGGGTCCGCTTGGCGCCGGCGGCGCGGTCGCGACCTGGGGTTGGACAGGATGAAGACGGGACTGGCCGCAAGCTTCGGATGGTGTTGGATCGCGTCGGCTTACACATTGAGGTTGGAACGCTTTACGAGAATGGCTTCGCAGTCGTTGCCTGCCGGCACGAAGTCGCTTCGCTCGCAATCGCCGGATAAGGGAAACGAAGATGGTCGCTCTACGCCACCAGACAGTTCGCGCACCACGGACTGAGTGCGGTCTAGATCCCGCGCCTGTGGCGCGGGTTGCCGCGATCTATGACCGCGCCGGCAAGGACTACGCGGCTTATGCCGACGGAGACGTTTCAAAGCTATTCTCGTTCGACGGGATCCACGGATACGCCGATCGTCAAATTTGGCAGATACTCGAGAAGAAACTGACCGATCTCGCCGTGCGTGGAACGACATCCGTCCGTCTTCTCGATGCTGGCTGCGGGCCCGGCACCTGGCTGCGACGCATGGTCGTGCGGGCAGGTGAGCTCGGATTCAGCAGCATCACCGCGCGCGGCTTCGATATTTCACGTTCACAGATTGAGCAGGCGCGGTCGCTTGCTGGCGATCTTTCGGGCATGCCCGGGGTTCATCTCGCATTCAATGTCGCCGACCTGACGGAGCGGCTTCCGGAGTCGGATGGCGTCGTGGATATCGCGCTATGCCTCTACAGCGTCCTCAGCCATTTGCCTGTTGACCGGCTGTTGGATGTGTCGCGAGAGCTTTCTCGTGTGACATCCGGACATCTTGTTGTGTCCGTTCGCTCCATCGGTAGCGTGCCCTCAGGATTTGTACATCCGATCGAGGCGATTCGGTACTTGCGACATGACCATAGCCGCGATCAATGCGAGATTGAGTTGCAGGATCGCTCACGTGCCACATTCCCTATGCACTTGTTCACGGTCGCTGAGCTGCGAAAGTGCTTCGCACAGGACTTTATCGTCGAGAATGTGCGTGGGCTTGATCTATTCCATACGCGTTTCGCTCCCGATGCCCGATGGAGCCCGCCCGACCTGCAAGCCGACAAGGGCTTGTGCGACGAGCTGGCCGAACTTGAGGAAACCTACGCGGCGAATCCCGAGTTCATGGACCGGGCGACACATCTGACGCTGGTCGCCCGGAAACCTGTTCGTCAATCGTCATGACGCTACGCGGGACATCCGCTCTTGTTGCCTTTTGGGACGACCCGCGAGGGATACCGTGTATGGAAGAAGCGGCCACGAAAAATGAGTGGCAATCCGGGAAGATCAAGAATTGGTTGCTGACGCTTCTGCGCTTTGCAGTGACGCGGGACAACACCGACAGAGTCTGCGTCTTGGAGACGGCCCGAGAGATCGATCGCCTGAGCGGAGGTGTTGGTGATGCGTCGTTCTCGTTTTTCGTTCGAACAAGTGCTGAGATTTGCAATGCGATTGTTTCGCTTCATGACTCCAATCGCCAGGCGACGCTGATGCGATATTTCAATTTGATTGACGATCAGCGCTTGCGAGCCGCCCTTGAAGCGGCAACCGAGTGTCGTCCTATCGTACCAGCGTTATCCAAGCCGGCGAGGCGCAAGCGGGAGGATCTATGGAGAGGGCTGCGTTCACGCTAAGTGTGATCTCGCGGCGCGCGCGCTGCAGGCGCAATTGCCCGCTTTTCTGGTGAAGCCGGCGATAGACCAAGTACCAAGAGAGAGGATTATGGCCGATCGCGGTGTGACCGAAGAGGCAACGGAGGTGGCGAGCGTCGTCTGTCTTGTGCTAGAGGCGTTGACGGTATTTTTCATGTTGGCGCAAAGCGTGTTGCGTGATCGATGAAGTGAGAAATCGACCGATCGTTGCCGATAGTCTCTGAAACGTCGTTGAATTCAAATCGCGCGAATTCTCCCCCAAAATCAACATCGAGAATTTTTGACGGCTCGTAGTTCGGACGACGGTCGTGCACAGAAAAAAATTGCGCCAAAAATTCAGCGCGTTAGCATGACCAAAAATAGATGAGTGGGCGTAGGGGGTAATCGGCGACAGTAGCGTAGCTTCGGCGGCGGATATTCACCGCCACTTTGCCGTCATTCAGTCACTCACTGTTTAGTGCTGCTCAGCCTCCTTTCACCTGACGCGGTCGATCTGAGGATCTAAAGCCAACTGGGCAGAGATGTAAACTACGCCCGGCCTCACGGAGGACTATGGCGTGCCGTAGCGTGTAAATCGGCGGGGTTGCTTTGCGCCCCCATCTGTCAGCGTCGTGACGATATCGATGTTGACCGAGATCATCGCGCTGAATGGCGTTCGTGCCCGACGAACTTGCGTCACGGCATGATAGCGACTCTGCTCTCTGTACCCGTAAGAGGTCCCCGCGCAAAAAGCTTGGAGCACCATTTGGCCTCGAGCTCGTAAAGCGGAGCGCATCATTCCCTGGAAACCGATACATCGATCGCCATGCCGCAATAGTCGCCGGGGACGCCAACGAAACTGCCGGAGATGGGAATTGCCTGACGGATGTCCCGGGTCACGGCGACTCTGATCAAGTTGGCGCCGCCGATGGTCCTGTTGGTGGGATCGTACGAGATCCAGCCGGAGCCAGGGACATAGATATCGGCCCATGCGTGCGTTGTGCCGGCGCCCACCGCGGCGTTCGCGTGACCGTCCGCGTCAGGATTGTACAAATATCCGGTTACGACATGTGCTCCGAAGCCCAGGGTGCGGGCGGCCTCAATCAGCAACACGGCAAGATCTCTGCACGAGCCCCAACCGCGGTTGAGTGTCTCAGTAGGTGTCTGCGTTCCCTCGGTTTCACGGCTCTGATACGAGATCCAGGCCGCAACGCCGCTGTTCAGGTCGGCTAGCAACGCCGACGTATCTGTTGGATTGCTTCGAACAAAACCCCGCGCCCATGAGCCGAGGCGATCATCGGAGTCGGGATACTGCCGTTCAAGCATCCGGCCGAGGTCGATGCGATCGTCTGCGGAATAGATGAATGGATAGCTTACCGCCTCGGGCGAAATCTGGAATGCGGGCCGGTTCACGACATAAGTCTCCAACCGGAGGGCACTTTCGATCCGTAACTCGGCAGCGGGCTCGGCGAACGATGCGATGGCAATTGAATTGCCGAACACATCATAGTGCCACGTCAGTGTTGCCGGCGGCGAACATGTCAGGCTGGTTTGAATCAAACGGAGATCGTGGCTGTCGCGCGGTCGCAGCATGAGCCGATGATCGCCAAAGCGGACCGGTCGCTGATACCGGTAGCTCGTTGTGTGACGCACATTGAGAATCGCCATGATCTCTCTTCGCCAAGGTGTGGTTACTTCCTCGTGGAGATTGGATTCGTACCGGATGGATCGAGGAAATAGCGTAAGAAGTAGGAATTTAGGCTTAGCAACATGCGCGTGTTATCTGGCTGTAGTGCCGTCTCATATGCCTGCATCGCTCGATAGAACGCGAAGAAATCTGGATCCCTGCCAAATGCGCCGGCGAAAATGCGGTTGCGTTTGCCGTCGCCCTCGCCACGAATTTGCTCCGCCTCGGCGGTTGCTTCGGCGATCAGCACAGTGACCTCGCGATCGGCCTTTGCGCGGATCGCTAGGCCGCGCTCGGCCCCTTGAGCGCGAAACTCGACCGCTTCACGCTGTCGCTCTGTCTGCATGCGCTGATAGATCGCCTGACTGTTCTGATCGGGAAGCTCGGCGCTGCGAATGCGCACGTCGATAATGGAGATGCCAAGGAAGGCTGCGCCCTGATCAAGCTGTTCGCGCATCTTTGCTGTTAGATGTGCGCGCTCGTCGCGGACAGCCTGAATAAAGGTCGCCTCACCAAGCACGCGCCGCAACGCAGAGATCAGGAGCGTTGACAGGCGCGAATCTGCTTCGGTGACCGAGCCCAGCGTTTGATAGAACCTGAGTGGGTCGGCGATCCGATAACGGGCGAAGCCGCCAATCACAAGACGCTTCTGGTCGGAGGCTATGATCTCTTGCGCGGGCATTTCCAGATCGAGGATGCGCTTGTCGATCGAGATAACGCTATCGATCAATGGCACTTTAAAGTGAAGTCCGGATTGCGTAACGGTTTGCACCGGCTGGCCGAGGCGGACAACGAGCGCCATTTGGGTTTGGTGAACCGTGAAAGTTCCTTCATAGACAAGGGCCGCCACGGCAAGGACGAGAACGCAGACAATCCCGCCAGCGCTGCTGAACGCCATCGTTTATTCCTGCGCCAGCCGCTTAAAGTCGTCGAGAACTGCGGCAATCAGCTTCTGCCTCCGGGGATCGTCTGCCGCCAGAGACGCCGCAAAGAGATTGAGAAGGTAGCGCGCTTTCTCGGCCGCTTCCGGCCAGTTCGCGGCCGGAGACGCGACCAGTTGAGCTTCCAATTGGTCCTGTCGAAGGCGTAACGCCTTCTCGTTGGCTTCGACGTCTGCCAGCAACCGGCGCAGGTCCGTGGCCTTCTGAGCGGCCATCCCGCGATGCTGGTCCAGATCGACTGTCTTTTCCGTCATGTTCGCGGATCTCCGGCCTGGTCCTCCGGCGCTTGAAAGCTTGAAGTTGAGCAAGCCCGGCTATGATGTCGCTGCCGATGAAGCATGCGTGGCCGCCTTGTCCCGATCCTGTGCGACCTGAAGATCGCGAGGGTCAATGGTCACCAGTTCGATGGAAGAGGCGTGAGACTTTCCTGGCACAAATATCATGGTCGAGACGCGGCGGTAGACCGGGAACGATAGTTCCTCGATCAGCTGCTCATCGGTGACGACGCGATATTCTCCAGGCGGCAAGGTTCGATCCACACCCCTGAGGTCGAACGGGTGGCTGAACACTACAAGCGTGGTTCGGGTGCGTGTGTTCACTGGGTTTGAGGCGCTCCGCAGCGCGATAATGGGAAGTCGTTGCTGTCGTACAAGCGACGAATGTCTTCGCCCCCGTATCGTTCACCGTCGATCTCAAGAAATGCTCCGAGAAGCAATTCAGGCGGGAGTTCTTCGACTGCAAATCGAATGGCGTCCGCGGCATGCGGGAACCGCTTGTACCGAATTGCTGAGCGCTTGTGTCTGGCGGTCCGTGCGGGAAAAAGCTCCGCCTCAACGCTGAAATCGAAGATGTTGCAATCGGCGGCCATTGTCTCAGCGCTGTCTCTGCGTCCTATGGAAAGGTCGAGGCCGCGGATGCGGCCTCGATAGCGTGCTGTCGATCAGATCTGGCGGCCCTTCATCAGGGCATCGACGTCACGCTGAGCCTGGGATTTCTCCAGGCCATACTTGGCGACGACCTGCGTCACGAGATCATCCCTGTCCTTGAGAGCGGACAGCTCCTGCTCGGAGAACTTGCCCCACTTCGAGCCGATCTCCTTGAGGATGATCTGCTTGGCTTCGGCCGTGGACTGTCCGGTGGCCGCGTTCGTGTTCGATGCCGCATTGGAGGAAGCGTTTGCCATCTAAGTATCTCCAAAATAGGGATGAAGTATTCATTCGAATGACCATCATTCAAACGACTCTATCTACATGGGGTCTAGCCGCAGAAATACGAGCGGTGAATGCAATTATATTTCTGAGTACCCAACCAACAGGAGAAAACATCTAATGAGCGGGAATCGCTGATCAATCAGCGTCCGGCTTGTTCATCATCCTGATCGCGACGCGGCTGCAGTTCGGGTGACGCTTGATCGGGTTCGGCCGGGGAACGTCGTTCGAACGCACCTCCTTCGCCCGACTGTCGAATCTGCTGAACGATGGAATCTGTTCGCTCCCTCGAGAAGCCGAGACTTTGAAACGTATAGTCAAGCAGGCCAAGCGCGAGCTCGCGTTCGCCCATGATGGCGATATCCACTCCTTGTCGCTCGAAATGCGCGAGGTCGCCGGCGCTATGCGTGCGAATTGCGGTCCGGATTTGCGGGTTCGCCTGCCGCGCGAGCTCAATGATGCGCGGCGTCTGGAACCCCCTGGGGGCGGCGATAACAAGCAGATGCGCCCGATGGACGTTTGCAGCGTCCAGCACGCCCGCAGCTGTCGCATCGCCATAAACAGCAGGAATATCGCGCTCGCGCAGCGCTTCGACGCGTCTCCGGTTGTCCTCGATCACGACGAAGGGCAGGTCATGGGCCTTGAGTGCCTCACCAATGAGACTGCCAACCCTACCGTAGCCTACAATGACGACATGACCCTGCAGGTCCCCGCTGCGATCCGGGAGCGTGGCCAGACTGCTTCCATGTCGCTCGATCCGCGCGAGCAGGCTCGGACGGTCGCGAAGCCAGGCGACAATGGGATCAATGGTGGCGAACAGGAGTGGATTTACTAGAATCGAAAGCAAGGCACCGGCGATGATCAGGTCGCGTCCTTCGGTTGGAAGGATATTGAGCGTCACACCAAGGCCGGCCAGGATGAAAGAGAATTCGCCGATCTGCGCGAGGCTGGCAGAGACCGTCAGAGCCGTCGTGACCGGATACCCGAAGGCGAGCACAATGGCGAAGGCCGCCAGCGACTTGCCGAACACGATAACAAGCACGATGGCGAGAACTGCCGACGGGTCGCGCACCAGAACCGTCGGGTCGAACAGCATTCCGACCGACACGAAAAACAGAACGGCGAAAGCATCCTTGAGGGGCAGGGAATCGGCAGCCGCTTGATGACTGAAGTCCGACTCGCTCAAGACCACGCCGGCAAAGAACGCTCCGAGCGCGAAGGAAACACCAAAAAGTTCCGCGGAGCCGTAGGCAATGCCGAGTGCGAGTGCCAGGACCGAAAGTGTGAACAGTTCCCGCGAGCCGGTGCGGGCAACCTGCTCTAGGGTCCATGGTATAAGTCGCGTTCCAACCACAAAGACCAGCGCGATGAATACGACCAATTTGCCGATCGTTAAGGCCAGGATCAGGCCGGTGTCCCCGCCCGTCAGCCGCGCGGCCAGCCCGTGAGTCTCGGCGCCCAGCGAGCCCGCTGCTGCAGGCAGGAGCACGAGGACAAGGACCATAACAAGATCCTCGACAACCAGCCAACCAACGGCAATCTGTCCGTTGACGGAATCGAGCGCGCCGCGATCTTCTAAAGCACGCAAGAGCACGACAGTGCTTGCGCACGATAGCGCCAATCCGAGCACCAGACCGCTT
>Ga0164243_10016362_pt1 | contig 10183 bp, 6 predicted proteins | sample OricompcompostOP_FD_108781 | JGI IMG/M metagenome (GOLD analysis project Ga0164243, IMG submission 108781) | Organic Plus compost microbial communities from Emeryville, California, USA - Original compost - Organic plus compost (OP) | ecosystem: Engineered > Solid waste > Mixed feedstock >... | reverse complement strand
TGTTCTCCATGCCGCTCTACATGCGCTTCCTGGAGAGCCGGGGACGCGTGCAGGAAATCATGCTCGGCTATTCGGACAGCAACAAGGACGGCGGCTTCCTCACCTCCGGCTGGGAACTCTACAAGGCGGAAGTGGCATTGATCGACGTCTGCCGCCGTCACGGCGTTTCACTGCGGCTGTTCCACGGTCGCGGCGGCTCGGTCGGCCGCGGCGGTGGCCCCGCCTATGAAGCGATCCTGGCGCAGCCGCATGGGGCGGTCGAAGCCGGCATTCGCGTCACCGAGCAGGGCGAAGTGATCGCCGGCAAATTCTCCCACCCGGAAGTCGGCCGGCAGAACCTTGAAATTCTTGCCGCCGCAACACTGGAAGCGACGCTCGGCCTGGATGGCAGCGACGCGCCGCGCGCCGATTTCCTCGCCGCGATGGAGGAACTCTCCTCGTATGCGTTCGCCGCCTACCGTGCGCTGGTCTACGAGACGCCGGGATTTGCCAGATACTTCCGTGAATCGACCGTGATCGGAGAAATCTCGAACCTGCACATCGGCAGTCGCCCGGCGTCGCGAAAAGTTTCGGACAAGATCGAGGATCTGCGCGCCATTCCGTGGGTTTTCTCGTGGGCGCAATGCCGGCTGATGCTGCCGGCCTGGTACGGCTTTGGCAGCGCGGTGAATCAATGGATCGAGGCCCATCCCGACAGCGGCATGCCGTTCCTGCAGGAAATGGCCAAGGCATGGCCGTTCTTCCAGTCCCTTCTGTCCAACATGGAAATGGTGCTGGTGAAGAGCGACATCGGCATTGCCTCGCGTTACATGGAACTTGTCGACGATGCCCGCCTGCGCGAGCCGATCTTCGCGCGGATCAAGACAGAATGGCAGGCGTCGATCAATACGTTGCTGGCGATCCTCGGCCAGACCACGCTGATGGAACACAATCCGATGCTGGCGCGCACGATCCGGGACCGGTTTCCTTATATCGATCCGCTCAACCACGTTCAGCTCGAACTCTTGAAGCGCTATCGCGCCGGCGACAGCGACGAGCGTGTGGTTGCCGGCATTCACCTCACCATCAACGGCATTGCCGCAGGATTGCGCAACAGTGGATGAGCGGCGGACGCAAATTTGCGGCGTTCAAAAACTCAGACCGTGGACCGCTGTACTGCCGCTTTACTTCCCGCAATTCCAGATCGCGCCGATCGGCGTCTGCGTCCAGCACGGTCCAAAACTGCCACCGTTATATTGTCCCCGAAAGAACCCCGGCGCACCGTAGTAGTAGCGACCGACATAATAGCTTCCGTAATACCCATACGGTCCGTAAGGACCATACGGGCCATAGGGAGCGTAGGGACCATAGGGCCCGTAACCGGCGTAAACCTGCAACGGCGGATTGGTGTAAGTGAAAGGGCTCCCTCCGTAGGGATAGATCGGGCCGCGCCGACCCTTTCGGCGCAGACGCGCCGCCTCGTACGGCGCGTAGCCCGGCAGGAAGCCATAGCCCTTCCACTTCGTCTTGGTGCGATGCGTCTGATGCGTCTTCGCCGAACGTTTCTTTTTCACCGCCGCGTCCGCGGTCGAAGCCCCCACAAATGCAACGCCCGAGATGGATACTCCCAGGAGCAGGACGGCAGCCATAAGCAGGGCAGAACAACTCTTCAGGTTTGCAGGCGACACTCGAACCTCGTGACTCCGTCGGCGTGGCGAACATCGGGCACTTTTTACGGCAATCGTCGTTTGAGCGAAATCAAATTCCCCTTTCGCGGCAGTTATATGGTTTCACGCAGGTTTCGAAATTGGTTTCGCACATGAGCTTGCAGAGCGGCAGCAGCCCTCCCGTCGAGAAAACGCCCTATGAGATCATCGGTGGCGCGTTGGAAGTTCGCCGAATCGTCGATCGCTTCTACGACCTGATGGACAGCCTTCCCGAGGCCACCGCCATCCGTGCCATGCACGCGCAAGATCTCAACCCGATGCGCGAGCGGCTGGCTGAATTTCTGAATGGCTGGCTTGGCGGACCGCGGACCTATTTCGAGCGCCAAGACCGCAAATGCATCATGTCGGCGCATAGGTCCTTTGCGATTGGCGAAGCCGAACGCGACGCCTGGATGACCTGCATGCGGCAGGCCATGGAAGATTGCGGGGTACGCGACGACCTGCGCGCCGTGTTCGATCGGGCGTTCATGCGGATGTGCGAGGCGTTCCGCAACCGCTGAGCGGAAATCAGGCGAACAGGCGCTAGAGATTCTCGCACCGCAACACAGGAAATTGACCGGCCTTGAGGCCGGGTCGGGTTGTCACGCACCTGCGGCCTGTATCTAATCTCCCCCCAACAAATCATACCCTTCAAATGTTCTGCTGCGGCATTTGAAGCCGGAGGGCGGCCTCCGGAGCAACCGAGTCTGATACGCGCGGTACGGGAGGCAACGTCGGAGCGTGAAACACTCGGCCTGACCCAGGAGCGCGTTCTTCATGATTGGCATCGTTCGCATAGCCCTGCGGCGACCGTATACTTTTGTCGTTCTTGCGCTCTCCATCCTGATCATCGGTCCGCTCGCAGCCTTGCGGACTCCGGTCGATATCTTCCCGGATATCCGTATCCCGGTCATCGCAGTCATCTGGCAATATACCGGACTGCCGCCGGACCAGATGTCGGGCCGGATGGTCACCCAGTTTCAGCGCGCCCTGACGACCACCGTCAACGATATCGAACATATCGAGGCGACGTCCTATTCCGGGCTTGGGATCGTCAAGGTCTTCTTTCAGCCGAACGTCGACATCCGCATGGCCAATGCGCAAGTGACCGCCATCGCGCAGACGCTCATCAAGCAGATGCCGCCGGGCGCGACCCCGCCGCTGATCCTCAACTACAACGCCTCGACCGTTCCGATCATCCAGCTCGCGCTGTCGAGCCCGACCCTTTCAGAACAGGCATTGCAGGACCTCGGCCTGAACACGATCCGCACGCCGCTGGTCACCGTTCCGGGCGCCGCGATTCCCTATCCCTATGGCGGCAAGTCGCGGCAGGTGCAGATCGACCTCGACAACGAGGCCATGCAGGCGCGCGGCCTCTCCGGCCAAGACGTCGCCAACGCCCTCGCCGCTCAGAACCTGATTACGCCGGTCGGAACCCAGAAGATCGGAGGATTCGAATACGCGGTGCAGCTCAATAACGCGCCGTCAGCCATCGAGGAGCTCGGCAACCTGCCGATCAAGGCGGTCAACGGCGCGATGGTCTACATCCGCGACGTCGCTCATGTACGCGACGGCAACCCGCCGCAGACCAATATCGTACACGTCGACGGCAACCGCTCCGTCCTGATGCAGGTGCTCAAGAACGGCTCGATTTCGACGCTCGCCATCATCAACGGCATCAAGGAGAAGGTCGGCGAGCTCAAGGCCATTCTGCCCGACAACCTTAATATCGCTCTCGTGGGTGACCAGTCGCTGTTCGTCAAAGCCGCCATCAGCGGGGTGATCACGGAAGGCGCGATCGCCGCGGCGCTGACCAGCATCATGATCCTGATCTTTCTGGGAAGCTGGCGCTCGACCGTCATCATCGCGGTGTCCATACCCCTGTCGATTCTCGGCGCCATCGCCATCCTGTCGGCACTCGGCGAAACCCTCAACATCATGACGCTGGGTGGACTGGCGCTCGCCGTCGGCATCCTCGTCGACGACGCAACCGTGACCATCGAGAACATCAACTGGCATCTCGAGCAGGGCAAGGACGTCGAGCCCGCGATCATGGACGGAGCCGCGCAGATCGTGACGCCGGCTTTCGTGTCGCTGCTTTGCATCTGCATCGTGTTCGTGCCGATGTTCTTCCTGCAGGGCGTGGCGCGATTCCTGTTCGTGCCGATGGCGGAAGCGGTAATGGCGGCGATGGTCTGCTCGTTCATCCTCTCGCGCACGCTGGTGCCGACCATGGCGAAATATCTGCTGCACAAGCACGATCCGAATGACGGCCACAAAGGCCACCTGGCTGCGCCGTCGCGAAATCCGCTGGTGCGTTTCCAGCGCGCGTTCGAACTGCGGTTCGAACGTTTCCGCGAGATCTATCGCGAGCTGCTGACCCTGGCGCTGGGGCATCGCGCCGTTTTCGTCACCGGCTTCCTGGCCTTTGCGTTCGGCTCGCTCGCATTGACGCCGTTTCTCGGCAGCGACTTCTTCCCGTCGGTCGACGCCGGACAGATCCTGATGCACGTCCGGACGCGGGTCGGGACCCGGGTCGAGGAGACGTCAAACCAGTTCGCCGAGATTCAAAAAGCGATCCGCCAGATCATTCCGGCCGATGAACTCGCGACCGTGGTCGACAATATCGGCTTTCCCGTCAGCGGCATCAACATGACCTATAACAACACCGGGACGATCGGGTCGCAGGATGGCGATATCCAGATCAAGCTCTCGGACCATCATCGGCCGACGGACGAATACGTGCGAACGCTGCGCGAGGAACTGCCGCAACGCTTTCCCGGCGTGACATTCTCGTTTCTGCCGGCTGACATCGTCAGCCAGATTCTGAATTTCGGAGCCCCTGCCCCGATCAATCTGCAGATCCGCGGTCCAGATCTCACCGCCAATTTCGCCTACGCGCAAAAACTTCTGCGGCAGTTGCGCCATGTTCCGGGGCTTGCGGACGCGCGGATCCAGCAATCGACCAGCAGCCCGGGCTTCAACGTCGACGTCGATCGCACGCGTGCGCAATATGTCGGCGTCACGGAGCGGGACGTCACCAACAGCATGGTTGTCAATCTCGCCGGCAGCAGCCAGGTCGCACCGACATACTGGCTCAACCCGGCGAACAACGTCTCGTATTCCATCGTCATGCAGACGCCGCAATACCGGATCGACTCACTGACCGCACTGAAGAACCTCCCGGTCTCCGCCTCGTCGGGCGCGCCGCTGCAGACGCTCGGCGGCATTGCCGACATCACCCGCACGACGCGGAACGCCGTCGTGTCCCAGTACAACATTCAACCGATGGTCCAGATCTATGCGGCCACCCAGGGACGTGATCTCGGAGCCGTCGCCTCCGACATCCAGAAGATCATCGACGAAACGGCGAAAGACGCGCCGAAAGGCGCCCAGGTCGTCTTGCTCGGCCAGGTGCAGACGATGAACAGCGCCTTTTCGGGACTGCTGTTCGGACTCCTCGGCGCGATCGTGCTCATCTACCTGCTGATCGTGGTCAACTTCCAGTCATGGAGTGACCCGTTCGTCATCATCACCGCCCTGCCGGCCGCGCTGGCCGGAATCGTTTGGACGCTGTTCGCCACCGGAACGACGCTTTCCGTGCCGGCGCTGACCGGCGCCATCATGTGCATGGGGGTTGCCACCGCAAACAGCGTGCTCGTCATCAGCTTCGCCCGCGAGCGCCTCGAAGAACTCGGCGACCCGGTGCGCGCCGCGCTTGAAGCCGGCTTCGTGCGTTTCCGCCCCGTCCTGATGACCGCGCTTGCGATGATCATCGGCATGATGCCGATGGCGCTCGGCCTTGGCGAAGGCGGCGAGCAGAACGCTCCGCTCGGGCGCGCCGTCGTCGGTGGTCTGATATTTGCTACGGCGGCGACGTTGATGTTCGTGCCGGTTGTCTTCAGCATTCTTCACAAGCGCGAGAACAAACTGCCCGCCGGCGTGATCGGAGAACCGAATGTCGCCTGATGTGATGCCGCCCGATTCAGGATCACGCGATCCGGCGCCGCCTGCCCTGTCGCGGCGCAAACTCGGCATGGCGGGAATGGCCGCGGCCGTCGCCGCCGTGTGCGTGGTCGTGTTCGGATTAACGACGCGCAAGATGGCGGACGCGCGTCTCGGCGAATGGGCCGCCGAACAGGCGGTGCCCGTCGTCGCCATCGCCTCGCCGGACACGCGCGTTCAGAAATCCACGCTCGATTTGCCCGGCCGGCTGGAAGCCTACTCGCAGGCACAGATCTACGCCCGGGTCAGCGGCTATCTCAAGGAGTGGAAGGCGGATATCGGCACACCGGTGAAGGCCGGACAGGTGCTCGCGGAGATCGACGCGCCCGATCTCGACCAGCAGATCATGCAGGCGGAAGCAGGACTCGCGAGCGCGAAAGCCAATGCGGCGCTGGCCGAGACCGTGCTGGCGCGCGGCAAATCGCTGATCGTGTCGGGCTCGGTATCGAAACAGGATCTCGACCAGCGGACGGCCGACGCGTCCAACAAGGAAGGCCTCGCGCGCTCGGCGCAGGCCAATCTCGACCGCATGCGCGTCCTCGAATGCTACAAGCGCATCACCGCGCCGTTCGACGGCCTCGTCACCGCGCGCGCCACCGATGTCGGCGCCCTCATCAACGCGGGCGCGAGCGGCGGTCCGGCGCTGTTCGTCGTATCGAATACCAGCAAGCTGCGCGTCTATGTGAACGTGCCGCAAAATTATGTCCCGGCGATCAAGGTCGGCACGCAGGCCGAATTGTCGGTGCCGGAATTCCCCGGACGGACCTTCAACGCCGTCGTCGAATCCTCCTCGCGCGCCGTCGATCCCTCTTCCGGCACCACGCGCATGCAGCTTGTGGTCGACAATTCCAACGGCGAACTCATGACCGGCGCGTTCGCGACCGTCCGCCTCGACCTGCCCAGCCCCGAGAACGTCATCAGCGTGCCCGCGAGCGCGCTGATCTTCGATCGCCGCGGCTTGCAGGTGGCAACCGTCGACAGCGACAACCGGGTCGTGCTCAAGCCGGTCGAACTGGCCCGCGACCTCGGACGCGAGGTCGAGATTTCGTCGGGCCTTGCGGCAAGCGATCGCATCATCGAAAGCCCGCCCGACGGCATTGCGGCGGGCGATGAGGTCCGTATCGCGGGCGAGGACACCGGCCTCGGGGCCGCGGCGGCACGCGCGACCAAGCGGGCGCCCCCGGCCACCAACCGCACCGAGGTCGAATAGACGCTGGCGCCGGGCTTTTCGAAAAGTGCCCCTGTGCCCCATCTTCAAAAAAATCGCTAAACCCGCTGTTGTTGTTGGACCATGACGAGCAGCGTCTTGCTTCCCCACTAGTCTTCGAGTTCTTCAGCCAGTCCGATGAGGAGGTCTTCAGGCCCACGGATGTAACAGAGCCGATACGCGTTTTTATACTGCACTACTTCTCCCACGAGCTGCGCGCCGCGCGGGCGGAGTCTCTCAAGCGTCTCGTCGATGTCGTCCACGGCGAACATGACGCGGAGGTAGCCTAAGGCGTTGACCGGGGCGTGCCGATGATCTGCGACGACAGGCGGCATGACAAAGCAGGAAAGCTCAAGTCGGCTATGGCCATCCGGTGTGCGCATCATGGCGATCTCGACACGCTGATTGCCCAGTCCAGTGACGCGCCCGGCCCATTCCCCTTCGATTGTGGTCCGCCCTTCGAGCTCAAGGCCGAGTTCGCGAAAGAAATCAATCGTCCCGCCGAGGTCTTCAACGACGATTCCTACGTTGTCCATCCGCTTGAGCGCCATGTTCCCAATCTCCAGAGTGTTGTTCCAATCCGGAAGGTGTCGCCGTATGTCATCCCCAGCACGCCGCATCGCGGCCTATTCGGCGTCCGGCGATCATCTAAAGGGCTGTGCGGAGCTTCAAGAGAGCGCGCGTATTTGCGAGCCGAGCGTGCATGCTTGGTAGTCAGCACAAAATGCTTCGCGTCTGACTTTGGTCCATACCGCTTTGCATATTCTTTCGCCACGCCCGTGGGCAGACGTTTGCGCGCCTTGTAGGCACCGCTTTTCGTTATCTGTAGCGCGACATCAAGACCCCTCTGTGTACACTCTTGTGTACCGGGAGCCTTCAAAATTGGTCAACAAACGCAATTAGTTGCGCATTTTCAGCCCCTTGGGAAGGGTGCTGGTCGGAGCGGCAGGATTTGAACCTGCGACCCCCTCGTCCCGAACGAGGTGCTCTACCAGGCTGAGCCACGCTCCGATTGTCCGCTGGTGGGCGGTTGTATATCCGCCGCGTTGGCGAACCGCAAGCGCGGAAGCTTCGACGACGAAACCGGCTTTTGCGCCGTTTACCGCATGAGAGGGCCTCCGGATCGGCAATTGACAGGCGAATGCGGCCCTTGCCACATGCAAGGCGACAGTTGCTCAGGGAAACGACCGTGAAAGTCTTTATTTTTGACCTGCTGGCCTACGACCGCCATTTCGATCAATACAAGGCTGACCGTCATCTGCCCTATCCGCTTCCGGGCGACCATTTCGATCCGGAAATCGCCGCCCGGTCCTACGAGGAACACCTCAAGATCTGGCGCGAGATGGACGAACTCGGCTTCGAGGGCGTCGGACTAAACGAGCACCATACGACCCCGCACGGGCTGATGAATTCGCCCAACATGATGGCGGCGGTGGGCGCCCAGCGCACGAAAAATTTGAAATTCCTGCTGCTCGGCAATCTGGTCCCGCTGCACAATCCGGTGCGTATCGCCGAAGAGCTGGCGATGGCGGATTGCCTATCCCACGGCCGCGTGCTCTCCGGCTTCGCGCGCGGCGTGCCGCGAGAATACAAGGTCTATGACGTGCCGATGTCGGAATCGCGCGCCCGTTTCGAAGAAGCCATCGACATCATCATGAAAGCGTGGACCCAGGACGTGTTCTCCCACGCGGGCAAGTTCTGGTCGTTCAAGGATATCTCGATCTGGCCGCGGCCCTATCAGCAGCCCTATCCGCCGATCTATCTGCCGTTCACCGGCAGCCGCGAAACCATCGAGCTCGCCGGTAAGCACAATTTCAAGGCCGTCATCCCGCATCTCAAGCCCGGCGTCATGGAAGACGTCACCGGCTACTACGCAACCCAGCTCGCCAGGAACGGACACGCGCTGACGCCCGAGCACATCGTGTTGTTCATCGATGCGTATGTGGCGCAAGACAAGGCGACGGCCATCAAGGAATACGCGGACTACTACCTCTACTTCAATCAGACGCTGTGGCATCACGGCAGCCGGCAGGACGCCGGCGCGGGCCAGAAAGCCGGCTATGTCGCATCGTCTTCCTACGATTATGTGCGGCCCGAAAACCGTGCCCATATCGAAATGGACCGCGAGAAAATCCGCAACACCACCATGGCCGACGTGGAGACGCGGGTCGCCAACGGCCAGCTGATCTGGGGCTCGCCGAAGGAAGTCGCCGACCGGCTGATCGCCGAAGCCGTGCATGCCGGTGCGAATTCGGTTATTCTCAACCTCAATCTCGGCGCGCTACCAAACGACATGTTCCTCGAACAGGTCCGCCGCTTCGGCCGCGAGGTGCTGCCGCGGCTGAAGGCCCATCAGGTCACGCGCTCCGCGAAAGCGGCGGTTCCGGCCTGATCCACGAAACCGCCGTGTTGCCGGCGAAGACTCCGGCCCGGCACCCGCAGCGGCGTTGACGAACTGACAGCCGGGTTCCAGCCCGTTGTTCGAGCGGGTTTTCGCCACGCGAAGCGATGCCCTCTTCGCTCGAAAACGCTCTAGACTGCCGGTATAGGCCACATCCGGATACGCCAATCGTGGAGGAGGCCCAACATGACGATGCGACGAACGTTGGCCTTTGCAGTCGTTTCGGCGGCCCTCACCGGTCCGGCCGTCCTGCTCGCGCAGAGCGAGCCTGTGCTTACCGGACCGGCCGCTTTTGGCGACTGGCGAAACGATGCGCCCGGCGTATGGCGGCGTATCGAGGCCTCGAAACTGCCCGCTCCGTTCGCAACGCCATCGAGCCGCAACAGCGTCTCCATTGTGGCACGCGCCGCGGGTGGGCAGCTCAAAGCGCCGCCGGGCTTCACCGTCCAGCTTTTTGCCAGCGGACTCGAACGTCCACGCATCCTGCGCACGGCGCCGAACGGCGATATCTTCGTTGCGGAAACCGCGGCCGGCCGCGTTCGCGTGTTGCGTCCGAACAGCAACAGCGATGCCCCGGCGAGCAACGACGTGTTTGCGTCCGGATTGCGCAGTCCGTTCGGCATCGCCTTCTATCCACCCGGCGATAATCCGGAATGGGTCTATGTGGCGAATACGGATTCGGTCGTACGCTTTCCCTATCGGATCGGCGACACCCGGGCGCGCAGCGCTCCGGAGACCATCGTTCCGAAACTGCCGACCGGCGGCCATATCACCCGCGACGTGGTGTTTTCGCGCGACGGCCTGACAATGTACGTCTCGGTCGGTTCGCAAACGAACGTCGCCGAAGGACTGGAAAAGCTCGACGCCGCCGCCTTGCAGAAATGG